>Ga0164243_10002533_pt1 | contig 30079 bp, 24 predicted proteins | sample OricompcompostOP_FD_108781 | JGI IMG/M metagenome (GOLD analysis project Ga0164243, IMG submission 108781) | Organic Plus compost microbial communities from Emeryville, California, USA - Original compost - Organic plus compost (OP) | ecosystem: Engineered > Solid waste > Mixed feedstock >... | reverse complement strand
TCGGCGGTGCGGCTGACGGACGGATCTCTAATAAGGACACCAGCAGGGTCGGAGTTTCTGAGGGTCACGTCAGCCGACACCACCTTGCCGCGCAGCATGCCTCGAGTGTCACAAAGCTTCTGGTCGCTCCTGCAAACGAACGTTCTCAACCAGCAGAGGTGGGCGACCCGGCAGGACCTGCGGCTCGCGATCGTCGTCTGGATCGAGCGGAAGTATCACCGGCAACGAGCCCAGGACACCCTCGGCGGCTTGACGCCCATCGAGTTCGAAGCCAGGCTAACCGAGCCGCTCACACTCGCGGCCTAAACCGAACCTGTCACCAGTTCGTTCCTCACGCCCATGCCCGGTATCGCGCTGCTTGTGCCGTGGTTCTACGTCTTCTCCCGGCTGGGGCTGGTGGGCGACTACACGCCGCTGGTGCTGTCGCACATGTTCGTGTCCTTGCCGCTCATCGTCTACATCATGATCGCGTTCTTCGACCAGCTCCCGCTCGAGCTGGAGGAGCAGGGGCTCGTCGACGGCTTGACGCCGATCGGGTCGTTCGCCCGGATCGCGGTGCCGCTGTCGGCGCCCGGGATGGCGACCGGAGCGATCCTGGCGATCGTGTTCTCGTGGAACAACTTCATGTTCTCGCTGGTGCTCGCGAGCAACTCGACCAGGACGCTGCCGGTGTCGCTCTTCAACTTCATCGCCTACGCCTCCGTGGACTGGGGTGGCCTGATGGCGGCCTCCTTCGTCGTCACCGCGCCGATCATGGTGCTGGCGCTGCTCACTCAGCGGTACATCGTGGCCGGCTTCACCGCGGGGGCGATGAAGGGCTAGCTGTGCCGCTGCTCGGCCGGTCGGGCAGGCGGGCCGTGCCCGACCGTCAGGCCGCCGGCGGGGTGACAGGCCGCACCGAGTCGCGGACGACGAGGTGCACCGGGCACGTGATGTGCTGCGGCGCCGTGACTGCGCCCCGGACGAGGTTGATGATGAGCGTCGCGGCGTGCCGGCCGAGATCGCGCGGGTCGACGGAGATCGTCGTGAGCTTCGGGAACGTGTGGGCAGCCTCCGGTGCGTCGTCGAAGCCGACGACGCTGACGTCCACGCCGGGCTCGCGACCGCTGTCGCGCAGGCCCTCGTAGACGCCGAGGGCGACCGCGTCGTTGAAGCAGACGATGGCGGTGGGGCGCCGGCCCGACTGGTCGAGCTGTCGCAGCGCCTCCAGGCCGCCCGCGGCGCTCGGCTTCGAGGTGATCGCGGGCGGGTCGCAGATCGGGAGCCCGAGGCCCTGGATCGTCTCGGCGAAGACCGAGGCACGGACCCGATGCGCCACGGTGTTCTCGTCGCCGCCCAGGAAGGCGATGTCGCGGTGCCCGTGGGCGTACAGATGGTGGACGGCGAGCTGGATGCCCGTGCGGTCGTCGGACACGACGCGGTTGAGGGTCTCGTCATCCAGCCGTCGGCCCACCTGGACCACGGGGATGCCGAACCGGTCCAGCACCCGCAGCTGGTCGGGCGTCGTGCCGATCGCCGGCGCGACGACGAGGCCGGCGATGCCGTACTCGCCCATCGCGGCGATGATCTTCGCCTGTCGGTCGGGGTCGTCCCCGGCCTGCGCCATGAACTGCACATAGCCTTGGCTCTGCGACACGGTCTCGACGCCCGCCGCGATCTCGCCGAACGTGGAGTTGGCGAAGTCCGGGACGATGACGCCGAGGATCTTCGACTGCGTGTCCCGCAGCGAGGCGGCTCCGCGGTGGTAGACGTACCCGATCCGCTGGATGACGTCCCAGACACGCTGTTGGGTCGCCGCCGAGATCGAGCCCTCACCGCGGAGCACCAGAGACACCGTCGAGCGGGAGACGCCTGCCTCCCGGCTGACGTCCAGGATCGTGACGCGCCCCTTCGCCATGAACAACCCTTCGCTTCACCATCGTCCCCGGTAGTCGCTGGTGGAACATTCTACCTATCGCGGGTGGACCGGGTGCCGGGTACCGGCGATCGGGCGACGAGCTGCGGACTGCCGCGGTGTTCGGCCACCACCACCACGTGCTCCGGGTACCGGGACCGATGCCGCCTGACCCTGCTGCCGCCTCAGACCGGCATGGTCCCCGACACCACGAGGTCGGCCCGTGGCCGGGTTGCCTCGATCACCAGCGCGTTGCGCCCGTCGACCTGTGTCGCCCACGCCGTCGCCGCCTCGACGCTGCGCCCGTGCCGGGTGTGCCGGTCGACGAGCCGGCGCTCGCGCTCGTCGTCGCCGGCCGTGCAGAACCAGGCCTCGTCGAGCAGGGCGCGCACCTGGCCCCAGGGCTCGTCGGGCACCAGGAGGTAGTTCCCCTCGGCCACGACGACACGGTGCGTCGGCTCGACGGCGATCTCTCCGGCGACGGGCTCGTCGACCTCGCGCCGGAAGGACGGGGCGTAGACCGCGTGGTCGGTCTCGGTGCGCACCCGGCGCAGCAGGGCGACGAACCCCCAGCCGTCGAACGTGTCGAGGGCGCCCTTGCGGTCGTGCCGGCCGAGCCGGTCCAGGGTGGCGTTGGCCAGGTGGAAGCCGTCCATCGGCAGGTGCACGGCTTGCGGACCGAGGGCCTCCACGAGCCGGATCGCCAGGGTCGTCTTCCCTGCTCCCGGGCTGCCGGTGATCCCGACGACGACCCGGCCCTCGCCGACGCGCTCCTGCAGGGTGCGGACGCGCCGGACGAGGGTCGTCAGATCGGCCTCAGGCGGCACGGCTCGCCTCGAGGTGGTCGACGACGTAGCGACGGGCGTGCGCGGCCAGCGCCGGACCGTCGGACCACAGGTTGCGCCAGATGGCGAGGTCGTTCGAGAGGGTGGGGGAGACGACGGCGGAGGAGAACGACTCGAACGTGATCGGCCCGCGGTAGTCGATCGTCGCCAGGGCGTGGAAGAACGACGTGAAGTCCAGGTGCCCGCTGCCGAGGTAGCCGCGGTGGTTCTCGCCCACGTGCACGTAGCCGAGGCGGTCGCCGACCTGCAGGACGGGCCGCACCAGGTCGTCCTCCTCGATGTTCATGTGGTACGTGTCCAGGTGGACGAGGACGTTGTCGGCCCCGATGTCGTCGGCCAGCCGGAGCGCGTCCGCAGCGGTGTTGATGACGTTCGTCTCGTAGCGGTTGCAGATCTCGAGGCCGAGCGTCATGCCCAGGCCCTGGGCCTCCTTCGCGAGCTCCCGCAGCGTCGCGACGACGTTCGCGCGGCCGGCCGCGGACAGCGGTGCCCCGTACTTGCCGAGCGCCGAGTACAGCGCACCGGTGAAGTGCGTGCCGCCGAGGTCGTGCGTGATCCGCAGGGAGTCCTGCAGCAGCGTGGCGCCCTTCGCGACGACGGCCGGGTCGTCCGAGGAGACGTCGGCGGTGAAGGACAGGCCGCGGGAGCACACCACGTCGAGGCCCGCGGACGCGATCTCGACGCGTGCGGCCGCGACGTCGAGCGACACGGCGTCGTGCAGCGACAGCTCGAGGATGTCGTAACCGGCCGCGCGGGCCTGCTGGGCGGTCCGCCGCACCTCGTCCGGGGAGGTGCCGCCGGAGAAGACGAGCGCGTGGACGCCGAGCTTGTTGGTCGGCTGGTCGGTCATGGGTGCTCCTTGCTGGGAAGACTGGTCGGACGGTCCGTCGCCGGAGGGTGGTCAGGCGGCCCTGGCGCCGGTGATGAGCGCGACGAGCTCGTCACCCGAGGTGTCGGAGGTGCGCCGCTCGGCGACGGCCTGACCGGCGCGCATGACCCACACGTGCTGGGCGAGGCGCAGCACCTGGTCGAAGTTGTGGCTGATGAGCAGCACCGCGACGCCGGAGTCGCGCAGCCTGCGGACGACCTCCTCGACCCGCGCCGTCTCCTGCACGCCCAGGGCGGCGGTGGGCTCGTCCATGATGACGATGGAGCTGCCCCAGCCGGCGGCGCGGGCGATCGCCACGGCCTGCCGCTGGCCGCCGGACAGCCGCCGAACCCGGCTGGTCACGGGTGGCGCGTTGACCGCGAGGCCGGACAGCATCGTGGCCGCCTTCTCGCGCATGGCCTGGCGGTCGAGGAAGCGCAGCGGGCCGACGCCCCTGGTCAGCTCGCGGCCGATGAAGAAGTTCTGCCAGACGGTGAGGTCCTCGACGAGCGCGAGGTTCTGCTGCACGGTCTCGATGCCGTGGGCGCGGGCCGCCAGCGGCGAGGCCAGCTCGACCGGCGCGCCGTCGAGCGTGATGGTCCCGGAGTCGGGGCGGTGGATGCCCGACAGGCAGCGGACCAGGGTCGACTTGCCGGCGCCGTTGTCGCCGATGAGCGCGGTGACCTCGCCGCGGCGCATCGTGATCGAGGCGCCCCGCAGCGCGTGCACGCCGCCGAAGGACTTGGTCAGGCCCTGCGCCGTGAGGATGGTGTCGGTCGTGGTCATCGCTTCTGGAACCTCGTGAGCAGGGCCGCGAGGACCACGACGAGTCCGACGGCCAGCGGCTGGTAGAACTGCGACACGGCGAGCAGCGTGAGGCCGTTGGTGAGTGCCGTCAGCAGGAGCGCACCGAGGACCGGCCCGACGATCTTGGCCCGTCCGCCGGTGAGGCTGACCCCGCCGAGGACGACCGCGGCGATGGAGTTGAGCAGGTAGTTCGTGTTGATCGCCGGCTCGGCGGCGCCGATGCGGGCGACGAGCAGGATCGAGGCCAGCCCGGCGAGGGCGGCGGCCCACACGTACACCGCGATGCGCACGCGCGGGGCCTTGACGCCGTTGGCGACTGCCGCCTCCTCACTGCCGCCCACGGCCTGGACGTGCAGGCCGTAGCGGGTGCGGAACATGACGACCCAGGCGAGGACGCCGATGACCACGGCCACGACGAACGGGTAGCCGACGACGCCGAGCCGACCGGTGGTGAGTCGCAGCAGCTCCGGGGAGAGGACCGAGATGGGCTTGCCGTCGGTGAGGATCAGGGCCGCACCGGTCGCCACGCCGAGGGTTCCCAGCGTGGCGATGAAGTCGGTGACCTTCCCCTTGGCGACGAGCAGCCCGTTCACGACCCCGATCGCGGTGGCCGCGAGGACCGCGACGAGCGCCGCGACCCAGAACGACCCGCCCGCGCGGAAGACCAGCCCGAAGCCGACGGCGCCGACCGTCATGGTCGCGGAGATCGACAGGTCGATCCCACCGGTGGTGATGACGAAGGACTGGGCGACGGCCAGGATCACGAGGATCGCGGCTGCGATCAGCATCGCCTGGATGTTGCCCAGCGTGAGGAACGTCGGGCTCAGGATGCTGAAGACCACGACGAGGGCGACGAGGCCGATCGGTGCGGCGTTCTCCGCCCAGAAGCTCAGACGCCGGGTCTCGGCGACCGCCGCGGAGACGCGTCCCGGCAGCGCCGGTGCGACGGTCTCCGCGGCGGCTGGGGCGTTCGCGGTGCCGGCTCTCACAGGTCGGCCAGCGGGTTGTCGAACTCCTCGAACGGCTGCGGGAAGGCGTCCAGCGCCTGCTGCGCGACGTCCGGGGTCACCACGGCGGTCGGGGACTCCACGTTGTCGGGAAGCTCGGTGCCGGCGGCCGCGAGGGTGCACGCCTGCAGGCCCAGGGAACCGATCGCATAGGGGTACTGCGCGACGGTCGCCGACAGGCCGCCGTCCAGCACGGACTGGAGCGCGTCCTCGTTCCCGTCGACGCTCACGACGACGATCTGCCCGGTCTTCCCCGCGTTCTCGACGGCCTTGACGATGCCGAGGCCCATGTCGTCGTTCGCGGCGAAGAACGCCTTGACGTCCGGGTTGGCGGCAATGATGTCGGTGGCCTTCGTCAGCGCGACCTCACGCTTCCAGTCCGCGGCCTCCTCCTGGATGACCGTCACCTGGTCACCGACCGTCTCCTTGAAGCCCTCGATGCGGGCCGCGCTCGTGACGTCGCCGGCCACGCCGCCGATGATCGCGACCTGGGCGCCCGCGTCCACGTTGTCCAGGACGAACTGGCCGGCCTTGCCGCCGGCGGCGGTGTTGTCGGTCCCGATGTAGGTGGCGGGCTCGATGCCGGCGGCCGACGCGGCGTCCGGGTCGAGCGGGCTGTCGATGTTGACGATCGGCGTGCCGGCCGCGGCGATCGGGGCGAGCGCCTGCACGAGGTTCGTGCCGGAGATCGGGTTCACGACGAAGCAGCCGTAGTCCTGGCCGGCCAGCGCCGAGAGCTTGTCCGCCTGGCCCGTCGTGTCACCGATGTCGGCCGCCGCCTGCACCGAGACCTCGGTTCCCGAGTCCTTCGCGGTGTCCTCGATGCCCTGCTCCATGGCCTGGAAGAAGGGGTTGTCGAGGCCCTTGATGACGGCGGCGACGCGCGTGCCGTCGCCGGAGCCCTCGCTCTGCGCGCCGGTAGCGCCGTCGCCGGCGGTCCCGCCGCCGCAGGCGGTCAGGACGAGGGCGGCGGCGGTCGTCGTCGCGGCGGCGAGGAGGAGCCTGATCTTCGGGGCGTCGTGGGACATGTCGTTCCTTGGGTCAGGGCACCACTGTGTGCCAACATGCATGAAAGTACGAGGACTTTTGAGTGTCGTCAACCAAAAAGTAGCCGCCGAAGGAGACACGTCCGGCGGTAACGTGGGGGCCCACGCGACGGAGGGAGCAGCGGGTGGCGCGACAGGCGGGTCACGCGGGGGAGCTTCTCGACCTCCTGCGGTCAGAGGGGCCGCTCAGCAGGATCGACGTGATCGACCGGACCGGGTTGTCCCGCTCCACCGTCAACCAGCGGCTCGCGGTGCTCGAGCGTGCCGGGCTGATCCGGGAGAGCGGGAACGGGGAGTCCAACGGCGGGCGCCCCTCGACGCGCTTCGACTTCAACGCGGCCCGGGCCAAGGTGCTCGCGGCGGACATCGGGGCGACCGGGTTCACCCTCGCCGTGTGCGACCTTGCGGGAGAGCCGCTGCAGCAGCTCTCCCGCGACGTCGAGGTCTGGTCCGGCCCGGAGACGGTGCTCGGCATGGTGGAGGAGGGCTTCGACGCGCTGGCCCGGCCCGAGGACGTCTGGGCGGTCGCCGTGGGGGTGCCCGGACCCGTGGAGTTCGACGCGCACCGGGTGGTCAACCCGCCGATCATGACCGGCTGGGACGGCTACGACATCGCCGCCGTCTTCGAGGGACGCTACCGCGGTCCTGTGATCGTGGAGAACGACGTCAACGCCCGCGCGGTCGCCGAGGCCCGCCGCAGCGGGCTGCGCAACCTCGTGGCCCTCAAGCTCGGCACGGGCATCGGGGCGGGCCTGGTCTTCAACGGGCAGATCGTCCGGGGGGACAAGGGCGCCGCGGGGGACGTGGGGCACACCCGGGCGGGTCACACGGACGTCCAGCCGCGTCCGTGCCGGTGCGGCAACGTCGACTGCCTGGAGACGTATGCGGCAGGCTGGGCGCTCGTCCAGCAGCTGGCGGCCCTCGGGCGCGACGTCCACCGCACGAGCGACGTGACCGCCCTCGTGGCGCAGGGCGACATGGAGGCGGTGCGGCTCGTGCGGGCGGCAGGCCGGGCTGTCGGGGAAGGCGTCGCCGACCTCGTGAGCATCCTCAACCCCCGGCTGATCGCGCTGTCCGGACAGCTCGCCGACTGCGGCGAGGTGCTCATGTCGGGCATCCGCGAGCGGGTCTACCAGCAGACGCTGCCGCTGGCGACGCGGGACCTGCGCATCGTCCGCTCCGAGCTCGGCGAGCTCGCCGGCGTCTCGGGGCTCGCCCTCATCGCGATCGACGCGCTCCTGGTGCCGGACTCGCTGGATCGCCTGCTGGCCCTGACCTGACGGGCCCGACCTGACGGGCCCCGCTCGGCGGGCCGTCTGACGGGCCCCCGCTCGGCGGGCCGCCATCTGACCGGCCCCGCCTGGCGGCACGCGACCCGACCGGTCGGTGACCTGACGGGCGGGCGGGCCGGCCCGGAGGCCGCCGGGCCGGCCCTCGAGCCGCGCAGAGCGCCTGCTCAGGACGTGCGCAGCAGGCGGAACTGCTCTCGTCGCAGCAGGCGCAGCACGACGCGGGCCGGCAGCCCGAAGGCGCGCCGGCCGGCGTCGGACGGGTACGGCTCCACGGCGACGACGCGATGGGTGACGCCCCCGACGACGAGCTCGCACCCGCCGGCCGCGACGATGTTGCGGTACCAGCTCACGTCCTCGCCGTACGTCAGCTCCGCGACGAACCCCTCGGGCACGCGCGCGACCATGATCGGCGTCTCGTAGCGAGTCCCGGTCCTGCGCCCGACGCGTCGCACGAGGGAGAACGGTCCGCGACCGGCACGAGCAAGACGGGTCGTCCAGCGGTTGAGCGTGTTCTTGAGCAGCCACAGCCAGCGTCGTCGCATCGCGGTCAGCCTCTCGTGTCGGTCTGCCGGTCCCGGCGGTCGGTCCGCCGGTTCCCATGGTGGTGGGTCCGCCGGTCCCGCGGCGTGCGTGTGCCCCGTCCACCGTTCCACGTGCGGGTGGCCCGTGCCGCACCCGTCCCCGGGCGGGATCGCCGCCCCGCTGGCACGCTGGCGTCATGTGGTCCAGCGCCCCCGGGCAGCACCAGGCATGACGGCCGAGCCCCGCACCAGCCCGTCACGCCGGCGTCCCGGGCCGGGCAGGCCCGTGCCCGTCTCGACCTACCGGCTCCAGCTCAGCGCCGACCTCACCCTGGACGACGCGGCGGCGCACGTGGACTACCTCGCCCGGCTGGGCGTCACGCACCTGTACCTGTCGCCGATCCTGCGCGCCGCACCGGGCTCGACGCACGGCTACGACGTGGTCGACCACCGGGAGATCGCGCCGGTGCTCGGCGGACGGCCCGCGTTCGACCGGCTCGTCCGGGCGGCCCATGAGGCGGGTCTGGGGCTGGTGGTCGACGTGGTGCCGAACCACATGGCGGTGCCGACACCGGTGTGGCACAACGCGGCACTGTGGTCGGTGCTGGCGCACGGGCCGCAGTCGCCGTACGCGTCCTGGTTCGACGTCGACTGGAGCGCCGGCGAGGGCACGCTGCTCATGCCGGTGCTGGGCCGGCGGGTCGGCGCGGTGCTGGCGGCGGACGAGCTGACGCTCGACACGGTCGACGTCCCCGGGGACGGTCCGCAGACCGTGCTCCGGTACGCCGACCACGTCTTCCCCGTGCGGCCGGGCACGGAGAGCCTGCCGCTCGCCGAGCTCCTCGACCGGCAGCACTACCGGCTGGCGTACTGGCGGGTCGCCGACGAGGAGCTCAACTACCGGCGGTTCTTCGACGTCGGCACGCTCGCGGCGATCCGGGTGGAGGACCCGGCGGTGTTCGACGCGACGCACGCGCTGCTGGTCGACCTGGTCGCGCAAGGTGCGGTCGACGGGTTGCGCATCGACCACCCGGACGGGCTGGCCGACCCGCGGGGGTACCTGGACCGCCTCGCCGCGGCGACGGGAGAGACGTGGGTCGTCGCGGAGAAGATTCTCGCGCCCACCGAGGAGCTCCCGGACGACTGGGCCGCTGCCGGGACGACCGGGTACGACGCCGCCTGGCGGGTCGGCCAGGTGTTCGTGGACCCCGGTGGCGGGGGAGAGCTGGGGGCCGTCATGCACCGGCTCACGGGTGACGCCTCCGATGCGCTCCCGGGCATGGTCGAGGCGGCCAAGCGGGAGGTGCTGTCCGGCGCCCTGTACGCCGAGGTCGACCGGCTGGCCGAGCTCGCCGCCGACATCTGCCGGGACGACGTGCGCCTGCGTGACCACACCTGGCGCTCGCTGCGTGACTGCCTCGTGGAGCTGCTGGTCGCGGCGGACCGGTACCGCTACTACGTGGTGCCCGGCGAGCCGGTGGAGCCGGACGTGGCGGCGGCCTTCGGCGAGTGCGTCGCGCGGGCCCGCGACCGCCTGGACGGGGACCGGCTGGAGACCCTCGACCTGCTCGCCGACCTGCTGCTCGGGCGGGAGGCCGGGTCCGCCGGCCGCCGGCGGGAGGCCCGGCGCGACGAGCTCGTGGTGCGGTTCCAGCAGACCTGCGGCGCCGCGATGGCCAAGGGCGTCGAGGACACCGCCTTCTATCGGTGGACCCACCTCGTCGCGCTCACCGAGGTCGGTGGGGCTCCGGAGCGGTTCGCGATCAGCCCGGACGAGCTGCACGCCTGGGCGGCTCGCGCCCAGCACCGGGCGCCCGTCGGGATGACGGCGTTGTCCACCCACGACACGAAGCGCTCGGAGGACGTGCGCGCCCGGCTCGGGGTGCTCTCCGAGCTGCCGCTGGAGTGGTCCGAGCTGGTCGACCGGGTGCGTGCGGCGACCGCCGGGGCGCGCGGGTCGCTCGTCGACGGGCGTACGGAGAACCTGCTCTGGCAGACCCTCGCCGGCACCTGGACGACACAGGGACCGATGGCCGAGGACCGCCTCCTGGCCTACCTCGTCAAGGCGATGCGAGAGGCGAAGACGCACACCGCGTGGACGGCGGTCGACGACGCGTACGAGACCGCGGTGCTCGACCTGGCCCGGGCTGCGCTCGTGGACCCGACGGTGGTCGCCGCGTTCGCGGACTGGGTCCGCGCCACCGAGCCCGGGGTGCGGGCGGCGACGCTGGGCACCAAGCTCGTCCAGCTGACCCTGCCCGGGGTCGCGGACGTGTACCAGGGGACGGAGTCGGTGGCGCTGGCACTGGTCGACCCGGACAACCGGCGTCCTGTCGACCTCACCCACCTGGCGGCCGTGCTCGACCGGCTGGAGACGGAGCCGCCGCGGGACCTGGCGGAGGAGAAGGTGCTGGTGACGTCCCGCGCGCTGCGCGTGCGCCGGGAGCGGCCCACGGCCTTCGTCGGCCCGGACGCCGGCTACGCACCGGTGCCGACGTCGACCGGGAACGCGCTGGCCTTCGCCCGGACGGTCGGTGGCGAACCGGCGGCCGTCACGGTGGTGACCCGGCTGGCGCTGGCCCTCGACCGTCTCGGCGGCTGGGGCGAGCACACCGTCGTGCTGCCGGACGGTGGCTGGCACGACACGCTGACCGGGCGGGACCTCGGCGGCGGGAGCGTCCGGCTGGCGGACCTGTTGCACCGGTACCCGGTGGCCCTGCTCGTCCGGGACACGCGACCGTGACCGCCCGACCCGGCTGGCGTCCGCGGGTCTGGGCCCCCGACGCCCGACGCGTGGACCTCGTCCTGCCCGGCGCAGACAGCACGGGCGCTGCCCGCACCGTGCCGCTCGGCCGCGACGCGGAGGGGTGGTGGGCGGCCGGTCGGACCGCGCTGGACCACGGCACCGACTACTGGTTCTCCGTGGACGGCGGCGACCCGCGCCCGGACCCGCGCAGCCCGTGGCAGCCCGCCGGGGTGCACGGTCCGAGCCGCACGTTCGACACCGGGCGGTTCGGCTGGACCGACGACGGGTGGGCGGGACGCGACGTGCGCGGCACGGTGGTCTACGAGCTGCACGTGGGCACGTTCACGCCCGAGGGGACGCTCGACGCGGCGGTCGACCGGCTCGGGCACCTGGTGGACCTCGGCGTCGACATGGTCGAGCTGCTGCCCGTCGCCGCCTTCCCTGGCGTGCACGGCTGGGGGTACGACGGCGTCGACCTGTACGCCGTGCACGACCCGTACGGCGGCCCTGCGGCGCTGCAGCGGTTCGTCGACGCCGCGCACGCCCGGGGGCTGGCCGTCTGCCTGGACGTCGTCTACAACCACCTCGGGCCGTCGGGGAACTACCTGGCCGAGTTCGGGCCCTACTTCACTGAGCGTCACCACACACCGTGGGGTGCTGCGGTGAACCTCGACGGCCCGGGGGCGGGTGGCGTGCGGGCGTTCGTCGTCGACAACGCGGTGCGCTGGCTGCGCGAGTTCCACGTGGACGCTCTGCGGCTCGACGCGGTGCACGCCCTCGTGGACGACTCGCCGCGGCACCTGCTCGCCGAGCTCTCGGACGTGGTGGCGGAGCTGGCGGTGGAGGTGGGCAGGCCGCTGTCGCTCGTCGCGGAGTCCGACCGCAACGACGTACGGACCGTCACCCCCACCGCGGACGGCGGCCTGGGGATGACGGCCCAGTGGGCCGACGACGTGCACCACGCCATCCACGCCTACCTCACCGGGGAGCGGCACGGCTACTACGTCGACTTCGGCTCGCCGCAGGTGCTGGCGAAGGCGCTGACGGGGATGTTCGTGCACGACGGGTCGTGGTCGACGTTCCGGGGACGCCCCTGGGGGCGTCCGGTGCCCGACGACGTGGACGGTCACCGCTTCGTCGTCTTCGCCTCCGACCACGACCAGATCGGCAACCGCGCCCTGGGGGACCGCCCACCGGCCCGGCTCGACAGCGGCGGCCTGGCGATGGCGGCCGCGCTCGTCCTGTGCTCGCCGTGCACGCCGATGCTCTTCATGGGCGAGGAGTGGGGCGCGCGCACGCCGTGGCAGTTCTTCACCGACCACGACGAGCCGGAGCTGGCCGAGGCGGTGAGCCAGGGGCGTGCCGAGGAGTTCGGCGGCCATGGGTGGGCCGAGCTGTACCGCGGTCCGGTCGACGTGCCGGACCCGCAGGCGTCGTCCACCGTCGCGGCGAGCCGGCTGGACTGGGACGAGCCTGCGCGGCCCGAGCACGCCCGGCTGCTCGCCTGGTACCGGGACCTCGTCGCGCTGCGCCGTCGTGTGCCCGACCTGGCCTCCGGTGACCGGTCCGCGACCCGCGTCGAGCACGGCGACGGCTGGCTGCTGCTCCGGCGCGGCGCGGTCCGGGTGGTGCTGACCGTCGCGCAGGACCCTCGGCAGGTGCCCGTCGCGCTGGCGGAGCCCGAGGTGCTGGCGGCCTGGGAACCGGTGACGTCGCACGGCGCCGACGTGGAGGTGCCCGGCCGGTCCGTGGCCGTCCTGCGGCCCGCCGTCGGTTGAGCGGGGCGGACGGGAAGGGACACGCATGGACCTGGTCTTCGACGGCCTCGTGTGGACGTCCTACGCGCAGGCGACCCTCACGACCGGTGGCGCCGAGCCGCCTCTGCCGGACGACGCCTTCCGCGGCCAGGCCAACGGGCTGTGCGGTGCGTCCGTCGCCGGCGCGCTGTTCCTCGTCACCGGGACGCACACCGGACGGGTGCCGGTGCGTGTCCTCGTGGACGACGTCGCGCCCGACCTCGGTGACTGGGAGGAGGCCGTGGAGGTGAGCCTGGTGCCGGCGGGTCCCGAGGCGGCGCTGGCCGGGTGGGGGTCAGACCCCGCCGTCCGGTTCTCGCTGTCGGCCGACGCGTACCGGGTGCGGTGGAGCGCCGCGGGGATGGACGCCGGCCGAGACCAGGACGTCGCCGACGATGATCACCCGGCGCAGGACTCCTACGAGCTGGCGCTGTGGCCGGCCCCGGTGGCACCGGACGCGATCCTGCGCCGGACGTCGCGGATCGCCGCCTACTGGCACGACGACGGCCTCCGCCGCTGAGTCCCGCACATCCGGACGGGCCGCCTGCGCAGCGGTGCGGAGCAGCCCTCCGCCCGGGTGTACCGCTCCTGCCACCACCCGGCGGCGTGGGCCGCACGACCCCGTTCAGGTGCCAGCAGCGGGCGCGGTTGGCACAAGGCGCTCCGGGGGCTCGGTGGCCAGCGCGGTGCGCCAGTCCTGTCAGTGGCCGCCCGTAAGGTCACCGGCATGGGACGCATCGTGTTCGACACCGCGACAAGCCTCAACGGGTGGATCGCCGACGAGGACAACTCGTTGGCGTGGCTGTTTGCCGTGGAGGGAGGTGGTTCCCCCGACGAGAGCCTGTTGCCGTCGGGGGCACGCGTGCTGGTCGAGGGGTCGACGACGTACGAATGGGTGCTCGCCGACCAGGACCTGCTCGCTCGGCCGGAGCGCTGGCACGAGTTCCACGGCGACCGGCCGACGTTCGTGTTCACCACGCGTGAGCTGCCGGTGCCCGACGGGGCGGACGTGCGGTTCGTGTCCGGTCCGGTGGCCGACGTGCTGCCGAGCATCCGGGAGGCCGCGGGCGACGGTGACGTGTGGGTGCTGGGTGGCGGCGACCTCGCCGGCCAGTTCCTGGACGTCGGGGCGCTGGACGAGATCGCACTCTCGGTGGCCCCGGTGGCGCTCACGGGTGGCGCGCCGCTGCTGCCGCGCCGGGTGGGTGCCGACCGGTTGCGGCTCGTGTCAGCCACCGCTGTCGGGCAGTTCGCCCGGCTGGTCTACGCCGTGCGCGGCGACCGCGCGGTTGGCGCGGGCGAGCGGCACGGTGCGAGATGAGGTGGCGTGGTGTGACGTCCGCGGTGTGATGTCACATCCGGAGCAGCTGTCTCGTCCTGGGGGCATGAGAGAAGCACGTGAACCCCTGCGCATCGCGATCGCCGGCGGGACCGGCTGGACCGGCCGGCTCGTGGCGGACGGCCTCCGGGCGGCCGGCGACGTCCCCGTGGTGCTGGCCCGCTCGACCGGCGTCGACCTGACCACCGGTCAGGGACTGGCCGGGCGGCTGGACGGCATCGACGCGGTCGTCGACGTCACCAACATCACCACGACGAGCGCCCGAGCCTCCGTGGCGTTCTTCGAGGCGGTCGCCGGTCACCTGGTCGAGGAGTCCGCGCGGGCGGGAGTCCGGCACCTCGTGACGCTCTCGATCGTCGGCGTCGACCGTGTGGACCTCGGGTACTACCTGGGCAAGCGACGGCAGGAGGCCATCGTGCTGGGCGGCGCGGTGCCGGCCACGGTGCTGCGCGCGACCCAGTTCCACGAGTTCGCGGCGCAGATGCTGGCGCGCAAGGGGCCGGTGGTGGTGGCACCGAAGATGCTGAGCCAGCCGGTGGCGCTTGCCGAGGTCGCCGACCACCTGGTCGGCCTGGTGCGCGGGGAGCCGTTGGGCATGGCACCCGAGCTCGCAGGCCCGCAGGAGCACCTGTGGATGCACGACATGGTGCGCCGGCTCGCTGAGGTGCGCGGGGTGCGCCGGCCGATCGTCCCGCTGAGCGTGCCCGGTGCGGTCGGACGCGCGCTCGGCGGAGGTGCGCTGCTGCCCACCTCGCCGGGGCCGCGCGGGACGGTCACCTTCGACCAGTGGCTCGCCGGCCAGGGCGGACGATAGGGGCCGGGTCGACGAGGGCCGGACATGACTGAGGGGGAGGGATGACAGCCCACGAATCGCGCACGGTGCGGCTCGCTGAGGAGTATGACCGGGCCCGGCCCCGGTTGCAGGCGGTCGCCTACGCCGTGCTCGGCAGTCGGGCCGAGGCGGAGGACGTAGTGGCCGACTGCTGGCTGCGGCTCGTTCAGGCTGACGTCCGCGACCCGGTGCTCGACGTGGAGGCCTGGGCGACGGTGACCGTCGCCCGTGCGGCGCTGGACGTGCTGCGCTCCGCGCGTCGGCGCCGGGAGGTCTACACCGGTCCGTGGCTGCCGGAGCCCGTGCTCGGGGACGCGTCGATCCCCGTGGACCCGGCTGACCGGGTGACCCTCGACGAGCACGTCCGCTACGCGCTGCTTGTGGTGCTGGAGACGCTGACGCCGGCCGAGCGGACCGCCTGGGTGCTGCACGACCTGTTCGGCATGGGCTTCACCGAGGTGGCGGCCGTCGTCGGGCGGACACCTGCCGCGGTCCGCCAGCTCGCCGCGCGGGCCCGGTCGCACGTCGACACCCGGGTGTCGCGGGTGCCCGTCAGCCGGGCGGAGCACGATGCGGCGGTCCGGGCGTTCGCCGACGCCGTCGCCGGCGGTGACCTCGCCCGGATGGTCCGCGTGCTCGACCCCGATGTCGTGCTCACCAGCGACGGCGGCGGCATGGTGTCGGCGGCACGACGTCCGGTGGTCGGCGCCGAGCGGGTGGGGCGCTTCCTCCTGGGGCTCGCCGCGAAGCGGACCGCCATGGACGAGGTGCGGCCGATGACAGTGAACGGGCTGCTGGGGCTCGGCACCTTCACCGCGGGCCGGCTCACCACGGCGGTCGTGCTGACGGTCGACGCGGGACGGGTGACCCGCGTCGACATGGTGCGGGCACCCGCCAAGCTGTCCCGCCTACCGAGCTGACGCGTCCGGCAGGTCGCCCCAGCCGTCGTGGGGCGCGGTTCAGGAGGCGGTGGAGGCGCGCAGCACCAGCCGGCAGGGCACGACCTCGACCCCGTGGTCGGGGTGGCCTTCCATCGCGTCGAACAGCTTGGCGGCCGCCCGCCGGCCCAGCTCCTCCAGGTTCATGTCGACACTGGTCAGCGCAGGCCGGGCGTTCGTCGCGAGGATCTCCCAGTTGTCGTGCCCCATGACGGCGATGTCCCCGGGCACGTCCCGCCCGAGCTCGCGCAGCACGTCGAGCACGCCGCGGGCGATCTGGTCGCTGCCGCACAGGATCGCGTCGACCTCGGGGTGCCGAGCCAGCAGCGAGCGGGCCGCCCCCCGTCCCCACTCCTCGGTCCACGCGCCGTAGAGGGCCTGCCCACCGACGATCTCCAGACCGGCGGCGTGCAGCGCCTGCGTCGCACCGGTGACCCGGTCGACGGCGGCCCCGTAGCTCGGCTCGCCGGTGATGATGCCGATGCGGCTGCGCCCGCAGGCCAGCAGGTGCTCGATACTCATGCGCCCACCGCCCACGTTGTCCGAGATGAGGGAGACGTCGTCGGGGTTCTCCGAGGGTGCGTAGGCGTAGACCACCGGCACGGGCAGCGGCCCCAGAGAAGGACGCGGGTCGGGGCGTGCCCCGACGATGATGAGCCCGTCGACCCGTCGCCCGAGCAGGGCCTGGATGTGGTGCTGCTCGCGGATCGAGTCACCGCGCGCGTCGCACAGCAGCACGGAGACCTTCCCGGAGCCGAACGCGTCCTCCGCGCCCATGAGGGTGGGGATCGAGAAGCGGCCCTCCAGGTCGTGCGTGATGAGGCCGACGGTGCCGGAGCGGCCGGACAGCAGGGAGCGGGCCAGGCTGTTGGGCGAGAAGGAGAGCTGCTCGGCCGCGGCGATCACCCGCTCGCGGGTCTCGGCTCGGACCTGGGAGCGCCCGTTCAGCGCCTTCGATGCCGTGGCGATGGAGACGCCGGCGAGACGGGCGACGTCGGACAGCGTGGTGGCCTTGTTCGGAAACCCGTTCCTTCTGCCTTTCGACGGCGCAGCCTGCTCGGGTCGCCCCCTGCGCTGCTCGGCCATGCTGGGATCCTACCGATCGACCGTGGGCGGGCAATGGTTGACGCCTGTGGCGTACGTCGCCTAGTTTGTGAAAACCATTTCGTGAGTTTCGCAGTGCAGCACTCGCAGTCCCTCGGCGCTCCCCCCGTTGCGCCGGGCTTCAGCTTCAACGTCGAATCGCTGAGGAGAGGAACATGACCAAGCTCGCTGTTCGTCGACGGCCTGCGCGTGCCGTCGCGGCCGTGGCCCTGGGCGCCCTGGCGCTCACCGGGCTGGTGGCGTGCAGCTCCGACGACACCCCGTCGGAGAACCAGCCCTCGCAGTCTGGAGGTGGAGACGAGACCGGCGCCGGCGCCGAGGGCGTCGACGACGGCACCCGGCTGACGCTGTGGACGCGCGCGCCGCTGGAGCGGCAGGCCACCCAGCTCGTCGACGCCTACAACGCCAGCCACCAGAACCAGATCGACCTGGAGATCGTCCCCAACGACGACATGGAGGGCAAGGTCGGTGCGGCGGCCACCAACGGCGAGCTGCCCGACCTGCTCGCCGGCGACGTCGTGCGCGTGCCGTACTGGGTCGCCAACGGCATGTTCGCCGACATCACCGACAAGATCGACGCGTTGCCGTTCCTTGACGACGTCGCCGCCGGCCATATCGACGCCGGCACCGACACCGACGGCGTCAAGCACACCGTGCCCTTCGTGCAGGACATCTCCGTGATGGTCTGGAACAAGGACCTGTACGAGCAGGCCGGGCTGGACCCGGAGGCCGGGCCGACCACCCTGGCGGAGTTCCAGGAGCAGGCACAGGCCGTCGCGGACCTGCACCAGGACGGCGTCTCCGGCACCTTCTACGGCGGCAACTGCGGCGGCTGCCTGGTGTTCACCTGGTTCCCGACGATCTGGGCGTCCGGCGAGGAGGTGCTCAGCGCCGACGGCACCGAGTCGCTGCTCGACGGCGACGCGGCGCAGGCGGTCTACGACGTCTACGCCGACCTGAACGAGTCAGGTGCGGTGGGCGCGGGCTCGAAGGAGGAGACCGGCGCCACCTGGACCGCGCCGTTCGCCAACGGCGACGTCGGCGTCATGCCGTACCCGCAGACGGCGGTGGCCGCCGCCACGGAGGCGGGTGTGGACGTCGGCGTCGGCCCCATCCCGGGCGTCGACGGGGGCACCTCGACCTTCCTCGGTGGGGACGCGATGGGCATCTCCAAGGACTCCGAGCACGTCGACCAGGCCTGGAACTTCCTCGCCTGGATGCTCTCCGACGAGACCCAGCTCGAGGTCGTCGCCAAGGCCGGCGACGTCGTCTCGCGCAACTCGCTGCTGGACAACAAGTACACCGCCGACGACCCGAGCGCATCGGTCGCGGCGGAGGCCGTCCCGAACGGTCGGACCCCGGTGGCGGCGTACTTCAGCGAGGCGTTCAACGCCTCGGGCAGCCCGTGGGTCGCGCTGATCCGGAACGCGACCTTCGACCGGACCGGGACCGTCAGCGAGGACAACGAGGCGATCACCGAGGTCCTGTCGCAGTGACCTCACGGTCGGCGGCGCACCACCGATGGTGCGCCGCCGACCGGGGCGACCCTTCCCAGCCTCGGAGACAGCGATGACGCTCACCTCGACCCCGCCCGTACCCGCCACCGCGGCCCCTGCCCCGGTCCGGCGTCGCACCCACCGGTCCCGCTCGCTGCGCGGGTGGGCCTACGCGAGCCCCACCGCGGTGCTCGTCCTCGTCTTCTTCGTCGTGCCGATCGTGCTCGTCCTGTTCATGTCGGGCTCCGACTGGCTGCTGCTCGGCGGCAACCGGGGAGTGAACCTCCCGGACAACTACACCGACGTGCTCGAGCACCGGATGTTCTGGCCGTCCGTCGTCTTCACCTTGAAGTACACGGTCATCGCCACCGTGCTGCTCATCGGGCTCGGGCTCGGCCTGGCACTGCTGGTGCAGGAGGCGAGCCGGTGGCGGGCCTTCCTGCGCACCGTCGTGCTGCTGCCCACGGCGCTCGGGCTGGCGTCGGCGTCGCTGCTGTTCTACGCGCTGTACTCCCCGCAGGTGGGCCCGATCTCCCCGTTGCTGCAGCGGCTCGGGTTCGCGGACGGACCGGTGACGGTGCTCGGGACGCCGGACGGAGCGCTGTGGTCGACGGTCTTCCTCATCGTCTGGCGGTACTCCGGGTTCTACATGCTGCTGCTCCTCGTCGGCCTGCAGAGCATCCCGGGTGAGGTCTACGAGGCCGCCCGCATCGACGGCGCCCGGACCTGGCAGATCTTCCGCAGCGTGACGCTGCCGCTGCTGCGCCCGTCTCTCGCCCTGAGCACGATCATGTGCGTCACCGGGTCGCTGCTCGCCTTCGACCAGTTCTTCATCCTCACCAAGGGCGGGCCCGACGGGTCGACGATGACCAGCGTCCTGCTCGTCTACAACCTGGCGTTCGAGTCGAAGCGCAGCCTGGGGATGGCCGCCGCGCTGTCGGTGATCATCCTGCTCGCGCTCGTCGTGGTGAACGCGTTCCAGCTGCGTGCGCTGCGCGGCAGCGACGAGAAGGAGGGCCGGGCATGAGTGCGCAGGTGCTGAGCGGTCGGGCGGCGCGCGTACGGGCGGCCGGCGCCGGGGCCGTGGCCGGCGGCGGGTCCGGGCTCGGCCGGGCCTTCGCGCGGACGCCCTACTACGTGCTCACCGGTGGGCTGGCGATCATCTTCCTGTACCCGCTGATCTGGACCGGGGTGAGCTCGGTCTCGCCGCAGCCCGGGTCGGCCCAGACCGACGGCTTCGGGTTCGGCAACTACGGCACCGTCGCCGACTACCAGGCGGGCATCTGGACCTATCTCGGCAACTCGCTGGTGGTCTCGCTGGTCGCGGTCGTGGTGACGCTCGTGGTGTCCACCCTCGGCGGTTACGCGTTCGCGCGCTTCCGGTTCTGGGGCAAGGACGCGCTGTTCCTGCTCACGCTGGCGATCCTCATGGTCCCGTACGCGACGCTGCTCATCCCGCTGGTGATCTGGCTGAAGTCGCTGCACCTCAACAACACACTGCTCGGTGTCGGCCTGGTGCTCGCGGTCTTCCAGCTCCCGTTCGCCACGTTCATGATGCGCATCTCCTTCGAGGCCGTCCCGCGCGAGATCGAGGAGGCGGCGCTGGTCGACGGCTGCGGGTCGTTCGCGGCGCTGCGCCGGATCCTGCTGCACGCGGTCAAGCCCGGGCTCATCACCGTCGGCCTGTTCGCGTTCCTCGCAGCGTGGAACGACTTCATGGTGCCGCTCTACCTGGTCGGCGGCGACAAGCAGCCGCTGCCGCTGGCCATGGTCAACCTGCGCCAGCAGACGATGGGGGTCATCGACTACGGGGCCACCCAGGCCGGCGTCGTCATCCTCACCGTCCCCTGCGTGCTGCTGTTCCTGCTGCTCCAGCGGCACTACGTCAACGGCTTCATGTCCGGCGCCCTGAAGGGATGAGGGACTGGTGACACGCGTCAACGACCTGGGCTCGGTGAGCCCCGTCCTGCCGACCCGGGGGGTGCGCCGCCCGCTCGGGTTGGACGAGGTCCGGCTGACCGGCGGCTTCTGGGGCGCCCGGCAGGAGGTGAACGCGACCGCCACCATCGACCACTGCGACCACTGGGAGCAGCGGGTCGGCTGGGTGGACAACTTCGCCGCCGTGCTGGACGGGACCGTCGCGGAGCGTCGCACCGGCCGGGAGTTCGCCGACTCGGACGTGTACAAGCTCCTGGAGTCGATGGCCTGGGAGGTCGGGCGGTCCGGGGACGAGCGGCTGGACGCGCGCATCGAGGAGCTCGCCGGCCTCATCGAGAAGGTCCAGGAGCCCGACGGCTACCTCAACACCCGCTTCGGCCATCATGGTCAGCCGCCGCGGTACTCCGACCTGGCGTGGGGGCACGAGCTGTACTGCTACGGGCACCTCATCCAGGCGGCCGTCGCCCGGCTGCGCACCGGCCACAAGGACACGCTCGTGCGGGTGGCGTTGCGGGCGGCCGACCATGTCTGCGAGGCGTTCGGCCCGGACGGCATCACAGGGGTGTGCGGCCACCCCGAGATCGAGGTGGCGCTCGTCGAGCTGTACCGGGTGACCGGGGAACGGCGCTACCTCGACCAGGCGCGTCTCTTCGTCGACCGACGCGGCACCGGGACCCTGCCGGACATCGAGTTCGGGCGCGGGTACTACCAGGACGACGTGCCGGTGCGCGACGCCGAGGTGCTGCGCGGGCACGCCGTCCGTGCGCTGTACCTCGCGGCCGGGGCGGCCGACGTGGCGGTGGAGACGGGCGACGACGAGCTGCTCGACGCGGTGGTCCGGCAGTACGACCGGACGCTCGCGCGGCGCACCTACATCACGGGTGGGATGGGGGCCCACCACCAGGACGAGGCGTTCGGCGAGGACTTCGAGCTGCCGCCGGACCGGTCGTACTGCGAGACGTGCGCCGGCGTCGCGTCGGTCATGGTCGCCTGGCGGCTGCTGCTCGCGACCGGACGCACCGAGTACGGCGACGTCATCGAGCGCACGCTGTACAACGTCGTCGCGGCCTCCCCGTCCGCCGACGGACGGGCGTTCTTCTACACGAACCCGCTGCACAAGCGCGTGCCCGGTGTGGCCGCCGACACCGACCAGCCCAGCCCCCGGGCGTTCGCCCAGCTCCGTGCCCCGTGGTTCGAGGTGTCCTGCTGCCCGACGAACGTCGCGCGGACGTTCGCCTCGCTCGCGGCCTACGTCGCCACGGCACGCGACGATGCCGTGGAGCTGCACCAGCTGGCCGCCTGCGAGGTGCGCACGTCGCTGGCGGCCGGTCCCGTCGCCTTCGACGTCCGCACCGACTACCCGCACGACGGCGAGGTGGTCGTCACGGTGCGCGAGTCGGTCGACGAGCCGTGGGAGCTCTCGATGCGGGTCCCACGGTGGGCCCGCGGCGGGGCGCTGCTCGACGGGGCGCCGGTGGGCGGCCCGGTCGCCACGGTCCGCCGGGTCTTCCAGCCGGGGGACACGGTGCGGCTGAGCCTGCCGATGGTCCCGCGCATCACCAGGGCCGACGAGCGGGTCGACGCGGTGCGCGGCTGCGTGGCCGTCGAGCAGGGCCCGCTGGTGATGTGCCTGGAGTCCACGGACCTGCCGGACGGGCTCGACGTGCACGACGTGGCCCTCGACCTGGGCCGCGGGGTGCGCGCGGACGACGGGACGGCCGTGGCGGCCCTGGTCACCGTCAGGCACGCGGTGCAGGAGTGGCCGTACCAGGCGGCCGACACCCCGTCGGCCGCGGCCGTGGACAGGGCGCTCGGCGTGCGGCTGACGCCGTACCACGCGTGGGCCAACCGCGGACCGAGCACCATGCGGGTGTGGCTGCCGCTGGCCCCCGCCGGGGCCTGAGCCGGGCGTCGCGGCGACGTCGGCTCACGCCCGGCTCCGGCCCCGGACCGGTCGCTGTCAGCGCTGCCGTGCCCGCCGCGAGACCACGAGGAGCACCACGCCGGTGCCGAGGAGCAGCAGGAGCTGTGCCAGCAGCGTGTCCGCCGGGGCACCGGTCGTCGCGAGCGCCTCGACGGCCGCCACCGGGACGGGCGCCTCGGCGGGGGCCGGTCCGGCCGAGACGACGTGCGAGGACGAGGGTGACGTGACGACCTGCCCCAGCGCGCTCCTGGCCTCGGCACGGGCGACGTTGTGGACCGTCCCTGCGCGCTCGTCGTCGGTGGTGACCACGTACCGAGCGGTGCAGTCGGTGCTCTCGCCGGGGCTCAGCACGTCGACGGAGCAGGCCATGTCGACGAGCGGATCGAGGACCCGCAGGCCGGTGAGGGTGACGGTGCCCGTGTTCGTGACCCGGACGGTGTAGGCGATCGTCTCGCCCGCGTTGGCGCGGCCGTCCCGGTTGGTGTCGGCGAGCACCCCGCTCTTCTCCGCGAGCAGAGCGCCGGTGGACAGGGTGGGTGCCGTCACGGTCGACGCGGGCGCGGTGAGCGCGCAGTCCGTGGCGCAGCCGTCCAGAACCGCCGACGCGGTGGCGGTGTTGACGACGCCTCCGGCATCGACGTCCTCCTGGGTCACCCGGTGGTCGGGTCCGGAGCACACGACGGAGGCGCCGGGGGCCAGCACGGTCACCGGACAGCTCACGTCGCCCAGGGAGGGGTCCACGACGGCGACCGACGTCACCGTCGTGGTGCTGTCGTTCGTCACGGTGAAGGAGTAGCGGAGCCGGTCCCCGACCCCGACCGGGACCGTCGCGGGTGCGACCGGCTGGACGGTCTTCGTCAGGTGCAGGAGCGCCGTGGTCACCGGGACGGGAGGTGTGCTCGCGCACGCGGCGTCACCGGACGGGTCGCACGTCGTCGGGTCGTCCGGCGCGGTGCCGCCGTCGGCGTCGACGGCCGCGGTGTTGATGACCGAGCCGCCGGCGAGTGCGGCGGTCGGCGTGACGGTGAGCGTGAAGCTCGCGGTGCCACCGGCAGGGGCGATCGGCCCGGTCACCGTGCAGGTCACGTCCTGTCCGGAGGCGACGCAGTCAGCGCCGGCCGCGGCCGTGTACGTCAGGCCTGCGGGCAGGACGTCGCGGACCGTCGCACCCGCGGCGGGACCGGTGCCGGTGTTCGTGACCGTGAGGACGTACTGCGCGGGCACGTTGACGGTCAGGGCCGAGGGGCCGGTCTTGGTCAGGGCGAGCGCGATGCCGTCGTCGACGACGACGGGAGCGGGGGTCACCGCGCACGCCGGGTCCGTGCCGTCCGCCGCGCACCCCGCCGGGTCGGCGGGGTCGGTCCCGCCGTCGGCGTCCACGGCGGCGCTGTTGCGGACCGACTGCCCCGCCGTGCCCGGCAGCGGCGTGACCGTGAGCAGCAGCGTGGACGTGGTGCCCCCGGCGATCGTCGGGCTGTCGCACGTGACGAGCTCGCCGGCCGCCGGGGTGCCGCTGGCCGTGCAGGACCAGCCGGTGCCGGACGACGCGGTGTACTCGAGCCCCGCCGGCAGCCGGTCGACCAGGCGGGTCTGCCCCGACAGGCCGCCGACGTTGGTGACGTCCAGCCGGTAGGTCGACGCGGCGCCCACGGTGAGGCTCGCAGGGTTGGCCTTGGTCACCGAGAAGGACGCCGGCGCCTGCGCATTTACCACGACGCAGCTGACCGCGGAGCCGGCGGCGGGAGTGAGGGCCCGTACCTGGTCGAACGGCTCGGCGGTCGGCAGGTCGGCCGTGTAGCCGTTCGCGTCGGTGCAGGACAGCACGGCACGGTAGCGGGCGTCGTTGGCTCCCACCGACTGGGTCAGGTAGTAGGTCGTGCCCGGTGCGGCGGTGACGACCCCCGTGACTCCCGTCCCCGGGGTCACGGTGGCGGCGTCGCCGGTGGTCGCGGCGTTCGCCAGGGAGCTGACGAGCGGGCCGTCCGGCGAACCGGCGCGCACCGCGACCGTGAACTGGTCGCCGTCCAGGTAGCGCGGTGACGCGAGCGTGCTCGCGAGCTGGAGGGTGGCATGCACGGTGTCGTACGTGACGGTGCACGTGATGGCCGCACCCGGCACCGGCCTGAGCGCCAGCGCGCCGGTGAACGGCTGGCCGACAGGCAGGCCGGTCTGCAGGCCGGCCCCGTCCACGCAGGTCACCGTCCCGCTGTACTGGGCGAGGGCGGACGACGAGCCCGCGGCCAGCTCCTGGGTGAGGTAGTACGTACGGTCGGCGACGACCGTCGTGGCCCCCGTCGTGCCGCTGCCCGGCTCCACGGTGGCACCGGTCCCGTCCGTGGTGGCGCCGGCGGTCGTGCTGAGCACCGGGCCGGACGCGCCCGTCGCGCGGACCGCCGCCGTGAACTGGTCGTGGTCGGCGTTGCGCGGGCCGGCCAACGCCGTGCGCAGGGTCAGGTCCGCCTTGCGCGGGGCGTTGGTGAACGTGCACACGACGTCGGTCCCGTCGGCCGTCGTGGCGGCCGGGAAGACCAGGGTCGCCACCGTGCCGTCCCCGGCGGCGAGCTCGTCGCCCGTGTTCACGTTGACGCAGCGGTAGGTGCTGGCGTAATTGGCCAGGGAGGTCGTCCCGGCGGCGGTCTCCGTCACGGTGTAGACCCGTCCGGGGATCGCCAGCGCCGCTCCGGCCTTCTGCGGCTGGACGCCGGTGGCGGTCCCGGCGGTCGTCGCGGTGTTGCCCGACGCGATGTCGCCGCCCGTGACGGACAGGCCGAACTGGTCGCCGTCGTGCACGCGCTCGACGACGTCCTTCTCGACCGAGATCGTGTTGGGGTAGTTGCAGCTCGCCAGGTCGGTGGGTGTGAAGTCGCCTGAGATCGCGAACGTGTCGAGAAGCTCGCCGGAGGCCGGGTCGAGCTTCATGATGGTCGACCCGTTGGAGACGTACAGGTAGCCGTCGGTCGAGAACGCGATGCCGGGACTGTTGGTGCCGGGGGGCAGCGTGGCGACGAGCGACGTGGACAGCGTGACGTTGCCCGCCGTGGTCGGCACGGCCTCCTGGTCGACGCGGACCACGACGTTGCCCGCCACGACGAAGAGCAGGCCTCGGGTGCTGAAGGCGAAGTCGCCGTTGCTGGTGTTGAGGCCCGTGATCGTCCCGACCCGGCCGATCGGCGTCCCCGTCGTGGTGTCGAACGCACCGAGGGCGGCCGACGCACCGCTGCCGCCGTAGTAGTAGAGGCCCGTGGCGGGGTTCACCGCCCCGCGGATCACCGTGGTGTTGGCGGCCTCGATGTTCGGGTAGGTGGTGCTGGTGCCGGTCAGCGTGTCGTAGCGGGTGATCGAGCGGCCGCCGTTGAGGAACCCGTAGGCGTCGATGCCGTTGGGCGACACGCCCACACCGTTGTCGGCCGGCGAGAGGTCCGTGATCGTGGTGGCCTGGCCGGTGCTGATCGTGATCGCCGCGAGGGTCCCCGCCGAGTCGGTGGCGTAGAGCGTGTTCTGGTCGCAGCGCAGCGGCGCGGCGGCGCTGGCCGTCGGGGCCGTGCCGACCGCGACCGCCAGCAGGCCGGTGGCCGCCAGCGCCGTCGCCGTCACGGCGGCCAGCGTCCGCGACCACAGGCCGCGGGGGCGGAGAGACACACGCATTCGGTCACCTCGTGAGGAAGGGGGGCCGAGCGAGGTGCGTCCGCTGCGCCGCGGCCGTCCCTCGATCGGGTGTAGTGCCGGGGGACGCTAGCAACCGAATTTCGTGGTAAAAGGCGCTGCCGGGGTAATAGCACCCAGTGCGGCGGGGGATTCTCGCGCTCCGGCGCTCGGCATTTCGGACAACACCGTGAAACCGGGCGCAGCCGCCTCGTCCGCCAGCGGGGGCCGCCGACGTCGACCGCATGCTGACCGGACGTCGTCGTCCCCGTGGGATGCGCTGGAGTGCCGGCACGGGTACGTGGCGACCACCGCGCCCAGGGGGCGCGGCTAGGCTCCCCCGCAGCCTCGGACCTGACCGGGGAGACCGGACGACCGTGGAGGCGTGGGCGCGTGACCGAGGGCACGACGGGGGCAGGACGTACGGGACGGCCGCCGGCGATGACCGACGTGGCGGCGCTCGCGGGCGTCTCGCACCAGACGGTGTCGCGGGTGCTCAACGACCACCCCAGCGTGCTGCCGCAGACCAGGCAGCGGGTGCTGGCCGCCGTCGCGGAGCTCGGGTATCGGCGCAACGTCGCCGCCCGGACCCTGGTCACGCGGCGCAGCGGGACCATCGGTGTGATCACCCCGGCGACAGCGCTGTACGGGCCGACGAGCACCCTGGTCGGGCTGGAGGAGGCCGCCCGGGTGGCCGGGCTGTTCGTCTCCGTGGCGACGATCCGTGGCCTGGACACCGACACCATGGGCCGGGCGCTCGACCACTTCCTCGCCCAGGGCGTCGACGCGCTCGTCGTGATCGCCCCGACGCGGGAGGTCGTCGGCCTGCTGTCGGCGCTTCCCGTCCCGGTGCCCGTCGTGATGATCTCCTCGACGCACGACCTGCCCGACGTGCCGGGGCTCGTCGTGGTCGGTGTGGACCAGCACCAGGGGGCGCGGCTGGCCACCGAGCACCTGCTCGGCTCGGTCCGTGAGGTGCTGCACGTGGCGGGTCCCCAGGGGTGGTTCGACGCGCAGGACCGGCTCGCGGGGTGGCGCGCCGCGGTCGAGGACGCCGGGGCCGCGGCGCCGGTCCCGGTGGTCGCCGGCTGGGGCGCGGACGACGGGTACGCCGTGGGGCGCGGGCTGGTGCGCGCCGACCTGCCGGAGGCCGTCTTCGCCGCCAACGACCAGCTCGCCCTGGGTCTGCTGCACGCCTTCGCCGAGGCGGGTGTCCGGGTGCCGCACGACGTGCTGGTGGTGGGCTTCGACGACGAGGCCGGCGCTGCGCACTTCGTCCCGCCGCTGACCACGGTGCGGCAGGACTTCGCCGAGCTGGGCCGGCGAGCGGTCACCGCCGTCACTGCTGCTATCGGCGGGGCACGCCCCGAGCCGGTCCGGATCCCGGCCCAGCTCGTCGTGCGCACCAGCTCCGTGCGCCCCGTGGCGGTCCGTCCGGCCTGAGCGTCGAGGGTTCCGCCCCCGCGTGTGAGCGCTAACATGGCGACGTCCGACGGCAGTGCCGCTGTCCTCGTCGAAGGAGCCGCTCATGTCCACCCGTCCGCGTGACGCCCGGCCGCACCGGCGCACCGCGACCGCCCTTGACGCCTCGCCCACCAGCCGGCGGTGACCGCATGAGCCTGACCTCCGACATCCGCGCCACCCGCGAGGTGGTGGCCCGGCTGCACGCCGAGCTGCCGCGCTGGGGGCTGATCGTCTGGACCGCCGGGAACGTCTCGCAGCGGGTCGCCGGCGCGGACCTGTTCGTCATCAAGCCCTCCGGCGTCACGTACGACGAGCTCACCCCGGAGTCGATGGTCGTCTGCGACCTCGACGGCAACCTGGTGGAGGGCGACCACGCCCCCTCCTCGGACACCGCCGCGCACGCCTACGTCTACCGGCACCTCGACCGCGTCGGCGGGGTGGTGCACACCCACTCCACGTACGCGACGGCCTGGGCGGCGCGCGGGGAGCCGGTGCCGTGCGTGCTGACGATGATGGCCGACGAGTTCGGCGGGGACATCCCCGTCGGACCGTTTGCGCTCATCGGCGACGACTCCATCGGTCGCGGCATCGTCGAGACGCTGCGGGACTCGCGCAGCCCGGCGGTGCTCATGCGCAACCACGGGCCGTTCACCATCGGGCACGACGCCCGGGCGGCCGTGAAGGCGGCGGCCATGGTCGAGGAGGTCGCCCGCACGGTGCACATCTCCCGCCAGCTCGGCGACCCGCTGCCCATCGCCCAGTCGGACGTCGACTCGCTGTACGCGCGCTACCAGAACGTCTACGGCCAGAGCGCCGCGACCACGACCCCTACGGAGACCCGATGAGCACCCTGCCCTACCCCGACCGCGAGATCTGGTTCCTCACCGGCAGCCAGCACCTGTACGGCGAGGAGACGCTGCGGCAGGTCGCCGAGCAGTCGCAGGAGATCGCCCGGGTGCTCGGCGAGGCGCTGCCCGCGCGGCTCGTCTGGAAGCCGGTGCTCACCGGCTCCGACGCGATCCGCCGCACCGCGCTGGAGGCCAACGCCGACGACGCGGTGATCGGCGTCGTCGCCTGGATGCACACGTTCAGCCCGGCGAAGATGTGGATCGCCGGCCTGGACGCGCTGCGCAAGCCGCTGCTGCACCTGCACACGCAGGCGAACGTCGAGCTGCCGTGGGACACCATCGACTTCGACTTCATGAACCTCAACCAGGCCGCGCACGGCGACCGGGAGTTCGGGTACATGGCGACGCGGCTCGCGGTGCCGCGCAAGACGGTCGTCGGGCACGTGTCCCACCCGGAGGTGTCCGGTTCGGTCGCCACCTGGGTGCGCGCCGCCGCGGGATGGGCAGCGCTGCGTGAGCTGCGGCTGGCCCGCTTCGGCGACAACATGCGCGAGGTCGGCGTCACCGAGGGCGACAAGACCGAGGCCCAGCTCCGGTTCGGCGTCGCGGTGAACACCTGGGGTGTGAACGACCTGGTCGAGGCCGTCGACGCGGTGGCCGACGCCGAGGTCGACGCGCTCGTCGCGCAGTACGAGGACCTGTACGACGTGGCCACCGAGCTGCGCCGCGGTGGTGAGCGGCACGAGTCGCTGCGCTACGGCGCCCGGCAGGAGGTGGCGCTGCGGTCCTTCCTGGAGGGGGTCGGGGCGACGGCGTTCACGACGACCTTCGAGGACCTCGGCGACCTGCGTCAGCTCCCCGGGCTGGCCGTGCAGCGGCTCATGGCCGACGGCTACGGATTCGGCGCCGAGGGGGACTGGAAGACGGCGATCCTCGTGCGTGCGGCCAAGGTCATGGGCGCCGGCCTGCCGGGTGGCGCCTCGCTCATGGAGGACTACACCTACGACCTGACGCCTGGTTCGGAGCGGATCCTCGGGGCGCACATGCTGGAGATCTGCCCGACGCTGACGACCACCCGGCCGCGGTTGGAGGTCCACCCGCTGGGCATCGGCGGCCGGGAGGACCCGGTGCGCCTCGTGTTCGACGCCGCCCCCGGGGTGGGCGTCGTGGTGTCGCTGGCTGACATGCGTGAGCGGTTCCGGCTCACCGCCAACGTGGTGGACGTCGTCCCGCCGACCCGTGACCTGCCGCACCTGCCGGTCGCCCGGGCCGTGTGGGTGCCGCGACCGGACTTCCGCACGTCGGCCGAGGCGTGGCTGACTGCGGGGGGTGCGCACCACACGGTGCTGACGACGGCGGTCGGCATCCAGGCGTGGGAGGACTTCGCCGAGATGGCCCGCACGGAGCTGCTGGTCATCGACGAGGGCACGACGCGGCGGGGGTTCCGCGAGCAGGTGCGCTGGAACCAGGCGTACTACCGGCTGGCCCAGGGCCTCTGACCCCGGCCGCCCGCCCGCGCTCCGACGCCGGCCCGCGACGGCCGCCCGCGTGCGACGGACGCCGGCCCGGTACGGACGCCCGCCTGCGACGGCCGCCCGCATGCGACGGACGCCCGCCTGCGACGGCGGGTGCCGCGTCTCGGAGGCGCGTGCCGGGCCTCCACGGCGGGTGTGCCACCACCCGCCGTCGGGGCCGGCCACCTTCCGTGGGGTCGAGCGCGCGCCGTGGCGGC
>Ga0164243_10002532_pt1 | contig 30081 bp, 29 predicted proteins | sample OricompcompostOP_FD_108781 | JGI IMG/M metagenome (GOLD analysis project Ga0164243, IMG submission 108781) | Organic Plus compost microbial communities from Emeryville, California, USA - Original compost - Organic plus compost (OP) | ecosystem: Engineered > Solid waste > Mixed feedstock >... | reverse complement strand
TGAAAATATTCGCGCGGCGAAAAACCGGTAATCGCTTTGAACTCGCGGGTAAAATGTGCCTGGTCAAAATAACCGGCATCCAATGCCAGGCTGGTAAGATTGCGGGCATGGGGAGCCAGCCTGAATATTTGCTGAAAGCGGATGATGCGGCAAAAGTTTTTGGGTGATAGTCCTACCTCCTGCGCAAATAACCGCTCTGCCTGTCGTTCGCTGACATTGAAAGATTGAGCCAGTTGCTGCACCGATACTGCTCCTTTACTTTTATATACCTCCGCTGTCATAGCTGCGGTGATACGCTGCTGCGCCGGCTGGCGTAAGCGCCTGAGCAGGAAACGCTCCATTTCCCATATTTTTTTATCCGGTGTTGGCGCTTCACAAATTTTCTCCACCAGTTGCTCCGATTCCTTACCAAAAAGATGGTGCAATTCCACAGCCTGTTGTTTGATAGTCGCCAGCGGCAGCGGGGTAAAGGCCGCCAGTCCGGCAGGATAAAAACGCACCCCCATCACACCGGTACGCGGTGCAGCCATGATCTCAATGTATTTTTCCAGCTGTCCGTATACAAAACCCGGAGGCTGTTGTTGCCGTTGGCTGCCAAAGCATTGCTTAAAAGCATCACCATAATGAATGATCAGCTCCATGCGGCCATCAGGAAATATACGCTCCGGCGCTATAACGTTAGCGGGTATGCGTCCTTCAAGAAACCAATACACTTTCACGTAAGGAGCCAGTGCAGGCGAAGGCGTATATTCGAAGTAGTTCACTACAACAAGTTTGTAGTAAAATACAGAAATAAATGTATCAGAAAATGCCGCCCATACTACCGGTTATGATCAATAAATTTATCTTGATCCAATCCGGGGTTTTATATGAAACCATAATGGCTACCTTTAAGAAAACATTCTGTATGAAACGCCTTACTATTATTTGCTGCTCAAGCTACCTGTTTTTTGTTATGGCCTGCAATGAAGCCGGCCGTGACGCCAACGTTAAATCAGCCGATTCAGCCAACAACGAATCCATAGCTTCTCCGCCCCCTGCCCTCGATTCTGCTACCGCTATGAAGAACTGGCAGGATTACGCCACTCCCGGTGATATGCATAAGATGATGGCCTCCTGGGATGGCAAATGGACCAGTGAAATAAGCAGTTGGGAACAACCGGGAGCAACCCCGCATAAAAGTACCGCCACCGGTGAAAACAAGATGATGCTCAATGGTCTCTACCAGGAATCGGTCATTCATGGTGATATGATGGGCATGCCCTTCGAAGGAAGACAAACACTCGCCTACGACAAAATCAAAAAGGTGTTTGTTTCTACCTGGATAGACAATATGGGCAGCGGCATCATGTATGCTGAAGGGCCCTGGGACGAAACCACCAAAACCATCACCTTTAAAGGTAAGATGGTGCATCCCGGTTTTGGCCAGGAAGTTCCTGTAAGACAGGTAACGAAAATAGTGGACGAGAATACACAGGTCATGGAAATGTACATGCCCGGCACCGATGGAAAAGAATTTAAAACAATGGAGATTGTCAGTAAACGGTCTAAGTAAATATAACGCGGGATAACAGACGTGAAAAGTAACGGTATTCCGCAACGTTTTCACGTCTGTCATCCCACGTTTCACCCTTCCGGAGTCTTTTATTTTAGTTCAGATTCGTTATTGATTTCTTCCTCCACCCTGTCTTCTCTGCGGACGCATAGAGGGTTCTATTTCCTCTTTCCACTTCTTGTATTGTTCTTCGGTGAAGATCTTTTTGAGTTTTTCATCGCGGCCGGTGTTCATTTTCTGAAATTTTTCCCGCATTTGTTCACGGTCGGGTGGATTGCCGCCGCTGCGCATACCCTGCATCATTTTGTCGCGGGCCTCATAGAATTCGGTAAATACGGCTTTGGTCTTGTCTGTCTGCTCTTTGTCCAGTTTCAGGTCGGCCAGTTTTTCCATGGTGGCATTCACCCTTTCTTCAACGGTACGTTGCATGGGGCCTCCCTGGGCACGAACGGTATAGATGGCTGTAAAAGCTACAGCAAGCAATAAGAGTGCTTTTTTCATGGTAGACGTTTTTTGTGATGTTAGGAAACAACCAAAATTGGAAGCCGGGCCTATGAAAAACCTGCGGAACGGGCAAAATATTTGCTGCCCCACAACCTTATTCGCCTGTTTGCCGAAATCATTTTATCTTGCATGTCCCTTTAAAAACAACAGAATCATTATGGAATATGAAAAAATCGTTTCGGTAACGGGGTTGCCCGGGCTTTACGAGCTGGTGAGCAGCAAAAGCGATGGCGCCATCGTTCGGTCACTGGAAGATAAAAGTACCCGGTTTGTGTCGAGCCGCATCCACAACTTTTCCCACCTGGAAAGTATTGAGGTGTACACTACCCGGGAAAACGTGAACCTGGTGGAAGTGTTCCAGGCCATGGGCAACAGCAATGAAAGTTTACCGGATGAAAAGGATAATAATGCGCTGAGGAAGTATTTTGAGAAGGTATATCCCGAGCTTGATTTTGAACGGGTATATGCCAGCGATATGAAGAAGATGGTAAAGTGGTACGGTATTTTAAAGTCGAATAATATTGAGATCAAACTGAGAGAACCGGAAGAAGAACCTGTAGAAGAGCCGCAGGCCGAACCGGAGGAGCAGGAAGCGCCGGCCAAACCGAAAAAAGCGGAAAAAGCCGAAGCCCCTGCAAAAGCGGAAAAGCCTGTAAAAGCGGCAAAGGAAAAAGAACCGGCGAAGAAAGCAGCAAAACCTGCTGCCGCCAAGTCAGCCGCCAAAAAAGAAAAAGAAGAGAAAAAAGAAGCCCCTAAGAAAAAAGCGGCCTCCAAACCGGCTAAGACCGAAGCCAAAAAAGAAACCCCTGCCAAGAAAAAGGCCGCTGCAAAGAAGTCTACTAAGAAATAATACATAGTAAATAATGAATAGTGAGTGGTAACCTATGCCACTCACTGTTCACTATTTACCGGTCCATACCCACTCAACAAAAACCCATTCTATGCTTACTGCTGATATACGTAAGTTGCCGCGTCATTATTTGCCGGAAGATTTTAAGGTAACAGACTGGAACAGCCTGGAGCCTTATTTTAAAGAATTGCTGGAAAGGCCCATCCAAAGCCTGGCAGACCTGGAAAAATGGATGAAGGATATGAGCGAGCTGGAGGCTGTGGTAAGTGAAGATGCCTGCTGGCGGCAAATCCGCATGACCTGCGACACCGAAAATAAAGAACTGGAGCAGGCCTTCGTGTATTTTGTTACCGGGATACAGCCTAAAATTCAGCCGTATGCAGATAAACTGAATCGCAAACTGGTAGAGAGTCCCTATACGGCAGCACTGCCCCGGGAAAAATACTTTACCTACCTGCGCGGGGTAAAAAAGAACATTGAATTGTTCCGGGAAGAAAATATTCCGCTGCAGTCGGAACTGAGCGTATTGCAACAGCAGTATGGTGTAATTGCCGGGAAAATGACCGTTGAAATCAACGGCAAGGAATATACGCTGCAGCAGGCGGCTAAATTTCTGGAGAATCCCGACCGCCGGTTGCGGGAAGAAGTATACCACAAGATCAACCAGCGGCGTTTGCAGGATAAAGATGCCCTCAACGATCTTTTCACCACGCTCGTTACCAAAAGACACCAGGTAGCACGCAATGCAGGCTTCGAAAATTATCGCGACTATAAATTCCGCGATCTCGGACGCTTTGATTATACCAAAGAAGATTGTTTCCGCTTTCACGAAGCAGTGAAACAACATGTGGTGCCGCTGGTAAACCGCATTTATGAGCAGAAAAAACAAAAGCTGGGCCTGGATCCCCTGCGTCCCTGGGACCTGGAAGCTGAGCCGGAAGGCGTGAAACCGCTCAATCCCTTCAAGTCAGGCAAGGAATTACTGGATAAAACCATACGCGTATTTGAACGCACCCATTCTTTTTTTGCAGCGTGCCTGCGCAAAATGAATGAAATGCAGCGCCTCGACCTCGACAGTCGCAAGGGCAAGGCGCCCGGTGGTTACAACTGTCCGCTGGCGGAAACCGGCGCGCCGTTCATCTTCATGAATGCAGCCGGACAAATGAGCGATGTGACCACCATGGTGCATGAAGGCGGACATGCCGTGCATTCTTTCCTGGCACATCCGCTGGAACTGACAGCATTCAAGGAATATCCCATGGAAATTGCAGAGGTGGCCAGCATGGCGATGGAGTTGTTTAGCATGGATGCCTGGGATGTTTTCTTCGACAATCCCGATGACCTGCGCCGCGCCAAAGAACATCAGCTGGAACGGGTAATTACCATCTTCCCCTGGATTGCTACGATTGATAAATTTCAGCACTGGGTATATGAAAACCCTGATCATTCACTACAGGAACGCACTGATGCGTGGATGCGTATATTGAATGAATTCTCTTCGGGAGTAGTTGATTTCTCAGGATTGGAAGAATACCGCAGGTATGCCTGGCAAAAGCAATTGCACTTATTTGAAGTGCCGCTGTATTACATTGAGTATGGTATTGCCCAATTGGGCGCAATCGGGCTGTGGAAACAATTTAAGCAAAACAAAGAAGCAGCATTGAACAACTACATACTGTCCTTACAATTGGGTGGCACCAAAATATTGCCGGAGTTGTACCAGGCTGCCGGCCTGAAATTCGATTTTTCACCCGAATACATCAAAGAACTGATGGACTTTGTGAGCGGAGAAATGGATGCACTAAACGTTTACCTATAGCCGGAAAAAATACCCGGTTAGTAGTATGCAAAGTATTAGTTCTATTAATTATATTTGTAGTCGCAGAAAAAAAATCAAATAGTAAGTGCTTCGCATTTGCTATTGCAAAATAGCTACTAATCAGAGCCTTAACCAAAAGTCCCGGTGTTTCTACATCGGGGCTTTTTTGTTGCCATCACGCAGTAGTGGTGCATAGCATTCCTACAAGCTAATTGCATTCAGCATCCGCCGCTTTGAATGGGGGTGTCTTTGATGGCAGCTTTCTTACCTCGTGATTCCTTGTTCTTCCTTCAAATCTTCTTTATCTGCATTCCTTGCACAGTCCTTTTACCACCATCTGGTAATCTTCCGGAATAAAACCTTTGGGAAGTTGTACGGGGGGAACAGTTACATCGGCCAGGCAGGTAGTGGTGCCGCACACACTGCATATAAAATGTACATGATTATCGTGGTGGTGCCCTTCTGAACAGTTGTTGTTGCATAGTGCGTACAACACAGAGTTGTCGGCGGTGGGAATGGTATGAATAATCCCTTTTTCAAGAAAAGTGTGCAGCGTGCGGTAAATGGTAACGCGGTCAAACTTTTCGCCGGTGCGCTTTTCAATATCGCTGTGCGCCAGCGCGCCGGTACTGGAAAGGAATAACTCCAGTATCTTTTTCCTGCTACCGGTAACGCTTAACCGGTTATGCCGTAGAATATGGTCAATACGGGTGTTCATGATTCGATTGCCGCCGAAAAATTACCACAAGTTTTTTATATGTGGAGCAGGACCCGCTCTCTGGTAGTTATTACCTGGCAATAGCGGGCTCCTCTATTAACACGGCTATATGCTCCTTCAATTGCTTCAGTTCATCTTTCTTCAGTCCATCGTAAATTTTGCGCACGCGGCCATTCTTGTCAACGAGAGCAAAATACTGGGTATGAAGAAACTGTTCTTCGATGCTTTGCAGGTTGTTGTCGGGATCGTCCAGCAGGTAGCTGTTGCGTGCCATATTGTACAGGCTGTCTTTGCGCCCGGTTAGAAACCACCAGCGATTGGTATTCACCTGCAGGGAATCAGCATATTGTTTCAGGCGCTGCGGATTGTCTGTCTCGGGGTCGCAGGTATGCGATACAATGAGAAAACCCTCTTCATCCTTATACATGTCGTAGATGCCGCGCATGTTGTTGTTCATGATGGGGCAAATGCTGCCGCATGTAGTGAAAAAGTATTCAGTTACATACACTTTGCCTTTTATATCGGCCTCTGTCACGGTGCGGCCGTCCTGGTCGGTAAATGCAAAAGGTTGTACATAGCTCAGTACCGGCAGCTTCACCTTTCCAAAGTCAGGTATGGTACGGGTCAACGCTACATAAAATCCAAGAACGAGTACAACAAAAAACACCACGTAAAAAATTGTCTTCCTGCTCATAATCTTGTATTGTGTTTATTGGATGACAGGCCTCCCTTTCTGCAGGCAATGCTCAGGCCCTGCCTGGTGCAATGGCAACCCCAAGGCGCAAAATTACTGCCATATATCCGCCCTTCGGTCAATTTAATGGAAACAAATTATTTGCAACTTTGTTGCATGTTTTCGCTGTTCCTCCGTATCTTCGCACCATGAATTTCCGAATCAACTGGGACGCTCTCGGTATTACAGCTTCTGTGGCCTGTGCTATTCACTGTGCGGTCCTGCCTCTTTTACTGACCAGCTTACCGGTTTTTGGAATTGACATCATAGAAAATCCGGCATTTGAATACTTCATGATCGCGCTGGCCTTTGTCATTGGGGCCTGGTCTATGTGGCACGGATACCGGAAACATCATCACAGCGCGCTTCCTTTTGTTATCTTCTTTTTTGGCATGCTGCTCTTACTGGCCAAGCAGATCTGGCATCAGTACCAGTTGTGGTTTGTTCCGGCAGCTGTCCTGTTCATTGTCAGCGCCCATCTGATGAATTACCGGTTTTGCCGGGTGCATAATCATGCGCACGCTGATGATTGCAGGCATTAAAAGTCCTTTCCGCACTTCGCCCGACAAAAAGCAACAATTACCGCCGCACTTTGTTATTTTTGTAGTTCTAAAATCAGCAATATGATAAAAACAGGAAATCCTGTCATCAGCATCTATACAGAAATGACACCGAACCCGGAGACGATGAAGTTTGTGGCGAATAAGCTGTTATACCCGGGCAAGAGCATAGATTTTCCTGATGTTGAGTCGGCAAAACCAAGTCCTTTGGCGGTAGAGTTGTTTGGCTTCCCCTTTATTAAAGCGGTATTTGTGGCCAGCAACTTTGTTACGCTCACCAAGACGCCTGAAACCGAGTGGAACGATGTAATTCCTGCCATACGCCAGTTTCTGAAAGAATACCTGGAAGAAGGTAAAGTGGTGATCAATGAAGATGAGGTGGCGGCTATCAAACAGGAAAGCTCGAATACAGTGGCAGCAGATGACGACGATGTGGTAAAACGCATAAAAGAATTACTGGAAAATTATGTAAAGCCGGCCGTTGAAATGGATGGTGGCGCTATCCAGTTCAAGAGCTACAGCGAAGGGGTGGTAAACCTGATGCTGCAGGGTTCCTGCAGCGGCTGTCCGTCCAGCATGATTACCTTAAAGGCTGGCATTGAAGGCATGATGAAACGGATGATCCCCGAGGTAAAAGAAGTAGTGGCCGAGGCAGAATAATCTCTATAACTCTTGTTGACATACAAAAGGCTTTCCCGTTTTGGGGAAGCTTTTTTTGTTGCTGCAGGCTGATCATTGTCCGGCCCATCAAACGAATCCACCATTGTTCCCCCAAATTCCGGTAAATTGCTGTGTAATGGTAACGTTGTACATAGGGTTTGCGCTGCTGACCATAGGAGTAATTCTGCTGGTGACGGCCCTCTTCATGCCCGACCGTTACTTTATTGAAAAAACCATTTTCATCGGCAAGCCGGTGGCGTTTGTTCTGGAAAGAGTAGCCGACCTGAACCATTACGCCCGGTGGAATCCCTGGCAGCAAATGGACCCCGATAGCAAAAGGGAAATCACCGGCCTGCCGCTCACACCGGGCCATGCCTACCGGTGGCAGGGGAAGAAAACCGGCGTGGGAAGTCTCACGCTGCGCGAGATTGATCGCCGGCACGTCCATTTCGACCTGGAATTCAGAAAACCCTGGAAGGCATTCGCCAATGATAACTGGCTGTTTGAAGAATGGGGTAATGGCGAAACAAAAGTAACCTGGCAAAACAACGGCGGTCTCCCCTATCCCGTTGCCCGGCTCATGGGCCCGATGCTGAATAAAAGCATGGAGAAGCAATTTGTGGAGGGATTGAAAAATCTCAAGCAGTTGTGTGAGGGCGATGGATAAAAGGCTTTCGCTACCGGTGCACCGTTCGGTATTACTGCGGCGTATACGATGCTCCGGTAAACGTGGCATCAGTCGGGAACAGCGGTCCTGAAAATGCGGAAAGCCAGCGAAGGAAATAACCGCATCAAATGAATGGCCATCCATTCCTGCGAAAAAGGCCGCCCAACATATTTTTCTTTTTTACCCTGCGCAATGGCCCGCAATATCTGCTGTGCCGTTTTGTGTACATCATAGCCACCGCCAATATTTTTTCCCAGCTTGTTCAGTTTTTCGCCGGAAGCCGTTACGGCATTTAACGACACATTGGTTCGTATATATCCCGGCGTTATGAGCGTTACTTTGATATTATCCCGCCAGGTTTCCGTACGCAGGCAATCAAAATAACCGTGCAAGGCATGTTTCGCGGCCGCATAGGCCGAACGCATGGGGGTGCCGATCTTACCCATCACACTGCTGATCACCACAAAATGACCTTTTTGTTGCTGCAGAAAATGGGGCAACAGCAGGCGCGTTAGTTCTATATAACTGAAATAATCTACCTCCATTACTTTACGGTGCACAGCGGGCAAAGTGTCCTTCACCAGTCCGCGCTGACTGATGCCGCCATTATGGATCATCACATCTACACCGCCAAATGCGGTGAGGGCCTGCTGCACAGCCGCCTCAAAACTGTGCGGCGCCTCCAGGTCCAGCGGCAATACATGCACGTTTGCTGCACCGGCGGCCCGCTGTACGCGCAACAGTTCCTCTTTGCGCCGCGCGGAAATGATCGCCCGCGCGCCTTTGTTTACCAATGCATGGGTCATTGCCTCGCCAATACCGGAAGAAGCACCGGTGATCCATATGGTTTTGTTTTGAAAATGGCTCAATGAAAATGGTTTTAGATTGCAAAGATGAAGCGCAAATGGGAAACTAATTAATAAAAGGCTTCAGCGTTGCAGAAAGTTTTGGGCCAAGGCACAGCGGCACGGAAAACATGCAGGAAATCTCTGTGCGGCCCTGTGTGTTGGTGACTCTGTGGTTCAATAAAGCAACACGCAGTATTCTTTAAATTTTCTCCCCTCCCTGCCATTTCCTATTCGTTGTTCATTATTTTGCGGCCTCTATGACAATGGAGGAATTTTTGCGGCTGTTCGTCGAAGGCATGAAGCAAACTACTCCGCTGGAGTATGTGGCAGTATTCGCCGGTATTGGCAGCGTATGGTTTTCACGCATCGAGAACATATGGGTGTACCCGATCGGCCTCATCAGCACCATCATCTACATCTATCTCAGCGCCACGGCCCATTTATATGGTGAAGCTGCGGTAAACCTGTACTATACCGTGATGAGCATCTATGGCTGGTACTGGTGGCTGAAAAAAGATAAGCAACACCGCCGCGTGGTCACCATCCAGCATTCTTCGTTGAAACAATGGATGCAGCACCTCCTGTTCTTCGCTGTTTTCTATGTGCTCATCTATGCGGCCCTGACCATTCTGCGCGAAGGCTTTGGCCAGTCTACCATTCCCTGGGCCGATGCTTTTGCCTCTGCCACTGCGTTTACCGGCATGTGGCTCATGGCGCGGAAGAAAGTAGAAAGCTGGTACTGGTGGATAGCCACCAATTTTGCCAGCATTCCCCTGTATTTCGTCAAACAATTTGTATTTACCAGTGTATTCTATGCGGTATTGCTGGTGATGGCATTTTTCGGGCTGGTGGAATGGAAAAAGAGGGCCAGGCTTGCCAAACAAAACCTTACTGTTTCATGACAATATAAATCCGTGAAAGCTGTCTTCACGCATGTAATCGTATGCAGGCATTTCTGAAAAAAATTGTAGCTATTGGCCCTGAGTCAACCGGCAAAAGCACCCTGTGCGAACAACTCGCCCGGCACTTCAACACCGCCTGGGTGCCTGAATATGCGCGCGAATATTTATTACAGCATGGCACTTCGTACACTTATAACGATCTGCTGCACATCGCCAAAAGCCAGGTGCAGCTGGAAGATAAAATAGCGGCCGCTGTACCGGCTTCCGCCAAAGCCACTCCGCTCTTTGTGGATACCGATCTCTATGTGATGAAAGTGTGGTGCGAATTTGTATATGACCAATGCCACCAGTGGATCCTCGACCAGATAGCAGCACGCCGTTACGACCTGTACCTCCTGTGCAATATTGACCTCCCCTGGGTACAGGATGGCTTGCGCGAATACCCCGACCTGGAAAGCAGGCAAAGACTGTACAACATATATAAAGACATTCTGATCAATCAATCAGTACCCTGGGTGGAAATATCCGGCACGCCTGATGAACGGCTGAAAAAAGCAATAACGGCAACCGGCAGGTTGCTGCACCAATAACAATTACTTTTGCTCATTCGTTGTGGCATGGTTAAAGTACTAAGAGAACATCACCGGCTAGTGTTCTACACAACCTGGCTGCTCATAAATGTTATACAGGGTGGATTTACAGAGCTGTTTGACGATGAGGCGTATTACTGGATCTACTCTTTGTTTCCGGCATGGGGCTATTTCGATCACCCGCCCATGGTAGCCCTGCTCATCAAGGCCGGCTATGCCATCTTTCCCAATGAACTGGGCGTTCGTTTTTTTATCATACTTCTGAATACAGCCACTATTTTTATCACCAGCCAGCTGATTGATAAAAAGAATGACCTGTTATTTTACGCCATAGCCGTTTCCATTGGTATTGCCCATCTCGGCGGTATGATTGCCGTACCGGATGTACCCTTGCTTTTCTTCACTGCCTCGTTCTTCTGGTTATACCGCAGGCTGCTGGCAAAACCAAATGCGGTGAATGCGGTATTGCTGGGTATCAATATGGCGTGTATGCTTTACAGTAAGTATCACGGTATTCTTATCATTGCATTTACTTTGTTGTCGAACCGGAAACTGTTTCAACATTACCCAGTCTACCTGGCAGGCGCGGTTACCACATTGTTGTTTTTACCCCACCTGTACTGGCAATATCAGCACGACTGGCCTTCGGTATATTTTCACCTGTTTGAACGCAATGCCAGTCATTACGATATCAACTATACCCTTGAATATTTACTGGGACAGATTGCCATTGCCGGACCGGTAGCAGGCTGGTTGCTGATATGGGCCGCGTGGCGATACAAACCTGTTACGGACCTTGAACGCGCGTTGAAGTTTACTATGATCGGGTTTTATGGGGTGTTTTTAGTGAGCACCATCAAAGGAAGGGTGGAAGCCAACTGGACAGTGCCCGCTTTTATACCTTTGATGGTGATATGCCACCAGTACCTGAAGCAGAATGAACGGTTCCGCAAATGGCTCTACTGCAGTGTGCCCTTCACCCTGCTGATTGCAGCGGGCTTACGGATCTATATGCTGGCTAACGTATCGCCTTCTCCGCGATTGAGCAAAGATGAAATGCATGGCAACAAAGTGTGGACACACTCGCTCCGGCAGGAAGCCGGGGATGCGCCGATCGTGTTTTTGAATACCTATCAGCGTGCTTCCAAATACTGGTTTTACACAAAGGATACTGCCTTTTCATTAAACACGCCTTATTACCGCAGAAACAATTTCAATCTCTGGCCGCTCGAAGATTCTTTATTGGGCAAGCCTGCATTCCTGGCCATTCCTGAAACAGCGGATTATTTCAGGAATTTCTTCCGGAAAAAGAAATGGAATTACCCGCGAAGCAGTCATGTTACTAATTACTTCTCATTTTCCCGCGTATTCTTTAATAAGATCAAAGTAAAAAAGCTGCCGACGGGTAAAGTGGAAATTACTGCACGTGTAACAACGCCGCCCCATTACCTGCGCTATTTTCAACAATCACCCTATTCCCATACACCGGTATGGGTAGCGCTTTATGAAGATGGCGATGTAAAAGAAATGCTGCACGCCGGTATTACCGTGCAGGAGATTGTGAGCGAATGCCAGGACATCCGTTTTACACTACCTGTGGTACCGCAAAATCCGGAACCGGGTACCTATACAGCCCGCCTTTGTGTAGGAACTTATCTGCCGGGTTATCCATCGGTAAACAGCAGCGGGTTTCGCCTGGAATTAAGTAAATGATGCCAGTGCGCCCTGATGCTGCCCTCACTGCAGCAATTCCTGTACGTCTTCATCGCCCTGGAGGTTATGCATTTGCTTCAATATATTCGGATACCGGTTGGCAACATACTTGCTCAACGGTTTCACTGTATAGAGGCGCGGATTGGGCATGCACGCAGCGATCATCGCTGCCTGCTGGCGGGTAAGTTTGGAAGCAGGACGTTTGAAATACACCTGCGCGGCTTTTTCTATACCGAATATGCCCGGCCCCATTTCCGATACATTCAGGTATACTTCAAGAATGCGCCGCTTTCCCCATATCAGTTCAATCATGAACGTGAAATACGTTTCCAGTCCTTTTCGTATCCATGACCGGCCCTGCCAGAGAAAAACATTCTTTGCCACCTGCTGACTGATGGTGGAAGCCCCGCGGATTCGATTGGGTTTTTTCTTGTTGTACTCCATCGCTTTCTGGATACTTTTCCAGTCGAACCCGCTGTGATCAGGAAACAACTGGTCTTCCGCGGCAATCATCGCGAGTTTTGCATAGGGAGATATTGCATCATAGTCCACATAATCACGGCGCAGTCCATTGCCCGAAAGCCAGCTGCCCAGTTGCGTAAGGGTAACAGGCGGATCAACCCATTTGAGCAACAGGATGTAAAAGAGTTGAAAAAGAAAGAGGAAGATAAACAGTCGCTTAATAAATATCCATATCCTGCGACCCCATCCCTTTTTTTTATCTGCCATTAGCCAGCAAGTAAATTGGTAGAAGGGTCAAATAAACTGAAGAAATTGCTAATAGAGAAATGAAAATTCAGGTAGCGGCAGATGCTGCAGTATTGAATGCTTCAAGCTTAGCAGTAATGTTCCTATGAGTGCCGGAGCAGCCAGGCAATGCAACTATATAACGCTCAGCTTGTCTGGCGCTTCACATACACCACCTTATATTTCTTTCCGGCTTTTTTGTTGCGGTTTTGCAGGGCTTCCATACCGATGCCCGCCAGCGCCACACCGCCTGCTATGGCAAGGGAAGTCAGTTTGTTGCCTTCATTCAGTGATTCTTTGCGGTAGGCGGTGTTTACCAGTTCCAGCACCATGAAGCCTGCCCCGCCGATCATTAGGATTTTGGGAACGGCCACCTGTACAAACCCTTTTCGTCCGCCCCAGGTATATCCTTTTGTGTAATTCCATTGTTTGATCTCGCGGTAATCTACCACTATGGTATACACGAGGGTATCCAGCACCAGTCCAAATTCCTGCTGAAACTGCCGGAGTTCTTCCTGCCGGATAATGATAGAGTCGTTGCGAATATCTTTGATCCAGCCGTTGATTGTAAAACCGCCATAGGTGACGGCAGAAATAAATGATCCGGCGTAATAGGTTTTAAGCGTGCGGTTGTTCTTTTTCTTCAATACAATAAAATCTGCTTGCTGCGCAAGAGCAGTTCCACCAAACAGCAGCAGGCATATGAAGAGTAGCATTGGTTTCATTCGGTAACAAGATACAGCCGCAGCAGGATTGGCAATGACTAAGAATTTGTTAAGACTATAATTATTGCGCCTGCCATTTCAGGGCCGGAAGCTTTATTTATTGTTCAAAAAAAATGTGCCATACAACAGCGCTATACCAAAGCCGGCCAGGATAATGCCGGACACTTTATTGATGACCGACAGGGTGTGCAGGTTAAGCCGTTTGCGCAGTTTACCTGCCAGCAATACTTTGGCTATATCTGCTGCTATATTCAGGAGAATACATACCAAAAAGATGGTCACCCGCTGGTCAAAGGTATACTTGGCAAAGGCTGTGGCGGTACCCAACCAGAAAATAAACACACTTGGATTGAGTGTATTGAGAAAAAAACCGCCCGAAAAAATTTTGGCCATATCGCGCTTGCGGAAACGCACCACATTGCCATCGGCATCCATGCGCAGCGATACTTTTTTGAAGAAGAGGTAATGCACGCCCATGATCAGCAGAAAGGCGCTGCCCACATAGCCGATGATGTTTTTGTATTCGAGCAGTTCGGCCATGATGGAGGAAAATGCATTGCTCACAATTACCAGCAGGATATCACTTATCCACACGCCCGCCACAAAACTAAAACCACCGGTGTGCCCGTTGGTAAGACTTTGTTTGATGATGGTGAATATAACCGGCCCAACAGAAAGGGCAAGAATACAGCCAAGGGTTAATCCGCTTATAATTGCTTCCAGCATGCGGGTTGCAAGTTACAGGTTTTGGGTTTCAGGTTACGGGATGCGAGGTGCTTACAACGTACCCGTTTCAAGATACTTCATCCAGTCGGTGTACATTTTGCCTTTCATTACCCGCGGAAACTTGTGTTGCCCACCGATCTTACCCTTCAATCGCATAAACTCCATGAATTTGCTTTCCGGCAATATGTCGAGGTAAATTTCTTTCAGTGCGCTTTGTCTTTCCACCGCATAATCGTCGTTCAGTTCTTTCAGCTTTTCATCAATCTTGTTGCGAAGCAGGGTAGCATCTGCATGATCGTCGCAGGCCACCCACCACTGATGCGCAAAGAACAAACCGTGGGGCACACCTGCTACGGTAAACTCGGGTATATCCAGGTTCAATTCCTCGCATACCAGTTTCACAGCCTTGTTCATGTTATCTACACTCAGGTGCTCACCCACCAGGCTGAGAAAGTGTTTGGTCCTTCCGGTAATAATGATCTCATTGCGCTGCAGGTCTACAAACCGCACGGTATCGCCAATGAGGTACCGCCAGGCGCCGGCCGTGGTGCTCAGCAAAATGGCATAGTCTTTTCCTTCTTCCACCTCATGAATCATCAGTGTTTCGGGATTCTCCATCAGGTTGCCGTCCGCATCAAAGTTTTTGTCGTTAAACGGTACGAATTCAAAGAATATATGATCGTTCAGCGCGAGCCGCATACCTTTTGCATGCTGGCGGTCCTGGTAGGCAATGAATCCTTCTGAAGCCAGATAGGTTTCAATATACGTAAGCGGTTTGCCCAGCAGTTTGCAGAAACCTTTTTTGTACGGTTCAAACGATACGCCGCCATGCACAAAGAAGGCCAGGTTGGGCCACAGATCGTGAATGGTCTTGAGGTTGTACCGCTCAATGATCTTTTCCATGCACATCTGTATCCAGGCAGGTACGCCTACCACAAAACCGATATCCCAGTTGGGCGCTTCTTCCACTATAGCTTCTATCTTGCTGTTCCAGTCGCGGGTGCGTGCTATTTTCTTTCCAGGTTTGTAGAATGGCGTAAACCAGAAAGGCACCTTGCGTGCAGTGATGCCGCTCAGGTCGCCGGCATAATAACCGGGTCCTTTCTGCAGGTCGGTGCTGCCGCCCAGCATTAACCAGCCTTTGCCAATGCTTTTCACCGGAATATCGTGATACGTGCGCAGTGAAAGCAATTGCTTGATCATTACAATACGGTTACCGCGCATCAGGTCGCTGGTAATGGGAATGTATTTACTGGCAGATTCCGAGGTACCGGAACTCAGGGCGAAGTACTTGATCTTTCCCGGCCAGCAGATGTCTGTTTTACCTTCCAGTGTTTTATGCCACCACGCATCATAGATCTTGTTGTAATCAAAGGTGGGAACCAGTTGCTGGAATTTTTTTCCGGGATGTTTGCTCATCAATATTTCATCGAACCGGTACTTCTGTCCGAATTCGGTAAACCTTGCTTTCTTCAGCAATCTCTTCAACACCTTGATCTGTTGCCGGCGTGGCGATTTCTGCGGCAAGCGTAACGCTTTGGCAACGGACCGGGGTAATGAAATATCAATTAGGGCCATTCAGTAGTTTTGCCCGTTTGGAGGGGCAATTTCAAAATTAAGGTATTAGGTTCAAAAGAAATAGTTTATCGGGGGGCCTGTGCGGTGAATGGTTACAGAGGCGTTTTAGTGGTCACCACGAGAAGGTATGCCCCTGCCTGTTGCTGGAAGTACTCCCAACAATACTCGCGGTACCTTTGCCGTGGATATACTTGTGCCGGGAGGGTTGTTGTTGCAGCGCAGCAATTATTTTCTTAAAGGGAAATGAAGGTCCTTCACAAAACACGATCGCCGGCGCAGCCGGTGTTGGTTTTTGAACCCCGCCTGCAAGAGGTAATTCTTTCATACTGTCTTCCTCGCCCGTAAGCGCATAACCAACATAAGCGGTACACAGGTGGTTGTGCAATACCACATGCTGTGGTTGCGATTGGCGCGGCTTCCACACTGCCGCCCATGCGGCTCTCATGCGGATAGCCCCTTTCAGCAGGGCAACAGAAATTCCGGACCATTTTCCGGAAAAATGTTTCTCTACAAACTGCACCATCGCTTTATAGAACAGCTTTATATAGTGTGCGTCTTTACGCGTGCTTTCTCCCTTGAAATGGATGATGGTGCATCCATGAAAATAATAGTTGGTATACCCTGCCTGTTGAATGCGCCAGCTGAGGTCTATATCCTCGGCATACATAAAGAAACGTTCATCAAAGCCGCCGGTTTGCTGCAACACCTCTTTTCTTGCCAGCATGCAGGCGCCGGCAAGCGCTTCTGCAGGATGTGTTTCGTTTTCGCTCAGGTGTCCCAGGTAGTACCGCGCAAAAATCTTTGAAGCAGGAAACAGGCTGGTTAACCCTGTCATTTTGCAAAAAGCCACCCAGGGTGTGGGTATACCGCGTTTTGATTCTTTCAGATATTTACCGCTGCCATCAACCATCCGCACGCCCATGGCGCCGGCATCGGGATGTGTTTCCATAAACCGTATGCATTGTTCAAAAAAGTCTTCCGGCAGAATGGTATCAGGGTTCAAAAACAATATGTACTGCCCGCCCGCCTGTTTCAATGCCTGGTTGTTGGCCACAGCAAAGCCAACATTGGTGCGGTTTACTATAAAAGAAACAAAGGGAAATGTTGGCTGCAGGTATTCAACCGTTCCGTCTGTTGAATCATTGTCCACCACAAATACCTCTACCTGCTCCCGGCCGGTGCGGTTTTGTTCCCACTGCCGCGCCCTTTCCACCGAGCACAGGCATTGCTCCAGGAAATATTTCACGTTATAGCTGACAATGATTACAGAAACCGTCATGGATCACGAAATACGAGTTTTTGCAGCAAAAAGCAAAAGTAAAAGTCCGAAAGGCAGTGGCAGCTGGTTTCCATTGTCTGCGGACGCCGGAATTTCTCCGGTACTTTTGACCACACAGCTTACTGGCTTCCGGACTGCCGGGGCAGTGCCTTACAACGTTGCACCTGTAAAAACAATCGTAAGACTGCGCGCAACGAATACGGTATACGGTCTCCTGTCTTCCCGACTTTCCTGACTATCTTTGCGTCATGCTAAAAGAAACGCTCATCAATGCTGTAGAGGCAGGATCAAAAGTGCTGGTACATTATTTCCAGGACAAAAATCTGCAGATCAGTAACAAGACCGGGGTGAACAACCTGGTTACAGAAGCTGATCATGCTTCGGAAAAAGCCATTATTGATACGATCAGGGAATCTTTTCCCAATCATTATATATTGAGTGAAGAGTCCGGAGAAATGGTGATGGACAGCACCTATAAATGGATCATAGACCCTATTGACGGCACCGTGAACTATGCGCACGGCATTCCGTTATGCTGCGTGTCCATTGCCCTGGAATATGAAGGGAAAATGGTGCTGGGCGCCGTGCACAATCCTTTTATGAAGGAAATATTTCTGGCCGAGCGCGGACAGGGCGCCACGCTTAACGGAGAACAGATTTTCGTAAGCTCACAGACAGAGGTGGACAAAGCCTGCCTGGTGACCGGCTTTCCCTATACCTATCTCGATCAGCCCAATGGTCCGCTGGAGGCATTCGGCAGGTTCGTACGCCGCGGCATTGCGGTACGCCGCCTCGGTTCGGCCGCACTGGACCTTTGCTGGGTGGCCGCCGGCCGCTTTGACGGGTTTTACGAACATCTGCTGAACGCATGGGACAGCGCCGCCGGTTTCCTGATAGTGGAAGAGGCCGGAGGGAAGGTAACCGACTTCAGCGGCAATCCCTATTCGCCCTATCAGCCGCATATCCTGGCAACCAACGGAAGAATTCACGACGAAATGCTGCTTTGGATTAACGATAAAAAGAATGTACAATGAGTGAACCTGCAAGAACAGAAATAGCTGAACTGGGTGAATTTGGTTTGATACACCATCTTACCAAAAATATTGAACTGCAAAACGCTTCTTCCATTGTAGGCGTGGGCGATGATGCAGCAGTGCTGGACCATTTCGGTAAACAAACGGTGGTAACGAGCGATCTGCTGATCGAGAACGTGCATTTCGACCTCATGTATACACCGCTCAAGCACCTGGGGTATAAGAGCGTGGTGGTAAACCTGAGTGATATCTATGCCATGAACGCTGAGCCTGCACAGATTGTGCTGAGCATTGGTATGAGCAACCGTTTCAGCGTGGAAGCCCTTGACGAATTTTACGAAGGCGTCTATGCTGCCTGCAGCCGTTACGGCGTGGACCTCGTAGGCGGTGATACCTGCAGTTCGCAGAAGGGATTCATCATTTCCGTTACCGCCATTGGCGAAGTAACGCCCGATAAATACGTAAAAAGAAGCACTGCTAAAAAAGGCGATCTTATCTGCTGCTCCGGCGACCTGGGCGCCGCCTATGTGGGCCTGTTGTTCCTGGAGCGCGAAAAGAAAATCTTCCTGGAAAGTCCGCAGGTACAACCCGACCTTGAAGGCGAAAGCTATGTGATCGGCCGCCTGCTGAAACCGGAAGCACGGAAAGACATAATAGAATTTTTAGCCAAAAGTGACATCATGCCCACCAGCATGATTGATGTGAGCGACGGACTCAGCTCCGACCTGCTCCATATCTGCACCCAAAGCAGGCTGGGTTGCGTGTTGTACGAAGAAAAGATCCCGATTGCGGAAGATATGCGGCGCGCAGCCTTTAAATTTGAAATAGACCCCACCGCCTGCGCACTCAGCGGCGGTGAGGATTATGAATTACTGTTCACCATTTCACAATCAGATTACCAAAAACTCGTTTTAAACGAACAGGTGAGCGTGATAGGCTATATGGCAGACGAAGCGGAAGGAACGAAAATAATTACCAAAGGCGGAAGTACACATGCTTTAACAGCGCAAGGGTGGAATGCGTTCAAAAAAACCCAGTGAATAAACCGGTTTGCATGACGACTATGAGGATATTGTTTGGATTGCTGGTGGTGTGGATCTTCGCCGGAGCGCCCGGCTGCTCTGTTTCCAGGCAAACGGGTAAGGTGTGGACACCCGATCAGAAATATCCCGCCGCCAGACTGCAGGATGACTACCGCATATTTCGCAGCGTGCTGGAAGAATCGCATCCCAGCCTGTACTGGTTTACTCCCAAAGACAGCATGGATTATTATTTCGACCAGGGCTACCGGTCCATCCGCGATTCCATGAGCGAAACGGAGTTCAAGAACATCCTCTCCTGGGTTACCAACAAGATCCATTGCGGACATACCTCCATCCGCTCTTCCAAAAAATTTCTGAAATACCTCGATACGGCAAAAGTTACCATTTTCCCCCTCACCTTCCGGGTATGGCCCGATTATGCGGTGTTAACGGCCAATCTCCACCACCACGATTCCGTGTTGCGCAGGGGCACCATCATTACGCATATTGATGGTCATCCCATCAGCCAGCTTACTGATACTTTCCTGCATTATATATCGTCTGACGGATTCAGCGTAAACGGACGCTACCAGGCATTGAGCAACCGGGGCATTTTCGGTTCATTATACCAGAACCTGTATGGCCCCAAAGACCAGTTTACCATTGGCTATCTGGATAAAGAAGGTTTTGAACGCGAAACCGTGATTTCTGCCTTCGTACCTAAAAGAGATTCGTTGCAAAAGGCGGCCCGCGAAGAAAGCAAAAAAGAAAGAGACGAACCGCGGCCGGTGGTGCTTTCAGCAGCGCGGCACATGCAGATAGATACCACGCTGTCATCGGCCTATATGGTGGTAAACACATTTTCGCGCGGCAATAAATTGCGGCCCTTTTTCCGTAAGGCATTCCGCGTGCTGGACAAACACAACATCAAACACCTGGTAATTGATGTGCGATCAAACGGTGGCGGCGACGCCGGCATTTCCACTATGCTTACCCGTTATCTTGCCGATAAGAAATTCAAACTGGCCGACTCACTGTATACCACCAAACGGACCAGCAGTTATAGCAAATACATCCGCTGGCAACCGTGGTACTGGGTATTGATGCAGGGCGTTACGCGCAAAAAGAAAGACGGACTGTATCATTTCACCTATTTTGAAAACCATTATTTCAAGCCGAAGAAAAAGCATCATTACGACGGCGAGGTATACATCATCACCGGCGGCAACTCATTTTCTGCAGCCACCCTGTTTGTGAAAGCGTTGAAGGGCCAGAAGAATGTAACCGTTATTGGTGAAGAAACAGGCGGCGGCGCCTATGGCAACACGGCCTGGATGATTCCCGATGTGGTGCTCCCGCATACAAAGGTACGGTTCCGCCTGCCCAGGTTCCGGCTCGTGATGGACAAAGAACTGGTACAGCAAGGCAGGGGCGTGCTACCCGATATAGAGGTAGCGCCGAATTTAGAGACCATTCGCAGAGGTATTGACCCGAAGGTGGAAGCGGTAAGGCAGATTATTTTGCGACGTAGCGGGTTGGTACAGCAGTAGGGCTGTTCACCCGCTGCGCACCATTATGCTTTTCCCCGTATTAAAGTTGAATATCAAAATCATCAGCATCCTGCAAAAAAGGTAGCTTCTTACGGATTTCGGTAAGCTGTTCTTTATGCAAGGTGCAGGTGAAAATATCTTCTTCGTGCGCTTTCGTGTACAGCACTTCTCCCAATGCATCGGCAATGGTAGTATCGCCGCTGTGGTAAATGTTGTTGCCATCGTTGCCCACGCGGTTTACGCCCACTATATACGACTGGTTCTCTATAGCGCGCGCCTGTAACAATGTTTTCCAGGCCAGGTTGCGGCGTTCAGGCCAGTTGGCCACACAAATGATCAGATCGTATTCTGGAATTGCTGTTACACCATTTTCATCCACTGATTGTTGCCGGCACCATACGGGAAATCGCAGATCGTAGCATATCAGCAGCAAAATTTTCCAGCCGTTCACGGAGGCTACCAGTCGCTTCCGGCCGGCGGTATAGTGCTCGTGTTCACCGGCATAGGCAAACAGGTGCCGTTTATCGTAATATCCCAGCTGACCATTGGGCAGCACCCATAACAGGCGATTGAAATAATGGCCATCGTCTTCTATGATGCAACTTCCGGTAAGAATAATCTTTTGCTTCGCCGCCAGCTGTTTCATCCAGGCTACGGTAGGCCCATCCATTTTTTCGGCCAGCAGTTCGGGTTGCATGCTAAAGCCGGTACTGAACATTTCCGGTAAAACCACCACCTGGGTCTTATCCTTCATGCCGGTTATTTTCTTTTCAAACATGGCCAGGTTGGCTTGCTTGTCTTCCCAATGAAGATTCGATTGTATGGTGGATATGGTGATTGTAGACATAATAGCTGATACGAAATCCAAAGGTAACTCAAATGATTTGCTTGCGCCCGCCGGGCATCGCCTGACTGATTGCTGCGCGGAGGATAGGGTGTCAATGGCTACCTTTTATTAAATTGTATCATGAAACACGCATTGTTCATAGGGTGGTTATTGGTGTTTGCATGCACGGCGCATGCGCAGGACTCGTTGCAATTGGTTACTATCAGTGAGGATTTGCAGGTGAAACAACTTACTCCCAATGCGTGGATGCATATATCATGGACCACTATGGAGCCGTATGGCCGATTCAACAACAATGGTCTCATCTACATCAGCAATGGTGAGGCAGTGATCATAGATACACCGCCCGATGAACCGCTTAGCCGCTTGTTGCTGGACTGGTTTAAAAAAACTTTTCCTGATATCACCATCAAAGGCATTGTGGCAACACATTTTCACGACGATTGCCTGGGTGGGTTGCATGTGTTTCACCAGGCAGGCATTCCTTCTTATGCAGACGATCGTACACCGGCTTTGATTACTGCAGACAGTACAGCAAAACCGCAGCACACTTTCCGCAAGCAATTGTCTTTGAAGGTAGGCAATGATAAGGTCGTTTGCAGGTATTTTGGCGAAGCGCATACAAAGGATAATATTGTAGTGTGGGTACCTGCAGAAAAGATATTGTTTGGCGGATGTATGATTAAATCATTGGCAAGCGGAAAGGGCAACCTGGCAGACGCCAATGTGCAGGAATGGTCACGTACCGTGCAAAAAGTAAAAAGGGCTTTTGGCAATGCGCGCATCGTGATACCCGGTCATGGGAGCGAGGGCGATACCAGTCTGCTGGATTATACCATTCAAATGTTTGCCCAATAAATTCCGGTGTGACGGTTCTTTTGGTGACGACAGGTTCAAATAATACAAACTTACCCCGATATCCCAAAGCATTTTCCATCGTACCTTTAACCCCGGAATCCGAACCAAAACGTTTCGTTAATTATTTTCCCCGCATACAACCAACGTACAAACTTCCGGCATCCTGTGTACGTATAGTAACATGAGAGCGCACCCGGCAACCACTCACCTCCAAAACGGTAAAGTTATGATTACGATCATCAGGCCCGAGCGTGAGGCCGACTACATACAGGTATCGTCGTTACTGAAACTGGCTTTTGACCAGGAGAATGAAGCCCGGCTGGTAGAACATCTGCGCACCGGTGCCGGCTATATACCTGCCCTGTCGCTGGTTGCCATACTGGATGATACGGTGGCCGGCCATATTATGCTCACGCGCATTGCCATTGTAAACGGAGACGTCCGGTACGATGCACTGGCGTTGGCGCCCATGGCGGTGCATCCGCAATGGCAAAAGCAGGGTGTAGGTGCACGGCTGATAACCGAGGCATTGCGCAGGGCGCACGAAATGGGTTTCACTGCAGTAATTGTGCTGGGTCATGAACATTATTACCCTAAATTCGGATTCTTACCTGCCTCACGGTTTGGCATACGCGCGCCTATTGATGTGCCGGATAACGTGTTTATGGCAAAGGAGCTCATTCCCGGCAGTCTTGCTCATGTCAGCGGCGTAGTGGAATACCCGGTGGAATTTAGCACTATATAGGCAGGGTTTGCAACCAGCTGTACCCAGTCAGATGGCGCTTCCTGGCAGCGCATCTACACTGGCATTATTTTTTAATACCATTCGGTAAACTTTGATTTTTGGTGCAACACAAAATTTTACAAAATCGCTTACACATTAGGGTATGAAATGGATCACCATTGCTTTGCTCGCCACTTATTTTTTATCGTGCAACGGCAGCGAACAGGCCGCCGGCAAAGATGAATCAGACACTGCCACTAATCGTGCGTCCGCACCAACCGATACCGACACCACTACCCTGACAGGCACGTGGTACCTCATACCTGTGCTGCCCTCTGATACCGGCGCACGCAATACGCCCACGTTGATCTTTGATCTGGCCGGCAAAACTTTCAGTGGTCATACCGGTTGCAACAGCATGAATGGCCGGTTTGAATACACCGACTCTACCCTCAGTTTCGACGAAAGGATCATGATGACCAAAATGGCTTGCATTGGTTATAATGAGCAGGTCTTTGTGGATAATCTGTTGCGTACAGAACGTTTCCGCTTCCAGGATGGTATATTGATTTTGATGACGGGAGAAACGGAGTTGTCGCGGTGGTCAAGAACGCCTGCGAAACCGTCTGCGGTGATGGAGACGTGAGCGCAACACTTACAAATCCTCAACGCTTTGTTGTTGCAAACGCTCCCGGTAACTCATTATTGCTTTTAATTCGCCATAAGTAACCTCCTGCCCCAGTTTTGATTTTAAAGGAGGCAGCGCTTTGGCAGATGGGTCCATTTCATCAATGGCCTTCATAATAATATCAATCTTTTCTTCCGCCACCAGCCGCGTAACTTCCAGTTCACCTGTATATACAAAACCGGCCAGGTGCGTTTCAATGGTACTGATAGCGAGTCCGCGCTGTTGCGCAATGTCGGCAGGTGCAATGCCTTTATTGAACATTTCGAGCGAAATGCGTTGCGTTTCTCCTTTGGGCGGCCGGGCAGATTTCTTTTTTCCCACTCCTGTCTTTTCCTGCGTCGCTCCCTGTGTTGGTGATTCCGCGCCTTCTGAAGGAGGTACCGCTTCCGGTCTTTGTTCTTCCTGCAGCTGATTTAGCAATTCATTCGCCGATATACCACGCATCAATCCTTCGGTAATGGTAACGGCCTGCAATACCTGCAGTTTCTTTCTTTCGCATACCAGCAGCAAGTCTTTCAGGGCGGTAACGTATTTGCGCACTTTTGGCTTGATGCGCATTTCCTCCATATGGTTTTGGATAGAAGCAATGACTGCTTCCATAGCTTTTACGAAATAATCGCTGCCGGCTTTAACGCGCTCGCAGAGGTAGGCATAATTGTCTTCTGTGGCTTTAAGAAGCAATTGCTCCAGTTGCCGGGTGAATTTTGATCCGGTATCTTTTTGCTGTACAATATTGTTCAGTATACCGCGGGCCCATTCCACGCAGGCATCCTGGTCGGGCAATTGCCAATTTTCATACCCTTCGTAGTGGTCCTGCACGCGCTCTGCAATTTTGGTATAATCGAAGCGCTGTACCAGCGTGCGCGCTATAAAGATTTGCTGCTCCTGTTCCAGTTCCTGCTGCAACAGGTCTGTTTGCTTTTCGAGGCGGGTAAAGGCCAGCACGCGTTCATCTGTATTAATGGCGTGCGGGTAAATCTTCGACTGCAGCACCAACCCTTCCAGCGAAGTGAGGCGGCTCAGCGCCACGTACACTTGTCCGGGCGCAAAGGAAGCGCCTGCGTCAATGATGGCTTTTTCAAAGGTCAGTCCCTGGCTTTTATGAATGGTGATGGCCCACGCCAGCCGGATAGGATATTGCTGAAAAGTACCCAGTTCTTCTTCTTCTATATGATCTGATTCGTTGTTATACCGGTACCGGATATTGCGCCAGGTTTCTTTTTCTACTTTTAGCTCATCATCATCACCTGCGCAGCGGACATATATTTCATCGTCAACGATCCTGGTTACGGTAGCAATTTTTCCGTTATAAAACCGGCGATTTTCTCCCCGGTCATTCTTGATGAACATCACCTGTGCACCTTCTTTGATTTGCAATACCATATCGGCGGGAACCGATTTTTCATTAAAGTCTCCTTCAATTACTGCCGGAAATTCAAACAGGTTACCCGGCAGTTTGTGCAACTGGCTCTGGTTAATGGCGTCGGCGCGTGCATTATGCGTGGTGAGGGTAATATAATTCTCTTCCTGTTTGGCTTCGTAACCCGGACGATAATGCTGATGAAGCCGGTCGAGGTCCTGTTGCGTAGCCTGGTTGTTGCGAATATTGTTCAACAGTCCGATGAAATCTGCTTCATGTTGCCGGTAGATCTTTTTTAATTCCAGGTAAAGCGGTGGCGCCTGTTGCATTACCTGTGCATCAAAAAAGAAGGGACTGCGGTAAAAATCTTTCAACACATCCCACTCTTCGTTGGTCACTACCGGTGGCAGCTGAAACAAATCGCCGATGTATAAAAGTTGCACGCCACCGAATGGCATCAATGGCTGACGCCGTACGGAGCGCAGGATCACATCCATTTCATCGAGCAGGTCGGCGCGCAGCATGCTCACTTCATCAATAATGAGCAGTTCCAGTTCCTGCATCAGCTGGCGTTTGTCTTTATTCAGCCGCAGGTTCCTGAATAAGGTTACCGGCGTGTTGAAATTATTGGTGCTGTTCCATCCTCCCTGGTGCACGGGTATAAAAGAACCCAGGGGCAGTTGAAAAAACGAATGCATAGTAACGCCGCCGGCATTGATAGCCGCCACGCCGGTGGGCGCTACGACGGCCAATTTCTTGCTGCAATGCTCACGAATGAATTTCAGGAAAGTGGTCTTGCCCGTACCGGCTTTCCCGGTAAGAAACAGGTGCCGGCTCGTGTGATTCACAAACCGGGTGGCCAGGTCAAACAGTTCATTCGTTTTATCGGGCAAGGACATAGAGGGGAATAATGTTTCCGGGGCAAGATAAACCAATACCCAAAAGGCGGCAACAGGTTTTTTGTGGAAAAATCCGGGAAAAATCACAGCTTCAGGTGAGGCAGAAGGTTAGACGAACACACAAATGCTGCCACGGGTAAACAGCATAATTGAAATAGTACATGAACACAGGCAGGCAAATCAAAGCTGCTGAAGCGTTTGCGTCTCCTGCCTGTTTGACAGCAATGCTTTATGCATCTTGCTGCATCACAACTTAAGTTATCCTGTATGCCGGTTGGCACTGAGGAAAATTTCCCCCACCGGCATACCCCTTATTTCGCGGCAAAGGAATTGATAAGTAGTAGGGAAAGCGGGAGAACATGCCCGGAAAATTCTTTATTCACAAAAAATATCAATTATGAAAGCTGTTATTATCGTGCTGGTGGCATTGTTTACAGGATTTATAGCCTGTGACACACCGGAACCTACTACAACGTATCCTAACGACACCACATCAATAGACAGAGACAGAATGGATACCACGATGCAAAATGAAACAGATACCATGCGGCAAGACACCATGCGAATGCCGTAAGGAAATGAAGGGTAAACAGCATTGTTGAACACATAAATGGTAAACTATGAAACGATTATTTGTAATGTTATGTATAGCAGCCGCATTGGCGGCCTGCGGTGACGGTGGCAGTAGCGACCGCACCAATGGTACGGGCAGCGGCACCGGATCAGATACAGCCGGCATGAATCAGGACAATCAGATGGATACGATGAACAGAATGGATACAGGTATGACAGATACATCCGGCCGCAGTAACTATTAGCGTCTCAAATGGCGCGGATTAGCGCGAATGGGTTAGGTGAAACAGCTCATAATGGTTTACATACGCCTCCTTTTCGTGGTGTGGATAAGCGCGAATGGGTTTGCTAAAACAGCCGCCGGGTATAGTGAGCATACTTGCTGTTTGATTTCAGCCGGGGGATTTCAAGGCATCCTCATTCGCGTGCTATTCGCGCCCATTTACGCCGGCTCTTTTTGCGCTCCGCTTATCAGTTTTTATTTTCGATAATAATTATCCGGCGCCTCCACCAACACTTTCTTCCACTGGCGCTGGTGACTTTCTTGCCATTTTTTATCGGGGTGAATATTCCAGTTTACCTGTTGTAACTGCTGCTGCACAAAGGCGCGTTGTTCGGGATGCACGTAGAGCGGGTGCAGGTAAAACCATTCCTGGTCTTTGGTGAGTTCTTTCCAGAAAGCTTCAAAAGAGGGATAGGGTGTGTTGAAAACCTGCATATCGTCGGTATCGTCGTTGTAAGTACTGTGATTATACAAAAAGGAAACGGCGCCGCTGGCATCGGTGATGCGGTAGAGGCTGCCGCCGCTTTGTTCGGAGGAGATATCGAAATAAAGTTCCTGAGGCATGGGGTGCAAGGTACGTGACCTTTGCCACTTTGTGGTTCCCCCCCAACACGTTAACTTGCACCCATGCAAGATTACCTGCAGGGATTAAATGAGCGGCAGCGCGAAGCTGTAACACATATTGATGGTCCTTTGATGATTGTGGCCGGAGCGGGCAGCGGTAAAACAAAGGTGCTTACCACCCGTATTGCCCACCTTATGGCCAATGGCGTAGATGCCTTCAACATCCTGGCCCTTACGTTTACCAACAAGGCGGCCAAGGAAATGAAAGAGCGTGTGGAAAAGATTCTGGGCAACACAGAGGCCCGCAATCTCTACATCGGCACATTTCACAGCGTGTTTGCCCGCATTCTGCGCGGCGAAGCCAATAAACTCGGGTATCCCAACAACTTTACAATATACGATACCGATGATGCCAAGAGCGTAGTGAAAACTGTAGTGAATGAACTGCAGCTCGACGATAAACACTACAAACCCAACACCGTTTACAACCGCATATCAGCCGCCAAGAATGCATTGGTAGGTCCGCAGGAATATGCCAACGACTACCACATTCAGCAGGAAGACATGCGGAACAATCGTCCGGCCATTGCACAGATCTACGATGCCTATGTAAAGCGCTGTTTTAAAAACGGCGCCATGGACTTCGACGACCTGCTGCTGAAATTTTATGAGCTGCTGAAAACAAATCCCGAATCGCTCAGCAAATACCAGCGCAAGTTTAAATACATACTGATTGATGAGTACCAGGATACCAATCCTGCCCAGTACGAAATCATTAAACTGCTGGGCGCCATGCACGAAAATGTGTGCGTGGTGGGCGACGATGCGCAAAGCATCTACAGTTTCCGCGGCGCCACCATCCAAAACATCCTCCAGTTTCAGAAAGACTACGACGATGTAAAGGTGGTGAAGCTGGAACAAAACTATCGCAGTACCCAAAGCATACTGGAGGCGGCCAATGAAGTGATTAAAAACAACAAGGGACAAATTCCCAAAGCGCTCTGGACCGAAAACTCCGAAGGCGAAAAGATCCGCCTGGTACGCACCATGACGGATAATGATGAAGGGAAATTTGTAGCCGACACCATCCAGGAACAAAAGCTGCGCAATCATTATCACAATAAGGATTTCGCCATTCTGTACCGCACCAACTCGCAGAGCCGTGCGTTTGAAGAAAGTTTGCGGCGGATGGGCATTCCCTATACTATTTTCGGCGGCATCAGCTTCTACCAGCGCAAAGAGATTAAAGACTATCTCGCTTATCTGCGGCTGATTGTGAATCCCCGCGATGAAGAAGCGCTGAAACGCATTATCAATTATCCCGTGCGCGGCATAGGAAAAACATCCGTTGACCGCGCCGTGAAGGAAGCCAACCAGAATAATATTTCCATGTGGGAAGTATTGGAACGCGCCCGGGAATTTGGCTTCAAAGCAGGCACGTTGGAGAGCATCGAAAACTTTGTGCTGATGATCAAGAGCTTCGCCAGCATGCTGCAAACGAAGAACGCTTATGACGTAGCCGTGCATGTGGGCAAGCAAACGAACTTTGTAAAAGAACTGTTCAACGATAAAAGTACCGAAGGCGTTCAACGCTACGAAAACGTGCAGGAATTGCTGAACAGTATCAAGGAATGGACCGAAACGCCCGATACTGAAGAAGGCGAAGTAGGCGATAAAGGACTGGGGTCTTACCTGCAACAAATTACCCTGCTGACCGATGCCGATGAAAAAGACCCCAATGCCGACACGGTCAAGCTGATGACCATCCACGCCGCAAAAGGACTGGAATTTACCTGCGTATTTGCCGTGGGACTGGAAGAAATGCTGTTCCCCAGCGGACTCTCCATCAACACGCGTGAGGAGCTGGAAGAAGAACGCCGGTTATTCTACGTTGTTATTACCCGCGCCAAGCAAAAGCTGTGGGTCACCTACGCCAATACCCGCTACCGCTTCGGTTCCCTGGTGCAGAATGAACCAAGCCGTTTTTTGGAAGAGTTGCCTGAAAAATTCCTCGACCGCAGTTATGCCGGCGGCGGCGTACGCAACCAGACTTCCGGCTGGGGCGGCAGCAGCGCCTACGAGCGCATGCACGGTGGTGGCTGGGGCGCCAATCGCAATGCGGCAAAAGATGCGGAAAAAAGATACGGCCCTCCTCCCGGCAAAAGCGCCACTCCCTCTTACGTTACGCCCAAACCGGCCAACAAAACGGTGGAGCACGTTCCCTCGCCCGACTTTCAACCCAGCGATACCAGCAACCTGCAGGTAGGCCAGCGGGTAGAACACCAGAAATTTGGTTTTGGGGAAGTGATTAAAATGGAAGGCTCGGCGCACAACCCGATCGCAACGGTGAAGTTTGAGTTGAATGGGGAGAAGAAGATTATGCTGAATTATGCGAAGTTGAGGATAGTGGAGTGAGGTTTGAGCTGATATGTAAATTTTTGAAGGGTTAGTCGGAAAATTCCGGGTAACCCTTTTGTTTTTTACAGGTTTGAATTTACTGTTGTA
>Ga0164243_10002531_pt1 | contig 30090 bp, 21 predicted proteins | sample OricompcompostOP_FD_108781 | JGI IMG/M metagenome (GOLD analysis project Ga0164243, IMG submission 108781) | Organic Plus compost microbial communities from Emeryville, California, USA - Original compost - Organic plus compost (OP) | ecosystem: Engineered > Solid waste > Mixed feedstock >... | reverse complement strand
CCGCCGGTCTGGGCGCGGTGGCGCAGGAAGGCGTCGGCCAGGACGCAGGCGGTCATCGCCTCCACCACCGGCGCGGCGCGGATCGCCACGCACGGGTCGTGGCGGCCGGTGGTGCGCACCTCCACCTCATTGCCGTCCTCGTCCAGCGACAGCCGCGGCGTGGGGATCGAGGAGGTGGGCTTGAAGGCCACCCGCGCGACCACCGTCTGGCCGGTGGAAACGCCGCCCAGGATCCCGCCCGCGTGGTTGGAGGCGAACACCGGCCCGTCCGGGCCCATGCGCATCTCGTCGGCGTTCTGAAGGCCGGTCAGGGCGGCGGCGGCGAAGCCCTCGCCGATCTCCACGGCCTTGGCGGCGTTGATCGACATCAGGGCGGAGGCCAGCTCCGCGTCGAGCTTGCCGTAGAGCGGGGCGCCCCAGCCGGCCGGCACGCCCTCGGCGCGCACCTCCACCACCGCGCCGACCGAGGACAGGTCTTTGCGCAGCTCGTCCAGATAGGCCTCCCAGCGCGCCGCCGCCTCCGCGTCCGGGCACCAGAACGGGTTCTGCTCCGTCTGCTCCCAGTCCCAGCGCGCCGGGTCGATGGCCTGCGAGCCGATCCGCACCAGCGCCGCGCGGATGCGGACGCCCTCGCCCAGCACCTTGCGCGCGACCGCGCCCGCGGCGACCCGGGCGGCGGTCTCGCGCGCCGAGGAGCGGCCCCCGCCGCGGTAGTCGCGCACCCCGTACTTGGCGAAGTAGCCGTAGTCCGCGTGGCCCGGCCGGAACTGGCGGGCGATCTGCGAATAGTCCTTCGAGCGCTGGTCGACGTTCTCGATCATTAGCGAGACCGGGGTCCCGGTGGTCACCTGTCCCCCCGTCCGCTCGTCGGCGAACACGCCCGAGAGGATCCGCACCGCGTCCGGCTCGCGCCTCTGGGTGACGAACCGGCTGGTCCCCGGCTTGCGGCGGTCCAGCCAGTGCTGGATCTCGGCCTCGGTCAGGGGCAGTCCCGGCGGGCAGCCGTCGACCACGCAGCCCAGCGCCGGCCCGTGGCTCTCGCCCCAGGTGGTCACGCGGAACAGGTGGCCGAAGGTGTTGTGCGACATGTGAGCCTTCTCTTGGGCCGCTTCTCTAGCGGGAAGCCCCCGCGCCCACAAATGCCGCGCGTCAGGCCGCCCAGCGGGCCGAGAAGCGCTTCAGGAGCTCGCGGGCCCCGGCCCTGGGTTCGGGCTGCAGCTTCAGGCGCAGGATCAGGTCGCCGCGGGCGTGGCGGCCGCGGGCGGGCAGGCCCTCGCCCTTCAGCCGCACCAGCGCCTCGTCCTCCAGGGTCCTGGGCGCGGCGAAGGCGCGCCGGCCGCGCGGCGTGTCCACCTCCAGCTTGCGGCCTTCGCGCAGCCGCTTCGCGGGAGCGGAGACCTCCAGCCAGATGTCGCCGTCCTTCAGGACGACGCCCGGCTCGAGCCTGACGTCCACGCGCACCAGGACGTCTGCGCCGTCCTCGCCGGCCCCCTTGAGCCTGAGCTGCTCGCCCGGCCGCACGCCGGCGGGCAGGCGCACCTGCACCCGGCGGCCGGGGGCGGCCTGCACCGGGCGCACGGCCCCGAAGATGGCGTCCTGCAGCCCGATGGCCAGATCGACGACGCGGGGCGGCGGGGGCGGGGCCGGCCTTGCCGGCGGCGCGGTGCGCACGGCGGCGAACACCGTGCGCACCTTCGCCAGCTTCAGCAGCAGCTTGTGCGCCTCCAGGACGCGGCCGAGCTCTTCGGAGTCCCCGCCGTGGTCGGGGTGGGCGGCCTTGACGGCGGCCCGGTAGGCGCGGCCGATCTCGCCGGCGTCCGCGCCCGCGTCCACGCCGAGGGTCCGTCGGGCCTCAGCGGCCGTCATGGCGCCGTCCTGCCGCCTCATGCGGCCATCTGTGCCCGGGCGGGGTCAATGTGGGGTTAAACACGTCTATAAGCGCGCCATGAGCCGCAAGCCCCCGATCCCCCCGTCGCCCACCGAGGCCGACTACGCCGTCCTGGAGTCCGAGGCCGGTCCGCTGACCCAGGGCGAGGACCCCTTCGTGATCTTCCTGCAGTGGCTGGAGGAGGCGAGCGCGTCCGAGCCCAACGACCCCAACGCCATGGCCGTGGCCACGGTCGACGAGCACGGCCTGCCGGACGTGCGCATGGTCCTGCTCAAGGGCGTCGATGAGACCGGCTTCGTCTTCTACACCAACCTGGAGAGCGCCAAGGGCCGCCAGCTCGCCGCCCATGCCAAGGCGGCGCTGCTGTTCCACTGGAAGTCCCTGCGCCGGCAGGTGCGGATCAGGGGCGCGGTCGAGCGCGTGACCGACGAGGAGGCGGACGCCTATTTCGCCACCCGCGCCCGCGCGGCCCAGATCGGGGCCTGGGCCTCGGCCCAGTCGCGGCCGATGGAGAGCCCCCTGGCGCTGGAGAAGGCGGCGGCGCAGTACGGGGTGAAGTTCGGCCTGGGGGCCGTGCCGCGCCCGCCGCACTGGTCGGGCTTCCGCGTGATCCCGGAGACCTTCGAGTTCTGGCGCTCGCGCCGCTTCCGCCTGCACGAGCGGCTGGCCTTCACCCGCGCGCCGGGCGGCTGGACGGGCGCGCGCCTCTATCCCTGACCGGCCAGGCGGTAGAGGCCGCACGGCCCGGCGCCGTCCTCCGCCGCGACCCGGCCCTCGCGCGCCAGGCGGATCAGGTGCGCCAGCACCGAATGGGCCGCCGCCGGGTGCAGCCGCGGGTCGACGTCCGCGTAGATGGCCGGGACCATGTCGGCGATGCGGCGGGGGCCCCGCGCGAGCTCGGCCAGGATCTGCGCCTCGCGCTGCAGCCGGTGCGCCCGGTAGGCGGCCAGGAACGGCCCCACCTCCTCGACCGGCGGCCCGTGGGTCGGCCACAGGCGGGAGAAGCCGCGGGCGGCCACCTTCTCGAGGCTGGCGTAGTACTGGCCCATGTCCCCGTCCGGGGGACTGACCACGGTGGTCGACCAGCCCATCACATGGTCGCCGGAGAACAGCGCGTTCTCCTCGATCAGGGCGTAGCAGACGTGGTTCGACGCGTGTCCGGGCGTGGTGACCGCCTCCAGGGTCCAGCCGGGGCCTTCGATGCGCTCGCCGTCCGCGACCAGCGCGTCCGGCCGGAAGCCGAGGTCCTGGCCCTCGTCCAGCCGGATGGCGGCCTCCTCGAGGCGCGGCGCCGGCAGGCCGCGGACGGGCGCGCCGGTCAGCCGCGCCAGCGGCCCGGCCAGGGGCGAGTGGTCCAGGTGCGTGTGGGTGACCAGGATGACGGCCACCCGCTCGCCGGCGAGGGCGCGCTCCAGAGCCTGCAGGTGCTCGGGCAGGTCCGGCCCCGGGTCGATCACCGCCACCTCGCCGGAGCCGACGATGTAGGTCCCCGTGCCGGTGAAGGTGAAGGGGCCGGGATTGCGGGCGATCACGCGCCGGACGAGGGGCGAGACCCGGTCGGGCCGGCCGTAGTCGAACGCGAGCTCGCGGACGTAGGGGATCAGGGCGTCAGCCGAGCAGGGCGGAGAGGTCGTACCCGGCGCCGGCGCCGAGCCGGACCAGCTCCTCGGGCGAGCGCCGGCCCGTTGCGGCCTGGCCGAGGCTCCAGGCGGTGATCGAGCGGGTGCCGGAGCGGCAGAACGCCAGCACCGGCCCGCCGGCGTCCTGCGCCGCGGCCGCGACGGCGGCGGCCTGTTCCAGGGTCGGCCGGCCGACCACGGGGATGTGGACATAGTCCAGCCCGGCCTGGCGGGCGGCGGCCTCCATCTCGGCGCTGGTCGGCTGGTCCGGCGCCTCGTGGTCCGGCCGGTTGTTGATCAGCCTGACGAAGCCCCGGGCCTTGGCCGCGGCGACGTCCTCGGGCGCGATCTGGGGGGCCACGGCGAAGTCCTCGGTCACCTTGCGGATGTCGGCCATCGGTTTCCTCGTCGCTTGCCGGGCCGCGTTGACAGGCCCGGACCCGGATGGAACGCTCCCTACCCCAAGACGGGGGCGGGGGCGAGCATGCTGCGCCTCCTTCCGCGGCGGCGCCCCCAAGGAACCTTTGACCCGGCTGGGCGTGCTTACGTCCGGGGCGCCAACGAACCGCACCAAGGACAGGGACGCAAATGCTCGAGCTCTACCACTTCGAAGCGGCGGCGAACTCGATGAAGCCGCTGCTCTGCCTGCACGAGAAGGGCGTGGACTTCGTCAGCCGGCAGCTGAACCAGGACGGCAAGCGCTGGGAGCAGTACTCGGACTGGTTCCTGAAGATCAATCCGGACGGCCAGGTGCCGGTCCTGGTCCACGACGGCAAGGTCATCGTGGAGTCGACGGTGATCAACGAATACATCGAGGACGTCTTCCCCGGCGGGGTCAGCCTGCGCCCGCACGACCCCTACTGGCGCGCGCGGATGCGGATCTGGACCAAGTACGTGGACGAGTACGTCTGTCCGGCCCTGACCGTCATCGGCGCCAACTTCGCCACGCCCTTCGCCCAGAAGATCGACAAGGCCGAGATGGACGAGGTCCTCTCGCGCATCCCGCTCGACGGCCCGCGCAGGAAGTGGGAGACGGTCTCCTCGACCGGCTATTCGGAGGAGGAGCTGGCCGACGCCCGCCGCCGGCTGGGCGTGGCCGTGGGACGCGCGGAGGCGTCCCTGGGCGAGCACGACTGGCTCGCCGGCCCGGCCTACTCCCTGGCCGACGTCAACGCCTATTCCATGATCTCCGGCGCCGAGCGGGTGGCCCCCGAGGCGCTCAACGGGACCGCTTCGCCGCGGGTGTTCGAATGGCTGCGCCGCATGGACGAGCGGCCGGCGGTGAAGATGGTCCTGGCCAGCTACGGCCGGCGCCCGGCCCCGACCCGGGCGGCCTGAGCTGCGCAGGGGGCGCCGGCCGGCCGTCGCCATGGCCCGCGCGCGCCCCGCGCCCCCTACCGGTCCCGGTGCACCCGGATCGCCGGCTGGCCGTCGACCTTCATCTTGAAGCTGCCCAGCGCGGCCTTGCGGATCTCCACCTTGGAGCCGGGGCGGGGCTCGCGGTTCAGGCCGTAGTTGTCGATCTGACGCCACACCGCGCCGTTGTCGAGCTCGAACACCCAGCGGCCGCCCGGCCCCGCCTGGGAGGCGCTCTTCACCACCGCGTCGATGCGGTCGAAGTCCTCCTCCGCGGCGCCGTCCCGGCCGGCGGGATGGAAGATGTCCAGGCTCGGCAGCTGCAGGCCGAACACCTCCTTGCGAACTTCGCGGGCCTGCTCGCGGTCGACCACCACCACCTGGCCCTTGGCCTCCGCCTCGTCGAGCCGGGCGGCGGCGGCGTCGTAGCAGGCCAGCCGCGCGTGCTCGTCGGTCATGGCGCGGCAGTCGACGATCGCCTGCAGCACCGCCGCGCGCTGCTTGGCGCCGGGCCCGGCGGCCGTCGCGGGCCCGCCGTGCAGTCCCCACCCCGCCGCCAGGGCGAGCGCCGCCGCCGCCAGCGCCGGCGTCCCGATGTGTCGCAGACCGGTCATGGCCCCTCCTGTCGCCCCCCATTGAAGAGGCCGGCTCCGCCCTCCGCAAGCGCCCGCGGACGCGCCGCGCGCCGCTGGCGCCGGGATCGAACGTGCGCAAGCGCCTCCTTGCGATGAGGGGAAGCTTTGCCTTTTATGCCTTGGAACCGGGCGAATTCGTGCCCTCTATTTACCAGTTGTGTGGCCGATATGCGACAATCCGGATAGGAATGTCTTACCGGCGCCTTGCTGCGCGTTGACCGCTCCAGCCCCCCATCCCTAACGTGGCCGCAACCGGGGCTGGGACTTCTTTGCCTTCCGGGACACATCGATTCATGGGCGGCGAGATCCTCGGGGGTCCCGCCCATTCGGAGGTTCTCATCTTGAACATCGAAAAGACACGCGCTCGGCTGCTCGCGTCCTCCATGATCTGTGGAGTGGCGCTGCTCGCCGGCGGGCAGGCCTTCGCCCAGGGGCAGGGCGGCGACGTCCAGGAGCTGGTGATCACCGGCTCGCGCATCCCGCAGGCCAACCTGACCAGCTCCAGCCCGATCACCGTGGTGGGCAGCCAGGAAGTGAAGCTCACCGGCACGACCCGGACCGAGGAGCTGCTCAACCAGCTGCCGTCGGTGTTCGCCGGCGAGACCTCCGGCGTCTCCAACGGCGCGGTCGGCACCGCCACCGTGGACCTGAGGGGCCTGGGCTCCTCGCGCACCCTGGTGCTGGTCGACGGCAAGCGGGTGATGCCGGGCGACCCCTCCGACCCGGTCACCGACATCAACTTCATCCCCTCCACGCTGATCGACCACGTGGAAGTCCTGACCGGCGGCGCCTCGGCGGTGTACGGCTCGGACGCCGTGGCCGGCGTGGTGAACTTCAAGATGAACCGGAACTTCGAGGGCATCCGCCTCGACGCCCAGGTCGGCACCTACGAGCACAGCAACGGCAACAGCCTCGCCCAGAGCCTGAACAAGGCCAAGAACTTCCCCTATCCGACCGGCACGGTCTGGGACGGGCGCACCACCCAGTTCACCGCCGTGATCGGCGTCAACGCGCCGGACGGCAAGGGCAACATCACCGCCTACGCCAGCTACCGGAACATCCAGCCGGTGGTGCAGTCCAGCCGCGACTACAGCGCCTGCACCCTCCAGGAGACGGGGACGACGTTCAAGTGCGGCGGCTCGGGCACCACCTCGCCGACCGACATCATCTCCAACGACCTGGCCGCCGGCGGCGCTTCGACCTACCAGTTCATCGTCGACAACGGCCGCGGCATCCGCCCGTTCGCCGCCTCGGACGTGTTCAACTTCGGTCCGTTCAACTACTTCCAGCGCCCGGACGAGCAGTATTCGGCCGGCGCCTTCGCCCACTACGAGGTCAACCCGCACCTCGACGCGTACATGGACCTGATGTTCATGGACGACCACACCGTGGGCAACGCCGCGCCCTCGGGCGTGTTCGGCCAGACCTTCGACATCCCCTGCAACAGCCCGCTGCTGGGGCCCGACCAGGTGGCCACCCTCTGCACCGCCGCCGGCCTCGGCCCGACGGACTCCGCGAGCCTGGCCATCCTGCGCCGCAACGTGGAAGGCGGCGCGCGCCTGGATAACCTGCGCCACACCGACTACCGCATCGTCCTGGGCGCCAAGGGCGAGATCGCCAACGGCTGGACCTACGACGTCTACGGCCAGCTCGGCCGCAGCGTCTACGCCGAGGAGTTCCTGAACGACATCTCGCAGCGGCGCGTCACCGAGGCCCTCAACGTCAACACCGCGGCCGACGGCAGCATGCAGTGCGCCAACGCGGCCGCCCGCAACGAAGGCTGCGTGCCCTACGACCTGTTCTCGGTCGGCGGGGTCACTCCGGAAGCCCTGCGCTACGTCTCCGTGCCGGGCTTCAAGGAAGGCTCCACCACCGAGATCGTGCTGAGCGGCTCGGTCGCGGGCACCCTGGACGCGGTCAAGAGCCCCTACGCCACCGAAGGCCTCGGCCTGGCGTTCGGCTCCGAGTACCGCCGCGAGAACCTGGACCTGCGGGTCGACTCCGAATTCGAGTCGGGCGACCTGACCGGCCAGGGCGGCCCGACCACGCCGGTCTCGGGCGCCTATCAGGTGTACGAGCTGTTCGGCGAGGCCCGCGTGCCCCTGGTGCAGGACGCCGTCTGGGCCAAGTCCCTGACCCTGGACCTCGGCTACCGCTTCTCGGACTACTCGAGCGCGGGCGTCACCAACACCTACAAGGTGGCGGGCGACTGGTCGCCGATCGACGACCTGAAGTTCCGGGCCAGCTACGAACGCGCCGTGCGCGCGCCGAACGCGGTGGAGCTGTTCACGCCGCAGGGCGTCGCCCTGCTGCTGGACGACGACCCCTGCGCCGGCCCGACCCCGGACTTCACCCAGCAGCAGTGCGCCAACACCGGCGTCTCGGCCAGCCAGTACGGCAATGTGCCGAAGAGCCCGGCGGCCCAGTACAACGGCCTGAACGGGGGCAACCCCAACCTGAAGCCGGAAAAGGCCGACACCTACACGGTGGGCGTGGTGGTCACGCCTCGCGTGGTGCCGGGGCTGAACTTCTCGGTGGACTACTTCAACATCAAGGTGAACGACTACATCCAGCGCCTTGACCCGAACATCGTGATGAACAACTGCGCGCTGTCGGGCGATCCCGCGACCTGCGGCCTGATCCACCGCGCGGCCCCCACGGCCAACCTGTGGCTCGGCACCTCCGGCTATGTGAACGCGCTCTACACCAACGCCGGCTTCCTGCAGACCAGCGGCATCGACTTCGAGGCGAACTACCGGATGCCGCTGTCCATGGTGCACTGGGACAACGGCGGCACGCTGGCCTTCCGCTTCAACGGCACCTGGCTGCATGACCTGACCACCGACCCGGGTCTGAACCACCTGACCGCGGCCGGTACGGTGGACGCGACCAGCTACGACTGCGCGGGCTACTACGGCGGCCGCACCTGCGGCATCCCGAACCCGCACTGGCGGCACAACATGCGCGTGACCTGGATGACCCCGTGGTCGGGCCTGGATGTGTCGGCCGCCTGGCGCTACGTCGGCTCGGTCAAGGCCTACGGCGCGTCGAGCAACCCGTACCTGACCGACGCCACCGATCCGGCGGACGCGAAGCTGAAGGCCCAGAGCTACTTCGACCTGTCGGCCCAGTGGCGCGTGCGGGACTCGTTCAGCATCCACGCCGGGGTGCAGAACATCTTCGACAAGGACCCGCCGCTGGTGGGCCAGAACTGGGGCGGCACCGACACCCGCTTCAACGGCAACACCTACCCCGGCGTCTACGACGCCCTGGGCCGGTACATGTTCGTGGGCGTCACGGCCGACTTCTAGCCGGACGGGCGTTTCCGAAGATCGGGGGCGGCGGGTGCAGACCCGCCGCCCTTTTTCTTGTCGCGGCAGAGCGCGATGCAGGGCGCGCCTCCGGCCTGGCGCGCTCTATGGCCGGAGGGCGTCCAGCGCCTCCAGCCGGGCGCGCAGGGGCTCCAGCCGGCGCTCGTAGCGCCGCCAGCCGCCGACGCTGGCGTCGCTGATCGGCCGGCGCACCTGCACGATGCTGGCCGTGCGCACCGCCCCGGCCGTCCGGTGCGGCGTCAGGCACGCCGGCTCGAAGGGCAGGCCGCAGGCGTCCAGCAGCCGGCGCACCTGCGCCTCCGGATCGCGGGTCAGCGCCTCGTAGGAGACCTCGATCAGGCCGTCGCCCAGCGCCTCGCGCCAGTGGTCCATCAGGCGCAGGTGGTTGGCGTAGTGCGCGGCCATGTCCTGAAGGTCGTGGGACCAGCCGTACAGGCCCGCGAACTGCACCCGGTAGCAGCTGTAGAGCGTATCCATCGGGTCGCGCCGCAGGTGGACGATGCGGGCCTGAGGGAACGCCAGGCGGATCGGGCCCGCCAGGAGGCTGTTGGCCGGCAGCTTGTCGGTGACGAACCGCGCGCCCCCGCCCAGGAAGGCGGTCTCCGAGCGGTAGGCGTCCGCCACGGAGGCCCAGTCCGCCCCGGCCGTCCCGCGCACCACCTCGGGCGTCAGGGCGCGGCGGTCGGCGGCGGTGCTGACCGCGCGGAACTGCAGCGGGAAGGTGGGCGCCTCGCCCATCGGCGCCACCTGGCTGTGCGAGGCCAGGATCCGCTCCACCAGGGTGGTGCCCGAGCGTGGCAGGCCCACGACGAAGATCGGCGTCCGCTCCGTCCCCTCCGGCGCCTCCGCCGCCGGTCCGCCGGCGAACCGGGCCTTCGGATAGGTCTCGATCAGGGCCTCGGTCAGAGCCCGGTCGGCGTCCGCGCTCCAGGGGCCGTCCCGCTCCCGCAGCACGCGGTTGGACTCCTCCAGCACCGGCCAGGCCTCCTCGTCGCGGCCGACGTCGTTCAGCTCCTTGAACAGGGAGAAGCCCGCCGCGGCGCGGTCGAACCGGTCCACCGCCGGGTCCTCACGGAGCGCATTCAGCCGCTCGACATGGGCGGTCTCGGGCGTCCACCGCCGCATGGCCGCGAGGCTCAGGTGCGGCTGCACCCAGGACGGGGCCAGCGCGATCGCCGCCTCCAGCGCCGCCTCGGCCTCCTCCAGCCGGCCGAGCGTGAGGTAGGCGACGCCGAGCTCCAGCTGCGCCTCCGGCAGGTCGGGCCTGGCCTCGGCCGCCCACTGCAGGTGCGGCAGGCCGCGCTCGGTCAGGCCCACCCGCGCCAGGGCGGCGCCGAGGCGCTGCCGCGCCGGCGGGTCGGGGGGATCCAGCGCCGCCGCCGCCTCGGCCCTGCGCACGGCCTCCGCCCAGAAGCCGACGTTCGACAGCACCCGGGCCAGCTGGCTCGTCAGGTTGACCCAGCCGACCGATCCGGGCGGCATGTTGTCCGCGGCGCGCGTGAGCGGCTGCAGCGCCTCGGCGAAGCGGCCCAGCTCGGCGGCGGCCACGCCCCAGATCGACAGGGCGTCCAGGTTGTCCGGATCGGCGTCCACGGCGGCGCGCGCGGCCTCCAGGGCCTGGGGCAGGCGCCCGGCCTGGGCGTGGACCCTCGCCTCGGCCAGGCGGCGGGAGGACAGGATGCGGTCGGGCGGCCGGCTCATCCGGCGTATCCGAAGCGGCGGACCCAGGGGTCCAGCAGCGGCAGCGCCGGCGACAGCTGCGCCTCGTAGCGCCGCCACTGGCCGACCCCCTCGGCGTAGAGGCCGCGCGCCACCTGCCCGGCGCTCGGGGTGGCGATGTCGCGGCCGCGCGCCCCCTCGGCGAAGTCCCGCATGGCCGGCGTCGGCTCCAGCCCCAGGAAGCCGGCGAGGGCGGCGGTCTCGCCCTCGAAGTCGGCGATCAGCGCCTCGTACCCCTGCTCGCGCAGCCCCAGGTCCGGCAGGCCCTCGCGGTAGAGCTGCAGCAGGTCCATCGCCGCGCCGTAGAACCGCGCGGCGCCCTCGAGCTCCAGGAACTCCCAGTTGGTCCCGCTGATCACGAACTGCCGCCGGAAGCAGCTGAACACCGCGTCGCGGGGATCGCGCCGGGCGAACAGCACCCGGGCGGCCGGGAACAGCCGGGCGATCAGCGGCAGGCCCAGCAGGTTCATCGGCAGCTTGTCGACCAGGACCTGGCCTTCCAGGCCGGGCGCGGCCGCCCGCACCCTGCGCCAGTAGGCCTCCCGCAGCGGCGCGAGGCCGGCCTCGTCCAGCCCCGCCAGGCGGCCCAGCGGCTCCGGTCCGGCCAGCAGGCCGCCGGCGCTCGCGGCCAGGAACTCGCCCTCGTCCAGGGTGACGACCTGCGGGTGCGCCGCCAGCACCTGGCCCAGCAGCGTGGTCCCCGAGCGCGGGAAGCCGACCAGGAAGACGTGGCCGCGGCAGGGCGCCTCCGGGGCGGGGCCGGCGCGCCAGGCGGCGGCGGGGACGGCGCGGAAGTCCCGGTCCAGGCGGGCGGCCAGGCGCGAGGCCGGCTCGATCGCGCCGCGCTCGACCAGCGGACGGTGCAGCGTCCTCAGGACCTGGTTCGCCTGGCTCCAGGCCCCGAAGGCCTCCGGCGCGCGGTCCTGGGCGTCGAGGGCGTCGCCCAGCCGGGACAGGGCCACGCCGCGATCGTGGGCGGGCGTGCGCGGGTCGGCCAGCAGGCCGCGCAGCCGGCGCTCGGCCTGGAGCGCGTCCCCGGCGGCCAGCTCGACCGAGGCGAGGGCGAAGGTCGCTGCGCCGTCGCCCGGGGCCCGGGCCAGGGCCGCCTCGGCATGGGTCCGCGCCGTCTCCGCCTCTCCGCGCCGGGCGGCCAGGGCGGCCAGGCCCCCGAGCGCGCGCACATTGCCCGGATCGGCGGCCAGCGCCCGCTCGTAGGCGCTGCGGGCCGCCTTCAGCTCGCCGAGGTTCTCCAGCACCCAGCCGCGGTCGGCCAGGGCGGGCGCGAAGCCGGGCGCGCGGGCGGCGGCCGCGTCCAGCGCGGTCAGGGCCTCGGCGAAGCGGCCGACGCGGCCCAGGCACTGGCCGAGCGCGCTCAGCACCGCCGGATCGTCCGGGGCGCCCTGGAGGGCCGCCCGGAAGTCGGCGATCGCCTCCTCCAGCCGTCCCTGCCGTTCGCGGCTCAGGGCCCGCATGCGGAAGAAGAAGGGATGCTCCAGCCCCTCGCCCAGGGCCGCCTCGGCCAGGGCGAAGGCGCGCGGCAGGTCGCCGGCCTGGGCGGCGGCCACGGTGTCGCGCAGCGTCTGGACGTCCTCGGCCCGGACCCCGGGTCCTGTCTCGGTCATGGCAGCCGTCTCGGGGGGCGGCTCACGCCGCGGTTCGCAGATGTTATAGCAGCGCCAGATGAGCGCCGACGCCCTGCAATCCCTAACCGATCAGGCCGACCGGCTGAAGGCCGAGGGCCGGCTGAAGGAGGCGATCGCGGTCTACGCCCAGGCCGCCGCCGCCGCGCCGGGCTCAGGGGTCGCCGAGCACAATCTCGCTGCGGCGCTCGGGGACGCCGCCCGATTCCCGGAGGCGGAAGCGGCCTGCCGGCGCGCCTTCGCCAAGGGCCTGGACGCGCCAGAAACCTGGCTGGTGCTGGCCCGCGCCCTGCTCGGCCAGAAGCGGCTGGAGGAGGCCGACGCCGGCTTCCGCCAGGCCCTCCGGCGCAGGCCGGACATGGCCGACGCCCACCGCGACCTGGCGCAGCTGATCTGGATGCGCACCGGCGACATCGCCGCCGCGTCGCGCGAGCTCGACTCCGCCATCGCCGCCCATCCGGCCGATCCGGTGCTGCGCTTCGTCAAGGCGCGGGCGCTGGAGTACGCCGGGGACCTCGCCGGCGCCTACGCGGCGCTGGAGCCGGTCCTGACGCGGGGCGATCCCGTGCCCCTGGTCATGGCCGCCGACCTCGCCGCCCGCATCGGCGAGCCGGACGCGGCCCTGGCCCACGCCGAGGCGGCCGTCGCGCGCGAGCCGGAAAACGCCATGGCCCTGTCCATGCTCGCCCAGACCCGCCTCGCCGTCGGCCGGCCCGAGCAGGCCGCGGCCGTGCTCGAGGCGCTGCTGCCCCGCCGGCCCTACGACCAGTTCCTGCTCGGCCTGCAGGCGACCGCCTGGCGCATGCTCGGGGACCCCCGCGCCGCCGGCCTGTCCGACTACGCCTCGCTGGTGCGGGCCTGGCGGCTCGCGACGCCGGCGGGGTGGAGCAGCCTGGACGCCTACCTCGCCGACCTGGCGCAGGGGCTGAAGGGCGAGCACGCCTTCCTGACCCATCCGTTCGAGCAGTCGGTGCGCCACGGCAGCCAGGCCTCGGACATCCTCAGGTCGCAGCACCCCGCGATCCGGGCCTTCCCCCAGGCGCTGGAGCCGGTGATCCGCCAGCACCTGGCCGCCCTCGGGCGCGGGCCGGACGTCGTGCGTCGGCGCAACACCGGCCAGGTGCGATTCAAGGGGATCTGGTCGGTGCTGCTGCGGCCCCAGGGCTTCCACGCCAACCACGTGCACCCGGAGGGCTGGCTGTCCTCGGCCTGCTACGTGGAGCTGCCGCCCGCGGTCCGGGGCGAGGGGCGGGAGGGCTGGATCCAGTTCGGCGAGCCGGGCGTGCCGACCTCGCCGCCGCTCGCGGCCGAGCATTTCGTCCGGCCCGAGCCGGGGCTGGTGGTGCTGTTCCCGTCCTACATGTGGCACGGCACCGTGCCGTTCCGCGGGCCCGAAGGCCGGCTGACGATCGCCTTCGACCTGATCCCTGCGGGGGGAGCCTAGGGGAGCCTAGAGGCGTCCTAGCGCCAGCTCGGGAGAGGCGCGAGCACGTCCGCGCCCTCGGCCCGCAGCCGCGCCTCGGCGAGCTCGTCCATCGCCCCCTGCACGTGCGGCTCCGACAGGATGTCGGCGGCCCGGGCCAGGACGTGCAGCGAGGCCGCGTCCGCCCCGAGCGCGTGCCCGAAGACGGCCAGCGGCGACAGGGTGGTGGACATGCGCTTCAGCCGCACCTCGCCCTTGAGGCCCGCCAGCTGCTTGGCCTTGGCCACCGCCTCGTAGAAGCCGCCGAGCTCGTCCACCAGGCCGAGCGCCTTGGCCTGGGCCCCGGTCCAGACCCGGCCGCGGGCGATCTCGCGCACGCGGTCGGGGCTCATCTTCCGTCCCGTCGCGACGCGCTGGATGAAGCCGTCGTAGACCAGGTCGATGGAGTGGGCGAAGGCGGCCTGCTGGGCGGGGGTGAATTCCCTGCCGACGGAATAGGCGTCCGCGAACGGCCCGCCCACGGTGGTCTGGCGCAGGTCGACGCCGAACCGGGCCAGGGTCTGGCCGAACACCAGCTTGCCGCCATAGACGCCGATCGAGCCGGTCAGGGTGGTGGGCTCGGCCACGATGGCGGAGGCCTCCGAGGAGATCCAGTAGCCGCCCGAGGCGCCGTATTCGCCCATGCTGACGACGACCGGCTTGCCCGCCGCCCTGGCCGCGCGCACGGCGGCCAGGATCTGCTCGGACGCGGTGTCCGATCCGCCCGGGGAGTTCACCCGCAGGACGATGGCCTTCACCTCGCCGTCCTCGGCCGCGTCGTAGATCGCCTTGGCGGTGTCGTCGGAGAAGATCGACTGCTGGCCCCCGAACACCGAGCCGCCGTCGTTGGTCCCGGTGACGATCGCGCCCTCGGCGTAGACCACCGCGACCTTGGGGGCCGAGGCCGGCCCCAGGTCCTTGCGCCGGACGCTGGAGGCGTAGTCGCCGAAGTCGAGCAGCCGGGCGCCGGAGCCGGCGCGCCGCAGCAGGGCGTCCTCGGCCTGCTTCACCTGGCCCAGCCGGTCCACGATGCGCAGCTTCTGGGCCTCGGCGGCCGTGTGCGGCCCGGACTCCACCGCCTTGCGCAGCACCGCCGGGTCCTGGTGGCGGTCGGCGGCCGCCGCGCCGAGCGTGGCCAGGTAGACCGAGGTCATCCACGACAGGGTCGCCTGCTTATGGGCCGGCGTGTAGTCGCTGTAGAGGTAGGGGTTGACGGCGTTCTTGTACTCGTAGCGCTGCTGGTAGTCGGCCTTGACGCCGTACTTGTCGAACAGCCGCTTGAAGAACACCTCCTCGCTGGCCAGGCCCGTGGCCTCGAACGAGGCGCCCGGCTGCATCCACAGCTGGTCGGCGGACGCCCCCAGCATGTAGGTCGCGGTCGCCACGCCGGAGGGGTAGATCCCCTGGCTGTGGGCGTAGACGGGCTTGCCCGCCTTGCGGAACCGCAGCACGGCCAGGCGCAGCTCGTCGGCCGCCCCCGGCGCCAGGCCGTCCTCGGGCAGGCGGATGAACAGGCCCCTGACCCGCGGGTCCCGCTCGGCGCGGTGCAGGGTCTCGATGATCGACATCACCGACAGCGGGCGCGAGCTCAGCACCGACAGCGGGTTCTGGGGGTCCTGGTCGCTGATCTGGCGGCGCAGGTCCAGGTCCAGGACCGAGGCGGACGGCACGGGCCGCGAGGCGCTCAGCGCCATCACCACGAACAGCACCGGCAGGCCGACGAAGAACAGGGTCAGCCCGGCGACCACACCGGCCATGGTCAGGAGGAACTGCTTCATCTCGCCCGTCGTGCTGCGCGCCGGGTCAGCCTAACCCGGGCCGGATTGCGGTCAAATGAAGAGGCGGAAACCCGGCTCGCCTGCGGGGCGGGAAGAGTGGTCGGAGTAGCAGGATTTGAACCTGCGACCCCCGCGTCCCGAACACGGTGCTCTACCAGACTGAGCTATACTCCGACGTGAGGCGGGCCTTATAAGCAGGCGCGCGGGCCGCCGCAAGCGACGCGATGAGGCCCGCGTTTTTTCCGCCGCGCGCCGCGTTGCAAAGCCCAGGACCTTGGTCTATGTCCACCGCTCCCGCGAGGCCCGTCGCCGAGCGGCGCCCGGTCCGCCCGGGGCGCTCCTTGGGGGATGGTGTAATGGTAGCACAACGGTTTTTGGTACCGTTTGTCTAGGTTCGAGTCCTAGTCCCCCAGCCAGCGCCGGCCTCCGATTCCGCTTCGCGCCGTGACCGCCTCGTGTAGTGTGGTCGACATGCAGACGGGTGGGCGTCGTCCGATCGTCGAGCCCAGGCTCCTGCGGGTCATCGCCGTGCCCGCCGCGCTGTTCGTCGTCCTCGCCGCCCTCACCTCCTATCTCGGCTTCAACGAGCAGAACGTCTTCCGCCGCAGCCGCGACGCCGTCGCCCACTCCAGCGAGGTGGTGTCCGCCGGCCAGATCCTGCTGGGCCAGGTGCAGGAGGCCGACCTGGCCCGCCGCAGGTGGCAGGCGGGCCCCGGACCGGCCGAGCTGGCGGCCTACGCCCAGGCGGCGGGCGCCGTGGACTCCTCCCTCTCCCGCCTGGCCGCCCTGGCCTCCGGCGAGCCCGACCAGACCGCGCGCGTGGCGCGCATCCGCCGGGCGGCCCGCGACGGGCTCGGCCGGCCCGGCGCCGCCGCGGCCGGGGCGCCCGGGCCGGCCGCGGCCGAGGCCGCGCTCCGGGACCTCCGGGCCGAGGTCGCCGCCCTGACCGCGCACGAGGAGGCGGTCCTGGCCGGGCGCCGCGTCGCCTACGAGCGGCTGCGCAACCGCACCTTCGTCCTGGTGATGGCGGCGGCCGCCGCCGCCATGCTCGGCCTGGCCTACGCCCTCTCGGCCCTGATCGGCGGCGACCGCCTGCTGGTCCGCCGCGCGGCCGAGCGCGACGCGGCCCAGGCGGCCCGGCGCGAGAGCGACGTCCTCTACCGGACCATGTTCGCCAACGCCGCCGACTACCTGTTCGTGGTCGACATCCGCCCCGACGGCCGCCTCGTCCTGGCCGACGTCAATCCGGCGCTGGAGCGGGCGATCGGCCGCGCCGGCCAGGAGCTGCGAGGCCGCGACTACGACGAGGTCACCCCGCCCGACACGGCGCGCCTGTTCCACGAGCACCATGCGGACCTGCTGCGCACCGGCCAGCCGGCCACCTACCAGGACCCGGTCCAGACCGTGGACGGCCCACGCATCTGGGAGACCACCCTGGCGCCGGTGTTCGACGAGGGCCGCCTCGCCCGCATCGTCGGCTTCGCCCGCGACGTCTCGGTCCGCGCCCGGGCCGAGGAGCAGATCCGCCGGGCCCAGCGCATGGAGGCGGTCGGCCAGCTCACCGGCGGGGTGGCCCACGACTTCAACAACCTGCTGCAGGTCATCCGCGCCAACCTGGAGATGCTGCAGAAGCACATCGCCGCCGACGACGAGCTCGCCACCCAGCGGATCCGCAGCGCCCTGCGCGGCGCCGACCAGGCCGCCCAGCTCACCCGCCAGCTGCTCGCCTTCGCCCGCCGCCAGGCCCTGGAGCCGAAGGTGGTCAACCTCGGCCGGCTGCTGCGCGACATGGCCGACCTGCTGCGCCGCAGCGTCGGGGAGGCGGTCGAGCTGGAGACCGTCGTCCAGGAGGGCCTGTGGAACACCCTGGTCGACCCGGCCCAGGTGGAGACGGCGATCCTCAACCTCGCGCTCAATGCGCGCGACGCCATGCCCGAGGGCGGCCGGCTGACGCTGGAGCTGTCGAACGCGCCCCTCACCGAGGCCGAGGCGCGCGCCTTCGAGGACGTGGAGCCGGGCGACTACGTGCTGCTGTCCATGCGCGACACCGGCCACGGCATGGCGCCGGAGGTGCTGGCGCGGGTGTTCGAGCCCTTCTTCACCACCAAGGGCGAGGAGAAGGGCACGGGCCTGGGCCTCTCCATGGTCTACGGCTTCGTCAAGCAGTCCCGCGGCCACATCCAGCTGGTCAGCGCCCCCGGGCAGGGAGCCAATGTGCGCGTGTTCCTGCCGCGCTCGCTGCAGGCCGAGGAGCGTCCGGCCGAGCCGGCGCCCCAGCCGGCCGGGCGGCAGCTGGCGCTGGTGGTCGACGACGAGGATGCGGTGCGCGCCGCCGCCCGGGGCATGCTGGAGGAGCTGGGCTACCGCTGCCTGGAGGCCGCCGACGGGGCGCGGGCGCTGGAGCTGGTGGAGCGCGAGCCGGGGCTGAAGCTGCTGTTCACCGACATCGTCATGCCCGGCGAGATCAAGGGCGGAGAGCTGGCGGCCCGGGCGCGGCGGCTGAGGCCGGGCCTGCCCGTCCTGCTCACCTCCGGCTACGCCCGGACCCTGCCGCTGCAGGGTCCGCTGGCCGACTTCCCCCTGCTCAGCAAGCCCTACGGACGCCAGGAGCTCGCCCGCAAGATCCAGCAGGCGGTGCGCGCCGTGCGGCCGGTGGTGCTGGTGGTCGAGGACGATCCGCTGGTGCGGCTGTCGGCGCTGGACATGGTGGAGGACCTGGGCTTCTCGGCCACCCCGGCCGCGGCCGCGGGCGAGGCGCTGGACATCCTCAAGACCGAGGGGCGGGTCGACATCCTGTTCACCGACATCGGCCTTCCGGACATGCGCGGCCACGAGCTGGCCCGCACCGCCCTGGCGCTGCGGCCCGAGCTGAAGGTGGTGTTCGCCTCCGGCTACGCCGACGACGGCTCCGCGCCGGAAGGGGCGGTGTGGCTGGCCAAGCCCTACGAGCAGACCCAGCTGTCGAGCGTGCTCGCGCGCCTGTCGGGATCGTGGAGCCCTCAACGTTCCGCTTGACAGTCCTTCCGGGTCCCTGACGATCCGTCCGGCATGGTCAAAGTCCCCGCCCTCGCAGATCCGTCCCGGATGGCCTTCTCCCCCGTCGCCATCGCGCTGCACTGGGCGATCGCGCTGCTGATCTTCGCCAACATCGCCCTGGCGTGGCGGTTCGACGCCCTGAAGGAGGGCCTGGCCTGGTTCCGGCTGATCCAGCTGCACAAGTCGATCGGGATCACCGTGCTGCTGCTCAGCGTCCTGCGCCTGGTCTGGCGCGTCGTGCATCCGCCCCCGGCCTATCCGCCGCAGATGCGGCGCTGGGAGAGGGCCGCCGCGAGCACGGTGCACTGGGGGTTCTACGGCCTGATGCTCGGCCTGCCGCTGACCGGCTGGGCCATGGTCTCGGCCAGCCCCACCAATCTGCCCACCCTGCTGTTCCGCAAGGTGCGCTGGCCGCACCTCGGCTTCATCCACGACCTGCCGCTGGACCAGCGCCGGCCGCTGACCGACGCCCTGGCCTTCACCCACGAGCAGCTGGCGAACCTTGCCTATGTGCTGATCGTGCTGCATGTGGCGGCTGCGCTCCGCCATCAGTTCTTCACCCGCGACCGCGTGCTCTGGCGCATGCTGCCGCTTCCAGCCTTGAGGGGCCGCCCCCAGGAGGATCGATGAGCTTCCCCGTCCGCACCGCCTTCGCCGCCGCCCTCGGCGCCTGCCTCCTGGCCGGCCAGGCCTTCGCCGCGCCGCCGACCTGGACGGTCGACAAGGCCGCCTCCAGGCTCGGCTTCAAGAGCTCCATGAGCGGCATGCCCTTCGAGGGCCGCTTCCGCCAGTGGGACGCCCAGATCGCCTTCGATCCCAAGGACCTGGCCGGGTCCAAGGTGAACGTGTCGATCCAGATGGCCTCCGCCGTCACCGGCGACACCTCGCGCGACGAATCCCTGCCGAGCGACGACTGGTTCGCGACCAGCCAGTTCCCCAGGGCGACCTTCACCTCGAACAGCTTCAAGAGCCTGGGCGGCGACCGCTACCAGGCGGCGGGGACCCTCACCATCCGCGGCAAGTCCGCCCCCGTGGTGCTGCCCTTCACCCTCGACATCACCGGCGACGTCGCCAGGATGAACGGACAGGTGGCGATCAACCGCACCGCCTTCGGCGTCGGCCAGGGCGAGTTCGCGACCGGGGACACGGTGCCGCTGGACGTCACCGTGGTGGTGTCGATCACCGCGAAGAAGGCGGGGTAGGGGTCAGGAGACCCCCAGCTCCTCGCGCACGTGGCGGTAGGTGCGCCGGTCCTCGCAGGCGCAGGCGCGCATCCGCCCCTGGCGGTCCCACCAGACCAGGGTGGGATAGCGGAAGGGCGTCTCGTTCACCCCGTTGTCCTGCAGCAGGGGCTTCAGCCTCTCGACCAGCAGGCGGCCCTGCTCGACCGCCGCCGAACGCGCGGCGTCGCCGTCGGCCGGGCGGATCCCCGCCGCGGTCCAGGCGTCCGGCGGCGTCTCCTCCCAGCGCTGCAGCAGGTCCCAGCTGCGGTTGACCCAGAGCTCGGCCACCGTCGACCGCTCCGCCGGGGTGGACTTGGACAGGCCGTTCACGTCCCGCCGCGCCACCACGATCACCCGGGTGTCGACCCCCGCCTTGCGGTACCTGGGGAACTCCTCCTGGTGCAGCCGGATGCAGTCGGTGCAGGTGCGGAAGCCGATCTCGTAGAGCCTGGGGCCGCTTGCGCCCGGCGACACCCAGCCGGCCTGGTCCAGCAGCCGCGCGATCTCGGCCTGATGGCGGGTGATGGTCTTCGGCCGCCACCTCAGGTCCAGGTCCCACCAGCCGTAGAGGCCCGCGGCGATCAGCGCGACCGCCAGGCCGAGGCCGCCCCAGAGCTTCAGCTTGCCCGCCGTGGTCATGTCCCTAGTGCGCCTCCGGGGCGGTCCAGCGGTCAAGCCAGTCCTCCACCGTCCGGTGCCACTGCAGGCTGTTGTGCGGCTTCACCACCCAGTGGTTCTCGTCCGGGAAGTAGAGGAACCGGCTCGGGACGCCCTTGCGCTGCAGGGCGGTGAAGGCGCCCAGGCCCTGCTCCAGCGGGATGCGGTAGTCCCGGCCGCCGTGGATCACCAGCTCGGGCTTGGACCACTGCGCCACCGCGTCCACCGGGTTGAACCTCTCGTAGTCGGCCTGCCAGGGCGTCCCGCCGTTCTCCCATTCGGAGAACCAAAGCTCCTCGGTGGAATAGCCCATCATCCGGTTGTCGAAGACCCCGTCGTGGTCGACCAGGCAGCGCCAGGGCCCGTTCCAGTGGCCGGCGATCCAGTTGACCATGTAGCCGCCGTAGGAGCCGCCGAGCGCGCAGGCCCGGCCACCGTCGAGGAAGTCGTACCTGGCCAGGGCGTAGGCCCAGCCCTTCTGCAGGTCCTCCAGCGGCCGGTCGCCCCAGTGCCCCGAGATGGAGTCGGTGAACGCCTGGCCGTAGCCCGTCGAGCCGTGGAAATCGATCATCACCACCGCATAGCCGGCGCCCGCGTAGGTCTCGGCGTTCCAGCGGTAGTGGAACAGGTTGCCGAACGAGCCCTGCGGCCCGCCGTGGATCAGGAAGGCGACGGGGTATCTGCGCCCGGGCTGGAAGTCCGCGGGCTTCACCACGTAGCCGTGCACGGTCTCGCCGTTCCAGCCGGGGAAGGCGAACTGCTCGTAGGCGCCGAACGTCAGCTCCTTCAGCCGCTCGGCGTTGTGGCGGGTCAGCGGCGCGGCGGGGCCGCCGGCGGCGGCGACGCGGAACAGCTGGGCGGGGGAGTCCAGGGCGTCGTGCGCGAACACGATGGAGTCGCGCCCCACGTCGAACCCGGCGACCCGGCCCACGCCGGTCAGGGCGCGGACCCTGCCCGTCGCCGGGTCGAGGGCGAACAGCCTCGTCTGGCCGAGGTCCTCGGCGGTGAGGAAGAGGGTGCGGCCGTCCGCGGACCAGGCGATCTGGTCGGCGGAGCGGTCGAAGGCGGGGTCCGCCTCGCGCACGGCCCCGGTCCTGAGGTCCATGACCATCACCGCGTTGCGGTCCGATTCGAACCCGGCCCGCTTCTGCTGGCGCCAGGCCAGCCGCGTCCCGTCCGGGGACACCGCCGGCCCCGCGTCCGCGCCGGGGTTGGCGGCGGTCAGGTTCTGCGGCGGCGCGCCCGCGTCCATCGGCGCGCGCCACAGGTCGAAGTTGGTGCTCCACGCCTCGGTGCGCCCGGCGATCTTGGCCGAGAAGATCACCGCCCTGCCGTCCGGGGCGATGGCGTAGTCGCCGTTGTCGCCGAAGGGCCTGGAGGGCGTATCGGCGTCCAGGCCGCGCATCAGGTCCACGGGCGCCGCGCCCGGCTGGTCCAGCCGCACGGCGAACAGGTGGTTGCGCGTCCCGTCGGCCCAGGCGTCCCAGTGGCGCACGAACAGCCGGTCGTGGACCTGGCCGGACGGCTTGCCCTCGGCCCGGCGGTCCAGCCGCGCCTTGCTGCACTGCAGGTCCGGGCAGTCCGGGAACACCGCCAGCGAGACCACCAGGGTCCGCCCGTCCGGCGAGACGCGGAAGGAGCCGACGTCCAGCGGCAGGCGGGTCACCTGCACCGCCCTCTCGCCCTCCAGGTCGGTGCGCCAGACCTGGTCCGAGCCCGAGCGTCCGGACAGGAAGTAGATGGCCCGGCCGTCCGGCGACCACTGGGGCCCGGTCGCGCCGCCGTCGGACGCTTTCAGCCGCCGGGGCGCGGGGCCGCCCGGGCCGGCGCCCGCCACCCACACGGCGTGCACGCCGCGGTCGGCGTCCCAGTCGGTGGTCCTGAGGTCGTACGCGACCAGCCTGCCGTCGGGCGACAGGTGCGGGTCCGACACCCGGTCCAGCATCACCAGGTCCTGGGCGGTGAACGGCCGCGGCGCGGCCGGCGCCAGCGCCGGCGCGGCCAGGACCGCGGCGAGGGCGAGCGCGGGGAACAGTCCTTCCCCGGAACGGCGATCTTGGCGGCGCATCGTTTCCCCAAGGGCGGCGTGGGCGGGCAGACGATCCCGCCGGGAGCCCGGGCTGTAACATGGCCGGCCTGCGGCGCCCAACCCGCTTGCCCGGGGACTCCGCGCACGGAATGATCCGGCCATGGCCGCCCTGCCCGACGCCCGCGCGAACCCCGGCGACGCCCGCGACGAGCACATCGTCGACGTGCTGATCCGCGAGCGCGCGCCGCGCCTGTCCGCCTCGCCGCTGTGGCCGGCGGCCCGCCCGCCGCTCTACGCCCTGCTCGGCTACCGCAAGGCCCGCGCCATGGCCGACGCGGTCGCCGTCCTGGGCGGACGCGAGGCGCTGGACTACGCCTCCGCCCTGCTGCGGCTGAAGGTCGAGGCCCGCGGCCTGGAGCGCGTCCCGCGCGAGGGGCGCTTCATCCTGGTCTGCAACCATCCCACCGGCCTGGCCGACGGGGTGGCGGTGGACGACGCGGTCAAGCCGATCCGGCCGGACCTGGTGTTCTTCGCCAACGCCGACGCGCACCGGGTCAATCCGCGCCTGTCGGAGGTGTTCATCCCGGTGGAGTGGGTGGAGGCCCGGCGCACGCGCGAGCGGACCCGGCTGACGGTGCGCCTGGCGCAGGCGGCGCTGGAGGCGGAGCGGCCCCTGGTCATCTTCCCCGCCGGCCGCATCGCCCGCCGCGCGCCCTCCGGCGAGCTGGCCGACCCGCCCTGGGCCCCGAGCGCCCTGTCCCTGGCGCGGCGCCACGGCGCGCCCATATTGCCCGTGCATCTGGCCGGGCCGCCCTCGACCCTGTTCCAGCTGTTCAACCGCCTCTCGCCGGAGCTGCGCGACATCACCCTGTTCCACGAGCTCCTGAACAAGCGCGGCGGCGCCTTCCGCCTGACCATCGGGCCGCCGATCCCGCCCGGGGCCGTCGGCGATCCGGCCGAGACGACGGCGGTGCTGAAGCGCTATGTGGAGCGCGTGCTGCCGCACCGTCCCGACCAGGCCTTCCCATGACGTCACGGGCGCTGTCCCTCGCCTCGGCCGAGGCGACCGCCGAGCTCGGCGCGGCCGTGGCGCGCGCGCTGCGGCCCGGCGAGGCGGTGTGCCTTTGGGGGCCGCTCGGGGCCGGCAAGTCGACCCTGGCGCGGGGGCTGATCCGGGCCCTGACCGGGCCGGACGAGGAGGTCCCGAGCCCGACCTTCACCCTGGTCCAGCTCTACGAGGGCGCCCTTCCGGTCGCCCACTTCGACCTCTACCGGCTGTCGGGCCCCGCCGAGGTCGAGGAGCTGGGGCTGGAGGAGGCGATGGAGGAGGGCGCGGCGGTGATCGAATGGCCCGAGCGCCTTCAGGGCCGTCTGCCGCGGGACCGACTCGATATAGTGCTCAGCCACGAGGGCTCCGGCCGCGCCGCGCGGATCGAGCCCCACGGCGCGTGGGAAGGTCGAGAGCTTGGGGTCTGATCGCGAGGCGTTGAAGGCGGCGTTCCTGGAGGGCGCGGGCCTGGCCGGGGCCCGGCGCGAGCCCCTGGCGGGCGACGCCTCCACGCGCGGCTACGAGCGGCTGCACCTGCCCTCCGGCGGCAGCCTGATCTTCATGGACCAGCCGCCCGCCGCCGAGAGCGCGCCCTGTCCGCCGGGCGCCACCCGCGAGGAGCGGCTGAAGGCCGGCTACAACGCCTCCGCGCGCCTGGCCGCCGGCCGGGTGGAGGCCTTCGTCGCCGCCGCCGGCTACCTGCGCGGGCGCGGCCTGTCCGCCCCCGAGGTGCTGCACAGCGACGCCGCCCAGGGCCTGGCCGTGCTGGAGGACCTGGGCGACGACCTCTACGCCCGGATGATCGAGCGCGGCGCTGAGGAGGGGCCGCTCTATGACGCCGCCGTCGACGCCCTGGTGCGGCTGCACGCCGAGCCCGCGCCGGAGCGCCTGGAGGCGGGGGGCTACGCCTGGCCGCTGCTGGCCTACGACGACCTGGCGCTGAAGACCGCGAGCGACCTGTTCGTCGACTGGTATCCGAAGCTGAAGCCGCAGCTCGCGCTCACCCCCGAGGCGCTGGCCGGGTGGGAGGCGATCTGGGCGCCGATCCGCGCCCGCGGCGAGGCGGGGGCCGGCGTGTTCTGCCACCGCGACTACCACGCCGAGAACCTGATCTGGCTGCCGGACCGTTCCGGCCCCGAGCGGGTCGGCCTGCTCGACTTCCAGGACGCGGTGCGGGCGCATCCGGCCTGGGACGTCTCCATGCTGCTGCACGACGCCCGCCGCGAGGTCTCGGCCGCGCGCGAGACCGGGGCGCTGGACCGCTATCTGGCCGCCCGGCCGGAGCTGGACCGGGACGCCTTCCTGGCCGACTACCGCGCGCTCGGCGCCCTCAACATCGTGCGCATCCTGGGCGTGTTCGCCCGCCTGATCGTGCGCGATTCCAAGCCCCGCTACGCCGCCTTCCTGCCGCGCATGTGGCGCTACCTCGACCGGGTGCTGGCCGCGCCCGACATGGCGCCCCTGAAGGCCTGGTTCGACCGCTACGTCCCCGCGGAGGTCCGCGCTTGAGCAAGACCGGCTCCCCGAAAGCGCCGAAGACGGCCATGGTCCTGGCCGCGGGCCTGGGCACCCGCATGCGCCCGCTCACCGACGACCGGCCCAAGGCCCTGGTCCAGGTCGGCGGCCGCGCCCTGATCGACCACATCCTCGACCGGCTGGCGGCGGCGGGGGTGGAGAGGGCGGTGGTCAACGTCCACCACTTCGCCGACCAGATGGAGGCGCACCTGGCGGCCCGCACGAGCCCCAGGATCCTGATCTCGGACGAGCGCGAGGGCCTCCTGGATTCCGGCGGCGGCATCGCCAGGGCCCTGCCGATGCTGGGTCCCGATCCGGTCTTCGTGGCCAACATCGACAACGTCTGGATCGAGGGCGCCCGCCCGGCCCTGCAGGCCCTGGCCGACGCCTGGGATCCGGAGCGGATGGATGTCTGCATCCTGCTGGCGCCCCGCGCCCGGTCCACCGGCTTCGAGCGCCCCGAAGGCTTCCTGATGGACGCTGCGGGCCGGCTGACCCATTCCAACTGCGCCGACCCCCTGCCGCCCTACAACAACATCGGGGTGCAGATCCTCAAGCCGGAGCTGCTCGCAGGCCATCCGCCGGCCTTCTCCATCGTGCCGATCTGGAAGCGGCTCAGCGCCGAGGGCCGCCTCTACGGGGCGGTGATGGACGGCTTCGACATGCACGTCTCCGATCCGAAGGCCCGCGACGAGGTGGAGGCGCGGCTGCTGGCCGAGGCGGAGGGGTGAGCTCCGGCGGCCCCTTCTCGGGCCCGGCGCCGCGCTGGTTCACCTTGCCGGCGCACCGGCCGTTCCTGGCCGACCTGGCGCGCGGCCTGCTGCAGGCCCTGCCGGCCGAGGCCCTGGCCGACGCCATCGTGCTGCTGCCCTCCCGCCGCGCGGCGCGCGCCCTGGCCGAGGCCTTCGTCGAGGCGGCCGGGGGGCGCGCCCTGCTGCTGCCCCAGGTCCGCGCCCTGGGCGACCTGGAGGAGGGCGAGCCGCCGTTCGAGCCGGGCGACCTGGCCCTGGACCTGCCGGCCGCCATCGGCGGTCGCCGCCGCCGCTTCGAGCTCGCCCGCCTCGTGGCCGACCGCGAGCACCTGCTGGGCCGCAGCCTGGACGGCGCCGGCGCTCTGGAGATGGCCGACGCCCTGGGCGCCCTGATCGACAGCCTGGAGATCGAGGAGGTCCCCGAGGCCGGCCGGGGCGAGCGGCTGGAGCGGCTGGTGGAGGGGGACCTGGCCGAGCACTGGCAGGTCTCGGCCCGGTTCCTGCGCGCCGCCCTGGAGGCCTGGCCCGCGCGCCTGGCCGAGCTCGGCCTGATCGACCCCGCCGCCCGCCGGGTGCGGCTGCTGAGGGCCCTGGCCGCCAAGTGGGCCGACCGGCCGCCCGAGGGGCCGATGCTGGCGGCCGGCTCCACCGGCACGGCCCCGGCCAACGCCGACCTGCTGAAGCTGATCGCCGCCCTGCCGCGGGGCGCGGTCGTGCTGCCGGGCCTCGACACCGAGCTGGCCGAGGACGCCTGGCGCGAGGTCGGCGAGCAGCATCCGCAGGGGGCCATGAAGCGCCTGCTGGAGCGCGCGGGCGTGCGCCGGGAGGAGGTCCGCGCCTGGCCCTCGCCGGGCCGGCCGGGCGAGGGGCGCTGGCGCCGGCGCATCGTCAACGAGGCGCTGCGGCCGCCGGAAGCCACCGCCGACTGGACCCGCCAGATCGCCAGGCTGCAGGAGGAAGGGGCCGCGTCCGGGGCCGACGCCGTGGCCGAGGGCCTGGCGGGCCTTCGCCTGATCTCCGCCGCCGCCGAGGAGGAGGCCGCCGCCGTCGCCGCCCTGCTGCTGCGCGAGGCCCTGGAGACGCCGGGCCGGACCGCGGCCCTGATCACCCCCGACCAGGCGCTGGCGCGCCGGGTCAGCGCGCGGCTGTCGCGCTGGGAGGTGGAGGCCGATTCCTCGGCCGGCCGTCCGCTGGCCGAACTCCCCGTCGGGGTCCTGGCCGGGCTCCTGGCCGAGGCGGCCGCCGACCCGTCCGACCCGGTGCGCCTGCTCGCCGTCCTGAAGCACCCGCTGACGCGCCTGGGCCTGGAGCCCGGCGCGCTCGAGCGCGCCCGCCGGGCGCTGGAGCGCTACGGCCTGCGCGGGCCGCGGCGCGCCGGCGGCGACTGGATCGAGCGGCGACTGGCGGCCCAGGCCCTGCCGCGCGAGGGCGAGGCGGAGGTCCCGCCCGGCCGGCTGCAGGCGGTCGCGGCGGCCCAGGCGCTGCTGGCCTCCCTCCGCGCGGCGCTCGCCCACCTGGAGGCGCCCTACGCGGACGACGGGACGGCGGCGCCCTGCGAGGCCGCCCAGGGCGTGGCGCGCGCCCTGGAGGCCCTGGCGGCGGGGCCCGACGGCGGCTGGGGCGGGCTCTGGGCCGGCCCCGGCGGCGAGGCGGCGGCGGCGCTCCTGTCCTCCCTGATCACCGAGGGCGGGGGCCTGCCGCCCGCCGGGCCCTCGGGCTTCTCGGCCCTGCTGCGCCGCCTGCTGGAGGGCGAGACCGTGCGCGCCGCCCGCGCCGCCCACCCGCGGCTGAAGATCCTCGGCGCCATCGAATCCCGCCTGGTCGGGGCCGACCGGCTGGTCCTGGCGGGGCTGGAGGAGGGCGTCTGGCCGCAGGGCGCGCCGCTCGACCCCTTCCTGTCGCGGCCGATGCGCGAGGCCTTCGGCCTGCCGCCGCCGGAGCGGCGCATCGGCCTGTCCGCGCACGACTTCGCCCAGGCCGCCGCCGCCGGCGAGGTCTATCTGATCCACAGCCAGCGCCGCGAAGGCGCGCCGGCGGTGGAGTCGCGCTGGCTGTGGCGGCTGCGCACCCTGGCCCGCGGGGCGGGGGTGGAGCTGCCGGGCCGGCCCGAGCTGACGGACTGGGCCGCCGCCCTGGACGCCCCCGGCCCCTTCCGGCCCGCGCCGCGCCCGCGCCCGGCCCCGCCGGTGGAGGTCCGTCCGGCCCAGCTGCCGGTCACCGGCGTCGAGACCTGGGTGCGCGACCCCTACGCCGTCTACGCCCGCTATGTCCTGAAGCTGCGCCCGCTGGAGCGGCCCGGCGAGCCGGTGGAGGCGCGCGCCCGCGGCGAGGCGGTCCACCGCGCCCTGCAGCGCTTCGCCGAGCAGCATCCGGGCGAGCTGCCCCCCGACGCGGAGGCGCGCTTCGAACGGCTCCTGGTGGAGGCGCTGGAGGAGGCGGGCATGTCCCGGCCGGCCATGGCGCGCGAGCGGGCCCTGGCGGCCCAGGCGTCGCCCTGGGTGGTCGCCTTCGAGCGGAGCCGGCGCCCCGGCGCGCGGCTGCTGATCGAGCAGCAGGGTCGCGCCAGCCTGCAGGGCCCCGCCGGGCCCTTCACCGTCACCGCCCGCTCCGACCGCATCGAGCTGAGGGACGGGCGCGCCGACGTGCTGGACTTCAAGACCGGCTCGCCGCCGTCGCGCCGGCAGGTGGAGAGCGACTTCGCCCCGCAGCTGACCCTGACGGCCGCCATCCTCGCCCGCGGCGGCTTCGCCGGGGTGGAGCCGACGCAGCCGGGCGACCTGCTCTACGTCCAGGTGACCGGCCGCAGCCGCCAGAAGGAGCCCAAGCCCGTCGCCGCGGCCGGCGAGAGCGCCGCCTGGGCCGACCGGGCCTTCGAGGGCCTGGCCCGCCGGGTCGCCCGCTTCCAGTCGCCCGACGTCGAGTACGTCTCCTGGGCGGCGCCCCAGTACATGCACGAGCGCGGCGGCGACTATGACCACCTGGCCCGGGTCTGGGAGTGGCATGTGATCGGCGAGGGCGAGGAGGGCGGCGAATGACGGCGCCCAACCCCCAGGTCGTCGCCTCCGACCCCGAGGCCTCCGCCTTCGTCACCGCCAACGCCGGCTCGGGCAAGACCAGCACCCTCGTGGCGCGCGTCGCGCGGGTGCTGCTGCGCGGCTACCGCCCGGACGCCATCCTCTGCGTCACCTACACCAAGGCGGCGGCGGCCGAGATGCAGGGGCGGCTGTTCGACACCCTGGGCCGCTGGGCGGTGATGGACGACGCCGCCCTGGCGGCGGAGCTGGAGAAGATCGGGGAGGCGCCGCAGAACCTCTCCTACGCCCGCACCCTGTTCGCCCGCGCGCTCGAGACCCCGGGCGGGCTCAAGATCCAGACCATCCACGCCTTCTGCGAGAAGCTGCTGCGGCGCTTCCCCCTGGAGGCGGGCGTCTCGCCCGGGTTCGCCGTGCTGGAGGACCAGGCCGCCCGCGAGGTCTCCGCCCGGGCGCGCGAGGCGGTGGCCGAGGCGGCGCTGCAGGACCCCGAGGGGGCGATCGGCCGCGCCTACGCCCGCTTCGCCGTCGAGCTCGACCATCGCGCCTTCCAGGACATGTTCGCCGCCTTCGAGGCCGAGCGGCCCGCCATCGAGGCCTATGTCGAGGCCTGCGCCGAGCAGGACGGGGTCGCCGCCGACGTCTGGCGCCGCTGCGGCTTCGAGACGTCGGAGGACCCCGAGGAGGTCCGCGCCCGCGCCGTCCGTCCCCCGGCGCTGGATCCGGAGCTGTGGCGCCAGGGCGCGGCCGCCCTCGGCGCCGGCAGCGCGCGCGACCAGGGCTGCGCCGCCCAGATGGCCCAGGTCGCCGAGGCCGCGCGGGCCGGCGCGGCCGACTTCGAGGCCGCCCTGCAGGTGTTCTGCACGGCCAGGGGCGAGCCGGCGAAATGGGTGGAGAGCGCCGCCGTCCTCAAGAAGCAGCCCTGGCTGCAGGAGGCCCTGCTGGCCGAGCGCGGGCGCCTGACCGAGGCGGCCCGGCGCGCCCGCGCCGCCCGCGTGGCCGCGGACACCGTCGCGGTCCTCACCCTCGCGACCGCCTACAACGCCCTCTACGAAGGGGAGAAGGAACGCCGCGCGGCGCTGGACTTCGCCGACCTGATCTGGCGCACCCGCCGCCTGCTCGCCTCCGGCGCCGGCGCCACGGCCTGGGTGCTGTTCAAGCTGGACGGCGGGATCGATCACGTCCTGGTCGACGAGGCCCAGGACACCGCCCCCGAGCAGTGGGCCATCGTCGACGCCCTGACCGACGAGTTCTTCTCCGGCGCGGGCCGGCGCGAGGCGGAGCGGACCGCCTTCGCCGTGGGCGACGAGAAGCAGTCGATCTTCTCCTTCCAGGGCGCCGACCCCCGCATCTTCCTGGACGAGGCGGG
>Ga0164243_10002529_pt1 | contig 30106 bp, 23 predicted proteins | sample OricompcompostOP_FD_108781 | JGI IMG/M metagenome (GOLD analysis project Ga0164243, IMG submission 108781) | Organic Plus compost microbial communities from Emeryville, California, USA - Original compost - Organic plus compost (OP) | ecosystem: Engineered > Solid waste > Mixed feedstock >... | reverse complement strand
TGCACCGGGTTGGGGCGCCTGATCCGGAGCGGGTGCTTCGGGAAGCATCCGGCCCATGACGGGAGGAGGGAGCGAAGCGCTATCTGCTCCCGTGTCCGTGCTCTCCCATAACCGATGTGGTTCAATATGTCAAGAGGTAATGGACCGCTCCCCAGCCCTCTTTCGTCATGCCAGCGCAAGCTGGCATCTCCGGCCTTGGCGCGTCACCGCCCGAGACCCCAGCTTCCGCTGGGGTGACGAGAGATATCGCTGCGCGATAGGGAGGATTTTCTGGGTTCAGCCAGCCACCGCCGCCAGCGCGCCGACGAACTTCTCGATATTGCCCATGGTCAGCCCGGCGATGTTGATCCGGCCGGAGCCGGCCATGTAGACGGCATGTTTCTCGCGCAGTTCCAGGATCTGCTCGGGGCTCAGCGACAGGACCGAGAACAGGCCGTTCTGCGCGGCGAGCGGGGTGAGGTCGAGCGTGCCGACCCGGCCGGCCGCGCCCAGCCGGTCGCGCACCTGGCGCATGCGGTCGCGCATCGAATCCAGCTCGCCCTGCCAGCTGGCGACCAGGGCGGGATCGCCCAGCACCAGCCGCACCGCGGCCGCGCCGTGATCGGGCGGCATGGACCAGCTCGCCCGCGCCAGCGCGTGGCCGTTCGACAGGATCGCGCCGAGCTGCTCGCCCTTCTCGGCCAGCGCATAGACCGCGCCGACCCGGTCGCGATAGAGGCCGAAATTCTTGTCGCAGCTATAGGCGATCAGCGCTTCGGGAACGGCGGAGAGCACCTTGCGCACGCCATAGGCGTCGGCCTCCATCCCCATGCCGAGGCCCTGATAGGCCAGGTCGAGGATCGGCAGCACGCCCGTCTCGCCCAGCAGGGCGGCGATCTCGTCCCACTGCGCGTCGGTATAGTCGATCCCGGTGGGGTTGTGGCAGCAGCCATGCAGCAGCACCGCATCGCCCTTCTGCGCGCCTTTCAGCGCGGCGCGCAGCGCGTCCATGTCCGCCGTGCCGCCGGCCGTCGCATGGGAGAAGGTGGCGGAAGCGATGCCGAGGTCGCGCAGGATCTGCGCGTGGTTCGGCCAGCTCGGCGCGCCGAAGATCACCTTGCCCACCCCCGCATGGCCCGCCAGCGCGGCGGCGAGGCGCACGGCGCCCGTGCCGCCCGGCGTCTGCATCCCCTCGATCCGGCCGCCCAGCGTGGGATCGCCCGCGCCGAAGATGTAGGGCATCAGCGCATGGACGAAGCCCATGTCGCCTTCGGGGCCGAGATAGGCCTTCGAATCCTGCTCTTCCACCAGCTTGCGCTCGGCCGCCTTGATCGCGGCGAAGACGGGCGTGGCGCCGTCGTCTGTGCGGTAGACGCCCACCCCCAGGTCGATCTTGTCGGGGCGCGGATCGGCGCCATAGAGCTTGATCAGGGCGAGGAGCGCGTCGGGCGGCTGCTGGGTCAGGTTCTCGAGCATGGCGCGCGCTCCTTGGCGAGAGGCGCGCGCAACTTCAAGATCGAAATGCGCCCTGCGAAGGGAAAAGCGCCCGGGCGTTCAGAACGGTAGCCATTTCTGCTTGTGGGAGAACTTCATGTAGCCGACATTGATCCCCAGCCGCAGCCCCGCGCCCATCCGCACCGGGATCAGCACCACATCGCCCTTGCGCAGATAGGAGATGTGGAAGCCGCCGATCAGATAGGCCTGCCCCTCGCCCTGGCCGAAGCGGTGGAACAGGTCGTCGGTGTCGAACAAATTGTAGACCAGCACGAAGGTGTTGGCCGCGTTGGCGCCGATATCGAGGCCGAGCGAAGGCCCGGTCCAGTAGACCGGCTGGGTCCCTTCCACCTTGTGATAGAGCGTGCCGGAACCATATCGCGCGCCGAAGATCAGCGCGCCGCCGCCCTCGCGGCCGACGATATAGGCGTTGGGTTCGCCCTGCTTGGAGAGGATGTCCTCGATCATCCGGGCGAGGCCTTCGGCGCCCTTGCCGAACACGCCTTCGGCCGCGCCGATCAGGTCGTCCTCCTTGTAGGTCTCGCCGGTGGAGGAGGGGGAGGGGGACGGGGTCGCCGCCTGCGACGAGTCGGGGGAGGAAGCGGGCGGCACGTCCTGCGGCTGCGCCGCAGGGGCCGGCGCCTCGTAGGGCGGCTCATAGGCCGGCGGGGGGGTGGCCGGCTGCGGATTGGAAAGGTCGCCGTCGATCACGAGGTCGGGATCCACCGTCTCCACCTGGGCGGCGGCCGGCACCGGGCCGAGCGCGACCATGCAGGCGAGCGCGATCGCCCCTATCCAGCGTCGGCACATTGCTGAAAGCTCCATGATCGGCCTTCTACGCTCCCTTGCGATCGATCCAGCGGACTAGAAGAATCCCTGCCTGCTGAAGGGACAATGAACCGGCGACGAGCCGAGTCGGTTTTGCGGCAGGGCGTGGCTTGCCCGGCCGAAGGGGAAGGCCGCGCCATTTTTTCCTCGCCCGCACCCTTGCCGCCACAATGCACCCCCGTTATAGCGCCCCCGCGCCGCTGCGATCCGGAGACGTGGGTGAGTGGCTGAAACCAACGGTTTGCTAAACCGTCATACGGGTAAATCCTGTATCGAGGGTTCGAATCCCTCCGTCTCCGCCATTCGTATGAGGTTGGGAACACCGCTTCTTTCCAGCGGCGCCCTCGACAGCTTGCCAGCCCCGCAGCCGATGATTTTCGTCCCGGAGCAGCCTCGCGATGGCCATCACCATTACCGCCTTTGAACGATCACCCGATGGCGGCCAGGGATTGGCGCGCGACACGCGCGTTCGAACTCGCGAACGCCAAGATTCTGGAGCGGGACAAGCCCTGGAGCGAGGAGCGCCTTCCTCTGGTCGAGGATCGCATCCGCAGCCGGCTCGGCCAATTGGCCGCGCGCCTGGGCGGCGCAGACTGGCTCGATAGGGGGTTCAGCGCGGGGCGGGGCTGACGGAGGGGCACCCCTATCGAAAAGATAGGGCGAATCCCCTCCCCCACCGCCTGCGGCGGCGGCCCCCTCCTCCTTAGGGGGAGGATCCTGGAATCTTCGGACAGCCTGTCCGCTATCGATATAGCCGCCTGTCACCACCGATAGCGTAGCGTGCCGAGCACGGTGCGCCGTTCGCCATAGACGCAGCCGTCGGACGTGTTGCAGTTGGTGATGAACTTCCTGTCGAAGATGTTGCGCGCGTTCACTGCCAGGTCGAGCCCGGACAGGCCCGAGCTCAGCCTGCCCAGATCATAGCCGATCAGGCCGTCGACCAGCGTGTTGGCGGGGAGCCGATAGTCGTAATAGAGCCCGTCCATCGTGCCGCGATAGCGGACGCCGCCGCCGATCCGGAGACCCGCCAGCGAACCCTCATGCGGCGCATAATCGAGCCACAGCGACGCCTGGTGCGCCGGCGTGTAAGTGATGTGGCGGCCGAGATTGGTGTCGTTGCTCTTGGTGATCTCGGTGTCGAGATAGGCATAGGAGGCCAGCAGGTTCAGCCCTGCTGTCAGCATCACCTTGGCTTCGGCCTCGATCCCGCGCGACCGTGACTCCCCGGTCTGGACCTGCGCGTAAGGATTGCTTGCCGGCGGGTTGGGATCGGCCGTCAATACATTGGTTTCGGTCAGGTCGAAGACGGCGACCGAGAAGAAGCCGTTGAAGCTTTTGGGCTCATATTTGAACCCGAGTTCCCACTGCCTGCCGCGCGACGGCTTGAACGGGACGCCATCGGCGTCGGTGCCGATCGCCGGTTCGAACGAGGTCGAGAAGCTGGCATAAGGGGCGATACCGTTGTCGAACAGCCAGGTGAGCCCGATATGGCCGGTGAACGCGTTGTTCTCCTGCACCGTATTTGTGCCGTAGATCAGGTCGTCCGTCTCACCGCGTGTCCAGTCGTAGCGGCCGCCGAGCGTCACGCGCAGCCGGTCCATGGCGATCTGGTCCTGGGCGTAGAGGCCGAATTGCCGGTCCTTCTCGCGCTGCAAGATGTAGGTGGTGAAGTCGCCGATCGGCTGTCCATACACCGGGTTGAAGACGTCGAGCGTCGCCATCGGCGCGGAGCTGAACGTCCAGTCGTCCTTCACCCAGCGCGCGTCGAAGCCGACCAGCAGCTTATGGCGCGCGGCGCCGGTGTCGAAACGGCCTTCGACCTGATTGTCCACGGTCCAGATGTCGATGGCGTTGCGATCGTCCCATGCGGTGCGATCGACCGTGCGCAGATCGGTCAGGAAGGTGCCGAAGAAGTCCGTGTAGCTGAAATTCTCGTGAACCTTGGCACGCGCATAGCTCAGGTTCTGCCGCAAGGCGAATCCATCGGAGAAACGATGCTCGAAGAAATAGCCGATCCGATATTGGTCGCGCTTCATCCCGTCGAAGTCGGGCTCGCCCATGAAGCGGTTGAGCGGCACCTTCCCGTTCGGGTTGGGATCGATCGTGCCGGCGGGCGGCAGCGGCTGGGCGCGGCCCCCGCCGTCGTCATGCTGATAATGGCCGAGTATCGTGAGCGTGGTCCGATCGTCGGGCTTCCAGGTGACGGCTGGCGCGATGAAGCGGCGGCTGTCTTTCATATAGTCGGACTGGGTATCGGACTCGCGCGCGAGGCCGGTCAGGCGCACCAGCAGGGTTCCATCGGCATCGATCGCGCCGCCGACGTCGAACGAGCCCTGATAGCGGTTGAAGCTGCCGATCTGGAGCCGCGCTTCGTTAATCATGTCGGCTGCGGGCCGCTTGGTGACGAGGTTGACGAGGCCGCCCGGCTCGATCTGGCCGTAGAGTCCCGAACTCGGGCCCTTGAGGATCTCGATCCGCTCCAGCCCATAGGTTTCGAGGCGGAGCTGCGCCCCGGTGATGTAGCTCGCATAGAGCTGGGTGCCGTCGAGGAACTGGCGCGCAGTGAAGCCGCGCGTGAACACGAAGTCGTGCTCGGTGCTGGGGCCGTTGCTGCCCACCGTGGCGCCGGGGCTGTAGAGCACGGCTTGCTCCAGCGTCTGCGCGGCCTGCGCTTCGATCTGGTCGGCGGTGACGACGCTGATGGCCTGCGGGATCTCGATCAGCGGGGTATCGCTTTTCGATCCCGTGGCGGTGCGCTTGGCGACATAGCCGTTGACCGGGCCTGCCGCCGTCTCGGGCTGGAGGGTGCGGGGCAGCGCGCCGGATGCGGAAGCGGTGCCCGCTTCCCCTTCCACCCGAACCGGGCCGAGCTCGATCGTGCCCGCCTCGGCCGTCGGCGAAGGCTCCAGCGTGAAGCGGCGCGGCCCGGTCTGCCGGAAGGTCAGGCCGGTGCCGCCGAGGAGCTGCGACAGGGCCGCCGCCGGCGAGGAGGCGTTGGCCACGGCGGAGGACTGCCTGCCGCGCGAGAGATCCGCCGGATAGACGATCTCATAGCCGGTGGCGTCCATGAAGGCGATCAGCGCCCGGTCCAGCGGCTGCGCGGGGATGGTGATGGCGTCGGACGCCTGGGCGGCAGCCGGGGCTGCCGGAAGCAGGATGGCCGCCGCCGCGACGGAGGCCAGCAGAGCCGTTCCCGCCGCCCGCGCCCGAAGCCTGGAAATCCTCGTCATTCGATAATCGCTCATGTCGTCCCCCGATGGCGGGGCGAAGCCCGCCATTGCCAATGAAAATCAATCTCACTGGCTGTGACGCAAGGACGGGCCGAACCCTGCAAAGAGTGCGGCGATTTTTTGACAATCGGATCGGTTGCAAGCGGAGCCGTCAGTGCATCCCAAGATCCTCCCCCTTGGGGGAGGGGGACCGCCGCCGCAGGCGGTGGTGGAGGGGTATAACCCTCTCGACAGGCTGGCACCCCTCCATCAGCCCTGCGGGCTGCCACCTCCCCTTCCAGGGGAGGATTTTCTTTTCTTTGGGCGCGGCCCTTTCAACGCAGGATGAGCAGGCGATCGGACAAGCGCGAAAGCCTGCCGCCGCTCAGGCGGGCCAGCTCTTCCATGGCGGAGGCCGGATCGCGGGTGTCGAGCCCCCCGCTGATCCGCCGCGCGGCGATGGCTTCATCGGCGACGACGATCCAGCCGCGATGGTAGCGCCGCAATTCGTCCACCACCTTGCCCAGCGGCTGGTCGGAGAAATAGAGCCGGTGACGCGTCCAGCCGAAATCGACCGGTTCGTCGACCGCGGAGAGCAGCGCCGGCCCCGCCGCGCCCCATTCGCCCTTCTGCCCCGCGGCCAGGCGTGTGGGCGGGCTTTCGCCCCGGCTCAATTCCACCACGCCATCCGCCACCGCGACGGCCACCTTGTCGCCTTGCCGGTCGACGGCGAAGCGCGTGCCGACGTCGCGAATGACCGCCCCGCCCGCGCGGATGGAGAAGGGGCGGGGATCGCGCCCCACATCCGCCATCAGCCGCCCGTCGCGCAGCACGATCTCGCGCCGGTCCGCCGTATAGGCGAGGTCGATCGCCGCGCCGCTGTCCAGCGAAAGGCGCGTGCCGTCCTCCAGCGCGAAGCTTTCCATCGCCCCCACGCGCGCGGAGCGATCCGCCGGCCAGCGCAGCGGGAGGCCTTCGAGCCGCATCGCCCCGGCCGTCGCCAGCAAGATCACGGCGATCGCGGCCGCCCCCTTCGCCGCTCCCCGGCCACCGCGCCCTGTGCGCACCCGTGCGGCGGCGGCGCCGAACGCGTCCGATCGCCACAGCGCCTCGATCCGGGCGTAGGCCTGCCGATGCGCGGGATCGGCCTCCAGCCAGTCCTCGAAGGCGGCGTCGGGCGCATCTTGCGCGGCGCTGTTGCGGACGAACCATTTGAGCGCCTGCGCATCGGCGCGCGCGCCCGGTTCCTCGGCCGGATCGGTCATGGCTTCATGCGGCGTCATCGCGGTCTCCCGCCCCTATGACGCAGCGTCCCGGTCGATCCTGCACAAGATCACTCATCGGACGACAGCAGCCGCAGACATTCCCCCAGCGCCTTCTCCATATCGTTCGAGACGGTCCGCAGCGAGATGCCGAGATGCCCGGCGATCCTGGGATAGCTCCATCCCTCCACGCGGCTCAGCAGCAGGACGCGCCGTGCGCGGACGGGCAGCCGGGCGAGGGCGGCTTCGAAGCGGGCCTGCCATTCGCGCGCGAGCAGCGCCTGCTCCGCATTGGGGGAGGGGCAGGCGATCGCTTCGGCCGCGCCATCCTCGATGCTCGCCGCTTCCAGATGGCGGCGGACCGAGCGCCGGCGCAAATAGTCGACCGACAGGTTGCCCGCGATGCGATAGAGATAGGCGCGGATGTTGCGGATCGCCTGCCCCGAGCCCACCTTGTCCGCCGCGCGCAGCCAGGTCTCCTGGACGATATCCTCCGCATCGTTCGCGGAACCCACCTTGCCGCGCACATGCGTCACCAGCGGTTCGTGGTGGCGGCGGACAAGCAGGGTGAAGGATCGCTCGGACAAGGGCTTCGATACTGCAATGGAAAACCGCCGCCTGCCGGCAGTTTTCCCCGCTCATATGCCACTTGCGAATCAATCGCAATGAGGGGAGTGGCCGGCCTCCTGCTTATCTTATCGGCGTATCGCGCGCGCGAAGAAGTCCTTGAGCGCTTCGACCAGCGCCGGGCGGTCGAGGGTTTCTGGGGAGATGACCGCTTCGTCGCAGGCGCCGTGGAGCGCGTGGAACAGCATCACCGCCATCAGGCGCGGCCGCGCCGCCTGCCAGGCGCCGGCGGCGCTGCCCGCGGCCAGGAATTGCTCGAGCTGGTCGACCACGGCGTTCTCGTTCATCTCCCGCCGATGCGACGGGGTGAACTCATGGAACACGACGTCATGCACGGCGAGACGCTTGAAGAAATCCTCCACGCTTGCCTCGATCCAGGCTTCCATCCGGCCGCACCAGTCATCCGCCGGCACCGCGGCCTGGGCGGCGGTCACGTTGGCGAGGAAGTCGGCGACATAGCGATCCTGCAAGGCGGCCAGCAGCACATCCTTCGACGCGAAGTGATGATAGAAACCGCCCTTGGAAATGCCCGCGGCGGCAACGATCTCGTCGACGCTGGTCGCGGCGACTCCCTTGGCGACGAACAGCGCCTGGGCCGCATCCATCAGTTCCTCACGGCGAACCTCGGCAGGCTTGGTTCTCGGGCTGGCGATATTGGGCAGGGAAGACATGGCCCTGCATAGACCGCCATCCCGCGGAAGGGGAGCCTTGACTGGCATGATCGTCTTGCACCGGCCTCGTTTCCGCCGGGGAGTGCGCGCATCCCGTCAGGCAAGCGCTTCCGGCGCGGCGATCAGCGCAGCGTAGCGGGCATTCCCGGCCAGGAGATCGTCATGGGTGCCGGCCTCCACCGCCCGGCCGCCTTCCAGCACCACGATGGAATCCGCGGCACGGATCGTCGAGAGTCGATGCGCGATGACCAGCACCGTCCGGTCGCGGCGCACTTCCGCCAGGGCGGCTTGCAGCGCCCGCTCGCTTTCGGCGTCGAGATTGGAGGCGGCCTCGTCGAGGATCAGGATCGGCGCGTCGTGCAGGATGGCGCGCGCGATGGCGATGCGCTGGCGCTCGCCGCCCGAAAGCCGCGCGCCCCGCTCGCCGCAGGGCGTGTCATAGCCTTGGGGGAGCCTTTCGATGAAATCATGCGCCTGGGCGATGCGCGCCGCCTGCTCGACCTCGGCCATCGTCGCCTGGGGGCGGCCCAGCCGGATATTGTCGGCGATGCTTTCGTTGAACAGGTAGACGTCCTGCGGGACCAGCGCGACCAGCTCGCGCAGCGCGGCGATCGGCAGGTCGCGCACGTCAACCCCGCCGATGTGCACATGGCCGGCATCCACGTCCCAGAACCGCAGCAGGAGGCTGGCGCAAGTGCTCTTGCCCGCGCCCGAGCGGCCCACCAGCGCCACCATCCTGCCGGGCGGAACCTCGAAGCTGAGCCCGTCGAGCACCGCGCCGCGCTCCTCGCTATAGCCGAAGCGGACATCCTCGAAGCGTACTCCCGTTCCGGCAGACCCGGCGGACGTGCCGCGATCGGCCACCTGGGGCGGATGATGGATCACGGTCAGCACACGGTTGGCCGCGGCGCGCAGTTCGCCGATCTTGCGCGCCGTCTGCGTGACGTCGGTGATCGGGATCAGGGTGGCCCCGGCCAGCACCAGCACCAGCGGGAGCCGGGCCAGCGCCAGCTCGCCCCGCATCACCAGCGTCACCCCCACGATCGCCGCGGTCAGCACCGCCAGCGCCAGCAGCACGTCGATGGCCGCCTGCTCCATACCGGAACGCACGCCGTAGCGGCGCTGCTCCCGCCCGACGATGCGCGTGCGTTCCGCGAGCCGGCCGAGCCAGGCCCGCCCCTGGCCGAAGATGGCGAGATCGCGCTGCCCCTGGATCGCCTCTACCACATCGGCGTTGAGCGCGGAGGACGCCTCCGAAAGCGCCTGACCCTGCAGTCCGGCGCGGCGCGCCAGCCAGAAGGGCACCGACGCCAGCAGCGGCAGAAACGGCAGCAGCGCCAGCGCGACCAGCGGATGGACGAAGGCCAGCGCCACGAGCGCGCCGATCGGCACCAGCACGGCACCCACGTAATCACCGAGGATATGGGCGTAGAAGAACTCCATCGTCTCGGCATCGCCGGTGGCGATCGAGGCGAGATCGCCGGTGCGCTGCCCCAGCACGCGGCCGGGCGCGGCCCGTTCGAGCCCGTCGAAGATGCCGATCTGGAGAACCTCGATCAGCGCGAAGGCCAGATCGTGCGAAACGTAGCTCTGCCACCATCGGGCCGCTGCCGCGAGCAGCGCGGACATTCCCAGCAGCCAGAACAGCGGTGTGAGCTGGTCCGGCCCGGCACCGGTGGCCGCCTGCCCTACGATCCAGGCGCCCAGCGCTAGGCTTGTCACCATTGCGGCCTGAGCCACGATCCCCGAAAGCGCCGTGAGCGCGAGCACGCCCTTGCGGCGCGAGGCGATGGGGATGAGGCCGGCCAGGCCATAGGCGGGCTTGCCGGCAGCGGTATGCTGGGCAGAGGTCATGCGGCTTCTCCCTGGGCTTCGAGCAGCCGGGCATAGGCTCCGTCCGTGCGGGCCAGCGTATCGTGGTCGCCCTGCTCGACGATCCGCCCGCCATCGAGAACGAGGATGCGATTCGCGCGGCGGATGGTCGACAGGCGATGCGCGATCACCAGCGTGGTCCGCTGCCGGACGAGCGATTCGAGCGCGGAACGGATCGCCAGTTCGCCTGCTGGATCGACGCTGGAGGTGGCTTCGTCGAGCAGCAGGATCGGCGCATCCTTGAGCAGCGCGCGCGCAATCGCGATCCGCTGCCGCTGGCCGCCCGAGAACAGCGCGCCGCGTTCCCCCACCGCGCTGCGATAGCCCTGCGGCAGGTCGGCGATGAAATCGTGGATCTGCGCCGCCCGGGCCGCCGCTTCGATCTCTTCCGTGGTAGCGCTCGCCCGGGCGATGCGCAGATTGTCCTCCACCGTGCCGTGCATCAGCCAGATGTCCTGCGACACCACGCTGATCATCGCGCGCAGCTGCTCGAGCGGGAGCCGGCGGATATCGACGCCGCCGATCCGGATCGCGCCGCTGTCGGGATCGTGGAAGCGGAGCAGCAGCGTGAAGAGGGTCGACTTGCCTGCGCCGGAGGGGCCGACCAGGGCGACGAATTCGCCTTCGGCGACGTCGAAGGATATGTCGGACAAGGCAGGCCCGCTCGCGCCGTCATAGGCGAAGCTCACGCCGTCGAACCGCAACTCGTGCTTCGCGGGCGGCGGCACGGGGTCGGCGGGATCGGCGATCAGGACCGGCTCGGCCAGCAAGGCGGCGATCGGCGGCGCGGCGTCCTTGGCTGCCCAGGCGGTGTGGAATTCCCGTTCGAGCCGGTCGAGCGGCCGGAACGCCTCACGCGCGAGGAAGAGCGTGACGAACAGCACGGGGACGGCCAGTTCGCCCTCCGCGACGCGCCAGGCGTTCATGGCGAGGACCACCGCGACGCCCCCCAGCGTGATGAAGCCCGTGATCCCGCCCCGGAAAAGGCTGACGCCCAGCGTCCGCATCGAAGCGCTGCGCAGGTTGGCGGCCCGGTGGACCAGCGCATCGCGCCTTCGCGCCGAAGCGTGGAAGGCCTTCAGCGTCACCACGCCCTGAGTGCTGTCGATCAGATAGGCGGCGAACGCGCCCATCGCCGTGAAGATGCCGGCGGAGCTCGGCATGCGCCAACGCATCCACAGCGCATCGGCAACGGGCGCAGCGATCACGAACAGCGCAAGCACCGCCGCGGTGCGCAGGTCGAAGGCAGCGACGGTGAGCAGCACCGCCAGGCAGCCGAGGATGGCAATGAAGATGGCGGGGAGATAGCGGCTGAAATAATTCTCCAGCGCTTCCACACCCGCAACGAGAGTGGTGTGCAGTTCGCCTGTCTGGCGGCGCAGCGCATAACCGGGCCCGAGTTCCAGCAGCCTGGCGGCCAGCCGCCCGCGGATATCCGCCTTGACCGCCAGCCCGGTCGCCTGTGCCGCAAGTTCCGACCACCAGATGAGCAGGCTGCGCACCACGACGATGGCCACGAAGGCAGCGAGCCACACCAGGGGATCTTGCGCCGCATGCGAGGCGAGCAGCGAGGCGAGCGCCATCGCCAGGGCCACGCCCTGGCCGACATAACCGGCGGTGATCAGCAGGCCGAGCCCGACGCTCAACGTGATCCTTCCCCGCACCGGGCGCGCCAACGCCAAGAGATCGCTGTCCATGACTCGTCCTCCTTCAAGAGAGGCGAATCTTACCGACCGACGGTCGGTCGTCAATCTTTTTGCGAATGGGTCGCAAATTCTCCTCTCGCCGTGCGGAGCGCAGCGGCGGAGACCCCAGCTTTCGCTGAGGTGACGAAAAGCGGCGCCCACCCCCCTCAAGGAGAGGGCTCAGGCGCGCGCATCGACCTTTGTCCTACTCCCGTTCCTGGACGGTGCTTATCGGCGCCTGGAAGCGGGCGACGAAACCGGTGGGCTCATAGCGCTTCTCCACATCGCCCGATCCGGCCAGGCCCATGCGGATGAGGCGTGAGCCGAAGCCGCCTTCCTTCGGCTCCGAGACCGGCGGGCCCCCGCGTTCCTGCCACAACAGCTGCAGGCTGCGGTCCTCTTCCGGCCCATGGATGCTCCAGCGGATATCCACCTTGCCCGTCTCGTTGGTCAGCGAGCCGTATTTGAGCGCATTGGTGGCCAGTTCGTGGAGGATCAGCGAGAGCGACAGCGCCATTCGCGGGCTTACCGGGATTTCCGGGCCTTCCATCGTGACACGCCCTTCATCGGCATGCAACGCCATCACCTTCTCGATGATCTCCCTCAGCCGCGCGGAAGACCAGGATTGCTTGAGCAGGATCTCATGCGCGGTGCTCAGCGCCTGCAGGCGCGCCATGAAGGCGTCCACCGCGTCATGCTCGGTGACGTTACGGAGCGTCTGGCCGGCGATCGCCTGGACCATGGCCAAGGTGTTCTTGAGCCGGTGGCTGATCTCCTGGTTGAGCAGGCGCTGCTCCGCCTCCGCCCGGAGCTTGGCGAGCGCGGCATAAGTCCGGTCGGCAACGCCCCAGGCGAAGCTCCGGTCATCCTCGTCCCATTCATGCGGATGCGCGCCATACGCGAGGAGGATGCCGGTCCGCCCATCCTCGCGGATCGGCACGAGGATGCAGGATCCCACTCCGGCCGGAGCAGCCTGTCCGCCCTTCTCCGTTTCCATGTCGGCGATGGCGATGGTTTCGCCTTTTGCCAGCCGATCGGCCAGCGGGGCGAGGAAGGCCGCCCATTGCGCCGCCTCGACCGGCTCCGCGCCATGGGCGGTCCAGTCCGCCTCCACCCGCAGTTCCTTCGGTTCTCCTTCGAGCTTGCCGTAGAGGGCATGGTCGGCGTCGAACCCCTGGGCGAATATCTCGCAGGCGATCGCGGCCGCTTCGCTCCCCTCGGTCACGTCCCGGATGCGTTCGCCCAGGGACAGGAGCGCCTGCTTGCGCCAATCCCTGCGCTTCGTCTCGGTGACGTCGACCAGCACGCCGACCATACGGCTCACCCGCCCGGCTTCGTCCCTCACGAAGCGGGCGCGGCGGAAGATCCACCGCATCTTCCCGTCATTCGCCCGGAAGATGCGATATTCCACCTCCGGCATCGCCGTGCCGCTCTGCCGTCGCGTCACGTCGGAGGCGATCTTCCAATCCTCCTCCAGGATCAGCGACTGGATGACCGAGACGGGGATCGGGTTCTGCACCGGCAGGCCGAAGATGCGGCAGGCTTCCTCGGAGATCTCGATCAGGTCCGTCGCCACGTCGATCTCGAAGATGCCCACGCGGCCGGCGCCCTGCGCGGCCTTGAGCTTCTCCTCCTCGCGCCGGGCTCGGTCGCCGCGCTGGCGTTCCTTGCGCAGCTGGTCGGTCTGGAGCCGCAACAGCCGGCGCAGCTCCAGTTGCGTCATCACCTGGCGGGCGAGGATGCGCAGCGTCCGTTCCTGCAGCACGGTCAAGCCGCGCGGGGCATAGTCCAGCACGCAGACGGTGCCGATCGGCAAGCCGTCATTGGTCTTGAGCAGGGCCCCGGCATAGAAGCGCAGATGCGGCTCGCCGGTGACCAGCGGATTGCAGTCGAAGCGCGGATCGCGCGTCGCATCCGGCACGACCAGGAAATCGTCCTCCAGGATGGCCTTGGCGCAGAACGAGCCGGCCAAGGGCGTCTCCCGCACGCCCAGCCCCACCTCGGCCTTGAAGAACTGCCTTTCGCGCCCGATCAGGTTGATAACCGCGATCGGCGTTTCGCAGATGTCCGCCGCGAGCCGGGCGATATCGTCGAAATCGGCTTCGCGAGGCGTGTCGAGAATATCATAGCTCTCGAGCGCGGCCAGCCGCCGTTCCTCTATATCCTCTGCCTGTTCCACACCCTGTTGCCCCATGCGCGCCGGATCGCGCCTGAAACGCAATGGCCTGCCAGTCTGTCATCCCATTGAGGAATTGTCGAATCCTCGCCGCCTATCCCTCTTCGTCCTCCCCTTCCACCGGTGTTTCCCCCCGCGGAGGCACGAAGCCGATCTGGGCGAGGCGCCAGGCCCGCTTCGCTTCCTGCGGCCAGTGGGAGGAAGGGTCGAGCGGCCCGGGCGGCGGATGGCAGCCATGCACTTCCGCGCGGATGAGGCGGCCCGTCTCGCGCAGGCGGACGGTGGCGCCGGGAAAGCGCGCGGAAAGGGCGGCGTGGAGCGCCTCGGCATCCTCTGCGATCTCCGCGCTCGACAGGCCGCGCGGGGCCCCGTCCACCAGCTCCGCGGTGGAGGAACGGATCGCCTTGAACCCGTCATGCAGGATGTCGAACGAGATGATCGCCGCCGCGACCGAATCCGCCCACCACCAGCCCAGGCCCAAGCCCACGATGCCGGCGATGCCGGCCGCGCCGGTCATCCAGTTGGCCTTGTTCATCATCGCATCGGTGTGAAGGAGCTTGTCCGCCAGCTTCTCGGCCAGCGGCAGCTCCTTGCGGCCGATGATCAGCGGGGGGATCAGCGAATAGACCTGCGCCGCGATCATCAGCCAACCCAGCCAGATGTCGCGGCCGAAGATCCGCACCGATGCCACGGTGGCGTGCTCCGCCGCGATCAGCGTCATCGCCGCATCCCACAGCAGCAGCGCCCCGGTGGCCGCCAGCGCCACGGCGGCGAGGAAGAAGCCGAGGCCGTTGACTCGTTCGAAACCGAACGGAAACCGGTGTGAAAGCCTGCCCTTGCGCTCCATCCGCGCCGCGACGAGGAAGGCGATCGGCGGGACGAGGCCGAGCGAATCCTCGATCCAGGCCGTCTTCATCGTCTGGCTCTGGCCCATCACCAGGCCCATGAAGACGATGATCGTGAGGCTCCAGAACACGTTCCAACATTCGAGCCGCTCGGCGCGCCGCAGCGTGTCGTGCAGCTCCTCCGGCAAGCTTTCGAGATGGGTCGCGGGAAGGACGCTCATCGCGTGCCCTCCTCGCGGGCGGCCTGCCGTGACCGGCTTTCGACCAGCATGATCCAGCGATTCTCCCCATTGCGCATGGCGGCGCGCCATTCGATCCGTTCCTCACCGCTGCCTTCCGTCCGCAGCACGGGGCCGAGCGAAGCCAGCGCCACCCATGGCGTGTCCTTGGCGAAGGGAGCGATCACCAGGTCGAGCTTGCCGCTGTCGAGCTTCTGCAGCAGGGGCTCCATCGGGCCCCGGGTGATCTCCGCCGTCGCCCCGGTCGCCGCTTCCAGCCCGCGCAGGAGCCGCCCCGCTTCCACCGGCATGGCCTGTGTTTCGGAAAGGACCTCACCGACCCGGATCGCATGGCGGGCGCGAACATCCTCCAGCGTATGCTCCGGATCGCGGGGGAGGCTGTCGCAGGCGGCGAGCAGTCCCACCAGCGCGAGGGCGACGCAGCGCGCCCTCACGCCGGCTCTGCCTGCCGGGCGCCGCTGCCGGCCGGGCTGAAGCGGTAGGGGTCGAAGCAGGCGGCGTCCGGATCCTCTCCCCCTTCCATCGCCGTGCCGAGGATCTCGCCGGCCAGCGCCGCGAAGGCGATGCCGTTCCCCCCGAACCCGGCCGAGAGCCAGACATGCGGCATGTTCGCCGCCGGGCCGATTGCGGGCAGCCCGTCGGGCGAGCTGCCGAAGGTCGCCGCCCATCGGCGGTCAATGTCCAGCGGCGCGTCCAGCCCCAGCAGGGCGGCGGACTTGGCCGCGATAGTGCCCGCCTTTTCCTCGATCAGCGCGTCGCGCCGTGCGGAATCGTGGAAATCCTCGTCCTCGCCCCCGGCGATGATCCGCCCTTCGGCGCAGCTGCGGATGTAGAGATAGGGCTCGGAAGCCTCCCAGATCATCGCCCGTTCGCGCCAGGGAGGCCGTGGCAGCGGGGCGGTGGCCATCACGAAGCTGGACAGCAGGCGGAAAGCGTCTGGCAGGAACAGCCTTGCGCATTCATAGCCGCCGGCGAAGATCACCTCCTCCGCGATCACCTGGCCGCCGTCTTCCAGCTCCAGAGCGATGCCCTGCTGCAAAGGCGCGAGCCCGACCACATCGCGCGGATAGCAGATGCGCGCGCCACGCTCCTTCGCCTTGCCCAGCAGGCCCAGGGTCAAGCGGACCGGATCGACCTCGAAGCCGCCGGTGGAGACGAGGCTGGCGCGCGGGGCGATGGCGAAGCGCGCGGCCGTCTCCTCCGCGGTGAGGAAGCGGGTGGGAAGGCCGGCCTTGCGGTGCAGCGCCTCTTCCTCGCGCATGCCGCTTTCGTCGAGCAGGTCGCCCGCGAGATAGACGGTGGGGCAGTCCACCCGCTCGCAATCCAGGCCCAGCCCGTCGATGCGCTGGGCGAAGCGGCTCACGGCGTCATGCACCCGCACCCAGCGCCGCGCCGCTTCCGCTTGCCCCAGCCGGGCGGAAAGGTCGCGCAGGGGCACGTCCATCGCCCACATGATCTCCGCCGTGGAAGCGGCCGTGCTGCCCCGCCCCGGAGGCCGCCGGTCGAGGAACAGCAGGTCATGCCCGGCAGCGCTGAGCCGCTCGCCCAGCACCGCCCCCATGATTCCCGCGCCGATGATGGCGATCCGGCAATGCGAAGGGAGCGGATCGGCCGGCGGAGGGGGGCAGGCATCGTCCGTCCATACGGGCCTGCCGCCGCGAAGATCGTGATGTTCGCTGAGCGCCATGCCACCTCCCCTCGGACCTGGTCAGGCCGGGAGCGTGGAATCCGCCAATCGGGATTCCGCCCCGCCTGCGCAGGAGCTTACGCCCGGCCGGGCAAAGGGTTCCAGGTTTGGAGGACGGGGCCGGCGGCCTGCGTGTCTCACCCCGTGGGCGGCAGCGTCGCCATGTCGATCACGAAGCGGTATTTCACCTTGCCGGCCAGCAGCCGCTCATAGGCTTCGTTCACCTCGTCCATCGCGATCATCTCGATATCGGCCGCGATACCTTTCTCGGCGCAGAAGTCGAGCATCTCCTGCGTTTCGGCGAGGCCGCCGGTGATCGAGCCCGCGAGGCTGCGCCGCTTGAGGATCAGGCTCGCCGGATCGGGCGAAGGGTGCGGCTCGGCCGGCATGCCCACCAGGGTCAGCGTGCCGTCGATCTTCAGCAGCCGGAGATAGGGATCGAGATCGTGCGGGGCGGACACCGTGTCGAGCACGAAATCGAGCGTGTAGGCATGGGCTTCCATCGCGCCCGGTTCTCTGGAGATCACCACCTCGTCCGCGCCCAGCGCCTTGCCGTCGGCCACCTTGCCGGGCGAGGTGGTGAACAGGGTGACATGCGCGCCCAGCGCCTTCGCGATCTTGAGCGCGACATGGCCGAGCCCGCCCAGGCCGACCACGCCCACTTTCATCCCCGGCCCCACATTCCAGCGGCGCAGCGGCGAATAGGTGGTGATGCCGGCGCAGAGCAGCGGCGCCGCGCCCGCCGGGTCGAGCCCTTCGGGGATGCGCAGCACGAAGTCCTCATGCACCACGATCTTGCCCGCATAGCCGCCATAGGTCGGCCGGCCCGTGCCGGTCTCCACTCCGGAATAGGTGCCGGAAAAGCCGTTCTCGCAGAATTGCTCCATCCGCAGCTCGCAAGGCGGGCAATGGCGGCAGGAATCGACCATGCAGCCCACGCCCACCAGGTCCCCCACTTTGTGCAGCGTGACCGCCTCGCCCGTGCTCGCCACGCGGCCGACGATCTCGTGGCCGGGGACGAAGGGCCAGTTCTGCTCGCCCCATTCGCCGCGCACCGTATGGATGTCCGAATGGCAGATGCCGCAGAAGTCGATGTCGATCTCGACATCGTTCGCCCGCAAGTCGCGCCGCTCCAGCGGCCAGGGCTTGAGCGGCTCGCCCGGCTCGTATGCGGCAAAGCTGTTGGTGGCGATCATCGTCCGTCCTCTCCCCGGCATGTTTAGCGATAAGTTTAGCAAGGCAGGATGAGGAGGTAAACTTAACTTCGAGCCGCCGAGCATGGGCCAGGCCCGGCCACATTACCCGTTTCCCCGCTCGCCCTTACCCGCAGGGGCATCTTTCCGTGCTGGACGAGCCGGCGCGTTCGGGTTCAACATCGCCGTCCAGCAAACGGGGGAGGCGATGATGCGGGTCGGCCGGGCCTGGAGCCAGTGGGGAAGCGCGTTCCTTTGCCTGTTCCTGATCGCCTTGTGGGCAGCCCGTCCGCTCGGCGTTCAGCCCCCCGCCCATGTGGCGAGCGATTTCGACGATCGCCGCGCGCTTGCCCGGCTCGCGACGATCCTGGGGGACGAGCGCCCCCATCCGGTGGACAGCGAAGCGAACGACGCGGTGCGCGCGCGGCTGCTGGAGCAGATCGCGGCGCTGGGCTTCACGCCGGAACTGCGCGACCGCTTCCATTGCAATGACATCCGCCAGGGCGCGGCGATCTGCGCGCGGGTGCGCAACATCCTGTTCTGGGTCACTCCACCGGGGAAGGATGCGGTGATGCTGGCGGCCCATTACGATTCCGTGCCCGCCGGGCCCGGCGCTTCGGATGACGGGATGGGGGTCGCCAGTGCGCTTGAGGTCGCCCGCCTGCTGCGACAGGAGCGGCCTGCGCGCCCGGTGCTGGTCGCCCTTACCGACGGGGAGGAGGCGGGGCTGGTCGGCGCCGCGCAGTTCGCCGCGAACGATCCGCTGGCCGGCAGCATCGGCGCGGTGGTCAATCTCGAGGCGCGGGGCACCAGCGGCAGTGCCAACATGTTCCAGACCAGCACCCCCAACGGGCGCGACGTGGCAGCGCTGGCTGCCGGGGGGCTCACACCCTCCGCCAATGCGATCGCGACCGATCTCTATGCGCTGATGCCCAACGACACCGATCTCACCATGCTGCTGCCGCTGGGCGTGGACGCGGCCAATTATGCAGTGATCGGCTCCGCCTCGCGCTATCACACCCCGCTCGACGATCTCGCCCATCTCGACCGGCGCAGCTTCCGCCATATGGGGGCGAGCGCGCTGTCGGCGACGCGCGGCTTCGCCCGGGCCGAAGGCCGGCGGGGGGAGCCCGAAGGGCAGCTGGTCTTCACGGATATCGGCAAGCGGATCTTCCTTGTCCTGCCCAGGGCCGGTGCGGCGATCCTGCTGAGTCTGGGCCTTATCGCCGCGATCCTGCTCCAGACGAGGCCGGGCGCAGGCAGCCGGATCAGGACCGCCCTGGCCCCGCCGCTCGCGCTGCTTGTCGGGGTGGGGCTGGCGATCGCCCTCGGCATCGGCATCGCCGCGCTGCGGCCTGAAGCGGGCTTCGCCACCGCCTGGCCGATCGCGCTGCGCACCGCCCTTGCCGCCGCCGCGCTGCTCGGCGCTTCGCTGATGCTCCGGCTGATGCGGGTGGAAGACGGCGTCCGCCTCGCCGCTGCGGGCTGGGCCTGGCTCACCGCCCTGCTGCTGGTGCTGTTCGCACCCGTTCCGGGCCTCGCCACGCTGGCAGCGTGGTCGGCCGTCCCGCTCGCCCTGGCCGCCGCCGCTAGCTTCCATCCCCGCACCAGGCCGGCGGCGCCGTGGCTGCTGGCGGCGGCCGCGATCCTGTTCGCGCTGGTCGCCCTGCCGGTTGCCGGCGGGGCTGAGGATGGGCTGTTCGCCGAGAATTCCGCGCCGCTCGTTGCGCTGCTCGTGTTCCTCTTCCTGTTCCTGATGCCGCTTGCCCGCCCACGCCCTTGGCTTGCGCCGGCCGCCTGCGGCGTGGTGCTGCTGGCGGCGGCGATCGCGGCGCTGCTCGTCCCCGCCTATGCGCCCGATGCGCCGCGCGCGCTGTCGGTCATGCATCGAGACGAGGGTGGGAAAGCTGCGTTCCTGATCTACGATAACGGCCCGCTTCCTCCCGCCATGGCGAAGGCGGCCAGCTTCGCCCCGGCGCCGGATGCCGAAGGCTATTGGCGCGCGCCCGCTCCGCCGCTGGCGGACGGGGGGCGCTTCGCGATCCTGTCGGACACGGTGGCGGGGAAGGAGCGCACTGTGCGCTTCCTGGCCGAGGATCCGCTGGCCGACCGGCAGGAGTTCCACCTCCGCCACGGGGAGGGAGTGCGCCGCATCACGGTCAACGGCGCGCAGCCGGCGGTGAAGCCGCCGCTCGCCTATATCGTCTGCTCGGGCCGGGCCTGCCGCACGCTCGACGTGACGCTGGTGCTCGACGCGGCGGCCCCGTTGCCCGAGTTGAGCTGGCGGCGCCACTTCTATGGCGCGGGGCCGGCTGCTGCGGCGCTGGTGGCCGCCCGCCCAGCGGATGCCCGGCCGATCCAGGACGGCGACACACGCAGCCTTGTGCGCGAGCTTCGCCTGCCGCCTGCTACCGGCTCCGCGCGCTGAACCGCTTGCCCAAACCGCGCCGCTCTGCTTGATGCGCGCCAGCGCGGTCGCTCCTCCCGACGCGGGGGAAGAAGCAGAGGAAGAAACATGGAACCCGACCTGATCGTGATCGGCGGCGGATCTGCCGGATGCGCCGTGGCCGGCAGGCTCGCCGAAGCGGGCAAGCGCGTGCTGCTGCTGGAAGCGGGCAAGGGCGGCAAGGATATCCGCACCCGCATCCCCGCCCTGATGGGCAAGCTGGTGCAGAACCCGGATTTCGACTGGTGCTATTTCTCCGAACCCGATCCCTCCGTGGGCGGCCGCCCCGGCCCCTGGCCCGCCGGCAAGCGGCTGGGTGGCGGCAGCACGATCAACGGGATGATGTTCATCCGGGGCCATCGCTGGGACTACAATCATTGGGCGGAACTGGGCGCGAAGGGGTGGGACCATGCCTCCTGCCTCCCCTATTTCCGCCGGATCGAGGACAATGAGCGCGGGGCCGACGCATGGCGCGGCACGGGCGGACCGGTCTCGGTCTCCGAGATACGCAGCCGCTATCCGGTCACCGAAAACTGGATCGCCGCGGCGGTGGAAGCGGGTTTCCCCCGTTCGCCCGATCTCAACGGCGAGAACGCGGAAGGGGTGGACTTCATCCAGCTTTCCCAGAAGCACGGACGGCGCAGCAGCGCGATCGGCTTCCTCGAGCTGGGCGGCGGCAACCGGCCCGAGGTGATGACCGAGGCCGAAGTGCTGAAGATCGAGGTCGAAGACGGTCGGGCCACCGGCGTCACCTTCCGCCAGGGCGGTGCGGCGCGGACGATCCGCGCACGGCACGGCGTGGTGCTGAGCGCGGGGGCGCTCAACAGCCCGCGCCTGCTGATGCTTTCCGGCATCGGGCCCGCAGCGCATCTGCAGGAAATGGGCATCGGGATCGTCCGCGACCTGCCGGGCGTGGGCGGAAACCTGCAGGACCATGCCGCGGTTCACCTCGTCAATTCGGTGAACGCCCATACGCTGAACAACGATGCCCACGGCCTGCGCGGCGCGCTGCAGGTGGCGAAGATGGCGCTTTCCGGAACCGGGGCGCTGACCACCGGGATCGGCCATGCGCAGGCTTTCGTCCATGGGCGGCCGGGCCTGCCGGCGCCCAACCTCCAGCTCGCCTTCTCGGCCTTCTCCTTCGAGGTGACCCCCCAGGGCAATGTGGTGGTGCGCCCGGAATCCTCGGTCACCACCCTGGTCGGCCTGATGCGGCCCGCCCATCGCGGGCGGGTGTCGCTGCGCTCGCCCGATCCCGCCGCTCCGCCGGTGATCGACTACCGGCTGCTGGGCAGCGACGACGATGTGGAGCAGATCGCCGAGGGGCTGGAGATCGCGCGGCGCATCATGCAACAGCCCGCCATCGCTCCGCTGGTGACGGCGGAGAACCGCCCCGGCCCCGCGCTCGACGACCGGGAAAAGCTGCGGGAATATGTGCGGCTGGCCACGATTTCGATGTTCCATCCGGTGGGCACCGCGAAGATCGGCGCGGACGGCGATCCCGACGCGGTGCTGGATGCCGACCTCCGGCTGCGCGGCGTCGCCGGGCTGTGGGTGGCGGATGCTTCGGTGATGCCCACGATTCCGCAGGGCAACACCAATGCGACCTCGATCATGATCGGGGACAAGGCGGCGGACCACGTCCTCGCCACGCTGGGGCAGTGACGAAGAAGGGCCTCTGCCCACCGCAATTCGCATGCTGAAAATTGCAAAACGGCGCTTCCCTTCGCATGATGGCGCGGGCCGCGCAGGTCGATCTGGGAATATGGAACACAGTGGGGGAATGGCGTGACGGACAAGTCGCGAGAAAACAGCTTCGAACGCTATCGCGAACTCAGCCGGACCCCGGAAATCCGCCTGACCGCCTATATGGTGCTGGCGGCGCGGCGCTGGCGCGCGCTGCTGGATGACCGGCTGCGTCCGATCGACCAGAGCTCCGCGCGGATGGAGGCGATGGGCGCGATCCTCAGTTCCCCGCCGCTGAGCCCGCAGGTCGACATCGCCCGCCGCCTGCGCATCGAAGGGCCCACGCTGACGCGGATGCTCGATTCGCTGGAGAAGGACAGGCTGGTGGAGCGGCTGCCAGATCCGTCCGACCGACGGACCAAGCAATTGCGCCTGACCGACGAGGGCGAGGACGCGCTGGCGGGAATCTTCGAGATCGTCGACGAACTGCGCGCCCGCCTGCTGCAGGGCGTGCCCAAGGAGACGATCGAGCAGGTGAACAATTTCTTCGCCGAACTGCTCATCCGCCTGGATGCGGGCCTGCCCGAGGTGAAGTAGGCAGGTCCTCCCTGTTCCCGTAGGGAATGGGGAGGATTGGATGAAGGAAAGCTATTCCCGCCCCGGGGTGGGCACGGTGATCGCGCGTTGCACGCCGGGCCGCTGCTTCAGCCGTTCGATCCACGCGATCATGCGTGGGGTGCGCTCGGGATTGACGAGATCCGGATGCCCCACCGGCATCATGTAGCCCATGGCGAAGCAGGCGTAATCGGCCAGCGTGGGCGTGTCGCCCACCAGGAAGGACCCCTCCGCCAGCCCCTGCTCGATCCGTGCGGTCACTTCCTCCAGGTTGCGCCGCCAGGTGGCGATCTCGCGTTCGGAAAAGCCGCCCTTGGCGGCAAGCTCCCACTTGTCGCGCTTCTCGGCGAGGGGGATGTGCTTCAGCCGCTCCTCGAAATTCTCCTCCCCCATCGCAGCGCGCAGGCCCGGCATCATCGCCTGCCAGGCGAGGAAGCTCAGCGACGGGCGGAACACCTCGTCGACATATTTGGTCCAGATGCGCATCTGCGCCCGGTCCCATTCGTCGGCCGGGCGGAGCGGCGGGCCATCGAACACGGCATCGACATATTCGGCGATCACGGTCGATTCGGTGAGGATGCGCCCCTGGTGCAGCAGGGCGGGCACCTGCCCCGCCGGATTGATCTTCAGATAATCCGGCTCATGCTGCCGGAACTTGCGCAGGTCGATGAAGCGCGGCTCGAACTCCACCCCCTTCTCGTAAAGCGCGAGCAGCGCCTTGAGGCCGTTGGAGGCGGGGCCGCCATGATAAAGTGCGGTGTCAGGCAAGTTGCGGCTCCACTTCGAAGGCCGCTTCGATGGCGGCATGGCGCTGGCGCATCCAGTCGCGATATTGCGGGTGAGTGACGATGTAGAGCTCGCCGCGCTCGATCCCGCGCAGCAGCCGCTCGCCCACCTGGAGCGGATCCAGCATCCCGGGAATGTCGGGCATGCCGGCGCCCGCTTCCGGCCGGAAGCCTGCGGCGCCTTCCATCCCTGCCGGGCGCAGTTCCTCGCTGCGGGCGATATTGGTGCGGACCGGGCCCGGAAGCAGCATGGAGACGCCGACGGGCGTGTCCTTCAGGTCATGCGCGAGATGCTCGGTCATCCCCACCACCGCATGCTTGGTGGCCGCATAGAGCCCGCGCGTGGGCCGGGCAGGCAGCAGCGCGCCGAGCGAGGCGGTGTTGACCAGATGCGCCGGCCCGCCATGCGCGCGAAGCCGCTGCAGGGCGGCGACCACGCCGTTGACGGTGCCGGTGAGGTTGACCGAGATCGCCCAGTCCCAATCCGCGTGGGTCGCCTCCGTGATCGGCCCGGCGATGCCGATCCCGGCATTGTTCACCATCAGCGAAAGCGGACCGAGCGCTGCCTCGGCAAGGTCCAGCGCCTGCGCGAAGCCCCAGCGGTCGGTGATGTCGAGCTCCAGCGCGAGCAGCCGCTCCTCCCAGCCTTCCGCCCGGGCCAGCGCCCGCACCTCGTCCAGCAGCTCGGGCCGGATGTCTGCGCAGGCGACGCGCGCGCCCTTCGCCGCCAGCGCACGGACGATGCCGAGCCCGATCCCTCCTCCGCCGCCGGTGACGAAAGCAACCGTCCCGTCCCCTATCCGCATCAGGCGTTCGCCAGCTGGCGCGCTTCCAGCGAGGACATCTCTTCCCCGCTTTCGTTGATCGTGGTGCGGCGCATGTCGCGCTTGTAGTCGTTGCTTTCGAATGCGGTGGCGCGATGCATGGTGCAGCGATTGTCCCAGATCACGATGTCGCCGGGCTTCCACTGATGGCGGTAGATGTATTTCTCCCGCGTCGCATGCTCGTAGAGCTCCTGCAGCAGCGCCCAGCCCTCCTCTTCCTCCATCCCCTCGATCTCGACCGCGTGGCCGCCCAGGAACAGGCACTTGCGGCCATAGGGCATCGTCCGCACCAGCCGGTGGCGCACGGGCGGCCAGATGTCGCGCAGCGTCTGGTCGACATTCGCCGTGCCGGCCCGCTCGCGCCCGCGCACGAAATCGTGGATCGCCACCATGCCTTCCAGCCGGTCCTTCATCGCCTGCGGCAGGTCGTCATAGGCGGCGCGGCAATCGACGAAATGGGTCGACCCGCCGATCTCCGCCGGCGGCACGATCGCCCCGCGCAGCAGCGACCATTTGGTGGGCAGCGGGTTGAACGAGCTGTCGGTGTGGAACTTCTCCGCCCCCTTGGCGAGCTTCCGCTTCTCCGAATCATAGGGGATGATCTCGTTGTTCTCGTCGAGATTCGACGCATCGAACAGCTCGGGCGCGATCGGGCGGCGCTTGGGCGGCGGTTCCGCCGCGCCCTTGCGCGGCGCGCTCCAGCGGGCGGGTAGCTCCAGCGGGCCGAAGGCGCGGGAAAAGCGGACATGCTGCTCATCCGTGATGTCGCAATCCCGCAAGGCGACCACGCCATATCGCGCCATCGCATCCTCGACCACGCGCACCACCTTCGCATCGGGCGGGGAAGCGGCATCGAGGCCGACGATCTCGGCCGCGAAAAGCGGATGAAGCTGGTTGATTTCCATAGCCACTCTCTCCCAAGAGCTGTCATGAGCGCATGCCCATTATGGTTACATGAGAAATTATTACATTCTCAATGATTATATTCTAACCCGATTTTTTCGAAACGCCAATGCGGAAGAGGACAGGATGAGGACAGGACGCGGCAAGCAGGACCAGGCGGTTCACGCGAACGGGACGGTCGCCGATGCGATCGCGGCGGTGCTGAAGCGCGAAGGGGTGGAGATCGTGTTCGGCTATCCGCGCAACCAGATCCTGGAAGCCGCCGCCCGGATCGACATCCGCACCATCATCGTGCGGCAGGAGCGCACCGGGCTGCACATGGCCGACGCCGTCTCGCGCATGACCAAGGGCGAGCAGATGGGCGTGTTCGTGATGCAGCAGGGCCCGGGGGCGGAGAACGCCTTCGGCGGCGTGGCGCAGGCCTATGCCGATTGCGTGCCGGTGCTGGTGATGCCGCAGGGTTATGCGCTGGGCCAGGCCCATGTGCCTTACAACTTCAACTCCGTCCGCTCGATGGCCAGCGTCGCCAAGCATGCCGAGCCGCTGACCGGCGCGGCCGAGGTGGCGCCCGTGCTGCGCCGCGCCTTCGCCATGCTGCGCAACGGCCGCCCGCAGCCGGTGGTGATCGAGCTGCCTTACGATATCCTCGACCTGCCCTATGAGGGGCCGCTCGACTATGCCCCCGGCAAGGTGGCGCTGAGCCGCCCCGCCCAGGAGGATATCGAGGCGGCGGCGGGCAGGCTGGTCGCGGCGAAGGACCCGGCGATCTATGCCGGGCAGGGCATCCACTGGTCCGAAGCCTATGCCGAGCTGCGCGAGCTGGCCGAGCACCTCGCCATTCCCGTGATGACCAGCCTTCCGGGCAAGAGCGCCTTCGACGAGACGCACCCGCTCGCCCTCGGCTCGGGCGGCAACGGCATCAATGGCTGCGTGCGCCGCTGGCTGGACGAATGCGACCTGCTGTTCGGCATCGGCTGCAGCTTCACCGCCACCGCCTTCGGGCTGAAGATTCCGGACGGCAAGCGGGTGATCCATGCGACGCTCGACCCGCTGGACATCGACAAGTCCGTGCCGAGCGAGCTTGCGCTGATCGGCGACGCGAAGCTGACGCTGGAAGCCTTGCTCGCCGCGGTGAAGGCCCGCGTGCCTCAGCCGCGCGACGCCGCGCCGGTGGCGCAGAGAATCAGGGATGTCGAAGCCGGATGGCTCGCCCGATGGATGCCGAAATGCACCCAGGAGACGAGCCCGCTCTCCCCCTATCGCGTGCTGTGGGACCTGCAGCAGGTGGTGGACAAGGCGAACACGATCATCACCCACGACGCCGGCAGCCCGCGTGACCAGCTGGTGCCGTTCTGGAAGAGCACCGCGCCCCATTCCTATATCGGCTGGGGCAAGTCGACCCAGCTCGGCTATGGCCTCGGCCTCGCCATGGGGGCCAAGCTGGTCCATCCGGAAAAGCTGTGCATCAATGTGTGGGGCGACGCCGCGATCGGCTTCACCGGCACCGACCTGGAGACCGCCGCGCGCGACCGCATCCCGATCCTCTCCATCCTGCTCAACAACGAGGCGATGGCGATCGAGCTGCCGATCATGCCGGAAGCGACCGCGAAATACCGCGCGACCGACATCAGCGGCGACTACGCCGCCTTCGCCCGCGCGCTCGGCTGCCACGGCGAACGGGTGACCGAAGCGAGCGAGATCGTCCCCGCCCTGAAACGCGCCATCACCGCCACCGAAGCCGGCCAGCCTGCCCTGGTGGAGTTCATCACCGAGCAGGAAACGGTGATCTCACGGGGCTGAGATCGTCATTGCGAGGGGCAAAGCCCCGAAGCAATCCAGGGCCGTTACATGCCGCCCTGGATTGCTTCGCCAGCTCCGCCTCCTCGCAATGACGAAGGGGGGCGGACGACCAAATCCTCCCCATGCCTGCGGCATAGGGAGGAACTTTTTCAATATCCGAACCGGAAGCCCGCCCACAGGGTGCGAGGGGTGCCGAGGTCGATCGAGCCGTCCTGGTTGCGGGTATAGACCCGCTCGTCGAACAGGTTCTCGCCCCGCAGGATCACGCTGAGGCGGCCGGCCACGGGGACCTCGGCGAACATGTCCAGCGTGGTCGCGGCGGGCAGCACGTCGTCTTCCTGGTCGTCCTCGAACTGGGCGGCGACATGGCGCAGGGTGGCGGAAAGGCGCCAATCGGGCAGCGGCTCCCAGCTCAGCGTGGCGCTGGCGGCCCATTCGGGAGTCTGCGCGGGGCGCAGCCCGTCCAGCCCGGCCTGGGCGCCGCTCGCCTGCATCTCGGCATCGCTGTAGGCCAGCGTGCCGAACAGCTTCACCGGCCCGTCGCCCACCCGCGCGCTCAGCTCGATCCCGCGCGCATGGACCGCGTCGACATTCTGCCGCTGGCGCTCGGTGGCGCTGAGCGAGACATTGGCGATCGCGTTCTCCACCTTGTTGTCGAAGGCGGTGAGCGAAAGCTGCACCCCTCCGCGCAGCGTGATGTCGATTCCCGCCTCATAGCCTTCGAGCCGTTCGTTCTTCAGCTCCGCATTGGCGCTGGTGGTGATCGGGAACACTACGAAGGGGCGGTAGAGCTCGTTGACCGTGGGCAGGCGCAGCCCGGTATAGGCCGCCGCGCGCAGCCGCACCCCGCGCGCCACGTCGGCGGTGGCCCCGGCGCGCCAGGAAAGATCCCAGCCCGACCGATCGGCATAGACCGAATCGTCCAGCAGGTTCCCCGCCGCATCCAGGTTGCGGTGATAGCCGTCGCTTATGGTCCAGCGGTCGGCACGCAACCCCCCGGTCACCAGGAAGGGGCCGATCGTGTAGTCGTCCTCCACGAACAGACCGAGATCGCTGTTGACGCCCCCGGCGAAGCGGCTGCCATTGGCCGCCCCGGTGCTGCCGTTGAAGCGGTATTCCGACAAGTCGCCTTCCGACCGGCGGAAGTCCGCCCCCAGCCGCAGCGTATGCCCACCGCCCACCGGGGGGCGGACCTCCACCTTGCCGCCGAGCCCGCTGGCCGGCGTGTCGCGCTGGTCCAGCGTGGGAGTGAAGGTGGAGGAGCTGATCACGATGTTGGAGAAATTGCGCCACTGGCCATAGCCCAGGATGTCGAACTCCCACGCCCCCCGGCCCACCAGGCGCAGGCTGACATCCTCGCCCTTGGTCCAGTTGTCCGCCCCCTTGAAGCGCAGCGTGCGGTTGTCCTCGAAGGCCAGCGCGCGCAGCTGCAGCTGGAGGTCGGGCCCGAGCGCCTGCACTATCCGCCCGCTGGCGGACCAGCTGTCATAAGCCGCCTTGGCCGAGGCCGGCACGCGCTGGCTTTCCGGCGTGGTCCAGAAGCCGTCGCCCCGGTCCCACCGGCCGCTCACCACCGCGAAGCCGCTGTCCCATTGCGGGGCCAGACTGCCTTCCAACTCGGTCTCGCCCCGGTTGTTCACCAGCGCCTCGCCGCTCACGAGGCCCAGCGTCGCCGCATCGAGGCTCTCGAGCTCGATCGTGCCCGCCAGCGCCCCCGCGCCGAACGGACCCGAGCCGCCGCCGCGCGTGACCCGGATCATCTCGAGCTGGTTGGGCGAAAGCGCGCTCAGCGGGACATGGCCGAAGAACGGATCGACCATCGGCACCCCGTCCAGCAGCACCAGCGCCCGGCTGGAGGCATTGCCGCCCAGCGCGCGCAGGGTGACGCCCTGCGCCGTGGGATTGGCCGAGCGGCTGTCGGACCGGCGGAACTGCTGGAAGCCGGCGATATTGGCCAGCGCATCCTCGATCCGGCCCGAAGCGGTGGACTGGAGCTGCTCCCGGTCGATGGCGATGGTGGAATAGGCGATGGTCGAAGGCGTCGCATCCAGGCCATGGCCGGTGACGACGATCTGCGCCTTCGCATCGCGCGGATCCTCCTCGTCCTGCGTGCGCTCCTGTGCAAGTGCCGGCGCTGCCGCCACGGCAAACGGGGCGGCAAGGCCGATCGCCAGGGCGGCGGCGGAAGGGCGGATCGGAAAGAGGCGCATGGAAAACTCGCTCCCAGTCTGGTCTTCGCGTCTGTCGTTTGCGCGCGCTCTAGCCGTCCCACCTTGCCGCGTCACCCCGCCTCTGGCAGGAAATTTCATGCAGGAAACAAAGGAGGACGGGATGCGAAAGGCGATAATTGCGGCGGCCCTGCTGGCAGGCACGGCCACGGCGGCTTATGGAGAGGAAACAAGGCACATGCATCATGAAACGGCCACGGCCACGGCTCCGGCCATCGCGCAGGACCAGCAGGCCCTGCTGGCGAGCAGCGATCCCCAGGTCGCGGCGAACAAGCGGCTGGTCTACGACATGTATCGGATCCTGCTGCAGGCAGGCCTCGCCGACCGTGCGGGCGAATTCATCGCCGAGGATTACGTGCAGCACAATCCCAATGCCGGCCAGGGCCTGCAGGGCATCATCGACTATGTGAAGAAGACCCGGCCCGAACGCCCGATCGAGGACCGGCTGGAACTGCCGCTGATCAACATGATCGCCGAACGCGACATGGTGATGATGGCCTTCGTCCGCCCGGAGCAGGACGCGCAAGGCAACACCTACTATTCCACCTGGTTCGACCTCTACCGGATCGAGAACGGCAAGATCGCCGAACATTGGGACCCGATGCTCAAGAGCGACAAACCGATCGACCCGAACAAGAACCGGTTGAAATAAAAAGAAAAATCCTCCCTATCGCGCAGCGATGGGGAGGGGGACCATGCGAAGCATGGTGGGGGGCAGCTTGTGCAAGCTGCCCCTCCACCCCGCTCCATTCCCTGCCGCGCAGCGATATCCCTCGTCACCCCAGCGAAAGCTGGGGTCTCGGGCGGTGACGCGCCAAGGCCGGAGATGCCAGCTTGCGCTGGCATGACGAAAGAGGGCTGGACGAAAGAGGGCTGGGGAGCGGCCCATTACCTCTTGACATCACGAACCACATCGGTTATGGGAGGCTCGGACACGGGAGCAGATAGCGCTTCGCTCCCTCCTCCCGTCATGGGCCGGATGCTTCCCGAAGCACCCGCTCCGGATCAGGCGCCCCAACCCGGTGCAACCTCACACCGGCCAGGGCAGCAGC
>Ga0164243_10002528_pt1 | contig 30110 bp, 26 predicted proteins | sample OricompcompostOP_FD_108781 | JGI IMG/M metagenome (GOLD analysis project Ga0164243, IMG submission 108781) | Organic Plus compost microbial communities from Emeryville, California, USA - Original compost - Organic plus compost (OP) | ecosystem: Engineered > Solid waste > Mixed feedstock >... | reverse complement strand
GGCGTGCTTTTTGGCGAGGAGCCGACGCCCTACATTCGTCAGTGTGCCAACAAGTGTGTGTTCTGCTTTATTAAAGGGCTGCCGGAGCGCTATGCACCGCAGCGTGGCCTGCCAAACGGAATGCGCTCTTCTCTGTATATCAAAGATGACGATTACCGCTACTCGTTCCTTTTTGGCAACTTTATTACCCTGACCAACCTCAAAGAACTTGACTGGCAGCGCCTCGATGAGCAGAAACTGACCCCGCTCTATGTCTCTGTCCATTGCACCAATCCAGAGCTCCGCCGGAAAATGGTTGATGGTCCGCGAGCTGGAGAGATTCTTGAGCATATTCAGCGACTCGGCTCAATCGGGATTTCCTGTCATACACAGCTTGTATGCTGTCCGGGAATCAATGACGGCGCGGAGCTTGATCGCAGTATCCGCGAGCTGGCAGAGCTGCGCCCGATTGTGGAATCTATCTCGGTTGTGCCTGTTGGTCTGACCAAGTTTAACAATATGATTAAGACCGGCGAGTTGCCTCCCTTGCGCCACTACACACGTGAAGAAGCAATCGCTGTTGTGGAGCAGGTAGAGGCCTATCAGCGCGAGTTCAGCGCCAGCGACCCCGAAGGCTCCCCCTTTGTCTATCTTTCCGATGAATGGTACTACCTGACCGGTCGCGAGTTCCCGCCTGCTCAGCACTATGGGCTTTATTCTCAGATCGAAAACGGTGTCGGGATGACCCGCTTCCTGCTTGAGCAGTGGGGCCGCACAAAGCGTCGTCTCCCTCATGCAATGCCAGAGCCGCGCCCGAAGCGTATTACACTGGTTACAAGCACGATGGCTGCTCCGATTATCGAGCAACTGGCCGAGGATATACGACAGATTGAAGGGGTTGAGGTTAAGGTCCTGCCGGTAATCAATAAGTTCTTTGGCGCTGAGGTCACGGTTGCGGGCCTGCTGTGCGGTCAGGATGTGCTGGATACTCTGCATGCACAGGAAGAGATCGGGGATCTGGTGCTGCTGCCGCGAGTGATGCTCGATAACGAGGGTGTACGTTTCCTTGATGATGTCACCGTTGAGGACTTTAAGGCGCAGCTTCCTGCGAAGGTCGAGTTTGTGCGGAACGCGCAGGAGACTATCGAGGCAATTCGGTTACTTGCTGGACTTCCCGGGGCTACCCGTGGACGGCAACTGGTGCGCTTGCAGTCACGTTTGTAAACGCATCAGAGGAGAAGAACAAAAAGAACAGGGCACATATAGCGGCCCTGTTCTTGCTTTTTTGGCGTTTTACCCGTTGAGATGGCCTTAGAGGCTGTTGCCACGAATGGCGCGAACCAGATGCCATATAGTGGGCATAAGAGCAGCAGCTACGAAGATCTTCAGGATATCGCCGGGAATGAAGGGAACAGTACCGGCCATTGCCGCGCTTTGCAGGCTGAGCCAGAGATTATGGCTTACGTTCAAGCTGAGCAGGGCCAGCCATGCGACGCCGAAGGCGTGAATGATGAGCGAGGCAGGAATCATTGCCAGCACCGAGGTCAGGTAGCTGCGCTCAAGTCGCTTTTCGCAGAGCAGACCGACGACAAACGCGGCGATTGGCCAGGAGATGATATAGCCTGCTGTGGGCCCGAGGAGATACACCAGACCACCGCCACGTGCGAAGACGGGCAGGCCGATAGCCCCTTCTGCCAGATACAGCAGGATTGCCAGCGCACCGCGCTTACTGCCAAGTGCAGCGCCGATTAGCATAACGACCAGCGTTTGCAATGTGAGGGGGACCGGGGTAAACGGCAGGGGGATCTGTGCTTTGGAGGATAGCGCGAGCAGCAGACTGGCCCCGATAATAAGTCCACTATCACGGACGAGTGCGAGCCGCTGTGAAGAGGGCTCTGGAAGCACATAATCTGCAAGGGTGGCTTTGCGATACATTGCCATAGGGAAAAGCTCCTTCTTACCATAGCAAGATGAAATAGCGCTCAATACATTCTCAAGCTACATTGAGATGTATGAGCATGTGTCAATATATGCACATTATATCGCATAGCCTTTGGGTTGTGGCAACTCGGAGCATGGGGGCCCGGCGCTATTGCACGGTTGCGATCAGCTCCGGGCTATCATAAGCCGGGTTATTGACTTGCCGCGAGACGGGATGCGCCGCCATTTCATCCGAGGCGTAGGGTTTGAGCAGTGAAAGCAATGGCCCGGCCTCGTGAATGGTGGGATCAAGCCAGATATCACGCTCCTCTGCTGTCAGAATGGCGGGCATGCGGTTGTGAATCGGGTTCATAAACTCATTGGCATCGGTGGTGATAATGGTGCAGGTACGAATGATCTCTCCATCGGGGTTTTTCCAGGCATCCCAGAGCCCGGCAAACGCGAAGATATCCTGATCTTTCAACGTGATGTACATGGGGGTCTTGGTTTTGGCCTCTTTTTTCCACTCATAGAAACCATCGGCGACAATCAGGCAGCGCTTATGACCGAGCAAGCGTTTGAAGCTTGGCTTCTCTGCCAGAGTTTCGGCACGTGCATTAATCATTCGTGAGCCAATGCTGAGATCTTTTGCCCAGGAAGGTACCAGACCCCAACGTAACATGTCCAAATGCCGCTCACCATTTTGCATCACTGTCACGATGTTCTGAGTCGGGGCAATATTAAAGCGCGCGCTGTTCTGGAAGGAGGCGGGAACTGTGGCTTGAAACGCTCGCGCAATCGCATTGGCATCTCTGGTTAACGTAAAACGTCCACACATAGGGATGTGCTCCTTTCGCTTGTCTGTCTGGTACGACGGTCTCATCAGTATACAGGGAAAAGGACTCTTCTTTCCTGTTCTTTATGAGATACGAAGAAGCGGTAACGAGCGGCTACGCTGCGTTTTTTTGTGGGGGGCAGTTGAAAATTCTTTTTTTTCTTTGGCAACCGACAACGGGAATTCTTTTTTTTGAGGCCCACGCTTTTTTTTATATGAGGCAAGCTGTAGAGCGGGTTCAAAGGGGTAATCGCTACGACGTTTTTTTTCTTTGGTAACCGAAGTTGTGGAACAGTAATGATGCCAGAAGGCCGCCAGATCAAACTGTTCCGGGCGCTGGAATGACTGATCTGTGGGTGCCAGCCGAAGGATAGTATGGAGCGCGATCGCGGTGATCGTCTCGCCCAATTGGCCGACAAGATGCCAGCTCTGCTCTTTCAGTACCAGCCCATAAGGAGCAATGGTTCCAAGCACAAGCGCTCCATCGGGCTCACGATAGAGAAGGCTGAGCCTGTGTTCCTGCCAGAGAGCCTGCTGTATCAGATCGAGATACTGACGCTCCTGTGTCGACTGCTGTGCTGTCGCTGTGTCCAGATGGAAATAGCGGTGTGCCTGTTCTGCCTCGGCGCGTGAGGGATGGGGCAGAGCTGCCGCCAGTTTGAGCATAGCAGAATCTCGTGCCTGTTCCAGTCCGAGGGTATCCAATGGAACCGCTTTTGCTGCCAGGAAGAGGGCTCGTATTTCTGGTGTGGTCAGGCCAGTCAGGCGCGTCTGATAGCCACCAATTAATGAGATGCCGCCACCCGGGCCCCGTTCGGTATAGATGGGAACACCGGCAGTGTCGAGGGCTTCAAGGTCCCGATAAATGGTGCGCTCGGATACTTCCAGACGCTGAGCCAGCTCTTGCGCCGTCATACGGCCTTTACTCTGGAGCAGCATGAGGATCGAAAGCAGTCGATCCGCTCGCATAAAGAAGACCTCCCTTGCTGAGTGAGTCACAGGGAAGTGTACCATAGAAAAGTGGAAAATTCCAGAGAAGAGCCGAGAAGAGAGGAGTTCTTCCCGGCAGTTATTTAACGATTGAGGAAAGAAACCGCGGAACGGATCAGGACTTCCGCCGCGATGGGCAGAGCATCCTCATCAAGATTGAAGCGTGGGTGATGATGCGGGAAGGTTGTTTCCTTCTGCTCGTTGCCCATGCCAACCACGAAGTAGCAGCCGGGAACCGCGTCGAGGAAGTAGCCCATATCATCGCTCCCAGTCGTTTGAATGTTCTCGCTGCTGTCAACGTGTTCCTCTCCGACCGTTTCGATGGCTGCGCGATGCACATACTCGGTCATTTCCGGGTTATTGATGCAGGGCGGACAGCCTTCGTGGAAATGCACCTCGCAGGAGCCGCCCATAGCGCTTGCCACCCCATTGATGATCTCGGGAATGCGCTTGAGCAGGTAGGCGCGATGCTCTTTGGTGTAGGCGCGCATCGTGCCGGTCAGCGTGACCTCTTCAGGGATGATATTAAAGGCGGTGCCGCCGTTGATTGTGCCGATGGTGATCACTGCCGGGCTAAATGGAGAGGTCTCGCGGCTAATCAGCGTTTGCAGGGCCTGAATCACATAGGATGAGATCACGATAGGGTCGACGGCTCCATGCGGCATCGCGGCATGTCCACCTTTTCCTTTGATGATAATGTCCATGTGGTCGGCGCTGGCGAAAACGGTTCCTGCTCGCACGCCAACAAGGCCAATCGGGTAGTTGCTGAACAGGTGCAGGCCGATCACGCCATCGACACCCTGCATCACTCCAGCCTCAACCATTGGCTTCGCGCCCCCGATCCGCTCTTCGGCTGGCTGAAAGATAAATTTTACATCTCCCTTCAGTTCGTCCCGGTGCCTGGTCAAAATATCGGCCACAGCCAGCGCAATCGCGGTATGGCCATCATGACCACAGGCATGCATCACTCCATCATTCTGTGAGCGATACTCGACGGTATTTTGCTCGTGGATGGGGAGCGCGTCGATATCGGCACGAATTGCGATGGTGCGCGAGGTATCGCTTCGCTGCCCCCCTCGCAACAGGCCAACAACGCCGGTTTTGGCGATGCCCGTCTGAACCTCCAGCCCAAGCTTTTTGAGGCGCCCGGCAATAATGCCGGATGTTCGCACCTCTTCAAAGGAGAGTTCGGGATGCTCGTGCAGGTCACGACGCATCGCAACCATATCGGGAACGAGCTCATCGATTTCGGCCTTCAGATTCTCGATCATAGCAGCTCCTTCTACAGAGATTATGAAAGCAAGAAGTGGATAGCTGTTTCCCAGCCTGCGTTTTACCATATCCAGTGTGAAGCGCTCGTGTGGTCGAGTGAAAACGCGCACTATCAGTCGGTCACGCGGGAATCCTTTTTCCGTGCTGTAGCAAGGCGTGTTGCGCACGCGCTTTGTTACAGGTAGATGAGCTATCACTTCTTCTGTAACAGACACAATACGGCGAAAAAGCGTACGAGTGTGAACGCAAAATTCGGATAGATATTGTTTGACTGGTGTTCTATCATAGTATCATATTCATTCGGGATGTTGCCTGATCGGGCGTTGAAGGAGGTGCACAGTATGCAAGCGGAAGCATATAGAGCAGATCAGCAAGAGCGATACTGGCAGGCAGTACAGGAAAATGATGTAAGGATGAACGGAGTGTTTGTCTATGCGGTTAAGTCAACTGGCATCTATTGTCTGCCCTCCTGCCCCTCGCGCCTTCCCCGGCGGGAACATGTCGCCTTTTTTGCGGGTCCAGAGGATGCGGAACGGGCGGGATTTCGGCCCTGTCGACGCTGCCAACCAAAGCGTGAGAGCGCAGAGAGCGAGCATATTGCTCTGGTAAAGCGGCTGTGCGCCTATATTCAGGAGCATCTGGAAGAGCCGTTGACGCTTTCTGACCTGAGTGAGCAGGCCCATATGAGCCCCTTCCATTTGCAGCGGGTGTTCAAGCGAGTGATGGGGATAACTCCCTATCAATATGTGGAGGCAAGTCGGATGCGCTATCTGAAGGATCGGTTGAAAGATGGTGAGCAGGTGACGACAGCGCTCTATGAGGCCGGGTTCAGCTCACCAAGTCGCCTCTATGAGCGGAGCGCTGCTCAGATGGGAATGTCGCCCGTAGTGTACAGCAATGGGGGAAAGGGTATGACCATTTCCTATACCCTGGTCTCTTCACCCCTCGGGCGTCTGCTTGTGGCCGCGACAGAGCGTGGCATCTGCGAGGTGCGTATTGGTGAGAACGATGAAGAACTGCTTGCAGGCCTGCGTGCCGATTATGAGGCGGCCCAGATGCAGAAAGATAACGTTGTGCTCACCGAGTGGGTGACGGTACTGCTTCGACATCTGGAAGGCCAGCAGCCTGATCTTCACCTGCCTGTTGATGTGCAGGCAACTGCCTTTCAGTGGAAGGTCTGGAAAGAGCTGCTCAAGATCCCCTATGGAGAGACGCGCTCGTACGGAGAGATTGCCCGGGCGCTTGGTGATCCAAAGAAAGCGCGGGCTGTGGCAAATGCCTGTGCCTCAAATCCGGTCGCGCTGGTGATCCCCTGTCATCGAGTGGTGCGCAACAATGGTGCGCCTGGTGGCTATCGTTGGGGGATCAAGCGAAAACAACAGTTGCTTGACCAGGAGCGCCATCACAAAGACGTATAGGCCAATTGGCTCGCATTCTATTCACATTGGCTGTAGGAACCACCTTCAGAATCGGGTACTCTATAGGCATATGTGTTCTAGTTCTGGTACACCGTTCCTGTATGGTATTTACCCGTAGCATTTTTCCCTTTGTCTTTATATTGAAGGTGATCTATGGAGATGCTTTTTGTCCTGTCGTTCTTTCTTCTGCTTGCCCTCGCTGCCCGGATATGGGGTGCTGATAGTCGAGACGGTCTCTGTAGCCCTGAATGGGAGAGAAGGCGCTACTGGCGGGGGTTTGCTGGTAGTTGATAGATCAGGTAGAGTGGAAGTAGATCAATGAGGTAGGTGAAGAAAGTCTGATGAAGAAAGAACCTGGAAATCTGACACTGGCTGGTAATGCGAATAGTACGCTTGAGGTGAGTTCCCGGCTTCAGGAAGCTAGCACGGTGCAAGCAAAACAGGAGCGGCTCCTGATTGGGCTGTCGTTGCTGACGCTCTTTGTGATCTGGGGCTCCACGTATCTTGGAATGCGGATTGCCATCGAGACCTTTCCTCCCTTCTTGATGGCTGGAATTCGCTTTGTGGCTGCGGGCGCGATTCTCTATCTGATCTTGCGGGTACGTGGAGCGCCTGCGCCGACGCTGAAACAATGGGGGGGAGCGGCTATTATTGGTTTCTTCTTGCTTGTTGGAAGTAACGGCCTGGTCTCCTATGCGCAACAATGGGTGGCATCCGGCATATCGGCCATTGCGCTGGCAGCGGTGCCTCTGTACACGGCGCTGATGATGGGCGTATTGGGGCGCTGGCCCACACGCCTGGAGTGGGTGGGGCTCGCGATCGGCTTCTGTGGCGTCGTCCTGCTGAACTTGCAGAAGGGGATCTGGGTGAATCCACAGGGAGCGATTGCCTTGCTGCTAGCTCCTCTTAGTTGGTCACTTGGCTCAGTGCTCTCTACGCGTATCACACTGGCCTCGGGGCTGATGGCAAGCGCGATGCAGATGTTGCTTGGTGGCCTTGAGCAACTGGTGATGGGCGTTTCGCTTGGCGAGCGCCTGACAATCTGGCCGACATGGCGTTCGTTGACTGCATTGATCTATTTGATCCTATTCGGGTCACTTGTCGCGTATTGTGCGTATGGCTATCTGTTGCGGAAAGTCCGCCCTGCGCTGGCGACAAGCTATGCATATGTGAACCCCGTTGTCGCCCTGATACTCGGTGTGGGGCTCGCGAACGAGTCGTTTACTCTGATGAGCGCCGGAGCAATGGTCGTGATTCTGCTCGGGGTGGCGCTGGTATCGCTCCGCAAGAAACGAGAAACATAATAAAGTGGCCGGGTGCAAGCTTGCTACCCGGCTTTCTGATCTTATTTGCCCTTGTTGAAGCGGAAGTGGGCAATATCGCCATCTTGAATGACGTAGTCGCGTCCCTCCAGGCGTTGCACGCCTTTTTTGGCGGCAGCGGCAAAGGAGCCACATGCCATAAAGTCGTCAAAGCTGGTAACCTCGGCGCGGATAAAGCCTTTTTCAATATCGGTGTGAATCTTCCCGGCTGCTTCAGGAGCCTTCGCGCCTCTGGTGACGGTCCAGGCGCGCACCTCATCCTCTCCAGCGGTCAGGAAGGTAATCAGGTTCAACAGGCGATAGCCAACCTGAATGACGCGATCAGCACCCAGTTGTGGGAGCCCGAGCGCCTCAAGATACTCGTTGGCCTCCTCCTGCGGCAGCTCATTCAGCTCGGCCTCCAGCTTGGCTGAGACAGCAACAACCTCAGCACCTTCCTCTCTGGCTCGTTGCGCGATCTGGGCAAAGCCTTTGGCCTCGCCCTGGAGTGCATCGATCTGTACATTTTCTCCTGCGCGGATCTTTTCCAACAGCTCGTTCGCGGTTGCCAGCATGTCCTCGCTGGTGTTCAGCACATACATACGGGGCTTCATCGTGAGCAAGAAGAGCTCATTCAGGACAGCCTGATCTTGCTGGCTGAACTCAAGGGTGCGTGCAAGCTGCATGTCTTCCAGGGTCTCCTTGAGGCGCTGCAACAATTCGAGTTCCTGAAGATACTTCTTATCGCCCGATTTGGCGGCTTTTTTCGTGCGCTCAATGCGACGCTCGACGGTGCTCAGATCGGTGAGGGCCAGTTCAGCATTCAGCGAATCGAGGTCGCGGTTCGGATCGATCGTGTTATAGATATGGGGGACGTTCTCATTCGCAAAGGTGCGCAGCACAATTGCAAGTGCATCTGCATTGCGGATATGCCCCAGGAATTCGGGGCTCAGGCCTTCTTGTTTGTCTTTCCCGGCGGCTCCTGCCTGTCCCATACCAGCAACATCGACAAACTCGACGGTCGTATATGTCTTCTTCTTTGGCTGAAAGATTTCTGCCAGAGCGTCAACGCGTGGATCAGGTACCGGGACCACTGCAAGGTTTGCCTGAACTGTTGTTGTGGCGTAGCCGCTGATCGGGGCGTTCGATTTGGTTAACGCATTGAAGAGCGTTGTTTTTCCGCTTTGCGGCAAGCCGATGATACCGATTGTAAGAGCCATAAGTGTCCCTTCTTTAGAATATCTGAAACCATGAAAACGAGTATGCTATATCGGGAGGTTTTTCGTAACGCCCCCTATTGTACTATCTTTGCCCTGATTGTGGTACATCTTCGGGAAAGCGGCTCATGTAGCAAGGGAAGCGGGAGAGGCGCTAGCCTGACCTCTCCCTGCACCTTATTCGTTTTCGACCTCGACCCGCGTGCCTGTCTGGGCGGCTTTCAGCGCAGCTTCAATCACAGACTGGACATGGAAGCCCTGAACGAAGTCGGGATCATAGGGCTCATGGTTGACCGTCTTGCGGATAAACTGGGCCATACTATCGATATAAAAGCGCATCTCGCCAACCGGAATATCAGCACCCGGCACAATCGCCCCTGGATAATTCTGGAAGGTGGGAATAGCCAACCAGCCGCGCTCATCAGAGGGCATACGCTTTTCGGCAAGATACAGATAGTTCGGGTTGGTCACGGACCAGCGCAGGCTGCCCTCACTGCCATAGATCTCAATGGAGATATCATTGATGGAGCCGGTGATCAGGCGACCGGACTCGATGGTTCCGATGCCGCCATCTGGCAACTCTGCTTGAATGATAATATGGTCATCGGTGTCAATCGGGGTGCGTTCAGCACTTCCTTTTGCCACCGGACGCTCTTTAATAAAGGTGCGAGCCTGTGCTGTCAGGCGCGCGGGCTTGCCTATCAGCCAGAGAACGAGGTCTGCAATGTGAGGAACCAGATCGTTGCTGACGCCGCCACCGCTGGTCTTCATGCTGCCCTTCCAGCGCAGCGGCTTCTCCGGGTCGATATAGCTCGGGCGATAATAGACCGCGCGGAACGCGTAGATATCGCCAATGCGCCCCGCCTCAATAACCTTCTTCGCATACGCCATTGCGGGGCTGTGGCGCAAGTTGAAGCAGATCTGGCCGTTTCGGTTGCGCTTGCGAGCCTCTGCAACAATCTCACGAGCCTCGGCCAGATTATTGGCTAGTGGCTTATCTGCATAGATGGCTTTATCGGTTTGCAGTGCCGCTAGAAGCATCTCGCGGTGAAGGTGATGGGGCGGTGCGATGATGACAGCGTTAATATCGTCGCTGTTAAGTAGCTCCCGATAATCGGTTGTGTAGCGCTGAAATCCATATTGTTCAACAGCCGCCTTGCCGCTTTTCTCGCTGGTGGTGGCAACGGCGACCAGATCAACCGGAGGGAGCTCAGGATAGTAGAGGCCAGCGCTACGAATGGCTGCCGTGTGCAGTTTGCCAATACCATACCCGATCAGACCGATACGGAAGCGATCGTATTCAGGCATATTCTCTCTTCTTCCTCTCTCTCTAGTGTATCGAGCAGACAGTTTTCTTTCTATTGTATCCTCTTTCCTTTATGAGAGAAAGCAGAACGCAAGATCCCTCAACCCGGGGAGGGAAGAGGGATCTTGCTGAAGGCCCGTGCGGTTCGTGTTAGTCTAGCAGATACTGAAACAGGAGTAACGCAAGCGTACTCAGTGTGACGACAAAAAGAATAAGAATGATGAAGAGAAGCAATCGTACTGTATATCTATGCTTTGTTGAGAGAAATGACATCTCTTCCTCTTTGAGAAGTTCCGTAGAGATTTTCTGCTATTGACTATGCATATTGAGAAAAGGCATCTATCCACAACACTCAACCTCCTACATAGAAAGTATGGAATTTTTTGGCGTGAAATACTGTGAAATACATCACAGGAAATGAGTGAAATTGCTTACATAGTGTAAGATTATGCTTCCTGCCTGCGATGCGCGTGTGTGGACGGAATCATTCACACGTTTTTGCCTTGACGAGAGGTAGGTCAGCAACTACAATATTTTTGTAGCGACGAGTTCCCCATAGTGAATGGAGGTCATACTACTTATGCCACTTTACGAGTATTATTGTTCTGATTGCCGTTCAAAGTTTGAGCTTCTGGTAAGCCATAAGCATGCTGATGATGTGGTCTGCACCAAATGCCATAGCGAAAACGTTCGCCGAATGCTTTCCCTTTTTGCGGCTCGTGCGGGAAACAGCGAGGGTGATTTTGACGATTACGCGCCTTCGATGGGCAGTTGTGCCTGTGGCGATGGAGGCTGTGGCTGCCACTAGTCCCGAAAGAAGGATATTGAAGCGTCTGGCACGTTGATGAACGGGCGCGAGGAGCCTGAATGTGCTGACGCTTGTACAGGGATGGATATCTTCCTATGTTCAATAAGACAAGTTATCGTCGAGGTATTATCGAAGGCGTTATTCTGTATACGCTTGGTCGGCTTGGATCATTAATCAGCCCCGTGGTATTTCCCGGGTGGCTTTTTTTGATCCTGCCGTTGATATTCCTTGTGCTACAATATGTGATTGCTCCTGTCTGGGCAACGCGGCGAATCGCCTCGACAAAGCGTGAGCGCTTGAGTAAGCGTTTCTGGCTGCTTGGTCCACGAATGGCGCTTATCTGTTTTGGAATTGACCTTGTGCTCTCTTTATGCGTGGGCTTGCCGACAGGCCCCTTTGGGGTGCAGCTTGGCCCCGGGATTATGCGGCTGATGAGTCATGGCAAAGAGGCGCTTACATGGCTTGATTTCGCGGGGACTGAAGTGCGCTCGTTGGTCACGCTCCTGGCTTTTTATGTCATGGCGGTGGTCTGCTCACGTCTGGCAATGGGCGGCTTCCTGCGCTTTACGATGCCAGCAGGGGGGAACCGGGTTACGCTCTAGGTCTCCCCTTTTCTCTCTCTTTTTCTCCTGTCAGGACCGTATCGTTTGTAAAAACGGTTAGATGCTCTCCTGTGTCGTTCAAAGGTAGCAGGCAAGTTTTCCCTGTACACCGGGACTTCTTGCTTACAACTGGACCATTTGTTACAATGTCGAACAGAGAGTGTCTTCCTGATTATTTTCCTCTGGCAAGGCGAAACGGAAGGGACGGTAGCAACCCGTGTCAAAAGTATATGCGATTACCAATCAAAAAGGTGGCGTCGGCAAGACGACCACTGCAATCAATCTGGCTGCGTATCTGGCCGCCGCGGGACGCCGCGTTTTGCTAGTTGATATAGATCCACAGGCAAACACTTCGAGTGGAATTGGCGTTTCAAAGAAACGACGGAAACATACTATTTATGACTTGCTGATCCAGCAAGATGAGAAACTGTCTATCTTTGATGTCATCGTGCCCGGTTCGCGTCGTGAATTGGTCGTTGCTCCCTGCACGGTTGATCTGGCGGCTGCTGAGATCGAACTGGTGGGAGCTATTGCGCGTGAAAGCCGCCTTCGCCAGGTCTTAGAGCCCATTCGTGAGCGTTGCGACTATATCATTATCGATTGTCCTCCGTCGCTTGGCCTGTTGACGATTAATGCTCTGGTTGCTGCTGATGGCATTTTGATCCCCATTCAGTGTGAGTATCTCGCGCTTGAGGGGTTGACGCAGTTATTGAATACCGTGAACATTGTCAAAAGTAAGTTGAATCCATCGTTGTATATTGCGGGTGTGGTGCTGACAATGTTTGATCCGCGCACCCGGTTGGCTGGTGAGATTGTGCGCGAGGTTCGTAATTATTTCCCGAAAGAGGCTTTTCAAACGATTATTAACCGCAGTGTGCGCTTGAGCGAAGCCCCAAGCTTCGGTCAGCCCATTCTTGATTATGATCCTACGTCGCCCGGCGCTCTGGCCTATCGCGCACTCGCTGAGGAGGTTATGGCTCGTGGCTAAGCAGAAATTCGGCCTGGGGCGCGGCCTGGATGCGCTCATCTCCGGCGCATCTGAAGTGATATCGGCACAGCAGCAATCTGGACAGGCCGCTTCGGATGCACTCCCTCTTCTCCCCATTGAGAGTATTATTCCCAATCCCCAACAGCCGCGTCGGACATTGCGTGATGATGACCCGCGACTGTTAGAGTTAAGCTCTTCTATTAAAGAGCATGGACTGCTGCAACCCATCGTCGTGAAGCGCCTTGAGCAGGCAGACACAGAGGCAGCTCCCCCTGCATGGTTCTCGGCCGCTGAGGAGCAGCCGCAGAGTGAGCCAGAGCAACCGGCGCCCCAATATCAGATTATTGCCGGTGAAAGACGCTGGCGAGCGGCTCGTCTGGCTGGATTAAAGCAAGTTCCGGTGGTGATTAAAGAGGTCACGCCACAGCAGATGCTGGAATTAGGGCTGATCGAGAATATTCAGCGGTCCGATCTGAACCCGATTGAGGAGGCTCTGGCCTATCAGACCTTGATTCAGGAGTATGGCCTGACACAGGAGAAGGTCGCGCGCCAGGTGGGAAAGGATCGCTCAACTATCGCGAACTCCCTGCGGCTGTTGCAGTTGCCTGAAAAGATCCGCGAGGCGCTTGTTACGATGCCCGATACCTTCACTGAAGGGCATGCCCGGGCCCTGCTTGGCCTTGCCAACGAAGAAGATCAGCTTGCGGTCATGAATCAGGTGATCTCGCTCCGCATGAGTGTACGCCAGACCGAGGAACTGGTTGCCAGAATGAAGCAGGTACAGGAGGTCGCTTCAGAGGTCAAGCCCGCTTCCCTATCAGAGCAGCGAGCTGCGGAGCTTGAAACCTGGGAAGAGCAGTTTCGCAATGCTCTGATGGTCAAGGTTGAGCTGAAGTGCAATCAAAAAGGCAAGGGGACACTGGTCCTACATTTTAATGATCAGGATGAGCTGGAGCGCCTGTACAATCGGATCCTCAATCGAGGACAGGAGTAAGCGCGAACACGTTGTTCTGTTGAGGGAAGTGTGAGGTGTATGGAGTGGGTGAGAGACCATTTGAACTGGTTCGTGGCAAACTGGTATCCGCGCGCATTGAAGTGCTGGCTCAGTTAGCGAAATTCTCGCGTGAAGAACAAGCGTTGCGTCCTGCAAGGGGGAAGTGGACACCCTTGCAGGTTGCCAACCATCTCTATATCTGTGATGGGCTGATTCTAACCCAGATGCGGCGTGTGCAAAGTGAAGAGAACCCGCTGCTCCCTGCAATAGAGGAAGATGCTTCTACCTTCTACGAACCCCCTGATATTCCTTTAACCCCCGAAGTTGTGTTGAACGGGATGGCGGCCCGTCGTGAGGAACTCTATCATTACCTTTCTACATTGCCTGCGGAGGTCTGGCGGCGCCCATTTCGCCACCCCGAATGGGGGCAATGTGCCTTCTATCAGTTGATCGATTTTCTGATTGACCATGATCAACTGCATGCACACCAATTGGTCGCGATGAAAGCTGCTCGCCAGTAGGAGGGCAGCCTTGCTTCCCTTCTCGAAATCTTTGTAAAAAGTGAATTTGAGATAGAGGTTTATGAAGATTTTGGTAGATTTCCTGTTGTCAAAAGCGATCACTCCACGCTATTATATGTGAGAGAAAGAAAGTTGAGGGTCCAGGAGCGTAATCGGTCAGGCAAACCGGTTTCTCTGCAATGCATGGACCCCGGAAAATGAAGGTTTATCGTATGCAAGAAGGACAGAAAACACCGCATACCGGCGTGGCTCGCTTTATGGCTGCATGCCGTCGTGAACAGCCGGATATGACCCCTGTATGGTTTATGCGTCAGGCCGGGCGCTGTCTGGCTGAATATCGCGAGATGCGACGCAAATATGACATTCTCTATATGGCGAAAAATCCAGAACTGGCCACTGAAGTCACGTTGATGCCAATCAAAACCTTAGGTGTGGATGCGGCTGTGCTCTATGCTGATATCATGTTGCCCCTTGAAGGAATGGGAATCTCCCTGGAAATCCAGCCAGAAGTGGGCCCGATTATTCATAATCCGGTGCGCTCGCTCAAGGATGTGGAGGCGTTGCGGGTTATCAAAGCGGAGGAGAGTGTTCCTTATGTGCTGGATGCACTGCGCCTGGTACGCCGTGAGCTTGATGGTAAACAGGCGGTCATCGGTTTCTCTGGAGCTCCGTTCACCCTGGCCTGTTATATGATCGAGGGAAAGCCCTCTCGCGATTATGGGCTTGCCAAGTCGTTAATGTATGGGCAGCCGGAAATCTGGGACGCCTTGATGAACAAGCTCAGCGATGTGGTTGCCGATTATCTCGTCGCTCAGGTGCGAGCAGGTGCCCAGGTCGTTCAGCTCTTCGATAGCTGGGTAGGAGCGGTCAGCCCGAGTGTGTATCGACGCGCTATCCTGCCGTATACCCGTCGTATCTTTGAGACTGTTAAGGCTCAGACCGATGTGCCCACGATCCATTTCGGCACTGGTACAGCGGCCCTGCTGGAAGCGATGACGGAGGCAGGAGGCGATGTCATCAGCGTTGATTGGCGGGTTGACCTGGATGATGCATGGAAACGCATTGGTTATGATCATGGCATTCAGGGGAACCTTGATCCAACCCTGCTGCTTGCTGATTGGTCTGCTGTTGAGGCAGGCGTCAAAGATATTCTGCGGCGTGCAGAGAACCGCCCTGGCCATATCTTTAACCTCGGTCACGGAGTGCTGGCCCAAACTGAGCCGGACCGCCTGCGCCGCCTGGTTGATACTGTCCATGAAATGAGCAGACGATAAAAGACGCTCTTGTTGAATTGAAGAAGGTTGTATATGAAACAGATAGGCGTTCTGTTGATGACCTATGGCTCGCCCGAGCGCTATGACGATGTTCCGGCATTTATGAAGAATGTGTATGGCGGGCGTGAGCCTTCTCCTGAACTGGTCGCCGAGTTTCGGCGGCGTTATGAACTGATTGGTGGTTCTCCGCTGGTTCGGATTACGCGTGAGCAGGCTGCTGCTTTGCAGGAAGAACTGAACAGCCAGAGTACAGACGGCACCCGCTATCATGTCGGGGTTGGTATGCGCTTCTCTCCGCCGTTTATTACCGATGCTGTCCCTGAGGTAGCGGCGGATGTACAGACTCTGGTCGGGTTGGTGATGTCGCCACAATTCTCGCCAATTATCATGAATGGCTATGTACGGACACTGGAAGACGCAGTAGCCGATCTGGAGCGTTCAGATCTTTCGCTGAAGATTGCTCGTGACTGGCACCTGCAACCATACTTTATTGAGGCGACGGCCCGCCGTGTGAAGCAGGCGCTTGAACAGTTCCCGGCAGAGATTCGCGAGAAAGTACCCGTGCTGCTCTCCGCCCATAGCATGCCGAAGCGCGTTGTTGAGAACGAGCCCGACTATATCAACGCCTTAAAGGAGACTGCCGCAGCGGTGGCGCAAAAAGCTGGTCTGGCTAATGATCGCTGGATGTTCTGCTATCAGAGTGCCGGACACACCCCTGAAGAGTGGCTCAAGCCAGACTTCGCTGACCTGATGCCTGAACTCAAGCAGGCAGGTCACACGCATGTCTTGATCGCCCCGGTACAGTTTCTGGCCGACCATCTGGAAATTCTCTACGATATTGAGGTTGGAGCCCGCGAACAGGCTGAAGAACATGGGCTGGTCTTTGCACGGACCGAATCGCTGAACACAGATCCGCTCTTTATTAAGGCCCTGGCCGCAGTGGTACAGGAGACGCTGACCGCGAACAGCTAGAACAAGATATTTGATGCCGCTCTCATTGCAGAGCGGCTTTTTATTGTGCGGTGATTTCAAAGGTGACGGTGATCGGTTGCTCTCCCGGAATAGCGATGCGGGTATGTAAGAGCCAGGGACCACTCATCGAGAAGCGAAAGTGGGCAAGGTACTGATTGTTGTTCTGGCTTTGAGCTTCAAGCGGCGTTGTGCCCATATCCATTGCTTGCATTGTTGCTTCGAGCGTGATGCGCGCGTTGGTGATTGGCTGCTGCTCGCGTAGCACTTGCAGGGCAAGTGTGGCTTCTCGGGATGGCGTGGGCGGATTTGGATCAACCTGTAAGCGGATCAGGTATGGGCCACTGTGCGCCTCTTGAACTGCCGGTGAGGGAGCAGTGGTATGAGGCGTTTCCATGTTCGAGACCCAGGCCCCAAACCCGCTCATCACGGCGAGAAAGAGCACGCCTGCCAGCAGGATCAGGAGTTTTCGTTTTCGCTGCATATAGTTTTTCTCTTCTGGTTCTGATTGATTTCTGCTTTTCAGAGTATCTCAATGGAAGGGGAGGACGCAAGAGGCCGGCGTTGTACGCCAAAAACGAAAGGTGGGTCACGCTTTCTCACCCTCGCACAAAGAGAACCATTCTTGCCATTTCGCGGTCAAAGCACACAATGAAAGGGCAAGTGTTCTACTATCTTCTGTGGCGAGGGCGAAGCGCGACCCACCCGGTTAATGATTCTGCTATTTCTCTGTAAAAATACGTTCGGCTCTCTCTACAAATCTATTATAGCGTATTTCGACAAATTTTGAAAGGGTGAGGGAGCCAAAAAAGGAGAAAGCAGCGAAATAAGGTGAATACCCGATGACAGGTAATGTGACTATGCTATAGTATGAAAAACTGTCCTATCAACTGTTATTGCCAGGTCAAAGAACGATGCTTGGGATGGCACCAGTTAGCTAGAAAATGTGATAGGAGAAGGCATTATATGCATGACATCGCGCCAGAGGTGGTCTCAATAGCGGAAGCTTGCCTCGGTGGTCTGCAAGGTCGTTCAGCATTACTGATCGGGCCGAAGGAACGTCGCTGTCCGTTTATTGCACTGTTGCAAAGATCTCGCATGAAATCAATCTATCAGGAAGACACGCCGGTTCGTGTCCCTTTGTTGTTGCCTCAGGTTGAGCTTGTGATCAGCACTCCCTCGATGGCTGAGAGAGAAGCGGACAACTGGTTAAGCGCTGCCAGCATTGCAAAAGGTTGTGAGGGTCGGCATTCGCCATTGTTGATTTTCGATTTAGCGGCCTCTTCCTCGGTTGAAGAACTGGTGGGTTTGTTGCCACCGGTGTGCCTGTATACGCCTGATGATCTGCGTCAAATTCTGAGTAGAAGGCGGGAGATGAAAGCGTCTTGAATTTGTGGTACACTCGGGATAATTCTTGCAATCTAAGGTAGACACCTTAAGGTATTGGGATGGCATGACCATCTCTCTATGTTATAGATCGAGATAGAGGACGCAATGGAAGTAATCAAAATCTCTCCTCGTGGCTATTGTTATGGTGTAGTAGATGCCCTGACGATCGCGCGTAAGGCCGCTAAGGATACGACACTTCCCAGACCTATCTATATTATTGGTCAAATTATTCATAATCGCCACGCTATTGAAGAGCTCTCGGAGATGGGAGTGATAACGCTCGATGGTCCAAACCGTCTGGCAATTCTGGAACAGGTGCAGGAAGGCACCGTTATTTTTACCGCTCATGGTGTCTCTCCCCAGGTGAAGCAGCGAGCTCAGGAGCGCGGCTTACATTGTATCGATGCGACCTGCCCGGATGTAACGGTGACGCATAATCTGGTGAAAAAGCTGGTAGCCCGAGGTTTCTATATTTTATATATCGGCAAAAAAGGTCATCCAGAGCCTGAAGGCGTCATGGGAGAGATTCCCGGCCATATCAGTCTGATTGAGACAGAAGCCGATGTTGATGCGCTGCAACTTACACCCGAGCAGGCGCAGAAGATCGCGGTTTCTACCCAGACCACGCTCTCATTATGGGATACACAGCGGGTGATTCGCTATATCAAGGACAAGTATCCACAGGCCGAGGTGCATGTTGATATCTGCAATGCCACGCAGAAGCGACAGGAAGCCGTTGCGGAGCAGGCAAAAGGCGCTGAATTGACGATTGTCGTTGGCGATCCACGCAGCAACAATACCAATCGGCTGGTTCAGGTGTCACAGGAGCTTGCCGGAGTGCCAGCCGTGCGTATTGAGGATCTCTCACAACTGGATGTCAGCCTGTTGAAAGGCAAGAAGCGAGTCGCGGTTACTGCCGGAGCATCAACGCCAAGTCAGTTGACGCGTGAGGTTATCCGTTTTCTGGAACAGTATCCAGCGGAAGAGGCCTGAAAAAAAGCGGAGAGTGTTTCACGTGAAACACTCTCCATTCTTTTGTGCGTTTCTCGGGAAAGCGGTTGGATGACGATAAAATAAGGGCGATCCGCTTTTTGAGTTGCCCTTTCTTGCATAGCCGAAAAATAAACGTTCACTGACAAAGGGCACTGATCGAGAATACTTATTGACGGCACGCCTCGATGATCTGCATGGCCTGTTCACGGGCGCCGAGCTCGGTGAGTGTGACAAGCTGCTGAAAGATGGCGTGGCTGAGCAGGTTGCTGCGCTCTTCATATTCGTCTGCCTGCAACGAGATCTTGTTCTGTTCAAGCTTGCGCTGCTTCAGGGCGAAGAAAGCCAGGCGAAGAAGCTCAAAATTGCGAATCTGCTCCCCTGACTTGAGCTGACTGCTATCCGGTAAATGTGAGATACTGAGCGGAGCCAGATCTTCTTCTGTGATATTGGGTTGAGTTGTCGTTCCGGGCTGTTGGGTCATGCCTGTTCCCCCCTTTTCCTGATAAACTGAGTACGCCACTACCGTCGTTACTCTAGACTCTACCATGAGAAATCCAGCATTACAAGAGTATGCCTGAGTATCAGCAGCAGATAAGAGGAAAGAGACCGTCTGCGCCGGCTTCGAGAATCATTATTCGCGTCGTATCAGTCTGTTTCTAAGGCCATGCGGAGAGAGACCCCGCTTTTTCTCACTCTGGACAACAGCCGGGGTAGTACTTTTGGAATATTTGCTTCGGATCAGGCGGAGATATTATTCCGGGATGCCCGGACCGAGCAAGGTATGGCGTAACAGTGTCAGATGGATGATCGGTCCCAGGCCACCGGGAACCGGAGTCAGGAACGAGGCGACCTCCCGAACGTGCTCCGCATCGACATCGCCAACAATGCGACCCTCAACCGGATTGATGCCTGCATCAAAAACGATAGCGCCCGGCTTGAGCATCTCGGCGGTCAGAAAATGCGGGCGCCCGACGCTCACCACCACGATATCAGCGCTTCTGGTGATGCGGGCAAGGTCTTTGGTCCGCGAGTGGCAGATGGTCACGGTGGCGTCCTGCCCGAGCAGGGCAAGTGCTATCGGTTTTCCCCCAATATTGCTTCGCCCGATAATTACTGCATGCTTTCCTTGAACCGGGATCCGCGCGTCTCGGATGACCTGTAAAAGCGCATCAGCAGTTGAAGGGACAAAGTTTGGAAATCCGAGTAGCAGGTTGCCAGCATTGCGGGGCCCCAGACCATCAACATCTTTTTCAACAGGGAAGACGTCAGTAATGGCTTGCTGGCGGATATGCTCGGGGAGTGGGAGGAGCAGGAGCACACCGTTGATCGTGGGATCGCGCATGAGTGTAATCAGGTATTGACGTAGCTCGGCTTCGGTGGTCGCGAAAGGGAGAGCAAGCGTCAGGCTGTTCATGCCAATGTGGTAACAGGCATGCTCAAGCTGCTGACGGTAGACCTCCGCCGCATCGGCTTGTCCTACAATCACCTGGGCCAGACGAGCGGCACGCCTGTGCTGCTGTTGAAAACGCTGTGCCTCGTGACGCAGTTCAGTGAACAGATGATGGGCTAATGGCCTGCTATCATAGATTGTGGCTTCCATAAGGCAGACCTCCTTTCCTGGTGCAGCTTCTTAATCATTATATAGAGAAGCTCGGAGAGGTATCGAGTCTCCCGATAGCGTTTTTTTATGATAGGAGAGGTGAAATAGGCTTTCTCTATCGTAAGGTGTTCTTCTTGTGAAAATGTGCCAGATATCACCAGAATGTACCCTCTTGGGGGAGGAGAGTGGCAATCATGAGAGAAATGAGTTACAATGCCTCCAAAAGAAGACAGGACAATGAAGCCTCAAGACTGACTCTTTTGTGAATGAACAATTCCTCTCTTTCCAGTTCTTATGACGGGCCTCTTTGTTCTGATGCTGGAAGTAAAAGAAAGGGAACTCATGGCTTCCGAGTGTTCTTTTGATATAGTATCACAGTTTGATGAACAGGAGCTGGTGAATGCTCTGGATCAAGCGCAGCGAGAAATAAAGACGCGCTATGACCTGAAGGATACCGATACCCAGATTGAGCATAACAAGGATACCGTGACAATTGTGACGGCTAATGCACTGGCTCTGAAGAGTGTTCGCGATATTATTGAGTCAAAAGCCGTGCGGCGTGGGCTCTCGCTCAAGATCTTCAAGTTTGGGAAAGAAGAACAGGCCGCCGGTGGTCGCGTGCGCCAGACCGCGCAATTGCAGCAGGGGATCACACAGGATCAGGCGAAGGAACTGAGCAAGTTCATCCGGGAGAAATTCCCGAAGGTCAAGCCGCAGATTCAGGGACAGGCTGTGCGCGTAAGCAGCAAGAGTCGCGATGAGTTGCAGGCGGTGATCACGATGCTCAAAGAGAAGGATTATCCGATCGCGTTGCAGTTTACCAATTATCGCGGGTAACGCTCTACGGGTAAGGTCTGTAGATAGGAAAAGAACGCGAACAGCATAGACGTTCTTTTTGTGGGTGGAAGGGATGGGGTGGGGGGCATCTCTGGTTGTGTTTAAACTACTACAATAGCGTATATTCCGGTTTTTTCTAAGTCGCAGGTACTTTAGTACCAAAACGAGTGTCCAGGAGGGGGAATTGTAGTACCCTGATTTTTGATTAGACCAAGCCTGCTAATACACCTGAGTGTAGAAATCCTTTTGTTTTGTGCGTACAAGCGCTCTTAAATAGAGAAAGAGACTATATGCCTGGGAACCGAGAAGTTTATAGCGCAGCAATAAATGCAGCCGACCGCCATCGTTGGGATAGTCAGTGGATGGAGGCGTTGCGGGAGTACCAACGAGCGCTTGCGGAGTTCCCAGAGGATGCGACCGCACGTAGTGGGCTAGGGTTCTGCTACATGCAGCTAAAGCAGTGGCAGCAGGCGCTCAACGAATATGAATATATCCTCAGGCGCGACCCGAGCAACATCATTGCGTTAAGCAAAACCGCGGAACTATACGGGATTCTAAACAGGCGTGAGGATGCATATCAAGCATATTTACATCTAGCAGATCTTTATTCTCAAGCCGGACAAGGTGCGCGTGCTGAAGCAGCCTGGCTCAAAGCAGTGCAGTTGTCCCCTGGCAATCCTGAGCCTCATGAACGACTCGCCAGCTACTACTTTGAAAAGAAAGATATCGCTGCAATGATGCAGCAGCGTCTGGCAGCGGCACAGGGATATTTATATCGAAATGAGCTAGAACTGGCACGCCAGCAGTGTGAAGAGGTTTTACGCGCTGATAATTCAAACGTCCAGGCTCGCCAGTTGCTCGCACAGATCCAACAGGGATCGGGGCCGCCTTTGGGGACAGCCTGGCCTGACTCCGTATCGAGTGCAGGGCCCCCGGCTCACATGCCTCAAACGACGAACAGCCCTTTCTCTCAAACAACGAATTCAGATCATTCTGTAGCCAATACCGTTTCATCGGGTAATACAAGCGGAGGTAATACTGGCATCATGGGTAACATGGGTAGCGCGGGCAACTATGGCGGAGTGAATAATATGGCCTCTTCCGCCGCTCTTACCGGCTCCGGTGGGATGCCTCGCAGGCGCATTACTGCCAGTCAGGTCACAGAGGCGTTGAAACAGGCCCAGATCTTTCAAGATCAGGGACGATACAATGAGGCCATTGATCTCTGTGAACAAATTTTAGAAAGTGGCTTTGACCGTCCTGATGCCCGCTACTTTCTAGGATGGCTCTATCAGGAGCAGCAGCGCTGGGATGATGCTATTCGGCAGTTCCAGATGTTGCTGAATGATCCTGATTATGCTCTTTCTTGCTATTATGCTTTAGGCCAGTGCTATCGAGCACGTGGCGATCTTCGTACTGCGACGGTTCATTTTGATGAAGCTGTTGACCGGGTTAATCTGGACGCGCTTACCGTTGAAGAGGCTGACCAACTGGTTCAGCTCTGTCAGGAAGCCGCGGAGGCTCATCGCTTGCTCGGTGAACAGGAACAGGCACTGACCGTTTATAACGCTCTTCTTGGTTTCCTGCGTAGCCGTGGTTGGAACGACAAAGTTGCTCAGGTAGAGTTTATGTTGCAACAGGCGCAAAATGCACCTGCGCCTGCTCGCCCTGTTACCCCCCCTGTCACTCAGAATGGCTCACCGATGCAGGGGCCGCCATCACAGATGCCGCCACAACAGCCGATGGCCGACGCGGCAACGATGATGTTTAATGCTCCTCCACAGGCCCCTATGCCGCCGCAGCAGCCACAGCAGCCACAACAGCCAGCGGCAAACCAGGCGAATAATAACGTGGGCGAACTTCCAGATTGGTTGACCGGCATCCTGAATGAAGGCGAACAACCACAGATGGCGGCTCCACAACAGCCACCAATGTCACCGCCGCAGGCTTCAGTGGCCGAACAGCCAACAATGATGCAGCCGAGTATTGGCGATCAAATGGCGCCTCAACAGTCAGTTCCTTCACAGCCGTTGCAGGCTCCACAGCCTGAACAGCAGGCAGCTCCTTCCTGGCTAACAGAGGATATTCCGCCTGCCGCGCCAAACTCAACGCGGGTGCTGCCACAAGATCAGTTTGGTGGCGATATCTTTGGCCAGCCGATGCAGCAGCCGACGCCGCCTCCGGGGCAACAGCCAGCCGTACAGCAGCCGACACCACCTCCGGGGCAGCAACCAACGGTCCAGCCGATGCAGCAACCGGCAGCACCGCAGTCGATGCAGCAGCCGACGCCGCCTCCGGGCCAGCAGCCGGCAATGCAATCAATACCGCAACAACCAACTATGCCGCAGCAGCCGGCACCTGCACAGCCAGCGGCGCAACAGTCGAGCTTCTTGTTTGAGCAGCCGACACCGCCGCCAGGCCAGCAACCGGCAATGCAGCAACCGGTGGCACCGCAGCCGCAGCAACCGACACCGCCTCCAGGTCAGCAGCCGGCTGTCCAGCCGATGCAGCAACCGGTGGCACCGCAGCCGCAACAGCCGACACCGCCGCCGGGCCAACAGCCGGTGATGCCGCAAGGCTTCCCGTTTGAGCAGCAGCCGCAACAGCCGACGCCGGGCCAACAGCCGGTGATGCCGCAAAGCTTCCCGCTTGAGCAGCAGCCGCAACAGCCGACGCCGCCGCCGGGACAACAGCCAGCGGTCCAACCAATGCAGCAGCCAGTGGTAGCACAGCAGCCAGTTATGCCTGCTCCAGCAGAGAAATCACCGGTTGTCTCGCAGCCGTTACAGGCCGCGCCAACTCCTGCCGACCAGGTTAGCTTGTTGCTGCCGAACACGCCGCAGGAGCCACAGCTAAGCACACTGGCGGGCATGATTGCGGGGACTGCGTCACCTCAGCCGGAGACAAAGCCTGCTGAAGATCTGTTGAGTCAGCTCGCTGGCAGCACAAATACGGTTCAGGTTGAGGATGCCATTACGGCAAGTACCTATAATCTGCCGGAGAATGTGCGGGGGCGGGTTGCCCAGTCGATGCGCGACATTCAAAACTATGTCAATCATGGCCTGCTGACACCTGCAATGGAAGAGTGTCTGCGCGTGATCGAGATGGCGCCACAATATCTGGATGTCCATCAGGTACTGTGTGAGATCTATGTGCGACAGGGTAAAATCGAGCAGGCCATTACCAAGTATGCCATTCTTGTTGATACCTATATTGTGAACGGGCGTACCGAGGATGCGATTGCTACCTATCGGCGTATCTTGCAGCTTGAGCCAAATAACCTGACCTATCGCATGCGTCTGATCAATCTTTTGTCGTCGCATGGGAATAAAGAGGATCTCTTGCGTGAGCGAACGCTGGCAGCGGAAGCGTATCTGCGCCTGGGCTATATGGATCGTGCGCTGACCGAACTGGAGCAGGCGCTACAGGAGAGCCCGACCAGTGTTCCTACCCGCCTGAACTATGCACTGGCTTTGCAAAAGCTCGGACGCAGTCAGCAGGCGATGGCTGAGTATCAGCGCGTCTTGCAGGTTGATCCTCGCAACATCACCGCGTTGGTCAGGCTACATATCATGCAGATTACGGCCCTCGGTACTGCACGCTCGAACTCGTTGGAACTGCTTTCTCGCATTCGCTGGCAACTGCGTGGTGAAGGCCAGAAGAACGCGAACGCGGTTGTCCGTGAGTATCTACAGGCAGTTGATATCTATCCGAATAATGCGGATGTTCACTATTCGCTCGGACAGATTTACCAGCAGTGTGGCCTGTTTGATAAAGCGGTCGATTCGTACAGCCTATCGCTGCGTGATAGCTCGGTGGAAGTGCTGGCACGGGTTGCATCCGCGCATTGTCTCTTGCAGCAAGGGAAGCCCGAACCTGCAATTCAGCATCTCGAACAGGCTCTTCAGGCCGCCCGGCGCTCGCCCGTGGCAATTGATCCGGCTACCTGGGCCGCCCGTCCCCGTGAGGAGGGTGAGGAGCATAAAGCGCCAGAGGTCGAGATCTCGAAGTTACTGGCGGATGCCTATGCTCGTACAGGTCGTATGGAGCAGCGCGATGCCCTGTTACGCCAGTTGAAGCAGACTCGTGCCGCTCAGGATGAGGTTGCCTCGACACTGGCGGAAATCTCGGCGCGTCAGAGCGACCCTGAGACAACGCTGCGTGAGTATCTGGAGCTGGTGAACCATTATCGGAGCAGCCGACAGGGAGACAACGCGATCAAGGTGCTGAACGAGATGGTGCGGCTTGCTCCTCAGGATCCTCGTGCTCATGAGGAACTGGCCGAGATCTATATCAACCGTGGTCTACTCGAAGAGGGCATTGCAGAGCTACGCCTGCTGGCCGATATCTACTTACGTCGGAATCGCTCGAGTGATGCCGCGCTGGTGCTTCAGCGTATCGCCAGTATCTATGATGAGATGGGCGACAATGATGAGGCTCTGGCGAACTACTGCCGGGCCGCCGAGCTTGACCCAACCTCAATGGATCTGATGCGCGAGGTGGTTGGTTTCTGTTATCGTGTTGGCCGATCTCATGAGGCCGCCAGATATCAGGAAGCGATTGCGCGCCACTACTACGAAACCCATCAGGTGAAAGAGGCGGTCGCCGCGCTACAGCAGTTAATCACTATCGATCGAACGAACTACGATGCCTATGATATGCTCGGTCAGACCTATCAGTCTGTTGGTGAGTATGAACAGGCAAGCAGGGTATATCGTAACCTGGCAAAGGTGAATCCAGGGAGCACAGTAGCGCGTGAACGCCTGGCGACATTGCAGGAGTTGCGTTCAAGTTCCCGCTAAGGTTTGTTCTTGGAGAGGGGCAATAATTTGCCTCTCTCTTTTTTTATTTTGACCGGGCTCCTCGCGGTTCTGCTTCCAGGAAGGGCTTGACGAATCATGTTAGGGTGTGCTAATATCCGAGTAGATTGGTAAGATTTAAAGGGGAAAATGAAGGCCAGATATATTCCATTTTCCCTCCTTCTCGCTGTTTTTCACGTCAGGGAATGTGTTCGGGAACTCATGGGTACCGAAACACATTCCTTTCTTTTTGGGACCAGGCGTCATCTGGCGAGAATGCTTCTTATATGCAAGCGAGTAAGAAGAAGTATTTGGTCCTATCAGTATAATATCCTCAAATGCGTAATAGTACCCATTCTTTCATGTGCATATGCTTTACCTCCCCTCGCCTCTGCTAAGCCTCCTCTAGCGAGGCGAGGTTTTTTTTGCCGGAGGGAAAAAAAGAGCGCAAGAGGAATCCCTTCAGAGGGGAGGCCTGCTCTTGCGCTTTTACTCTTTTGAGGGTTGAATGACCGAAGAGTTTATTTGCCTGGTTTTTCGCGGGCTTTTTCCGCGTGAGCCACGGTACGGGCGGCAGCGGCTTTACGGTATGCCATCTCATCGCGTTTTGTCTTGATCTCAAGCAGGGCGCGATAGGTCTGATAGACGACCGGACGGTAGGCGAGGTCATGCGTGTCCATAAAGCGGATGGGATAGCCGCCAAACCCGCGCTTGAACTGATAGACGCCCCAGAGCTCCTGACCTTCTTCGAGGATATCAGGAATACCCCGGAAGTTGTAGTACCAGCAACCATGTTGTTTAGCCCACTGGATGCCAGTCCATTGCAACAGGTGGTTTGGCATGCGCTCACGATGCTCGTTGCCCGATGCTCCGTACATATACCAGCTCCAGCGCCCGAAACACAGAACAATGATCGCAGCAATGGGCTTGCCTTCATATTCGGCTATAAAAAGCTGACCCATGTCCTGTGAGCGGAAGGTTTCGAGTACGTTGCGGTAAAACTCTTTGCTATTAATATGGAAGCGATCGCGCTCGCTTGTTACCTGATAGAGACGGAAGAAGGCATCAAAATCAGCGTCGCTGGTTCCGGGACGGACGGTGACGCCTTTCCGGCCTGCCAGCCGAATATTGTAGCGCCACTTCTCTTTCATCTGAGAAAGCAGCGTTTTCTCGTCTGGCTGGATATCCAGCACCCATTCGTGACGGATATGGACATAGTGCGGGTTTGCATGAAAGCCAAAGCGGCGCAAGGCCGAGGACCATTTCAGGTTGCGATCAGCAACGCTTGGCTCCACTTTTAGCATAAAAGCGCCCCGCTTATGCGCCTCTGCCTTCACGAAATTGAGGAGGACGGTCATTGCGGGAGAATGAGGGTCCTCAATAATCGGTCCGCGTGGTGCGTAAAAGTAGGTCTGCTTGATAATTGGTGCCTGAGAGACCAGGATCAGCATTGCGGCGCATAGCTTGCCGTCGTTGTCTACAACGCCGACACGAAGTGTTTCCTGCACGCCGTCAAGCTGAGTGGCGTAGTCTCCCCACTCATAGGATTGTGTAATATTGCAGCAGACTGATGAGGTGACGAAATCGTTCCACTGCTGACGGTCAGTAATAATACGGGCTTCCATTTCCAATCCTTTTATTCTGTGTCCTGTTTTACGCCGATTTTTCCGCCTTCTTTTGCTGTTCTACGGGCGGTTTCTTCTTGCTACCGGTTATCTGTTTCTCGGCGGGATTCTGCGCTGATTTGGCCCCATTCTGGGCGGCTGCCGGTGAGGTTTTCTCAGGGCGTTTGGTCTGAAGCTGACCGCTGGCGGCTCGCTCAAGCTCGACTTTTCGGCGTTCGCGTGCGCGGCGGGCGCGTTTCCATTCGACAAGCGTTGTCCAGAGCGTATAAATGGCTGGCCGGTACACGAAGTCCTGTGTAGGGATATTCAGGCGGGAGAAGCCCCCAAAGCCCTTCTTATATTCGTAGACGCCCCACATTTCCTCGCCGGGCTCCAGAATCTCTGGAATGGTACGGAAGTCAAAGTGAGTGCATCCCTTTGACTGTGCCCACTGGATACAATGATATTGCAGCAGGTAGGTGGGCTTGAGATTGCGCTTGTGATTGCTTGAGGCGCCGAACATATCCCAGCACCAATCGCCAAACCGGATCAGCATTTTCGCCGCGATCGCTTCGCCCTCGTGTTCTGCGAGGAAGAGTACCGCATCACCCTTGCTGGCAAAGTGCCGCAGGATCTCCTTATGATACGCCTTGTCGTGAATGAAGAAGGCGTCGCGCTCGCTGGTAATTTTCATCAATTCGTAGTAGGCATCGAAATCGGCATCGGTGGTAGCCTCACGAATAACGACGCCTTTACGGGCGGCGGAACGCACGTTCTGACGCCATGTCATCTTGAATTTTGCAAGCAGTTCTTCAGCGGGAGGGCGGATGTCCAGGACCCAGCTTCTACGCCCGTGAACGGCTATCGCGTTGTTACGGAAGCCGAGGCGCTGATAGGCGTTGATCCATTCCTGCTGATTGGGATCGTCATCGGCGATATTGGGTTCGATACGAAGGACGACGGCCCGTTCTTTGCGAGCAATCAGATGAGCATGCTGGATCAACGCTGGCAGTGCAGGCGAATCGGGGCTGGTAACGGTTGGCCCTCGAACGCTATACAGCCACTTGAGCTCGACGCCCGGGATTTTGACAGGCAGAGGAACCGGATTGACGGTCAGTAGCATCGCGCCGATCATTTCGCCATCCTGAAGGGCGCCCAGACGGTAGATGCGCCCTCCAAGATATTTGTTGAGTTCTCCCCACTCATAGGACTGTAGAAGATGCCCGCGAGGCTGTGCCTGAAGGAAGTTATTCCATTGTTCGCGATCGGTGATTTCTTCTATGGTAAGAGACATACGCAATTACTTCTTTTCTTCTTGCTCCAAAAATTCACTTCTCAAAAGGCTGTATACACGAACGTTGTTATATTTGCCGAAACGGAAAATGGCTTCGCGCAATGTACCTTCATACTTGAAGCCCGCTTTTTCATCGGCTTTCCATCCGCCTATATTCTCTTCCATATCCTGCGTCTGGATGCGGTTCAGATTTAATTCCATAAATCCGTAGCGGATCATAAGCTTTGTTGCCTCAGTGCCGTATCCCTGCCCCCAGACGCTGCGATCTCCGATAATGACGTAGAATTCGGCTGTCTGATTGAGGGTGTTGATGTCCTTTAAGCCAACCAGACCGATGAGGCGATTATCACTCTTCCGCACGACACCAAAAATAATATGACCGAAGCTTTTGTACAGGTTCTCGATGCGTTCTTTTCCGCGGTAGTCGCTTGTTGGGTAAACGGAGAAATAACGGCGGATCTCCTCATCATTTAGCCAGGTGGAATACAGGTGGTTGTCCTGGGCCGGTTCCAGAGGACGGAGGTAGAGACGGTCTCCAATAATAAAAGGGTTTTGCATCTCGGTAATATTTTCAGACATAGTTTTGTACTCCATAGCTTCAATGTTCTCATGCATACAAGTTACTGGTTTTGAGGGCAGTATAACATAGCGAAAAATTCGAGGCAATTTGATCGTGCTTTTCTAGGGAGAAAGGGATACTATGCACAGACAGGTATCCTATTTCGCTCTTTATCCTGCGGCCTCACTCCTGTTTCGTCAACTTGCTGTCTATCTTTGCTTGCTTGCCTCTTGACAGCGAGATTTCTCTATGTCTATAATTGACTAAACTGATCAACTAAATTAAAAATCCAGGTAGCGTGCCCCTCGGTACGACTTCAACAGGGAAAAGTAGGTACGGAAAAATGTTTGTGATTGAGTCCGAGAACCCCCTTCGGAGGTTCGCTTTGACGCCGCTTGCGCCACGCATCAACCTATCTATGATTCGTGCTATTCCTCATATGTCCTCCCTCTCTCAGCGTTGTATGCCCTGTTCCATGTGTGCCTGTTGTTGTTAGGGCCTGGCTGCATTCTTTCATCCCTTTCTCTTGAGTCTTCTCTTTTCATTCTATGGCATGGAATAAAATCCTGTCATTGATGTGTCTTATGTTATAAACTAGAGAAAATAACACCGCTCGGTTATTTTCATTCTTTTCTGTTCAT
>Ga0164243_10002527_pt1 | contig 30123 bp, 26 predicted proteins | sample OricompcompostOP_FD_108781 | JGI IMG/M metagenome (GOLD analysis project Ga0164243, IMG submission 108781) | Organic Plus compost microbial communities from Emeryville, California, USA - Original compost - Organic plus compost (OP) | ecosystem: Engineered > Solid waste > Mixed feedstock >... | reverse complement strand
GCTTTCAAAGCCGGTCGCGGAAGTGGCCGCGGTTGCAAAGAAGGACATGCAGCCCGGCGAAAAGCTCGATGCCATTGGCGAATATTGCTACCGCGCGTGGATCATGACCTCAGGCGAAGCGCGTAGCGCGCATGCGATCCCCTGCGGGCTTCTGCAAGGTGGCAGCGCGACCAAGCCGATCAAAAAGGGCGAGCTCATCACTTACGATAATGCGGCTGTGTCTCCCGGTTCCAAGATTGCTGAACTGCGTGCACGTCAGGATAAGCTCGTCTACGGAGCGTGAGGACAAACATCATGGTTCAAGCCAAAAAAGTCGAGTCGCAGGATATGGGCGACCGCCACAACTTGCCTTACGCCTTCCGCACCTATTCGCCGGATCAATTGAAAGAAGCGCTGCACAAGATGTATCTCATCCGCCGCTTTGAGGAAGGTGCGGAGGAAAGCTACACGCGCGGCCTCATTCATGGGACGATGCATCTTTCCATCGGGCAGGAAGCAAGCGCGATGGGATCGTGTCTGCCGCTCAATGACGACGACATGATTACCTCGACCCATCGCGGCCACGGCCACTGCATCGCCAAGGGCGCCGACGTGAAGCGCATGTTTGCCGAGTTCTTTGGCAAGGAAACCGGCTATTGCAAAGGCCGTGGCGGCTCAATGCATATCGCTGATGTTTCCAAGGGAAACCTTGGCGCGAACGGTATTGTCGGTGGCGGTATTCCGATTGCGGTCGGCGCTGCGCTTTCTGCCAAGAAGCAAAAGAACGGCAAGGTTGTCGTGTCGTTCTTCGGGGACGGCGCGAACAACGAAGGTGCTTTCCACGAAGCTCTCAATATGGCCTCCGTCTGGAAGCTCCCGGTTGTTTTCGTTTGCGAAAACAACGGTTACGGCATGTCCACCTCCACCAAGCGCTCGACAGCGGTTGCCAATGTTGCCGAGCGTGCATCGGCCTATAACATGCCGGGCGTGATCGTGGATGGCAATAATCTGTCGGAAGTGGCTGAGGCCGTCAGCGAGGCCACCGAACGCGCGCGGCGCGGCGAGGGACCTACGCTGATTGAAAACAAGACTTACCGTATCCGTGGCCATTCCAAGAGCGACCGCAACCGCTATCGCACCAAGGAAGAGATCGAGCATTGGCAGAATGATCGCGATCCAATCGCGCATTTTGAGGCCGATCTGAAAGCTTATGGTTTCATCAGCGATGCCGAGATCGAGGAGATACGCGCAGAAGTGGAGAAGGAAATTGCCGAAGCGATCGAATTCGCCAAGAACAGCCCCGCGCCTGATTTGACCAATCTGACCCGCGACGTTTACACGGACGATATTTGAACATGGACACGACAATCCGTGAGTTGAGCTATTCGCAAGCCATTCAGGAAGCCATGGCGATTGCCATGGAGCGCGACGATCGTGTGTTCCTGATGGGCGAGGATATTGGCGTGTATGGCGGCGCATTTCAGGTGACCGGTGACCTTGTCCATCGCTTCGGTGAAGACCGGGTCATGGATACGCCCATTTCGGAACTGGGGGGCGCTGGCGTTGCTGTCGGTGCAGCGCTGACCGGCATGCGCCCGATCTTCGAGTTCCAGTTTTCCGACTTTGCAGCGCTTGGTATGGAGCAGATCGTCAATCAGGCAGCAAAAATCCGCTATATGCTAGGCGGCGCTGTGTCCGTGCCGCTCGTCATGCGTTTTCCGGCAGGCTCCGGGACGGGGGCCGCGGCGCAGCATAGCCAGAGCCTTGAGGCATGGCTCGGCCATGTGCCGGGGCTGAAGGTCTTGCAACCTTCAACGCCGCATGATGCCAAAGGCATGTTGCTTGCGGCCGTCGAAGATCCGGACCCCGTCATGATCTTTGAGCACAAGCTGCTTTATAAAATGAAAGGCCCGGTGCCTGAAGGCTTTTACACTGTCCCTATCGGCAAGGCGGAAGTGGTCCGTGAAGGCCGCGACCTGACCATTGTTGCAACGGCGATCATGGTGCACAAGGCACTCGATGCTGCTGCCGAACTGGCAAAGGATGGTATCGATGTCGAAGTGATCGACCTGCGCACTGTACGTCCGATCGATCGCGAAACCATCATCAAAAGCGTCAAGAAGACGTCCAGACTGCTCTGCGTCTATGAAGCTGTGAAAACCCTTGGTATCGGCGCTGAAATCTCTGCAATAGTGGCGGAAAGTGACGCTTTTGATTACCTTGATGCGCCAATCGTGCGTCTTGGCGGTGCCGAAACTCCAATTCCATACAATCCCGATCTCGAGCGCGCGACTGTTCCACAGGTGCCCGACATTCTGAAAAGCGCTCGCGATCTGGTTAAGGGAGTGCGCTGACCATGGCTGTGGAAGTCATTCTCCCCAAGGTCGATATGGATATGGAGACGGGGCAGATTTCGCGATGGTATGCAGAGGACGGCGATACCGTCACGAAAGGTCAGCTTCTCTTTGAAATCGAGACTGATAAGGCTGCGATGGAAGTCGAAGCGCCCGCGTCGGGCATCATCGCAGATATCAGCGCTGCTGAGGGGACGGTAGTGCCTGTCGGTCAGGCCGTCGCCTGGATTTATGACGAAGGCGAAGAACGCAACGGGAAGTCCGCGCCTGTTACCGAAGAGCCGATTGTTGTGCCAGTCGAAACGGTCGCTGAACCGGTCGCTCAAAAACGGGTTGCCTCCCAATCCGATGAAACGGGCTCAAACAACGATGTGCGGGCGACGCCGCTCGCTCGCAGGCTTGCGCGTGAAGCCGGCATCGATCTGGCTGCGGTTCAAGGCTCGGGTCCGAAGGGCCGCGTACAGAAGAAGGATGTCGAAGGCGACGTCGGCAATTTGAAGCCTGCGATCCCAGCTAAATCGTTTGCAAGCAAGAATGCGGAACCAACCGCGCTCGGCCAGCTCAATGCAGTCTGGCTGCGTGAGGGTGAAGCAGGGCGCTTGCCGATTGTTCTGCTCCACGGTTTTGCAGCCGATCTCAATTCGTGGCGGGGATTGTTTGCCGGTGCATCGCTCGGCCATCCTATCCTGGCGCTTGATCTTCCCGGACACGGTAATTCACCGCGTACCGTTCCTGAAAGTATCGATGACATTGCCGCCGCAGTGGAAGCGACACTAGGGTCCCTGAGCGTGAGTTCGTGCCTTCTGGTTGGGCATTCGCTTGGCGGTGCGGTGGCGACCCTCATCGCAGCGCGCAGTGTTGTCGATGTGCGTTCCTTGCTGCTGATCTCGTCGGGCGGGTTGGGACCCCAGATCAACGGTGCCTTTATCAAGGGGCTCGTCGGCGCGAAAAGCGAAGCCAGCATCGTTCCCTGGCTGAAGCTGCTCGTCGCCGGCGAGAACCAACTGACCAGGCCGTTCATCAATGCAACAGTTGCGCAGGCTGCCGATACGGAACTGCGCAATACGCAGGAAGCGATTGGCGCCCGATTCTTTGCAGATGGCACGCAAACCTTTGAGGTTCGCTCAAGCATTGCAGCGCTTGCGATGCCGGTGCGGCTTATCTTCGGAGCGGAAGACCGGGTAATACCCGTTGCTCACGCGCATGGTCTGCCGGGCAAAGTTGGCGTCCACATCTTCGCAGGTTGCGGACATATGCCACAAATCGAGGAGCGGGCTGCGGTGCTGCAAATCCTGAAAGAGTGCGCAGCCGCTGCCTAACCAAGATAATCAAGAACAGCACATCGCTTTGCAGCGATGTGCTGTCTCTCATTCCGCTTGCACCTTTTCACGGAGCATCTGTGCGGCACTTTCTTCATCGGTAATGAGAACGGTCGGCTTCAGAAGCTTTATTGCCCCAAGCAGGGCTGCAATCTTCTCTTTTCCGCCTGACGTGAGGATACGCTGCGGCGTCTTTTGAAGGCTCTCGATCTTCGCCGACATGACACGATCATGGACCGGATCATCGACGATCTTGCCGTCCTTGTCATAGAAGTGGAACAATACGTCGCCGACGGCACCGTTTTCTATGAGCGACAGTTTCTGCGCCTCATCGATCAGCCCCACCCGATAAGACGTGCTGCTGGCGGTTTGAATATCGCCGACGCTGAGCAGAACCATGTCGAGTTCTTCGGCCATGTCGAGCACGGTGTTCAGGCCGCAGCGCTCAATGAGGGCAATGCGGGTTTCCTTGCTGTCGACGAGAGCCGGGGCGGGAATCAGATAGCCTTCGCCTTGAAAAATCTGCGCGAATTGCCAGGCAAATTCCGGCGGATTGGAACGGCGCGGCTGTACGATGCCGCCGAGCAGGGAAATGACTTTCAGATCGTTGAGCGGGCGCGCGCCGATATGTTGCAGGGTGCTGGAAAGGGTACGTCCCCAGCCGACCCCTATCGTCATGCCGTGCTGCACCTTTTCAGAAAGATAGGCGCCAGTGGCGGCGCTGATCGGCGGGATAGGGTCGATGTCAGGCGAAGAGAGGGGAGCGACGATGGCGCGCTCGAGGCCGAAGATCTTTTCAAGCTCGACCTCAAGAGATGTCAGGCTTGCCAGCTTGCCCTCGATAGTAATCTTTACTTCATTGCGAGCACGGGCATCAGCCAGAAGGCGAACGATTGTGACACGTCCTACCCCGAGCGCTTCCGCAATGTCATTCTGGGTCATTTGTTCAACATAATACATCCACGCAGCACGTGTCCGCAGCCGGCTTGTACGGTTTTCGGCGGCCACGCCTTCCGATCCGATGATGAGGTCTGCCGTTTCCGGATTCTTCTGGGTCTTCTTGCCGGCCTTTTTCAAAACCATCCCTCAAATTAATGGCGTAATACTGCATTATAGAAGCGCTGTTCTTACACCGAAACTATTGCTTTTCCGTATGAAGGCAAACCATAATTCATGAGTCCGATCCATCCTGTCACGATGTGCCGCCGTCGAGGAAACTGAACATGTTACGCACTCTTTCGGAAGAAATCGCAGTCAATCTGAAGGACCGCCTGCGTGAGGTTCGATACATGATTCGTTGCAATCGCCACGACAGCTTGCCGGGTGCTCCACGACATAGCGACATCCCGTCTCCTGAACTGTTGCTGGAACATGCGGCAAGCATGATGGACAGGGCTTTAACGACGGCCGAAACTATTTCCATTTCGCTGATTTCGTCGGACCCTAAAGTACATAACAGCGCGCCGCATGTGAAAAGCCTTTCGGTTTATTTTGGCAGCAGCTGGGAAGGGGTACGCGCTTTCCGCAAGGATATGTATTATCTCACCAAGGAAGTGCTGCGCCGCCATCAGCTGCAAAATGTGCTTATTCAGGAAGCCGCATTCGTAACGGTCCATGCGAGGATGATGCGAAAACACGGCTTGTTGCTGAAGAGCGCGTTTTCCGCAGAAGCAGGTGAAACAAAAATTGCGGCAACATCAAAAGCCGTGACCGCCCTGTTTCTGGAAATGCTTGGCGAAAGGCCGGTACGATTTATTTCGATGGATGGTCATTGCGACCCGCAGGCCTTGCGCAAATTTGAAACGACCTGTTTTGCAGCGGTAGGACTTGCCTGCGGTCTGGCCACTGCAAAGGCGGCAGATCTGACGGGCGTCGATCCTTTGGAAAGTGCAATTCTGGCGCTGGACGTGCGCCACGATCGCCTCATGCAGGCAGCAGAAGATCGCGATCAGGCGCATCTCGAAACTTTGTTCCAGACGCTAATTGCTCATCTTCCCTGACCCCGGGGCAGCCGGCTGAAACATATCCAAGATCAGCTTCTTTGCCCGGGGAATTGACGCCGGGCTCATGCTGAGTTCGGTCAGCCCCATTCGCAGGAACTCACCGATGAGTTCCGGCTTGCCTGCCGCCTCGCCGCACATGCCGACCATGATGCCGGCTTCCGTTCCGGCTTTCGCAGTCATCTCGATTGCCGCCATTACAGCCGGGTGGCTTACATCGTTGAGTTTCGCAACGGTTGGGTTGAGCCGGTCAGCAGCCATCACATACTGCGTCAGGTCGTTGGTGCCGATCGAGAAGAAAGCCGCTTCCTTTGCAAGTTCTCGCGCCGCGAAAACCGCCGCCGGGGTCTCGATCATCACGCCAAGATCAAACCCGGCGAAGGCCTTGCCTTCGCTTTCAAGCTCGCTGATGCATTCGCTGATAAGGCGTTTGGTTGAGCGGATTTCTCCGACATCCGAAACCATCGGCAACATGACTTTGAGATTGCCGTTAACCGCTGCGCGCAAAAGCGCACGCAACTGCGGCTTGAACACGTCCGGGCGGTCCAGGCACATGCGGATGCCGCGCCAACCCAGGAAAGGGTTTTCTTCCTCCGGAAATTCAATGCCAGCAATTGGTTTGTCACCGCCTATATCCAAAGTGCGAACGATGACGGGGTTCGGTGCAAAGGCTTTCAGAAGGGCCGAATAGGTTTCGGTCTGCATATCCTCTGAAGGCAGGTGAATATGCTTCATGAAGAGAAGTTCGGTTCGGAAAAGCCCGACACCCATCGCGCCGGCTTCAAGGGCGACTTCGATTTCTTCCAGCGCACCCATATTTGCCGCGACTTCTATGATCGTGCCGTCGGTTCGGCGTGGGGTGGCGGAGCGGTAGGCATCCAGCGCCTGCTTTTCCTGCAAGGCCCTGGAAATGCGTGCTTCAATTTCGTTGCGGGTAGCGTCGTCAGGATCGGAGTGAACGATGCCTGAACTTCCATCCACCGCTACGGTTTTCGCGTTTCGTAGTTGTTGCACGGCGCTTCCGAGGCCCAAAACTGCTGGAATGCCATGTGTGCGCGCAATAATGGCGACATGCGATGTCGCACCTCCATGTCCGCAGACAACACCTTTGATCTTCTTGAGTGGCGCGCGCGCCAGATCCCAGGCGCCGATGTCTTCGGCAATCAGCACCGAGCCTTCCGGCAAACCTTCCAGATTGACGTCGTCTTTTCCGAGAAGCGCAAGACAAATCTGACGGCTGACAGCGTGAACATCGTCTGCCCGTGCGTTGAGATAGGGATCATCAAGGGTCGCGAACTGCCCCGCAACTGTCGAAGCCGCAGCGAGCATGGCTGAAACAGCATCGAGACCGCCGCGAATAAGCCCAAGCGCTTCATCCGTCAGGCTGTCATCCGCCGCAATATCCTTTAGCGCTGCGATAATGCCTCTGTCAGTGTCAGCGAGATCACCGCTGGAAAGGGAAGCATCCATCCGCTGCTGTACGGTAGCGATGGCGGCTCTGAAGTGAGCAATTTCAGCCTCTATTTCAGCCGATGCCAACTTTCGGCCCAAAGGCTTGATTTCTTCGGGAAAGAACGGAAAAGCTGTGCCCAGAGAGATGCCTTCGCTTGCGCCGACACCTTTTATCTGCCCTGCGGGAAGCACTGGGTTGATCGCGGCTTGCAACGTGGTTTCGGCTTCAGGTGCAGCCGAAGGTTCAGGTGTGACGGGGGTTGCTGTTTCCTCCAGCCCCGCCTGTGGGTTTTCCAGATAGCCGATCAAGGCTTCGATGGCTTCAATCGCATCTGCTCCATCGGCACGAACGGTCACCTCATCGAGCTCTTTCACGCCAAGCAGCATCAGCTTGACAGAGCTCTTGGCGCTTACGCTTTTCCCGGCCTTGGCGATTTCAATATCACTCTCAAAACCCTTGGCCAGTTTAACGAAGCGGGTTGCAGGGCGCGCATGCAGCCCCTCACGCACCCGGACGATAGTCGAGCGTTCCATCTATGTAAGCCTCAAATCGATACTGAAACTTCCCAACGTCCTCGGCGTTGGAGCCTGTTCCAATTATCTGTTTTAACACGCAATCTTAAGCCTTGGGAGGACCGGTTTCAGCCGCCTATGGTTATAATCTGCCCTTCCTTCAGAGCAGCGACAAGCTCTTCGCCCGCTATTTCACTGGCACAGATTTCACCGGGACGATCTGTCGAATCTGCACCCGTGAATGAAATGACGACATGTCCGATTTCGCGCACTTTTTGCCAGGCGCTTTCGCCAACGGCGGTGATTTCGGCCTTGAGTGCACCGATTGCGATCTTCGTTCCTATGGCAGGAGCCGAAGCCTCGGGGCCTTCCTCCACCACGTGGAGGACCGATACTTCCGCCAGTTCCGGGGGGGAACCGTCAGCAAACAGGATGAGAACGCCGCCTTCGGCGAGGTCCGCTACTTCCGGGCCGATTGCGGTGATCCGCGTTTTCAGATGTATCGACATAGAGGCGGTCCTTTCTTCGTTTGGTATTCGATGCCCGTGATACCCGATCGGAAACATCGTTATTGCATATGTTTGGGCAGTGGCCCGCCGCCGCGCTTGCTGCGGCGGGCTGGGATTTCAGAGCACCGCGAGACTTACGACCCATGCGATCAGAACCGAAAGCGGGCCCATGATCTGACGGCTGATCAGAACTGCTGGCACACCGATCTCGATGGTCTTGGGTTTGGCTTCTCCGAGCGCCAGACCGACCGGCACGAAGTCGCAACCGACCTGCGTGTTATAAGCAAACAGGGCGGGCAGGGCCATCGCCGGTGCGATTGTGCCGTTTGCAATTTGCGGGCCGATGATCGCCACGCCGACGACCTGCGCGATTACCGCACCCGGTCCGAGGATTGGCGACAGGAATGGCAGTCCGCAAATTGCGGAAAGCACCAGCAAACCGACAATATTATTGGCCAGCGGGCCGAGCGGCTGTGCGAGAATATCGCCGATGCCGGTATAGAGGATCAGGCCGATCAGCATCGTCACGAACGCCATGAACGGCAGAACGTTGCGGATAACCTGATCGATTGTGCGGCGTCCGGCCTGGAAGAAGATGCCAACGACGCGACCCATGACGCGGCCGATGCTGCTGATAAGTCCGACAAGGCCGCCTTCGCTTGGCTGCTCCACAGGCGCTGGCTTTTCTTCCTCAACGGCAGCTGTAGCCGGAGCCGCGGCGGCTGAGCCGTCGGCCGGAACAATGTTTTCCGGCTTCACGCCTGAGACATAGATGTCTTCGGTGATGAATTGCGCCAACGGTCCTGCCTGTCCGACCGGCGTGATGTTCACGGTCGGGATGCGCTTGCGTGGATAGACGCCGCAACGGGCTGTGCCGCCGCAATCGACAACCACGACTGCCATTTCGCTTTCGATTGGTGGTGAGCGAAAGCCGTCAACGGCTTCCGCGCCTGTCAGTTCGGCGATCTGGCGTGCAAGCGGATGGATGCCGCCGCCAGTGACCGAAACCACCTTGTTTCGCTGATCGGTCGGCTGGATGACAAGCGGGCCACCCCAGCCGTTTGAGCCGCGGGAAATCTTGACTGCCTTGTAGGTCTTAACCATGGTTTTCTCCCCCGTGCCGGCTTAAAGCTCGATGCCCTGACGCCGCGCCATGATGGCGGTGATGCGTTCAGTGAGCATGCCTTTGAGGAGGATCACCACGAGACCCACAATGGCGTACCAGATGGCGACATTGATGTGATAGCCGGTTGGAACCGCGCCTTTTTTCTCAAGCTCCAGAAGGGCAACCAGAACGCCCCCCCAGACAAAATATTCGCCGGGATTGATATGCGGGAAGAGACCCAGTGGCGGGTGGACGTAGGACACAGCCGCATCATAGAAAGCGGGTTTGTATTTTTCGTCCAGGAACGAACCGAATGTATAAGCCATCGGGTTAGTCAGGAAGAATACCGAAAGAACCGGCAGAACCGTGTAGCGGGTGAGCGCAATTCGCCCCGCGCTGCGTGCGATGCCATGCACGCGCTTTTCGCCGACCAGTTCGGTTACGGCATAGAAGGCGGTCATAAGCACGACGAGTGTGGGAATGATGCCGGTAACAAACCCTGCAAAAACTTCGCCACCTTTCTGGAAGACGCCAATGAAGTGCTTGCCGATGGAGGCAAGCCAGCCAAGCTGCTCTTCCTGCTGGACGTTCTGAAGCCGTTCCTTGAACTGATCCACGGTAATCCCGCCGCTACCAGCGTCGCCCGGCGTGGTGGTGGTTGCTTGTGCAAGCTGCAAAAGGTCATTTCCGGCGTGCTCTGCGGCATGTTTGCCATGCAGCGCCGCATCGGAAATCATGCCGCCGGCCATGTGTATGGATTGAATTGTTACGTCGGCGTGTTGCGCCAACATTGTCACTATCGACATTGCTCCTCCTCGATTGCTTGTTTCAGGCAAGCAACTCCTATGCTCCCACTGCCTTCAGACCTTCGAGTTCGATCCCATCGGATTGGTTACTTATGCGACCGATCTGATCTATCGCCTGCGTGGCGGCAGCCACCACTTCAGGCGTTCCTTCTCCAATAGCGGGATTGTCCTGCAATTCGCCGAGACGCATTCCCTCAAAACCTTCGCGGCGGATGAATTTTGCGAAAACCGTTCTTCCGCTCATCTGGAGGAAGCGTCGCACAACCAGGTTGCGGTCTACGACGATCAACACGATGACACCTTTGCCGAAGCGTCCCCGTACATGCCCCGCGCCAACAAAGCCGTCGGAATATTTCGAAGTGATGCCCTTCATCACATCGGAGTAGTGACGCATCTGGAACCAGACCCCAAGCGATTGGAAGCCCCACAGCAAGGCGAGCGCCAGCAAAGCCCATTGCCAGATAGCCATCTTGTTCTCCTCCCACGAAGGGCGAACGCGATATTTTCGGAGTTCGCCTTTCGTCAATTAGAGAACATTTGTCTTCTTGAATGTCAATATGTATAATTTTTTCGTTACCGGAAGACGAATGAAGACTGACATTTCAATTGGCTTCGCGTAATGTCGCCTGCAAACAGGAGGCCGCTTGCGCTATGGATTTGCTGCTTAGGGAACAAATGGCATCGATGCCCGATCTGCGTCATCGACTGCGTCAGCTGCGTTGGTTCAGGGCGACATTTCGCAAGCATGCAACCCTTCTGCATGATCTTTATGGTGTTGAATACGATATTAACGAGAAGAAGCTCACCGAGGCGTTTTTGAACTGGGTGGAGCTGGTTGACCAGAACAAGCGTTTTGCCAAGGTGGATCGCAAGGATTTTATCACCTTCGCAGCTGGCCTTGTGCTGCGTGAACTGATCCGTTTGTCGCCTGCGAAGGTCGTCTCACCACCACATCGGGCCAGTGGCGACGCTGCGCGCCTTTATGAGATCGTCAGCTTCTGGCCCGAGGGTTTTCTCTACACCAACTATTGCATCTGCGCCATCGCCGCCGTGCAGGAACAGGAGTTCGGCACGGTTCCGGATATAGATCAATGTGCCGACGAGTTGCGTACATGGTGGTCCTATAAGGAAAATATCGCCGAAATGCCCGGTTATGCGATTGCATTTCTCGATAAGTTTCTTGGTGGAGAGCCCAACTGGGTTATGCCTGATCTGGCATCCGCACGCGCAGCGGTGAAGCGCGCGCTGGGCGCAGATAAACCGGTTACGGAAATCCGGAATAAATAGTCGCTGCTTCACTCTGCCGTCTCCCCCCTGTTGGAGGGGGAAGGTCGTCCAGGTGTGCGGCTTTTGGCTGGTATAATCCGCCTCTTGGACATAATGTGGACAGAGCATTTCCAGCAACTTGTGAAGAACAGGAAATAGCTCTTATCGGCATAGACGGTTGCCAAAAAACCATATTTAGCCAACAAGGGTTGGAATCAAACGCTCAGCGTCAAGAATGGAACGTCACTTGAAACGCATCAAAATCGGCTTGGTTTGTCTCTTTCTGGCAGGTGTTTTGCCAGCGCATGCTTTTGAAGCCGGTTCTCCGGCCCTTTTGAAGCCTTCGCCGGAGCAAGTTCAAGCCGCCCATCTGACAGCGGAATTCCTCACACGTTTTCACTATCGGCCTGTCCCGCTCGATGATGCGTTGTCGGTTCGGATCATGAACCGGTTTATTGACTCGCTGGACCCGGATCGCCTCATCTTTCTCCAGGCGGATGTCGATAAATTCCTGACCGGCAGCAAGGAGATCGACGATGCTATCGACCGGCAGGACCTGACCATTCCCTTTTCCATTTTTAACGTCTACCAGACGCGCATCATCGAGCGAATGACGTTTGCGCGCGGTCTGCTCAAGCAGAATTTCGATTTCAGCAAGCAGGAAATTTTCTCCATCGTGCGCGACAAGGAGCCGTGGCCGCGATCGAACGAGGAAAGCGATGATCTATGGCGCAAGCGCGTCAAGAATGACTGGTTGCGTCTGAAGCTCGCCGGCAAGGATGATGCGACTATTCGCAAGACGCTCGATAAGCGCTATGAGAATTCCATCGAGCGCACGTACAAGTATAAAAGCGATGATGCCTTTCAGTCATTCATGGCTGCCTATACGACATCAGTCGATCCCCATACCGACTATTTCGGCGTCAAGGCTTCGGCCGAATTCGACATTTCGATGAAGCTGTCGCTGGTTGGTATCGGCGCTGTGCTTCAGGAGAGAGACGACTACACGACAATCCGTGAGCTTGTTGCGGGTGGCCCGGCGCAGTCGTCGGGCAAGCTTTCCGTGGGCGACCGTATCATCGGCGTTGGTCAGGGCAAAGACGGTCCGATCAAGGAAGTGATTGGCATGCGCCTCGATGAAGTTGTACAGATGATCCGCGGTGACAAGGGATCGGTCGTGCGGCTCGATATTCTTCCGGCCGATGCCGGCGCCGACGGCAAGCACCATGTCATCACGCTGGTTCGTGACAAGATCAGCCTCGATAAGCAGGCCGCGAAGAAAACGATCCTTCCCGTAAAGGACGGAGACGTTACCCGTAAGATCGGTGTGATCACGCTGCCAGCGTTCTACGAAGATATTCAAGCGCGACGCAAGGGTGACAAGAACTACAGGAGTGCGAGCCGCGATGTTGCCAAGCTGATCGCCGAGTTGAAGCAGGATAAGGTCGATGGTGTCCTGGTTGATTTGCGCAACAATGGTGGCGGTTCGCTGAGCGAGGCGATTGATCTGACAGGTCTGTTCGTCGGAAAGGGACCGGTCGTCCAGCAACGCAATGCAAACGGCGAAGTCAAGGTTGAAAGCGACAATCTTCCGGCTCCTGCCTGGAAGGGACCGCTAGGCGTGCTCATCAATCGCGGCTCTGCTTCCGCTTCAGAAATTTTTGCTGCGGCAATACAGGATTACGGCCGTGGCGTGGTCATCGGCGAACCAAGTTTCGGCAAGGGAACCGTGCAGACCGTGGTCGATCTCGATGAAGTGGCCAACAATCCCAAACCGGAATATGGTGAGCTTAAATTTACTGTAGCACAGTTCTTTCGCGTCGACGGCGGGACGACGCAATTGCGCGGCGTGACTCCCGATATAAGCCTGCCTGGGCTCTTCGATCTCAAGCTTATCGGTGAATCGAGCTTCGACAATGCTTTGCCTTGGTCGCAGGTAAGCGCCGCGAAATACAAATCATCCGACGATATTAAGGCGTTGTTGCCAAAGCTGCGAAAACTGCATGAGGAGCGTGTGCAGAAATCCCGAGAGTTCCAGGACTTTGTGGAAGATGTTGCGGCGCTCAAGGCACAGCGTGAGAAAACGGTCATCTCCCTTAACGAAACTGTGCGGCGCAATGAGATGACTGCTCAGGAAAATCGCGCCAAAGCTCGCGGAAAAACCGATGATGGTATTGATACGCAGATTGACGACGGCCTGCAGTCGAATGAGCGAAGCCTGAGTGCTGATTTGGCAATCGAGAAAAGCCGCCAAAACGCCACTGATGTTCTGCAAAAGGAAGCCGCTGCAATTGTGACCGATCTGGCGGTCCTGCAAGGCAATGCGCCCCAACGTGCGGCAAATTAAAGCGGCCGCCGGGGCCGCTTTCTCCGTTCCAGTATAAAAAGAAGCCGACCGCGAACGGTTCGGTCGGCTTCGAGAGAACTTGCCGCGTATGGCGGCTTCCAACTTAACGCACTGATGCGATATCAGCAAAATCGATTATTTTCCCATTTCAGGCGTAAGCGGCTTTCCTTCCGGCACAAAGCGCAATCCCGTTCCGAGCGGACAATCAAAGACCAACGGGTCAGATAGAGGCTTATAGGTCGATGGAGACAGCCTTCTAAACGTGAGGGTCGCGGTATCGTTCGGTTTCACTCTGTATTGATTAATTTCTGTAACGGGCGTGCCATCGGGCATGACCGTAAAGTGGGTATGAGCATAAGCAATAGTGGAGTTTGGCTCGGGGAGTATCAGGAAGCTACGGATAGGAAGCCCTCCAATAGGCTTTCTATCGGACTTGCTTGTTCCCGACTTGAGTGTGCATTGGTTTAGATCGAGAATGGAAGTCGTGGGAACTGCATTCATAAGCCGGTCGCGCAGTTGTTCGAACTGCGATGGTGTGTCTGCTGCCAGAGCATAGCCTGGTATCAAACCTAAAATGACGGCTAGTGCTGAAAAAGTTTTGCGCATCTTCTGACCTTCCAGAGTAAAGTGGGACGAAGCATCAGACACCATCAGTTTTTACTCAATCCCAAACATTAGGTCGCGATTTCGCGGACGAGATAACAACTGGTACACGCCTGCTCTGGCCTTTGATGACAAAACACTCCGCCGGAACCAAAGCCCGCCTCCAGCCAGGCCCGAAACAGCCATAGCCTTGGCCGCAACGGCATGAATAGCCCTATAGTTTTCTTGCGCCCGTCCAACGAGGCATAGGACATTTTGAGACGCCATGCTCTTGAAGTGACGGGCGGCGATCGACAGAGAAGACCCGGCTACGCAATGCCTCCATCGATATAAACTTTCCGCGCAAGGGACCGGGCGAGCTTGCCCGAGGACGTATAAGGAAGTGTCTTTGGGGGCACGATGACAATTTGAGCATGCAACCCAAATGACGAGCTTATGCTTCCTTTCACCTTCTTCAAGACGAGATTTTTCTTGTCTAAAAGAGTATATGGCAACTCGATCAGAATGACGATTTCAGTTTCGGAATCCAGCTCTACGGAAAACGCGGCCGCACGCGTCAGTATTGATCCGGAAGCATCAACAGCTGCCAATTCAAGATCTTGGGGCCAGATATTACGTCCGTTATGGATTATCATCTCTTTGGACCGGCCCGTTATGACGACTTGTCCGTCAATGAGATAGCCGAGGTCTCCTGTATCCAGAAAACCATCTGCGCTCGCAGACGAGGCGTGAGCCAGCCCTTCACTGATATAGCCGGACATAATACTGGGGCCCCGGATGAGCACGCGGCCGAGATGCCGATCGGGAAGAGGCTCCTGCTGGTCATTAGTCACAACTAAATCATGACCGGGCAATGGCCGACCACAAATCACAAATGTCTTCAACGCTTCGGAGGGATCATCAGGATTTGCCGGAGTGGCTATATTTTTGTCCTCCAGTATTCTTCTGTTTACGTGATCTGTCTGCAATCCTCGCGAGAAGCTCACCATCAACGTAGATTCCGCCATCCCGTAACTGGGCACAAATCTGGCCGGGTCAAATCCCGCCGACGCCATCGTTTCACCAAAAGACCTTAGAATATCGTGGTGGATCATGTCGCCTCCTACACCAGCGATTCTCAGGGCAGAGAGATCAATCGCCGGTCTGGAAAGCAGGAAACGTTGTTCGGCCAATCTGTAAGCGAACGGCGGAGCATAAGTAATGGTGGACCTGTTACGCGACATGAGTTCCAGCCAAAGAGCGGGCCGTCTCGCGAAGGTTGACGGTGAAATATAGTCCGCCGAAATCCGGGCAAAGAGTGGCGCAAGAGAAAAACCTACCAGTCCCATGTCGTGATAAAGGGGTAACCACGAGAATGCGCGATCCGAATGCTCTATTCGAATACACTCCTCAAGCATGCCCTTTATGTTATTTGCCAAGGCGGCTTGCGAGATCGCAATGCCTTTTGGTTCAGCGGTTGAGCCCGACGAGAACTGGATATAGGCAAGTTCATCCTTTTGCAGCGGTTCGAGCGGTTGATTTCCGGCGCCTGTCTGGACAGCTGTAAACGAAATGGGAGGTATACCCGCTTCGCGTTCCAGTTGCTCCGATATGCTTGCAAGATTATCGGGCAGGCAGATCACCGAGGCATGAGCCGTCCTCGCAAGCAAAGAGATGCGTGAAATATAGGTGGATTTTCCTCCAAGATAGATGGTGTGCGGAAGAGGGCAGGGGACCAGCCCGGCATATTGGCAACCGTAAAAAATGAAGAAAAACTCTGGGCAAGTTTCGGCAGCAATGGCAACCCGGTCTCCCCGAGAAAGACCCAGGGATCGCAATGCCTGCCCCATTTTGATGGCTTCTTCGCGCAAGCTTTTGTATGTAAAAGCGTGTTCCAATTCCCCCTTTTGGTTGTAAATACGGACATCGTTATCTGTCTGCGCGGCTAAATCGAGAGCTTCTGCGACGGTCCCAAAACTGCCGAAGGAAAGGACAAGCGGAGCGCCGGTTCTTTTAGTCCGCAACCAAATAGCCTCCTCATACTACGCGCCTGACGAAAGGCAGTCGTTTCTGCTCCTTTACGCTGTCATCGTATTCGCGCTGGATATCTTAGCATCAAGCCAGTGAAAGCGTACCGGTTGTCCACCTTCCCGTAGCATCTGGGATTTCCAATGAAACACCGGAGGGGCATCACTTGTCAGTTCCAGCCGAACCTTATCGAGAAAGACGCTCAGAAACGTGGTCACTTCAACCATTGCGAAATGTTTCCCTCCACAGATGCGTGGCCCGATGCTGAAGGCCATATTGCCGCCTGATATCTTCTGGTTTTTATGACTGTCGATATTCAGCGCCCATGGGTCGGCTCTAAAACGCCTGTCGTGTTGAACTCCGATGAATGAAATCATGACATTCTGTCCGGCTTCAATGTTCTTGTCGCCGAGTTGGTCCGCATCAATCGCGTAGCGGGCTACGATAGGAGTCGGAGGATAAAGCCGAAGCGTTTCGGATACGAATTGCGAAAGCGGCTCCAGCGACGATAGATCTTGCCAGCTTGGTTGCCGCGTAAGCCAGAAATTTTTGGCCAGAGAGCGTAGGCGCTCCTGTATGTCAGGATGCTTTGCCAGCAAATAACAAAGCCATCCCATCGCCGCAGCGGATGTTTCAGAGCCTGCTGCGATGAAAGCCATCAGCTCGTGTTCCAGAACGACGCGATCTTCCATTCTCCGATCAGCGTCCAGCAGGTCGTCGAGCAGCGATGTGCTGGGAGCGCGTCCGTCACGAAAGTAATGAAGCGCGTGCAACATTTTCTTGCGCAACTCGGTAAGCTGGAGGAGCCTTTCCCGGTAAAGTTTGCCCGTTCGTCCGTGAGGGACGAATGAATATTCAGAACCGTATTGCATCAATTGAGCCAGAAGTGAAAGATCGAGCTCGGTCTCTTCCAATTTGGCTCCAAAGAAGTTGTCGATCAGTACACTCGCCGTCATGGTTCGCAATATGTCATCGTCGAGCGTCTCACGCGAAAGGCTCTGCGCAACCAGACGATCAAGCGCGGCAAGTGCGTAGTTCCTGGCCAGACTAAAGGTCTTTTCCCGGTCGAATGTGTTGAAATAGGTCTGAGTTAATTGTCGCCTGATTTCCCAGGCGCGTCCATCTTCCGAAAAACGGGACGCGCCAAGCATCTGGCGAAGCCAAGCCATGTTTTTTCGATAATTCTTGGCATTCCTGCGCAAAATATAATCGGCTTCTTCCAGTCGCTGGATGATCAAAACGTCAACGTCACTGAGATTCCTTACAACGTTTTGCCCGTTATATTCCTCGGCCAGCTGATAAAGCTGCGCGCATATTTTCGAGGACGGATTCATGACTGTCGATTCTGAAGCAGCTGCGCCAGATCTTTCACCGACCGCATCTCAAGCAATTCTACCGGATCGACCTCATGGCCAAGGCCCTTTTCTATCTCCAGGACAATTAATTCGAACGTCAGACTGTCCAGCTCTCCGAGAGAACTGATGTCTGCATCTGTCTGAATGCTTTCCTTTGGGATGAAGAGACACCCAGAAAGTATATCTTTGGCTCGTTCTACATAATCGACGGTCGTGTCCATATTATTGTTTCCGAACAACTGCATTAGGCGCAACACGGTGAGGTTCTTTTCCTCCACGCGCATATTTATATGATGCAAAGAGAAGTATATCGAGGCGCTTTCCGTCCGATGCGCGGCACTCCTGTTTTAAATGGCCTTCAAGTTCAAATCGCGGGTTGTTCTTGAAGTTGAAGAGCATTGCATAGTTCCTCGCCAGAATACGCGCGGTAAATTTTTCGATGTCCCGCGTTTCGTAAAAATGATCAATAACGGCATCTATCGTGGACCACAGTACGTGCTTTCCCAAGTAGTTCTTATCGCCGATCCCGGTTGTGATACTGCCGATCTTGTGATGTCGATTTACGTCGATTGTGTAAAAGCCAACGAGGGCCTCGCCCGCAATATTCCGAGAAAATAATTATGGAGGTTATCGAAGCGTGAGACAAAAGATATCAGACTTTCCAAAGTGAAATTGAGGTTCTCGAGATTAAGGCCGCGCAGCATCTCAGCTTTATTGAACCACCCGAGAAACTCATCTGTGACATCCCGGGGTAAGAGTGTGCGGACGATGTAGCCGTTAGTCTCCAGATTGATGCTGTTATCAATCTGCTTTTCGCCCGGTGCCGGGGGAGCCGTTTGCAACGGTATAATGACCGGGCGTTTCGGGATAGAAAGAACCACCATTAACCTCTCCCTGTCTGTTGAGGGGCCGCCGCGTTGGCAGGCAAGGCCCACTGTGACCAGATTTTTTGAGACAGAAGAACAACACTCGCGACATCGAGCCACCCGGAGCGAAACCAACCCGCTATTGTCTCAATTGGGAGCGATCGATAGGCGGGCTCGTTGATGGCCAGAAGCCGAGCTGCCGTCGCATTCTGGCCCGCTGGGCCCACAAACTGCACCAAGCTTTGCGTTAGCACACCGCTGTCTCGCAGCAAGCTGGCGAACTCTGCTCCAACTATTCCGTCATGATATCGTTGCTGCGCAGCGGATGCAATTTCACGCAGAAGCGGGGTTGGGTTTCCTGCGCTATCAAACAAGCGGATGTTTTTGTGCGAATCTGCATTTGGGATGATGGCCTGACAATCCATGTCAGCAATCAGGACACCATTGTCCTGATCAGGCAGTTTTTCCAATGTGAAAGGATAGAGCTGGAAAGTCCTTGGGATGTAATGACCGGGCAACCATTGACCGTCTTTTTGCACAAAGGCATTCACCCTTCCGGAAAGGCTCATTATGGCAACAGGAACGACGTTATCGTTTTCCAGGAAAAGTACGGGATAGTGTTTTGCCGCCAATGGAATTTCATTGAATCCTAACGGGACGACCGCGATTTCCTTAGCGAAATCAAAATTTTGCTTTTTAAGAAAGCCATAATCACGATGGGTTTCTGCACATATTATACATGGTTTGCGAAAAAGAAGTGTTTGGGTTGATTGCACCATCATATCCACTTCATCATCTAGCGCATATTTTTTAGCATTTACTGGAAGTCTTTGAAACGGAATGTTTCTTCATCGGGATTTGAGCTTCCGATGGATGTAATCGAAGAAGAATGTGTCGGCGCAGAAACACACTAAATGACGATATCTCCGTTTATTAGAGTTTGTAAATATTATATGTTTATTTTTTAGGATATTCTATTATTATAGCGGAAAAATGGGATTTTTCAATTGAGGTGAATTCTACGCAAACGGAGCTCTGCCAATGAGGGAAGGCATCGTCGTTGCAGGGGGGGGAGGCTACTCTACAGTACGTAGTATAAAGCAGCGGCTGACTGCTTCCGTTGCGTTAATTCTATTCACTATCGATCCATTATCTGGTGCTTATGCCAATGATTGGATTGGACCGCCTGACGGCGACTTCTTTCTAAACGGCAATTGGAGTGATGGCGCCGGGCCGCAAGGCGGGACGTCGGTGTTTGCCTCTGGGTCCGCCACCGGAACGATTGACTTGGCAAATCCCATCAATAGTTCGCTCGCGCGAATTATTGGAACCGGAGCCGGAAGCGATGCGTCCGTGGTCATTAATTTTCTGACGCAGGATTCAAATCCCGGCTCAATCGACCTGGGCGCAGGAAGTGGCCCCTTCTTGCTGGGCTCCAATGGTGCAAATGGATCTCTGACTCTGGTCCTGGATGGACCCACTCATATCGGCCTGTCCGCGGAGTCTTTTATTATTGGCCAGAATGCTGGCAGCGCGGGTGTCCTGAACCTGATCGGAACGGGAAAAGAAACCGGTGTTCCGCCCGAAGGGCCTCTTGAACTTGGCTATTCCTGCTATTCCTGCGCTCCGATGTTCAACTTTTCGAACGGAGCAATAGTAATCGGGTCCGAGGAAGGAACCGGCACGGTGAATGTTCAGGGGGCGTCTCTGGGCATTGGAGCTTATGGTCTGATGATCGGCGATGGTGTCGGCAGCAGTGGCACTCTCAATGTGCTTGCCGGGGGGAAGTTGGGCGATAATTATACAGGCGTCGGTGGCACCGTGGTCATTGGTAATAATGGAGGCGCGGGGCAACTGAACGTTGACGGGACCACTGCAACAAACAGAAATGAGGCGCCTATAGCCTTGCTGAATAGGGGATTTACCATCGGCAACGGCGCGGGCAGCGTGGGCTCAGCGAACATCCTATCACAGGGGAAGGTACATAGCTTTATAAACTACAGCCTTGCAAACGATCCGTCCCTGACCCGTGAAGAACTGGAAACCCGCGTTGGCGTCGATGGAGGCAGCGGTCGTATTTTCGTATCTGGGGCAGGGTCGGTATGGTATCAGTCCGGCGTTGCCCAAAGCTATATTGGCGGAGCGGGTACTGTTGCAACAGATCCTGGGGTTTTGAGGGTTGGGCAAAGTGGTCGCGGGGAAGTGTCCATCGCCGATCAGGGGTTGGTGAGAATTGGTTCTGCCACCATTCTCGGGCAGGATCTTTACGAGGCCGATCGGTATCGCAACGTCTATGAGCTGCAAGATCACATTTCCACGGGCACTCTCATTCTTGGTGCTGAAAGCTCCGGTACCGGCGTCTTGAGCATCGGCGGTGCACAGGGGCAGCCTGCAATGACACCGGGGCGCCTGATGGCAAAGACGGTCGAGTTTGGAAATGGTTCTGGTCTCATTCGGTTCAACCACACCGATATGAATTATGTCTTCGACATATTTGCGGATGATTTTTTTGGTATTTCCCACGGTGATGTAAACATCGCCCTTGTTGGAGCGGGAACTATTGAAGCTGCTGCAGGCCGTACTTTGTTGAACAATGATCATCCCGAATTTACAGGAACCCTGCAGCCGAGCAGCGGCATTCTCCAAGTCAATGGGGATATTTCCACCGCCTCAGCGAATGTTCTGTCAGGTGGCGTGCTGGAGGGGGTCGGTATCGTAGGAGACACCAATAATGCTGGTGTAATTGCGCCCGGAAGAACGCCGACTGGAGCACAAGGCAGGTTGGACTCAATTGGAACTCTGACCATTGCAGGAAACTATAATGGAGCAAACGGAATAGTTGCCATAGACGCCGTACTTGGCGACGACAGTTCGCTGACCGATATGCTGGTAATCAACGGCAACACGGCGGGTTCCGGTCGGGTAAAGGTGACAAATGTGGATGGTCCCGGCGCTCTTACAAATGAAGGCATCAAGATCATCGAGGTCGGCGGAAATTCATCGGCCTTATTTACCCTCTTGGGAGATTATACTTATGAGGGCCAGCAGGCCGTTGTTGGCGGAGCGTATGCCTACCGACTTTATCAGGGTGGTGTATCGACGCCGAGTGACGGTGGCTGGTATCTTCGCTCTGTCTTGAAGCCTGTTGAACCTGAGCCTGGCCCCGGGGGGGGACCTGGGCCCGAGCCGGAGCCGGAACCTCTCTATCAGGCAGGTGTGCCGACCTATGAAGCCTATCCGCAGTTTCTGTTGGGGCTGAACGGCCTGCCGACATTGCAACAGCGTGTGGGCAATCGTTACTGGAGCAATTCTGGCAACGTCATGTTGTCCGAGGGGGCAGACCCGATCGGTTCGCCCTATGCTCCCCCCGAGGAAGCGGGCGTATCCATTGAGAATAATGGTATCTGGGGACGACTTGAAGGCGCTCATTCCAAATTTGAGCCTCGTTTCTCTCGGTCAGACACTGCTTATAGCTTCGACACCTTCCGTATGCAGGCCGGTATTGATGGCCTGTTTGCGGATAACGAAGACGGAAAGTTAATTGGAAGTCTGAGCGTGCATTATGTGCACGGCAAGGCTAAGACACGTTCTGTCCACGGCGATGGAGAGATATCGACTGATGGCTATGGGTTAGGAACGTCGTTGACGTGGTATGGCAACAATGGCTTTTATGTTGATGGCCAAGCCCAGGCGACCTGGTATGACAGCGATCTCAATTCCACTCTTGCCAATCTCGGATTGACTGATGGCAATGACGGATTTGGTTATGCGCTTTCACTGGAGAGCGGCAAGCGTATCGCACTAAGCGAAAATTGGTCAGCAACGCCGCAGGCCCAGTTGGTTTATTCTAACGTGGACTTTGATAGCTTCAGGGATGTTTTCGGTGCCAAGGTGATGTCTGATCGCGGCGATAGCCTGCAAGGCCGGATCGGCTTGAGCTTGGAGCGCCAAAACTCCTGGTACAATGCAAAGGGCCTCGTCAACCGGACCCATTTCTATGGAACCGGCAACCTGTACTATGAGTTTCTGGACGGAACGAAGGTAGATGTCGCGGGCACGAGCTTTGCATCCGCAAATCAACGTCTGTGGGGTGGTATCGGCTTTGGCGGCAGTTACAATTGGGACAATGACAAGTATTCGGTCTACGGAGAGGGTTCGATTAACACCAGCCTGACTGAATTCGCTGATAGTTATACCTATAAGGGTAATATAGGTTTTCGCGTGAAGTGGTGAAAGGCTAAAGTTAGAAACGTTCATCTTTGCATGTCAAAGGTGCTTAGACCGTTTTCTATCTGAATAAATCGGAATGGCGTTACAAATTTCTGTGGTATCGTTATCAGCAAGTCGAGGTCACACTTCTTGGTCGGGCACGACCGGGCGCCCAAGAGCAGACTGGCCATGCAGTAGGGCAAAACTGTCCTGATCTTTTGGAAATGCACCAGTCCGGGTTCGACAAAACAACTCGATCTTGATCCTGCACGGCTGGTTTTTATCGACGAAACATGGACCGCAACAAATATGGCGTGTTCACACGGGCGCTGCCTCCAGCCTTCTTTACCTGGAAGCTAAAAATGCTCTTGCATTCTGCGGATGCAATTCAGCGTGAAAGGGAAATATCTTATAAGTAGATTCGACTATTGAGATATGGCATGCGGTTGTTTCCAGAAAAGTGTTTTACCGATATTTTTATCATACAATAGGCGGGAGGTGGTGCGCGATGAAATCCCGCACGGCCAAAACGAGTTGATTCAGTGGTTGATCATCATGATAAACTGGCACTATCTGCCTTATCAGCGACTGGAGAGCGGCAGTTCCATTTGCTCGATCTTTTCCGGGTTGCATGTCATAAGCCTGCGCTGCGGCAAGCAATTCGATGGCAATGACAATCTCAAGATTGGCCAATATCGCAAGCGCCTTGTCGGCAGCGGGGGTCGCATGGGTCAGCACGTCTTCCTGAAGCGCGGACGTGATACCTCCATCCAAACTGGCTGGAGCGGCGAGACGGCGGTTCTCCGCAACCAGAGAAGCAGCGGTATACTGAATAATCATGAAGCCTGACGACACGCCGCCCGGTTCCGCAAGGAAGGCCGACAGGCCGCTGACCAACGGGTTAACAAGGCGATCTATTCGCCGCTCCGATATTGCTGCGAGTTCGGCGGCGGCCACCCCCAGACTATCCATTGCCAGTCCCAGTGCGGCTCCAACAGCATGAGCTTGAGAATGAACTTCTGGATGTTCCGGAGTACCGGCTACAACAGGGTTGTCAGTTACGCTTGCTAGCTCCCGGTCCACTACGCGTCCCACTTCCTCGTGTACGTCATGGATGGCGCCATGAATCTGGGGAACTGCTCGCAGACTGAGCGGGTCCTGCGTGCGAGAACCGGCCGAAGAAGCCAAAAGCTCACTGCCGTCAAGTAGCCGTCGCAATCTTTGGCTCGTTTTCTCGATGCCAGCCGATTTGCGCAGCGCGAGAGGCGCTGCAGCAAAGGGATTATTCTGCGCGCCCAGCATCTCGTAGGTCAGTGCAGCAGCTGCATCCGCCCAACCAAGAAGTCGTTCCAATCGTGCAAGTGCCAAACTGGCCAAACCGGTCGCGCATGGCGTTCCATTAACCAGAATGAGCCCCTCCTTGGCTTCGAGTATAATTGGGTCTAACCCGACACAACGCATGGCTTCGTGCCCACTGATACTACGACCGTCTACCTGAGCACTGCCTTCACCGATTAAAACCAAACCGATTGCGGCCGCGTGGGTAAGATAGCCAACCGATCCCTTTGACGGTATCTGTGGCAGAATATCCGCATTCAGCAGGGCTATGAGTGCGCTGAGCGTTTTCGTGCGTATGCCCGAATAACCATGTGCCACATTGGCAATCTGAGCAGCCATGATTGCTCGTGTCTCTTCTCGCCCAAGGATGGGGCCCACGCCGCATGAATGGCTGAGCAAAATATTCCGTGACAGTTGTTGTTGATCGTGACGATCAATCACCTCGTCGCAAAGCGCTCCGACCCCGGTATTAATTCCGTAGCCTCTTATTTCCTTTTCGATGATTGCGTCGACAATCGTCCGTGCGCGCTTCACCCTGAGCAATGCCCCTTCCGACAACGCAAGGCTGTTGCCTGCGGCTATAGCTGCAACCTCACGCCATCCCAGCCCGGTATCCAGTCGTGTTATGCTATGGGCGTTCATCGGGCTATTCCCCTCATTGAATTGTCAGGTCTAACGCCGCATCAAAGAGACGGCTAAAGGCCTGCTTTTGTGTAACTATCTTCAAACTCTGTGCTGCGGCCACTCAATGGATCTTCATCCTATGGCGCACGCCGGATTGGTCCAGAGATCGGTAAGTCAATCCCATTGAGCAGTTTGATTAGTGTCTCGTTCATTTGGTAGCATGCTCGGGAAGAATGGCAATATTCATGCCATGATCTGACGAGTTTCACTCTCCCATTTTTGGCGCGACTTCCCATGGTGAGCCTCACCACGCTATGCCGTCATAGAATAGCTATTAGCGCCTCGGCTGCGTCTCCATCTATGATTAGGCCATTCACGATCCCACTTTTGAGCAGTGCTTTGGCTGCGGCGGCTTTTTCCTGTCCGGCGATGAGCAGGACCACTTGAACCTTCTTTAACTCGGCAAAGCTGAGAGCAATGGTACGCTGGTTCATCTCGTGCTCGACCTGCCGCCCATCCTTGTCAAAAAAGATACCGTTGGTGTCACCGATCGCGCCGGCGGCACGCAGGCTTTCGAGTTCCGATTTGCTCAGCATGTTCTGGCGACGCAGCAGCGAATCTTCTGTCAGTTCACCGGCGCTGACGAAGCAGACGGAGGCCGTGCGGGCGATCTCCATCGCACGAGCCACGGAGCGTTGCGAAATGAGAACTTTTCGGTCTTCTGCGGAATCGGCAATGAAAGGAACAGGCAGGAAGAATCCTTGCCCGCCTGTCCGTCGCGCCAGCATGTGCACGACTTCGAACGGATTGTAGGCTGAATTTGCGGTCAGCGATCCCATGACGGAAATGAAGCGTGCCTGCGGTGCGCGTACACCTGCAAGTTGCAAAGTCATCTGTTCAATGGTTCGCCCCCAACCGGTGCCGATGGTCGCTTGCTCATTGTCGGCGAGAAAGTTCTTCAGATAAGTAGCGGCGGCGACACCAACGGCGCGGAAGGAAACCTGTTTGCGGATTTCCGATGCTGTGTCTTCATCAGCGTGGAAGCCAAATGGTGGTGTGGAAATACAAAAATCCAGACCGTACCGACGCATCAATTCATTTTCTACCGGTAATGTCCCAGCGTTCTGATGATCGATGGAGATGCTTACCAGACCGCTTTCGCGAGCTTCGCCCAATATCTTGTTCACACGGGCTCGAGTTAGGCCAAGCCGGGTCGCAGTCGCCTCCTGGTTGAATCCGCCAACATAATAGAGCCATGCCACGCGCACCATAAGGCTGTCTTCGGATTCGTTCATCGGTCCCTCGCTTCGATCGTACGCCAAAATTACAAATGTATTTTCGTTTGACATTTGTAATTTGACGACGCTTAATACCAATCGTTCCGGCGGACAAGAGCGCGAAAGAGCGGGCAGGTCAATCGGAATGGAACCTGAAGCAGAGGCGGCGGAATGGCGGTCCTGGAGGAGCAGGGACGAACATTCGCCGGTGCGCCGGGTGTGGAGGAATGGCGGAAGGGCGATGACGCCTTTCGTGACGGCCACTGAACAGCTCGAACTGAACTGAATGTGTGCCGGGAAACAGCAATTCAAAGCTAGATGTGGAGCCAACCACATGGCTTTTGGGAGGAAAAAATGGGTTCGGGACTTTTCAAGAAGACACTGGCTGTCGCAGCTCTGGCCATGCTCTTGGGTACGGCAAGCGCGTCGGCCACCAACGTGGCCTGGGTACATTCCAACGCTGCGGCGCAGTCCGAGCAGCGCGCAAAGGCGGGCTTTGACGCTTGGCTGAAGGAAACCAACAAGGATTGGAGCATAAGCGTGCTTGATAGCGGGGGCTCGGGCGAACGCACGGGCGCGGGTTTATGACCTGTCCGGCACTTGCCTCGCAAGCGCGGCGGTTACCTATGAGACGAAGTTTTCCAGCGGTGCGCGTGCGGAGCAGAATCCCGAAGACTGGTGGTCCTGCTTTGTCCAGGCCGCGCGCAAGGCGATAACGGATTCAGCTGTCGACCCATCGGCAATTGAAGCCATCACGCTGGCGACGACCAGTTGCACTGTCGTGGCTCTGGGTGCGGACGGCAGGCCGTTGCGTCCTTCGATCATCTGGATGGATGTTCGTGCAAGCGCAGAGGCGGATGCGGTACTCGCCACTGCAGATCAGGCATTGCTGGCCAATGGCGGCGGGCGAGGGCCGGTTTCTGCGGAATGGATGATCCCGAAGGCACTGTGGATCGCGCGCAATGAGCCGGAAATCTTCGAGAAGGCAGATACAATCTGCGAGTATCAGGATTTTATGACCCTGCGCCTGACCGGTGAAAAGGCCGCGAGCCTCAACAACGTCTCGCTCCGCTGGCATTATTCGACGGATCGTGGCGGCTTTCCGGTCACGCTTCTGGAGAAACTGGGTCTTAGCGATCTGTTACAGAAATGGCCATCCCGCGTGGTCGCGCCGGGTGAGGTCATCGGCGGCCTTTGCGCTTCCGCTGCTTCCGAACTCGGTCTTTCACAGAAGGTGAAGGTAGTGCAGGGGGGAGCAGATGCACTGATCGGCATGATCGGTCTCGGTGTTGCCAAACCGGGGCAGCTCGCGTTGATAACAGGCTCGTCTCACCTGCAATTTGGTGTTGCGGATAAGCCTTTGCACGCGCCGGGCATCTGGGGCAGCTATCCCGACATGGTTTATCCGGGGCGCTACATTATTGAAGGGGGGCAGACCTCCACCGGATCGATCATTGCATGGCTCGGACGCATGATGAACGGCACCATGGATATGGAAGCGTTGAACGCCAAGGCAGCTGCGCTGGAACCCGGTGCCGAGGGGCTTTTGGTGCAGGATCATTTTCAGGGGAATCGCACGCCCTATACGGATGCATTGTCTCGGGGGGCAATCGCGGGACTGACGCTGGCGCATGAGCCGCATCATATCTTCCGCGCCATTATGGAAGGTATCAGTTTTGGCACCCGCGCCATTCTCGATGCCATGGCCGAGGCCGGTTATCGTGGAGAGGAAATTACCGTCGGTGGCGGTGCCAGCGCATCGCCGGTCTGGTTGCAAATCTACGCTGACACGGCTGGGCTGCCGGTCTGCGTGCCGCAATCGCGCGATGCTCCTTCTGTCGGTGCCGCGGTTCTAGCCGCCCATGGAGCAGGTCATTTCGCAAGTATCGATGACGGCATTGCCGCGATGGTCAGGCCGGGCAAGCGTATTGAGCCACGCCCGCGCGAAACGGCACTCTACAATGAAATCTACCAGAAATATCGAGCGCTCTATCCGGCGCTGAAAGCCGTCCAGGCTGCCTGAGGGATTGTAGTGGGAGGGTGAAATGCTCAAGGATTTTCAACTGGTTGGCAAGCGCGCTGTTATCACCGGCGGCGCCCGGGGTATTGGCCGCGCCATAGCGGAGCTTTTCATCGAAGCTGGCGCAACGGTCATCATTACCGACCGTGATGAAGCGGCGGGCATGAAGACGGTGGCGGAACTCAACGCCCGCTGCCCTTCATCTGCAAGCATGTACATTCTGGATGTGACAGATCGCGACGCTGCGGAGCGAACAGCCGAAGCTATTGCTGCGAAGGTCGGCGTTCCCGATATTCTGATCAACAATGCAGGCATCGTTCGTAACGGCCCGGCGAGCGAAACGTCAGAAGCGGATTGGCGCGCCGTGATCGACGTCAATCTTAACGGCGTTTTTTATTGTGCTCAGGCTTTTGGCAAACGCATGGCCCCTGTCGGGCGCGGCGCCATCGTCAATATCTCATCCATGTGCGGCGAGATTGTCGTCTATCCGCAGCCGCAGATTGCCTATAACGCAGCCAAGGCGGGGGTAAACCTCATCACCAAGTCATTAGCCGTCGAGTGGGCAAAACAGGGTGTGCGGGTCAATGCCGTTGCGCCGGGTTACACCGCGACGGAATTGACGCTTGCCGGTCGCAGCAACGAGGAATGGTTTTCAACCTGGATGCGCATGACGCCACAGGGGCGGCTCGGAGAACCACGAGAGATCGCAAATGCCGTTCTGTTTTTGGCGTCCGATGCAGCAAGCTTCGTGACGGCAACTGTGCTTGCAGTGGACGGTGGTTACACCGCGCTTTGATTTTGGGAGAATGAGATGACCGAACAGACAAAAATTGCTCTCGTCACAGGTGCAAGCCGCGGTATTGGCCGGGCAATTGCTCTTGGCATGGCCAAGCGCGGCTTCGATGTGGTCATCAACGACATTGAGCGTCAGAAAGACGCCTTGCAGGAAGTGGCAAAAGAAATAGAGGGAGCCGGTCGCCGCGCCCTAATCGCCTTTGCTGATGTGAGCAGCAAGGCCGACGTCGAGGCGATGGTCAAGAAAACAGCCGATGCATTTGGCCGGATCGATGCGGTCGTCAACAATGCAGGCATTCTGATTGCCAGCGATGTCGAACACCTCAAGGAAGAGCACTGGGACAGCGTGCTTGATGTCAATGCAAAGGGCACGTTTCTGGTGATACAGGCCGTACTGCCTTACATGAAGCAGCAGAAATACGGCCGCATCGTCAATATTGCTTCCATCGGGGGCAAGCACGGCGCGCCTGAACAGGCCCATTATTCAGCGTCGAAGGCCGCCGTCATGGGCTTTACTCGTGTTCTCGCGCAGGAAGTCGGCACTTACGGGATCACGGCCAACTGCATCTGCCCGGGCACTATCCTGACCGATATGGGGCGGGTCAACCTGGATGATGCTGCCGTGCGCCAGTCGTGGCAGGAAAAGACTGCGATGCGTCGCATTGGCGCTCCGGAAGACGTTGTTGGTCCGGTCGCATTTCTGGCGTCCGATGATGCGGCCTTTGTGACGGGGCAAAGCCTCAATGTCGATGGTGGCATCGTGTTAAGTTAAAGGAGCAACACAGTCGGAGAGCGAAAGCGGCTCTGTCCAAAGGGACAGTTGCAGGCAAATTATGGTTAGGAATCGGAAAGGGAAGTATCTAGAACCTTTTCGATCATTTCTGTTGCCAGTTGCACGAACGTATCCGTGTTTTCGCCCGTCTGATCAAGGCAGGCTTCGAGCCATAATCCATCCAGGATGGCGTGTACACAAATCGCAGCGCGCTCGATTTCAGCGGCCGTGACCTCTCGTCCTTCGGCCGCGAAAACCTCGGCAAGAAGCGGCTCAGTTGCCTGGCGAAGATTTGCATAGCTTTCATCACGCACGGCCATGATCATTGGGTCCACGCGGTTCTGGCTGATGAACGTCGCCCAAAGCGAGAGCATCCGGTCATCGGACGCCTCACCTTCCAGCGTTGCCTTGATAAATTGCAATAGCCGCTGATGCGGTGTCCCCTCCCGTCCTTCCAGTATGGCCATACTGGAAGCGGTGATCAGTTCCATCGTTCTGCGATAAGCTTCGACGATGAGATTGGCTTTATTTTCAAAGTGATGGCGTATCAGTCCGTTCGTCACCCCGGCACGCGCTGCAACTGCACGCACGGTTGTCGCCTGAATTC
>Ga0164243_10002526_pt1 | contig 30133 bp, 20 predicted proteins | sample OricompcompostOP_FD_108781 | JGI IMG/M metagenome (GOLD analysis project Ga0164243, IMG submission 108781) | Organic Plus compost microbial communities from Emeryville, California, USA - Original compost - Organic plus compost (OP) | ecosystem: Engineered > Solid waste > Mixed feedstock >... | reverse complement strand
GAGGGCGACGCGGCCCGACACGAACGACGGCAGCGCGGCGGCCAGTTCGTGCACGTCGTGGTGGAGGACGTCCTGCGCCCGCGTCGCGTCGAGCAGCGCCGGGATCGGATCGTGCCAGGCGTGGAATCCGCGGCGCACTTCGGACAGCGGGTCCGGGTAGCGCACTCCGGCGGGTGCGGTGCGGACGGTGTGCCACTCGACCCGGCCGTCCGCGAGCGCCATGTGCCCGAACTCGCTGCCCGGTCCCCAGGTCAGTTCGAAGTCCGTGGCCACGCCGACCGGTTGCGCGGTGATGGCGCGCAGCACCGTGGCTCCGGCGTACGCGGGTCCCGGGTGCGCGGGGAAGAGCCGGCCGCGCAGCCGGCTTCCGACGCCGTCCGCGGCCACCACCAGGTCGGCCGGGCCGGCCGCCGAGTCGCCGCTCTCGCACGTTACTTGGGCGCGGCCGCCGGAGGGTGCGGCGTCGACGGCGGTGACCTCGGCGCCGATGCGCAGCGCCTCCGCGGGAAGCGCGGCACGCAGCAGCCGGTGCAGCGCGGCGCGCGAGATGCCCACGATCGGGGTGCCCGCTCTGCGTTCCAGCTCGGCGCCGTCCATTCGGGCCAGCAGTCGGCCGCCGGGAGTGCGGGTGCCGGCGGCGTACTGGTAGCGCCCCGCTTCCCGTACGGCCGCGCCGACGCCGAGCGCGTCCAGCGCCCGAATGCCGTTGGCGGCGAGGGAGATGCCCGCTCCGGCGTCGTCGAGAACGGGCAGCCGCTCCACGACCGTCGCGTCCCAGCCGATCCGGCGCAACGCGATGCCCGCGGCCAGCCCGCCGATGCCTCCGCCGACGACCACCGCCGTACGGGCCATGTCCCTTGCTCCTCTCCGGGGCGTCAACGGCGGTGCGGCGCCCGGCCGTTGGCGCATCCTCCCCGGCGCGGGGAGAGCGCGCCAAGGCGGCGAGCCGGGCCGCGGCCGCCGGAGTCAGCCTAGAACTCGGCTGTGGACGCGCGGAGTTGGGCCGGAGGCGGGCCGGAGGCGGGGCTCAGGGGTGGGGTGGTGCGGCGCGGCCAGGCACGCACGACTCTCCTCTGCCCCGGCGGTCGGGCTCAGACCTCGGGCGCGGCCCGCCGCTGCGAGAGGGTGATCCGGCGGTGCGCCGTGTCGACGTCGAGGACTCTGACTCGTAGCAGGTCGCCGGTCCGGATGCCGGACGCGGGGCCGGCGGCGGTGGAACTCCCCGCGTCCAGCTCGGAGTCGGGCACGAGCCCGACGAGGCCGTGCACCGCCTCGTCGGCGTCCGCGGCCGCGCCCGCGGCGTCCTCGATCCGTACGCACACGCCGGACGGCGCGAGCGCGGTGACGCGGCCGGTGACGGTGCGGCCCGTCAACTCGGCCAGCCGCGGCAGCGGATCCTCCTGCAGGGCCTTGAGGGACAGCGGCACGCGTTCGCGTACGAAGTCGACGTCGAGGATTTCGGCGCGTACGCGTTGGCCGACGGAGACGACCTCGGAAGGGTCGTCGAACGGATACCACGACAGCTCGGGAATGTTGATCATGGCCTCGAAGCCGCCGATGTCGACGAACGTGACCCCGAAGTCCGCGACCTTCGTCACCGTGCCCTCGACGACCTGGCCCCGGCGGAGCGTCTTCAGCCGCGCCCACCGACGGTCGCCCGGCGACGGGTCGGTGCGCCGGCGGGCGCGTACGACGCCGTCGGCGTCCGGCACGACGGCGGTGCACAGCGGCACGCGTTCCCCGGCGTACGGGGACAGCAGCATCGCGGCGTCGGCCCCGGACAGCCGGTCCCGCAGCTCCCGCAGCCGGTCCTCGGCGACGACGGCGCCGCGGAGACGGGCGTCCCCGCCGTCTCCGCCGTCCCCGTCCTGCCAGACGCACTCCGCGAGACCGTCGTCGGGGAGCGCGGCGAGCACCGCGCCCACGTCGGAGGAGAGTTGGGGCCACACGCCCAGGCGGGCGCGCGGAGTGAGCCCGGCGCGCACCGCGTCGAGCGTGCCGGGAGTGAGCCGGTGCCAGCGGGTGGCGCCCTCGACCCAGCGCTCCTCCAGCACGCCGGCCTCCCCGGCGTTGACCGCCCAGCGCAGGAAGGCCCAGAACTCGTCGTCGGCCGGCCGCTGCACGCTCTCCTCTCCGGCGTCTCCGTCCCCGTCGAACTCCACGTCGTACGGAGAGCCGTCGTCCAGGGGCTCCGGGAACAGGCCCAGCGCGCGGGCGCGGGCCGGCGCCCGGGGGCAGGGGCGGCCGGTGCCGACGTAGAGGTACTGGTCCCAGCCGACGTGCACCGCGAACACGTCCGGCACCTCCAGCCGGCACCAGACCCCGCCCTCGCGCAGCATGATGCGCACCAGCTCCAGCCCGGTGGCGAGCGGCACTTGAGCCCCGTCGTGGAAGCCGGACCAGTCGGCGAAGAGCGCGCCGAGCCCGCAGTCGTGCGGCGTCGGCTCGGCGCCGGGTGGCAGGCGGTAGAGCAGCTGCGGCTCGCGTACGGACAGCAGGTCGACGCCCGCCTCCGCGGCGAACGCCTCGACCGCCCGAAGGTAGGCGGCCTCGACCTCGGCGCAGTCGCCGACGATGTCCTCGGGGCCGGTGTAGCGCCCGAGTTCGTCGCGGTCGGCCGGGTCGAACTTGGTGACGCGATGGACGTATGGCAGTCGCACGGGCCCATACTCCGGCATGCTCGCCGCCCGCTCGACCCCCGCCCGTCCGCCGACTCCCGTGCAGCTGCGCCGAGTTCACGGCCGCCGCCGTCAACTCCCGCCGGCCCCGAGGGAGACGGCCGTTACCGCGCCGACGATGCCGGACGGCCGCGACGGCAGGTGCCGTCGATGAGGACCGCCACCAGATCCGCGAACGCGAGCGCACCGCCGCCGTCGTCGGCACGGCGCTGAAAACGGCGCAGAGGAGCAACCTGGTCGAGAACGACCCCGGCACGCGCCAGCACGAAAGTCAGCGCCAAGAACGCACAGCGCGCGTTGCCGTCCGCGAAGGGGTGGAAGAAGCAGACGTCCAGATAGGTGCGGGCCGCGCGGGCGGCGAGGGGCAGCGCTTCGTCGCCGCTCTGGGCCAGGCACGCGTCGAAGCGGTGCCGCAACTGCGGTGTGTGGCCGTAGCGTTCGCGGCCGCCCTTCGCGAACGCGGGCACGGAGCGGAACGGCACGGCGGACGTACCGAGGACGTGCCGCTGCCACGTGCCGAGCAGTTCGAAGGTCAGCGGGGCGTCGGCGGCGGCATCGGCGCGTACCCGGCCGAGCGCCGCGAGCAGCCGGCCGGCCCGCTGCGGGTCGCGGGCGCGGTCGTGGGTGCGGATGTCGTGTACGGCGCCGTCGCGCGCCGGAACGACCGGGCGGCCTCGGGGACGTACGGGCTCGCGTGCTCGGTGCCACGGCACGGCGTCGCGCACGGTGAGCCAGGTGCGCAGATGGTCCGGGGCGGTCACCGTGCCGGCCCCTCCGGTTCGGCTGCGGCGGCGAGGCGCCCGGCCACGTCGCTCACCACACCCGATTCCGGTTCGAGCCAGCTGTGGAACCTGCCCGCGACGGCCTGCCCGACCCGGATACGGGCGGTTTCCGGGTCCACGCCCCAGCGGGTCAGGAACCAGGTGAGGGCCTGCTTGCAGTGGACGTACCAGGCGTCGTCCGCCTCGGTACGCTCCACCACGCGCGTCACCAGGCCCGACGTGGCGTACTCCCAGGCGAGTTGGCGGTACTCGGGCGACGGGTCGTCGAGCGGGTGCCGGTCGAAGTACTCGGCCAGTTCCTCCAGCCAGGCCCGCCACTCGCACAGTGCGCCGGTGACCGCGGCCAGGGTGTCGGCGGTGCTGCCGACCGAGTCGCGAGGGCAGCACCAAGCGCCCACCGGTCCACCGCCGAGGTCGAGGTGCGCCCACCGCCAGCCCACCGCCCAGCGGCCGAACCGCTCGGCCAGCGCCCGCGTCATCTCCTGCGCCCAGTCCCGGGCTTCGCCGTGCGACCAGTCGATGACCGTACGGTCGGCGGCGGTTCCCGCCGGGCGGGCGGGGACGCGGCTCGCCGGCGGGAGCGCCGCCACGGCCGCGGCGGTCGGAAGCGGCGTCGAAGGGGTGCCGGCGGGGATCGACCTCGGCCCAGGAGAGGTCGTAGGGAAGCAGCTCGTAGTCCACCACCACCCCAGCGTCGCACGGCGGTCGGCGGCCGTCTCGGCCGAACTGCCCGTCGGGCGCGGCCGGTTGGACGTACGCATGGGACGTACGGCTCGGACGCCATGACCGAAGCTGCGCCGACTGCCGTGCGCACATATCGGTTTGCCGGACGCACGCAGGCCCGGAGAGGAAGCCCGCGTGCTCACAGGCGGCCAGGTCGGGCTCAGGGCCCGGCACGAGGACGACATTCCGGTCCTGCGCGCCGGGCTGTACGACGACGTCGTCTCCTCCTCGCGGACCGAAGCCGGGCCGTGGCGCCCGGTCGCACCCGGCTCGGACCGGCTCACGGTGGACGACGAGGACCAGAGCAGCGTCACCTTCTCCGTGGTGGAGCTGGACGGCGGCACGCTGGCCGGCACCGCGGAACTGTGGGACATCGACGGCCACAACCGCTCCGCGCACCTCGGCGTCGGGCTGCTGCCGACCTTCCGCGGCAAGAGCCTCGGCACCGACGTGGTAGCGGCGTTGTGCCGCTGCGGTTTCGCCGTGCGCAGCCTGCAGCGGCTGCGGATCGAGACGCTGTCGGACAACGCCGCGATGCTGCGCTCCGCCGAGCGCAACGGCTTCGTACGCGAAGGCGTGCTCCGCTCCTCGGCCTGGGTGCTGGGCGAGTTCCTGGACGAGGCGCTGCTGAGGCTCCTCGTCCGGGAGTGGAAGCGGGGTCCGGCGGAATAACCGGCCAACTCCCAGGCGGGGTACGGCCGTTGGCGTGCGCACGTACCTGGGCGCAGGAGCACCACCGCGGCGTACGGGCCGAGTTCAGGAAGGAGTTCACAGGGGTTCCGAACTCAGAAATGCTTGCTACATTGCGCAACTGTACAAGCAGGGTTGCCGGTTGGGCCCGCCTCCTGCCGCAGCGTGGACACGGGAAGGTTGCGCATGGCACGCGATCACAGGGCTTCCGCCCAGAGCGGAGCGAGCGGCGCCGCCCACGGCCGGCGGCGCGGGCGGGCCCGCGCACGGATCGCCGGCGCGACGACGGTGTCCCTTCTGCTGCTGCTCGTCGCCGGAGCCGGCTGGGTCTACCTCCGGCTGAACGGCAACATCAGCACGTTCGGCACGGACGGCCTGAGCCACGACCGGCCGGGCGCGGGCGCCGGCGGCCAGAACATCCTCGTCATGGGCTCCGACTCGCGCTCCGGCGGCAACAGCCGGCTGGGCGGCGGACGCGGCGACGTGGGCCGCTCGGACACCGCGTTCCTGCTGCACGTCTACGGCGACCGGCGGCACGCCGTCGCCGTCTCCTTCCCCCGCGACGCGCTCGTCGACATCCCGCCGTGCAAGCTGCCGCACGGCGGCTGGACCAGGCCGCAGCACGACGCGATGTTCAACTCGGCCTTCACGGTGGGCGATACGGCCAAGGGCAACCCGGCCTGCACCCAGAACACGGTGGAGAAGCTGACCGGTCTGCGCGTCGACCACACCGTCGTCGTCGACTTCGAGGGCTTCGCCAAGATGACCTCCGCGGTCGGCGGAGTGCCCGTGTGCCTGCCCAACGACATCTACCAGGGCGACGTCGACCCGCACCGCGGATCGCGCGGCACCCGGATCTTCCACAAGGGACAGCAGACGGTCACGGGCCAACGGGCCCTGGACTACGTGCGGTTGCGGCACGGCGTCGGGGACGGCTCGGACATAGGGCGTATCCGGCGGCAGCAGGCGTTCGTCTCCAGCCTCGTCAAGAAGATCAAGGACAAGGGGTTCGGGCCGTCCACGCTGCTGCCGCTCGCGAACGCGGTCACCGAGTCCATGACCGTCGACGAAGGGCTCGGCACCACGGACAAGATGATGTCCTTCGCGATGTCGCTGAAGAACGTCGACCTGCACAACACCAAGTTCGTCACGCTGCCGTGGCGCTACCAGGGTGCCCGGGTCGCGGTCGTGGAGCCCCGAGCGCGGGCGCTGTTCGCGGACTTGCGGGCGGACCGCACGCTCGACGGCAAGGACGCGGCCGGGAAGCCCGGCGCCCACAGGTCCGCGTCCCCGAGTCCCGAGGCCACCGTGTCCGGTGCGGGCACCCGCGTCGCCGTCTACAACGGGACCACCGTCACGGGCCTGGCCGCCGACGCCGCCGGCACGCTGACCAAGCACGGCTTCACGGTGACCGGCACCCGGACCGCGGCCTCTCCGGGACTCCGTACGACCCGTATCGACTACGGGCCGGGCGCGAAGGACGGCGCCGAGAAGGCCGCCCGGCTCTTCCCGGGCGCACAGCTGCGGCCCGGCGGCGCGCCCGGCGTCACCGTCACCGTGGGGCAGGACTACGCGGACGCGCACTCCCCCGGCGGCTCCCAGTCCGGTGGCTCCCAGTCCGGCGGTTCGGGGTCCGGCGGTGGCGAGAAGGCCCGGTCCGCCGACGACGACCTGTGCTCCGGACTGTCCTGAACCCTCGCCGGCCGCTCGGTCAACTCCCGTACGCCGCAGCCGCGTTCGGGTCGCCGGAGGGGCGCTCAGCACTCCTGCGGGGCTCGCCGGGCGCAGCGCCGCTCGTAGCGGACGCGGGCCGCGGTGAGCGCCAGCCCGAACAGGCCGAGGACCAGTGCGAGCAGCAGGTGGTAGCCGGCCGGCAGCGGCGTCATGCCCAGCGCGGGCCCGAGCGGAGAGAGCGGCAACAGCACTCCGGTCAGGGCGAGTCCGGCGACCGCGCACCGCACCGGACCCGGAGCACGCCGGCCCGGCCTCCTCGCGGCGCCGCGGCCCGTACGCAGCAGGAGCATCATCATCGCCTGCGTCAGCAGGTTCTCGGTGAACCAGCCGGCGTGGAAGGCCGCTTGGCCGCCGGCGGCGAGCGAGCCCGGTACGGCGGCCGCCATGACCGCGAACGTGGTCAGGTCGGCGACGGCGTTGAGCAGTCCGAAGCCGGTGATGAAGCGCAGCAGTGCGCGCGCCCGCAGCACGGTGGGCGCGCGCAGCGCGGACGGGCACGGGCGGTCGAAGGCGAAGGCGAGCTGCGTGGCGTCGAAGCAGAGGTTCTGCAGCAGCACTTGGGCCGGATACATGGGCAGGAACGGCAGCAGCAGCCCGGCCACGAGCATCGCGATGACGTTGCCGAGGTTGGAGGAGAGCACGATGCGCAGATAGCTGGCAATGTTGCCGCTGCTGCGGCGCCCGACGGCGATCGCCTCGGCGATGACGGCCATGTCCTTCGCGGCCAGCACCATGTCGGCCGCCTCCCGGGTCACCGGCACCGCCTCGCGCGGGCACAGTCCGACGTCGGCCGCGTGCATCGCGGGCAGATCGTTGACGCCGTCCCCGAGGAAGCCCGTCGTACGGCCGCGCTCGCGCAGCGCGCGCACGACGCGCGCCTTGTGGTCGGGGCCGCAGCGGGCGAACAGCGTGCCGTGGGCGGCGACTTCGGCCAGCTCCGCGTCGTCGAGCCGGTCGATGCGGTCGCCCGTCACCACGCTGCCGGGGCCCGGCTCCATGCCGAGATCCCGGCAGACCCGGGCGGCGGTGCCGGGGTGGTCGCCGGTGAGGACCTTGACGGCGACGCCGTACCGGGACAGCGCGGCCAGCGCGTCGGCGGCGCCCGGGGCCAGTGCGTCGCGCAGCCCGACGAACCCGAGGAAGGTCAGGCCGCGTTCGTCGGCGCGGGTGTACGCGCGCGGGCGTGCGGGGCGCTCGGCGACGGCGACGGCCAGCAGCCGCAGCCCTTCCTCGGCCAACTTGCCGGAGCGGCGCAGCACTTCGGCGCGCCGCGCACCGTCCAGCGGTACGTCCTCGCCGCCGCTCCCCCGCAGCCGGGAGCAGCGCTCCAGCACGTCCTCGACGGCGCCCTTGACGACGAGGGTGTGCCTGCGGGGACGGCCCGGGGTGCGGACGACCGCGCACGAGCTGCGGTACGCGGGGTCGAAGGGCAGCGCGGCCACGCCGTCGTACTCCCACGGGCTGCAAGGACCGCCTGCGGGTATGGGCGAACCGTCCGCGGACCCCGCCGAACCGTCCGCGGCGGATCCGGCCGCCTCCAGCAGCGCTTCGTCGAGGGTGTCCGGGGCGGGCGGGTCGGCGAGCTGCAGGGTGCACAGGCTGTTCACGGCCGCCCAGTCGGCGACGTCGGGCCGCGGTCGCCCCTCGGCGTCCAGCGAGCAGTCGAGCACCGCCCTGCCCTCGGTGAGGGTGCCGGTCTTGTCCGTACACAGCACGTCGGCAGCGCCCAGATCGTGCAGTGCGGGAAGGCGTTTGACGATGACCTCGCCGCCGCGCGCGAGCACCGCGGCGCCGCGGGCCAGCGCGGTCGCCACGACGACGGGCAGCATCTCCGGGGTCAGCCCGACCGCCACCGCGACCGCGAACGGCAGCGTCTCCAGGCCGCGGCCGCGCAGCCCGGCGTTGGCCGCGAGCACCAGCGGCGGCGTCAGCAGCATGAAGCGGATGAGGATCCACGCGACGCCGTTCACCAGCCGGTCGAAGGCGCCTGCGCGGCGCCCCGAACCGCCGTGCGCCGACCCTCCGTGCGCGGAGCCGCCGTGCGCGTCCGCGAACCGGGTGTCGCCGCCGGTGGCGACCACGACCGCGGTCCCGCTGCCGGAGGCGACGCTGCTGCCCTGGAAGCACAGCTGCGGCTGCGCGAACAGCCCCCGCCCCGGCGGCAGTTCGGCCGGCGCGTCGACGGGGTGCTTCGGCACGGGCGCCGACTCCCCGGTCAGCGCGGCCTGGTGCACGCTGAGTCCGGTGGCGCGCAGCAGCCGTACGTCCGCGGGCACCAGGTCGCCCGCGGCCAGCCGCACCACGTCGCCCGGCACCAGCTGGTCCACGGGGATCTCGCGTACGTACGGGGCCGCGTGCTCGGAGAGGCGGCGCTGCACCGTGGCCGTGCCGGCGACGAGTTCGCGCAGCGCGGCCATGGAGCGGTCGGCGCGGTACTCCCCGCCGGCGCGCAGCAGGCAGCTGGCCGTGACCAACACCGCGATCACACAGGCCGTGCCCCACGACGCGATGAGCGCCGAGACCAGCCCGAGGCAGAGCAGCACCACGGTGAACGGGTCGCGCAGGCTGCGGGCGAGGCAGCGCCGCCGGGACGGTGACCGCCGCCCCGGAAAGGAGTTCTCGCCGTAGCGTCCCAGCCGGCGCTCGGCCTCCGCCTCGACCAGCCCGCGCGGCCCGCTCTCCAGCCGCCGCAGCTCCTCAAGTGCCGTACGGGGGGCGGGCGTTGGGCCCGGCGCACCGGAAGCACCGGAAGCGCTCGCCGGCCCGTGGCGGTCGGCGGACTCGCCTGCGCCGGACGCGGCGGGCGCGGCGGGCGCGGCGGGCGCGGCGGGCGGACGGTTCGCCGGCGACGGCGCTCGCGTACGGCCCGTACGGCCCGAGCGGCCCCACCCCTGGACGGGGTCAGGCACCGAGTCCATGCGTGCTCTCCCGCGCCGTCGGGCCTCCGGCGCGGTCCGTCAGCCGCCCGACCAGCCACCGCACCGTGGCCACCACGTCGGGGTCGTCGACCAGGTAGACCACCCGGCGGCCCTCGCGGCGCGAGCGCACCAGCCCGGCCAGCTTCAGCTTCGCGAGGTGCTGACTCACCGCCGGCAGCGCGCCGCCCACCCGCTCGGCGAGATGGCTGACGTCGCTCTCGTGCTGCGCCAGCGCCCACAGGATGTGCAGCCGGGCCGGAGACGCCAACAGCCCGAACGCGGCCGCGGCTTCGGCCAGCACCTCAGCGGGCGGATCCTCGAAGTCACCGACGCCCACCACTGTCACGCTCCGCCCCCTGAGACCTCGCCGGCACTGTCCGCCCGCGCCAGTCTAAGGCCGTGTTTCGGAAGTCCCGCCTGGCTGTGGCTGGAAAGGTCCCCCGGGACGCTCGCGGCGTCCGGGCCTCCCCAGCGAAGCGCGGGGAGGCGGCGCAAGGCGGCGAATCGCCCTCGTGCCGGGCGTAGTTGGGCGTACTCCGGCATCTCCGCACCGCGGCGAGGCGGCGGCGAGCTGCCTGCCTGGGGGCGCGAGCCGGTGAACCGTTCCGGGCACAGCACCGGAGTGCCGGGCGGCCGCCGGATGCCGCCGATCCGTGTGCGGCGGGTACGGGCACGGCCGCGGTGCCCGAGTCCGGGTCTCCCGGGGCCCGTTGCGTGCGTGACCTCAACGTCCGGCGTTCCGCGGCGAGTTGGGGACCCGGCTCCGGCTTCGGTCCCCAACGGCTCGGCGGTTTCCGGGCGTTCCCTTTCGCTCGGTCGGCTCTTATATTCAGCAGCCAGGTTCCCCCCACGGACAACGTTGTCTTCCTACAGGAGTTTGTCATGCGAAGACGAGCACTGGCCGCCGCTCTCGCCGGCGCGACCGCCGTCACCGCCCTGGCCGCCGCCTCCGCCACCGCCTCGGCCGGCACCCCGCGGGCCCCGCACCCCCGCGCGCAGCAGGGCACGGCCCACGTACGCACGCTGCACAACAAGACCTCCGAGGCCGCCCTCGACGCGTACTGGACGCCGGAACGCCTCCGGAACGCCAAGCCCGTGCCGCAGCCCCACCTCGCGGCGACCGACGGCGACCGCGCCGCCCCCGCACGGCCCGAGGGCGAGCGGACCGTCGTGCACGGCACCCGGCCGAAGAGCGCGGAAGCGGCGGACGGCACGAAGGCCGCGGCCGAGGCGCAGGACACCGTGGGCCGGCTGTTCTTCTCCACCGACCACGGCGACTACGTCTGCTCCGCCACCGTCGTCACCTCCGAAAACCACTCGGTGCTCTCCACCGCGCGGCACTGCGGCTTCGGCGAAGGCGGCAGCAAGTACCGCTTCGCGCCCGGCTACAGCCACGGCGACGCACCGCACGGCTGGTGGGACTTCAAGTCCGCGAACTGGGTCTCCGGCGGCGGACAGGAGAGCGACGTCGCGTTCCTGACGATGAACGAGAACGACAACGGCCGCGTCCAGGACGCCGTCGGCTCGGCCGGCATCGCCTTCAACCAGAACCGCGACCAGGACGCCCACATCCTCGGGCTGCCCGCCGACAAGGACGAGCTGTTCCAGTGCGACGGCAAGTCCTACGGCGGGCCCGACGGGCAGCTGCTGATGGACGGCTGCGACGGCATGTCCGGAGGCGCCAGCGGCGGCGCCTGGACCGTGGACGATCCGAACGGCGGCGGCCTGCTGCAGATCGGCGCGTACTCGGGCAGCCTGGGCGACGCGGCGGCCGCCGGCTACTACGACGACAACGCGTCGTCGGCGTACGACGGCGCCCAGAAGGGCTGAGGCCCGGCGCCCCTCCCGGCCTTCGCGGAGCGTCCGAGCACCCCGCGGGGCGTCCAACGCCCCTTGTGGGGGCGGGACTTGGGCCGCCGCCGGCGGCCTGGTGCAGAATCGGTGCCCCGCCACGGTGGTTCCGGCCGCCGTGGCGGTGACGTCGCGGGCAGCACGCGCTGGGAGGGACATGACCGACGACATCCGCGCGGCGGCGAACGCCCTGCTACGGGAGTCCGCCGCCGACCCGTGGGCGCGGCTGGCTCCCTCGGTGTACGAGAGCGCCCGGCTGGTGTCGGACGCGCCGTGGCTCGGCGGGCATACGGAACGGCTGCGCGCGCTCTGCAACGGGCAGGGGGTGGACGGGAGTTGGGGCCGGGACGGGTTCGCGCTCCTGCCGACGCTCAGCGCCACGGAGGCGCTGCTGGCGGTGGCGGGCAGGCGGGAGCCGGCGGACGGCGCGGTGCCCGCGGAGCGGGTGCGCGCCGCGGCCGAGCGTGGGCTGGGCAGGCTGCGCGGCTGGCTGGCGCCCGGCGGCCGGTACGCGGACGGGCCGCCGGCCACGATCAGTGCCGAGCTGATCGTGCCGATGCTCGTGGACCGGGTGAACGCGCGGCTGGACGGCGCGGGCGCACCGCGGATTCCGATGCCGGGCGGCTGTGACACCGAGCGGCTCGCGCGGCTGCGCGCGGACGCCGCGGCGGGCCGCGAACTGCCCGCCGACATCTGGCACGCGTGGGAGATCGCCACTCCGTACGAGCCGCCCTGGCCCGGCCCGCACCCGTACGCGGGCTCGGTGAGCTGTTCCGCGGCCGGGACGGCGGGCTGGCTGCGTCAGGCGCCGGCGCCGGACAGCGCGGCCGGCCGGTTCCTGGAGTCGCTACAGCGGCACGGGAACGGGCTGGTGCCGGTCGCCGCCCCGATCGACTTCTACGAGCAGGCGTGGATGCTCAACACCTTCGTCTGGCACGGGGTTCCGCACGACTGCCCGCCGGAGATCCTGGACCGGATGGCGGCGGAGCTGGGCCCGTACGGCATCGCGGGCGGCAAGGACCTCACCGTGGACGGGGACGACACGGCGGCGGTGCTGAACGCACTGGCCTGCCACGGGCGCCTGGACGAAGTGATCGGCCCGAACAGCCCGTCCAGCCCGGACGGCCCGAACAGCACGGACGGCCTGGACGGGCTGCTGACGTACTGGAACGAGGACCACTTCGAGATCTATCCCGGCGAGGAGATCGCCTCGCCGGCCACGAACGGCCACACGGTCGGGCTGCTGCGCCGGCTGCTGGCCGAACGCCCCGCGCAGCGCGAGCGGTTGGGGCCGCTGCTGCAGCGCAACGCCGGCTGGCTGCTCGACCAGCAGCGCGCGGACGGGAGTTGGGCGGACTTCTGGCACGTCTCGCCGTACTACGCGACGGTCTGCGCGGTCGAGGCGCTGGCCGCGTACGGCGGGGAGCGCGCGGACGTGGCCGTCGCCCGCGCGGCCCGCTGGGTGCTCGACTCGGCGCACTCCGGCGGCGGTTGGGGCGTGCGCGAGGTGACTCTGGAGGAGACCGCGTACGCGGTGCTGGTCCTGCGCTCGGCGACCGGCACGGGCGCGGCCCCCGCACCGAAGACGGCCGCAGCCCTGGCCGCCGCCGGACCGGTGCTGCGGGACGCGGCGGTGGACGCGGACGTCACACCGCTGTGGCTGGTGAAGGACTACTTCGCGCCGCTCCGGGTGATCGAGGCGGCGGTACTCGCCGCCCGGCGGGCCGTCGCCGAGTCCGCCCGGCGGTGAACTGAGGCGGTGCGGCGGGCCGGCCCCGCGTGGCGCGGAGCGCAACGGCCGAACTCGCCGCCGGCGCCGCGGAGTTCACAGCCGTACGGGGCGGGCGGCGCGGGCGGCCGTACCGGGTTCACAGCCGTACGGGCAGCGCTTCGAGCCCCCGCATCAGGGTGCTGTGCCGCCAGGTCAGCTCCTCCGGCGGCACGGCGAGCGTGATCTTCGGGAACCGGGCGAGCAGCCGGCCGAACGCGATCTCCGCCTGTACGCGGGCGAGATGCGCGCCGACGCAGTAGTGCACGCCGTGCCCGAATGCGAGGTGGCCGGCGGTGGATCTGCCGATGTCCAGCTCGTCCGGGCGCTCGAACCGCCCGCCGTCGCGGTTGGCCGACGGCAGCGCGATCACCACGAACTCGCCCTCGGGGACGGTGACTTCACCGATCCGCACCTCTTCGGCGGTGAACCGGAAGGTGGTGAAGTTGACCGGGCCCTCGTAGCGCAGGAACTCCTCGATCGCGGCGGGCAGCCGGTCCGGGTCGGCGCGCAGCGCGGCGAGCTGGCGGGGGTTGCGCAGCAGCGACAGCGTGCCGTTGCCGATCAGGTTGACCATGGTCTCGTGGCCGCCGACCAGCAGCACGAACACCATCGCGCGCAGTTCGGCCGCGTCCAGCCGGTCGCCGGCGTCCCGCGCCTCGACCAGCGCGGAGATCAGGTCCTGCCCGTGCGTACGGCGCTTCCGCTCGATCAGCGCGTCGAGGTAGCCGACCATCGCGTCCGAGGCGGCGGCGAGTTCGGCGTCGGCGACTCCGGTGTTGAGCAGCGTGGCCGTCCAGGAGCGGAAGTCCGCGCGGTCGCGGTCGGGCACTCCGAGCAGTTCGCATATGACGGTGATCGGCAGCGGGTAGGCGAAGCCGTCCACCAGGTCGACCACCTGCCCGCGGGGCAGCGCGTCCAGCAGCCGGTCGGCGATCTCCGCGATCCGCGGCCGCAGCCCGGACACCCGGCGGCTGCTGAACGCGGCGTTCACCAGCTTCCGCAGCCGCGTGTGGTCGGGCGGATCCGTGTTGAGCATGTGCGAGTTGAGGAATTCGGTGATCACCGGCGTGGAGTCGGTCTCCGCGGCCTGCCGTGCGGACAGCTCCTGCTGGCGTACGGAGTCCTTGCGCAGCCGCGGGTCCGCGAGCGCGGCCCGCGCGTCGGCGTACCGGCTGACGATCCACACCCGCAGCCCGTGCGGCAGCAGCGCCGGCAGGACCGGCTGCTCGGTGCGTATCCGCTCGTAGAGCCGGTACGGGTCCTGCACGAACTCCTCGCCCAGCCGGACGGGTTGGGGCCGGTGCGGTTCCGGCCGGTGCGGTTCGGTGGGGGTCACGTCCACGCCTCCTCTTCCGCGGTCGCCGGGGCGGTGCCGGCCAGCGCCTCCAGGGCGCGCAGCCCGGGCGCGCACCATTCCCGCAGCAGCGCGAACCGGTCCGCGGGCAGCGCCCGTGCGGCGCCCGCGCGTGCGGGGTCGAGCAGTTCCCGGGCGGCCGCGAGCCAGTCCGGATCCGGTTCGAGGTCCAAGTACGCGGCGAGCCGGGAGAGTTCGGCGTACGGATCGGCGAGCAGGTCCTCGTAGCCGAGCGCGTACCGCCGCGGCGCCGGCACCGCGGACAGCCGGGCGGCGGCGTCCGCGATCTGCCGGGACCACAGGTCGGCGAACTCCTCCAGCGGAAGCGGCTGTTCCAGCGCCGCCGGGTCGAACCGGTCCGGCAGCACCGCGGCCAGCTCCGGCGGCAGCGCGGCCACGTCGTCCGGGGCCAGCTCGGGGATGGCCGCCGCCCCGGTCAGCGCCTTGATCCGGTTCTCCAGCACCACCAGCCGGAAGCCCGGGTGCCGGCTCATGGACAGCGCGCAGTCCGGCCCGTCGCGGTACATGTGCACGAGCCGGGCGGACGGGAAGCGGCGGGCCAGCGCATCCGTCCACTGCAGCGAGAACCCGGAGCGCTCCACCGCGACGGTCCGCCCGAACCGTTCGCACAGCCACCGGAACAGCGCAGTGTAGTGGTCCTCGACGGGCCGTTCCGGCCAGCCCGGCACCTCGCCGGCGAGCTGGTCGAACAGCCCGTCCGGATCGTCGGTGAGATGCGGCAGCACCATCATCGCGACCGCCGGAACACCGGAGTCCGGTGAGAACCGGCCCGGGCTGCGCGGATACAGGAACTCCGGTACGCGGGTGCCGTAGCGCACCATCGCGTCGAAGAACGGGTTGGGCTCGGCGAGCAGCCGCCAGAACCCGGCACCGGTCAGCGTGCCCGGCGGAAGGGCGGCCGGCGCCACGGACGACAGCAGTTCGTTGACGCTCAGCACCTCGGGGTGGCGGCGCAGCACCCGGGACAGCGCGGTGGATCCGCAACGTCCGGTGCCCACCACGAAGTTCAGCGAGCGCATGCCGGGGAATCGGTCATGCGTACCTTTCTACCGCGTCCACCGCGCCGCGTACGACGGGGCGTACGGCAGGACGTACGGCGGGACGTGCGAGAGGAACGTGCGGGAAGGGAAAGTCGGCGGACGCTCCACGTACCGGCCGCCAACTCGCGGCTGTAGTCTGCGAGATCACCGACACGACGGGGACCGGGGACGGAGGTGCTGGTGGAGGCCGACGCCGAGCAGGCGGAGCAGCGGATCCGGTCGCTGTCCGGGCGCATCGAGCAGACCATCGACGCGCTGCTGGCCGAGCACACGCAGCGGTACGGCCATCTGCGGTCCATCGTGGCGCCCGCGGTGCGCAACGCCCGCCCGGACCGGCACGAGTTCGCGCTTCCGCTGCTGGTGTACGGCGCGGAGCGCGGCGATCCGGCCGAAGCGGTGCCGATCGCGGCCGTCCACGCGCTGTGGTGGCGGGCGGCGAACCTCATCGACGACTTCTCCGACGAACTCGCCGACGGCGGATGCGCCGCCCGCGCGGCCGGAGGCGGTGACAACGCTGCCGAGGCGGCCCGTACCCGGCAGGCCGCCACCACGCTGGCCGCCTTCAACTGGGCCTACGTGGTGCCCACTCGTGTCCTGGAGCGGCTGCCGGTGCCCGAACCGGTGCGCCGCACCCTGACCGCCGAGTTCTTCCGCGCCTGCACGGAGGCCACGGAGGGGCAGCTGGCCGACATGTCCACCGCTCCCGGCGACGCCACCCACGTGCAGGTGCTGCACACCTACCGGAACAAGAGCAGCGCGCCCTACGCCATGGCCGGCGCGATGGCCGCACGAGCCGCCGGGACCGGCGAGACGCGTACCGAGCAGTGGCGCTCGTTCGGCCAACAGCTGGGCCTGCTCGGGCAGTTCCGCAACGACCAGGACGACCTGCAGTCCGGGCGGCTACAGGACCTCGCGAACCGGACGCCGACGCTGCTTCTGGTCGCGCTGCTCGACTCGGCCGGCGAGCCCGAACGCGGCCGGCTGCTGGCCCTGCTGGACCGCGCCCCGCAAGAGCCCGCCGTACGCGAGGAGTTGCTGGCGCGGATGCTCGAACCCGCCCTGGTGCGGTCCCACTTGGCGCACGTCGAGCGCGCCCGCCGCGCGGCCGAGGAGATCCTGGACGGCGTCGCCGGCGACCCGGAGTGCGCCGGCGATCCGGCGTTCGTGGGCGCGCTGCGCGCACGGGTGCGTGCCGCCGCGACCCCGTGCGAGCTGCTGGCGACGGCGGCCGGGACGGGGCGGCCGCCCGCGGAGCCGAGCGGCCGTACGCTCTCGCCGCGCTGAGCCCGCCGGGCGGGCCCCGGGCGGGCACCGGGCTTCGCGGGGGCCGCGCCCAACCGGCCTGCGCTCCCCCGCAGTCGGGGCCGTCGCCGGGCAGCGCCGGGCAGCGGCACCGGAAGCACGGACGTACGCGCGTCGCGCGCGCCCAGCGGTTCAGTCCCCGGCGAACGTGAAGCGCCGGCGCAGCGTCCACCCGCCGTCGAAGACCAGCAGCCACGCCTCGCGCAGCACCGACGCGACCGGCAGCCGCCCGGGCAGGATCTGCCGCTCGACGGCGTCCGCCCGCTCCGCCGTCGTGTTCAGGGCCACCGTCAGATGCGGTTCGACGGCGCCGAAACGGCCCTCGTACGGCACCAGCCGGGGCCAGCGGCGGCAGACGGCCCCGGTCAGCTCCGCCAGTTCGCGCGCCGGGTCGGGGCGCAGCGCGAGGAAGCCGTCCCGGCGCAGGACGTCGCCGAACTCGACCGGCAACTCCCGCCGGGCGGCGAAGAGTTCGGCCAGCGCGCCGGTCACCGCGTCGTCCAGCGAGTCGGCGGGAAGGAACGGATACAGCACCGACACATGGGCCGGCACCGGGCGTACCGCCTCCGGGAAGCGGGCCGCCACCGCGCGCAGCAGCCCGTCCGCCTCCGGCACCGGAATCGCCAGTGCGCTCTGTCCGTTCCTCGGCACGCCGCCGTCTCCTTCCCGCCCGCTGCGCCTACTCGCCCGCGGGAGCGAGCAGTTGGCGCACCTCCTCCGGCGTAGTCTCCCGGATCCCGTCGGCGAGGAGCAGCCAGCGCGTGATGCCGACGGATTCCAGGAACGGCAGATCGTGCGCGGCGACCACCAGGGCGCCGCGGTAGGAGTCGAGCGCGCTCGTCAGCTGGCGCACGCTGGCCAGGTCCAGGTTGTTCGTCGGCTCGTCCAGCAGCAGCAGTTGCGGGGCGGGGGCGGCGAGCATCGTCGCGGCGAGCGCCGCACGGAAGCGTTCGCCGCCGGAGAGGGTGCCCGCGGTCTGCTCGGCCCGCGCCCCCTTGAACAGGAAGCGGGCGAGCTGCGCCCGGATGTGGTTGTCGGTGGCTCCGGGCGCGGCGCGGGCCACGTTGGCGGCGATGCTCGACTCGTCGTCGAGCACGTCGAGCCGCTGCGGCAGGAACCGCACCGGCACGTGCACCGTCGCCTCCCCGTGCAGCGGCGCCAGCTCGCCGGTGAGCGTACGCAGCAGCGTGGTCTTGCCCGCGCCGTTCCGGCCGACCAGCGCGATCCGCTCGGGCCCGGCCACCTGCAGCTCGCCGCCGTCCAACGCCCCGTAGCGCAGGCGCAGTTCGCGCAGCGTCAGCACGGTACGCCCGGCGGGCACCGCCGTGTGCGGCAGCTCGACCCGGATCTCGGCGTCCGCACGGACCGCGTCCGCCGCCTCGTCGCGCCGCTCGCGGGCCTCTTGCAGCCGCTCCTCGTGTACGCCGCGCAGCTTGCCCGCCGACTCCTGCGCGGAGCGTTTGCGCGCGCCCGCGACGATCTTCGGGATGCCGCCCTCGGCGTCGAGCCGCCGGCTCTGCCGCTGCCGGCGGGCCAACTTGGTGCGCGTCTCCTCCAGTTCGCGCTTCTGCCGGCGCAGGTCGGCCTCGGCGGCGCGCAGCGTGCGCCCGGCCGCCTCCTGCTGCACGGCAAGCGCCTCCCGGTACGCGGACCAGCCTCCTCCGTACCAACTCACCTCGCCGGAGCGGAGTTCGGCGATCCGGTCCACCCGCTCCAGCAGCTCCCGGTCGTGGCTGACCACGAGCAGGACGCCGGACTGCCAGGAGTCGACGGCCTCGTACAGCCGGCGCCGGGCAAACAGGTCGAGGTTGTTCGTCGGCTCGTCCAGCAGCAGCACGTCGGGCCGCTCCAGCAGCAGCGCGGCCAGCCGCAGCAGTACGGTCTCGCCGCCGGACATCTCGCCGACGGTGCGGTCGAGTTCGAGCCCGCCGAGGCCGAGCGAGCCGAGGGTGGCCAGCGCGCGCTCCTCGACGTCCCAGTCGTCGCCGACTGTCTCGAAGTGCTCCTCGGCGACGTCCCCGGCCTCGATGGCGCGCAGTGCGGCTCGCCGTTCCGCGACGCCGAGCGCCTGGTCGACGCGGAGTTCCGTGTCGAGGGTGAGGTTCTGCGGCAGCAGGGCGAGCCGGCCGCCGAGGGTCACCGAGCCGCCGGTGGGCCGCAGTTCGCCGGACAGCAGCCGCAACAGCGTGGACTTTCCCGAGCCGTTGGCGCCGACGAGGCCGGTGCGTCCGCGGGTGAGCCGCAGGGACAGCCCGTCCAGCACGGCGTGGCCGTCCGGCCGGACGTAGGACAGGGACGAGCAGGTCACAAAAGCGCCGTGGGCGGCGGTGGTTCCGGTCATGGGGTACTCGCAGTCGCTCGCGGTGTGCAGGGGCTTCGGATGCGAGCACCGCGCCCGGGCACCGCCGAGCCGGGCCCGGAGAGTCGGGCGGGAGGTCCCTGCCGGAGAGCGGAGGCGGAGGGAGGGACGGCTCGGGCTCCGAGGTCGCGTCCACGCGGGCGTCACGGGCGGCGGAAGGCCGGCCGGAGCGTGACGGGCGTGCGGTCGACGCCGCACCGCGCGGTGTTCGCGGACCTCAGATGCGCAACGTCCACCTCTCTCGGAGACGACAGGACCCGGGAAATGTACTCGGGGGCGTACCGACCGGGCAAAGGGTTACGGCCCCGCGGCGGTTCCGCCCGGCCCAACCGCCCGGCCCAACCGGCGGGCGCGCGAGCGGAGTTGGGCGGGAAAGGGCCCGGGTGCGGGCAGGCGGACGTGCGCGTACGGGCACGAAGAAGCCCGGGTGGCCGCCTGCGGCACCCGTCCGTCGGACGGTCCGTACGCGGCCCCCGGGCTGGGCCTGCCGGCTGGCTCGGCGCGCTCGGGGCAGCAGGGGAAGCTAGCCTCTTGCGCTCGCCGCGACCAGTTCGCGGGCCTCCTCGTCGCTGGACACCGCCGGTGGCGAGCCCTGCAGCGGCTTGCCGGCGGACTCCCGCATGAAGAACACCGCGATGGCACCGACCACACCGGCGATCATGAGGTAGTAGCCGGGCCAGTTGGTGTCGCCCGTGGTGTGGATGAGCGTCAGCGTGATCGTCTCCGTGGTGCCGCCGAAGGCCGACACCGCGATGTTGAACGCGATCGAGAGCCCGCCGTAGCGGATCTCGGTCGGGAACAGGGCGGGCAGCGTGGACGGCGAGGTGCTGTTGAAGCAGGTCAGCATCACGGCCATGATCGCCAGACCGCAGCCGACGGCCCACACCGAGCTGGACTTCGCGAGCAGGACGGACGGGACGCCGCCGACGATCGCGAGCCCGCAGCCGAAGAACATCACCGGTTTCCGTCCGATGCGGTCCGAGAGCTTCCCGAACTGGACGATGATCAGCAGGATCAGGATGTAGACGCCGATGATCAGTATCTCGGAGATGTGGCTCTCGGCCATGCCCTTGTTGTAGTCGGTGAAGAAGGCCGGCATCACCGTGGTCACCATGTAGTTGATGACGTTGAAGACCACCACGATGCCCATGCACACCAGCATCGGCCGCCAGTACCTGGTGAAGATCGTGCCGATCTCACGCAGCGACTGGTTGCCCTCGCGGCCCTCCGACTCCTTCGCCAACGCCTGGAAGGCCGGCGTCTCTTCGAGCTTCAGCCGCAAGTAGAGGCCGATGACGCCGATCGGTCCGGAGATCAGGAACGGGATGCGCCAGCCCCACGTCTCCAGCTGGTCCGGCGGCAGGAAGTTCACCAGCAGCGAGACGATCGCGCCGAACAGGTAGCCGGTGCAGGTGCCGAACTCCAGGAAGCTGCCGAAGAATCCACGGCGCTTGTCCGGCGCGTACTCGGCGATGAACGTCATCGCACCGCCGTACTCGCCGCCCGTCGAGAAGCCCTGGAGCAGCCGGGCGAAGACCATCAGCATCGGTGCGGCCACACCGATCGTGTCGTAGCTCGGGATCAGGGCGATGAGGAACGTACTCGCCGCCATCAGGATCACCGTGAGCGACAGCACCTTGGTGCGGCCGATCCGGTCGCCGAGCGGGCCGAAGAACATGCCGCCGAAGGGCCGCACGATGAAGGCGACCATGAACAGCATGGCCGCGCCGATCGTCTTCACCGTGTCGCCCGCCGGCGTGAGGAAGACGTTTCCGATCGTGCCCTGGAGGCTCGCGAACACCCCGAAGTCGAACCACTCCGTGATGTTGCCGATCATCGCCGCGCCCACCGCGCGTTTGACGATCGCGGGATCGGTGACCGTCACGTTGTCGACGGTCAACAGCTTCCCTCCGTCGTGTTGTTGTTCTGCATTGGGCAAGGATTCCAACCCCCGTCTCTCTCTTTCTCACGTGCTGTACGGCCCTCTTTCGCACGTCCTCCGCGCGGTCCGCGCCCGCTTTCCGGCGCGGCGGCGGTTCCCCTGGACGAGGACCGGCGGTGATCGCTACCCAGCGCCCGCCGGTTCACTCCGGTCAATCAACTCCCCGGCCGCAAAAGGGAGTTCGGCGCCCCGAAGGTCCGGTGACATCGGAAAAGTTCGCCAGGAATCCGGTATTTCGCCCTCTCCGGGAAAATCTCCCGGGCGGCCTCCCGGGACAGTGCGTACGCGGCGACTCACGCGCCGGCGGCGGGCGCGCGCGGCACCGCTCACAGCGCGCGGGCCATCCGGTCCACCGCCTCCTCCAGCACCTCCGGCGATGTGGCGATGTTCATACGGACGTGGCCGGCGCCGCCCGTACCGAAGGACGGTCCGGAGGAGAGCGCCACCCGCCCCCGCTCCAGGAAGGCCGCCGCCGGATCGTGGCCCAACTCCAGGGCGCGGCAGTCCAGCCAGGCCAGATAGGTGCCCTCCAGCGGCTTCACGGCGACGCGGGGCAGCCGCCGGTGCAGCAGTTCGCCCAGCAGCCGCCGGTTCTCGTCCAGCCCGGACAGCAGCGCGTCCAGCCAGGGCCCGCCCTCGCGCAGCGCCGCCGCGTGCCCGAGGACGCCGACGTGGCTCGGCCCGTGGCTCACCTCCTCCGGCAGCCGGGCCAGGTCGTCCGCCGCGTCGGAGCCGGCGATCAGCAGCGCGGCCTTCAGCCCGGCCAGGTTCCACGCCTTCGAGGCGGACATCGAGGAGAAGGCGCGCTCGGTGCCCGGCAGCGACAGGTACGGCACGTGCCGGGCACCGGGCAGCACGAGCGGCGCGTGGATCTCGTCGGCGACGACGCGTACGCCGTGCCGTGCCGCCAACTCCGTTGCGGCGGCCAGCTCTTCGGCGGTGTGCACGGTGCCGGTCGGGTTGTGCGGGTTGCACAGCAGGTACACCGCGCGGGGGCCGGCGGTGCGGAAGGCCGCCGCGAGCGTGTCCGGGTCGATACGGCCGTGCTCGGTCAGCGGCGCCTCGACCACCCGGCGGCCCAGGTGCGAGACGAACTGGTAAAAGGGCAGGTACACCGGGGAGTTGACGATCACCGCGTCGCCGGGCCGGTTGATCAGCTTCAGCGCTTCGACGACGCCGGCCATCACGTCGGCCACGAGCGCGGTGCGCTCCACCGGCACCCGCCAGTCCCAGCGCGAGCGCGCGAACGCGTCCAGCGCCTCCGCGTACTCCGTGCCCGAGGCGTAGCCGGTGTCCCCGAGGTCGATCGCCGAGTGCAGTGCCTGCGCGACGGGTTCGGCGAGCGGAACGTCCATCTCCGCGATCCACAGCGGCAGTACGTCCGCCGGGTACGCGCGCCACTTGGCGCTGGTGCGCCGGCGCAGCCGGTCGAGCGGGAGCTGCCGCAGCGGGTCGGGGGTCTTCCCGCCGGCTCCGCCGGTTCCGCCGGTTCCGCCGGTTCCGCCGCCGGTCGCTCCGGTGCCGTGCTCCATGGTCGCCTCCTCGTCGACGGGCGCCGTGCGGCGCGGGTGCCTGATCGCCGCCCGCCTGCTCGTCCGCCGCAACTCGCCGCGGTGTTCCGGGGGTTCGGCAGTGGTTCGCCGGGCTTCACCAGCAGCGTCGCGGTGCCGCCCGCTCGTACGCTACGGGCCTCCGCGCGTCCGGCGAACCCGGGGTGCCGGCGGACGCGAACCGCACGTAGGGCATCATTCCGGCCATGGGGATAGTCGCGGGTGTGGACAGCTCGGCCGAGCACACACGGATCGTCGTCTGTGACGCGGACTCCGGTGCCGTACTCAACCAGGGGCACGCGGAGCATCCGCCCGAGCGGGACGACCCGCAGTCCTGGCTGGTGTCGCTCGGCAAAGCCGCCGCGGACGGCCAGCTCGCCGACGTGGCCGCGATCGGCGTCTCCGCACAGCAGCAGGGGCTGCTGCCGCTCGACGACACCGGCTCGCCGGTGAGCGCGGCGCTGCTCGGCAACGACCGGCGGATGGAGTCCGCGGCGGCCGACTTGGTGGATGCGCTCGGCGGGCGCGAGCCGTGGGCGCACGCGGTCGGCGCCGTACCACAGGCCGGGCACCCGGTGACGAAGCTGCGCTGGCTGGCCCGCAACGACCCGGACGCGGCCGCGCGCACGGCCGAACTGCTGCAGCCGCACGACTGGTTGGTGTGGCAGCTGCTGGGGCGGCCCGCGCGGCGCACCACCGACCGCGGCGAGGCGTCCGGCACCGGCTACTGGTCGGCGGCGACCGGCGCCTACCGCCCCGACCTGGTCGCGCTCGCGCTCGGCCGGCAGGCCGCGCTGCCCGACGTGCTGGCGCCGGCCGAGCCCGCGGGCCGCACACCGGAGGGCATCTGGATCTCGGCCGGCACCGGCGAGACGATGGCCGCCGCGCTCGGGCTCGGTCTGGAACCGGGCGACGCGGTGATCTCACTCGGCGCCTCCGGCTCCGTCTTCGCCGTGCACCACGAGGCGCTCATCGACCCGACGGGCACGATCACTTCGTACGCGGACGCCACCGGCCTGCACCTGCCGGTCGTCCGCACACTGAACGCGACGCGGGTGCTGCGGGGCACGGCCGACATGCTCGGCACCGACCTGGACGGGCTGTCCGAGCGGGCGCTGGAGTCGACACCCGGCGCGTCCGGGCTGGTGCTGCTGCCGTATCTGGAGGGCGAGCAGACGCCGGACCTGCCGCACGCTGCCGGGTCGCTGCACGGGCTGCGCCGGGAGAGCATGCAGCCCGAGCATCTGGCCCGCGCCGCGGCCGAGGGCATGCTGTGCGGGCTGGTGGACGCGCTGGACGTGCTGCGCGGGCGCGGGGTGCAGGTGCGCCGGGTCTTCCTGCTGGGGCAGGCGGCCGGACTGCCCGCGGTGCAGGCGGCTGCGCCGAACCTGCTGGGCGCCCGGGTCGTCGTGCCGCAGCCCGCGGACTACTCCGCGCTGGGCGCCGCCCGGCAGGCGGCCTGGGTGCTCAGCGGTGCGGCCCGGCCGCCGCGCTGGCCGGAGGCGGAGGCCGAAGTCTTCGATCCGGACGACCAGTTGGCGGTCGGGCAGGCCGTGCGGCAGCAGTACGCGACGGTGCGCGAGGAGGCGCATCCGGGCGCCTTCACCGCGGGCGCGGGCGCCCCGCCGGGCATCCGGAACGACGCCTACGCCGGGGCCGACGGCGGCTACGGCGGCGAACCGGGCGCGTACGGCGGTGACTTGGGCACGTACTCCGGCGACTCGGGAACGTACGCCGGCGAAGCCGGTGCCCTCGGCGGACAGCACGGCGGCTACGGCGGACCGGGCGGGCCGGGCGGGCCGGGCGACACCCTCGGCGGTCAGGTGGGCGGCTACGGAGGGGCGGACGGCACGTTCGGCGGCGCGGGCGGAGCCTTCGGCGGCTGAACCGGCGCCGCGCCGGCCGCAACTGCCGTACGCGCCGCACGCGTTGACTCACCACACCGCCGCCGCTGCCGCACCCACGCCCGCACCGTCCGAATTCCGAGTGCGCGGCCCCGCGACGAGGTGTAGGGTCCCGGGTCGGCTGCACGGCTCGGACCGGCCCCGACCACCGGCCGGCGAGGGGGAGTTCGCCGGCCGCCGACGCCCGCCACCCCGGCGGCGCTCCCGATCCGGACGTGCCCCGCTCTTCGACCTTCCGACCAACTCGGGGACTTCGCGTGCTCATTCGGCTGCTGCGCGGCTTTCTGCGCCCGTACCGGCGCCCGATCGCTCTGCTCGTGCTGCTGCAACTGGTGCAGACGGGCGCCAACCTGTGGCTGCCGACCCTGAACGCCGACATCATCGACAAGGGCGTGGTACGCGGCGACACCGGCCACATCGTGCGGTTCGGGCTCGTGATGCTCGCGGTCTCGCTCGCCCAGGTCGTGTGCAACGTGGGCGCGGTGTTCTTCGGCGCCCGCACCTCCGCCGCCTTCGCACGGGACGTGCGCACCTCGGTCTTCGACCGCGTACAGGAGCTTTCGCCGCGCGAGGTGGGGGAGTTCGGGACGCCGTCGCTGATCACCCGCAGCACCAACGACGTCCAGCAGGTGCAGATGCTGCTGCTGACCTCGTTCACGCTGATGGTCTCGGCGCCGATCATGTGCGTCGGCGGCATCGTGATGGCGCTCGGGCAGGACGTGCCGCTGTCCGCGGTGCTGCTGGCCGTGGTGCCGGTGCTCGCGCTGCTCGTCGGGCTGATCGTGCGCCGGATGCGCCCGCTGTTCCGCACCGTGCAGACGCGTCTGGACGGCGTGAACCGGGTGCTGCGGGAACAGATCACCGGCGTCCGCGTGGTGCGCGCCTTCGTCAAGGACGACTACGAGCAGCGCCGCTTCCGCGAGCACAACACCGGCCTCGCAGACGTGCAGTTGCGCACCGGGCGGCTGATGGCGCTGATGTTCCCGACCGTGATGACCGTGGTGAACGTCTCCAACGTCGCCGTCGTCTGGTTCGGCGCGCACCGCATCGACGACGGCGGCATGGAGATCGGCGCGCTGACCGCGTTCCTGGCCTACCTCATGCAGATCGTGATGGCGGTCACCATGGCCACCTTCATGTTCATGATGGTGCCCAGGGCCGAGGTCTGCGCCGAGCGGATATGGCAGGTCCTGGACGCCGAGACCTCCGTCGCCCCGCCCGCGCGCCCGGTCCCTGCGCCGCGGCTGCGCGGCGAACTGGAGCTGCGCAGCGCCGGATTCCGCTACCCCGGCGCCGAAGCGCCCGTACTGCACGGGATCAGCCTCACCGCGAAGCCCGGCGAGACCACCGCGGTGATCGGCTCGACGGGCAGCGGCAAGACCACGCTTCTCTCCCTGGTCCCGCGGCTGTTCGACGCGACCGAGGGCCAAGTGCTGCTCGACGGCGAGGACGTACGCGCCATCGGCTTCGACACGCTCGCGCGCACCGTCGGCCTGGTGCCGCAGCGCGCCTACCTCTTCTCCGGAACGGTCGCCTCCAACCTGCGGTACGGGCGCACCGACGCCACCGACGAGGAGCTGTGGCGGGCCCTGGAGGTGGCGCAGGCACGGGAGTTCGTGAAGGCGATGGACGGCGGCCTGGACGCCGCGGTCAGCCAGGGCGGCACCGGCCTCTCGGGTGGGCAGCGGCAACGGCTCGCCATAGCGCGGGCGTTGGTGCACCGGCCCGAGGTGTACCTCTTCGACGACTCCTTCTCCGCGCTGGACTACGCCACCGATGCGGCGCTGCGTACGGCGCTGAAGCGGGAGACGGCGCAGGCGACGGTGGTGATCGTGGCCCAGCGGGTCGCCACGATCCGGGACGCGGACCGGATCGTGGTGCTCGACGAGGGCCGCATGGTCGGCCTGGGCCGGCACCACGAGCTGATGGCCTCGAACGCCACGTACCGCGAGATCGTGCTCTCCCAGCTGACCGAAGAGGAGGCCGCATGAGTACGGCCGGTGGCAGGGGCGGGGTGCCGCCGGGGCGGCGCTCGATGGACTTCGCCGGCTCCGGCAAGCGGCTGCTGCGCCGATTCCGGCCGCAGCGCGCCGCGTTGGCGGGCATGGTGGTGCTGACCCTGGGCGGCGTCGCGTGCAACGTCGCCGGGCCGGCGATCCTGGGCAGGGCCACCGACCTCGTCTTCGCGGGCGTCATCGGCGGCCGTATGCCGCACGGTCTCAGCCGCCCCCGCGTGCTGGAGGGGATGCGGGAGCACGGGCACGGCGACGTGGCGGACATGCTGTCCGGGCTGGACTTCACGCCGGGCCAGGGCATCGACTTCGCGCGGATCGGCGCGGTGCTGCTGGTCGCGCTCGCGGTGTACGCGGCGGGCGGACTGCTGTCCATGGGCGGCAGCCGGCTCGCGATATGGGCCATCAACCGCACCGTGTTCCGGCTGCGCGAGCAGGTGGAGGCGAAGCTGGCGCGGCTGCCGCTGGCGTACTTCGACGGGCAGCCGCGCGGCGAACTGCTCAGCCGGGTCACCAACGACATCGACAACATCAACCAGACCATGCAGCAGACGCTGGGCCAGATCGTCACCTCGCTGCTGAGCATCGTCGGCGTGCTGGCGACGATGCTGTGGATCTCGCCGCTGCTGGCGCTGGTCGCGCTGGTGACGGTGCCGCTGTCGCTGCTGCTCGCGACCCGCATCGGCAGGCGCGCGCAGCCCCAGTTCGTACGCCAGTGGGGCGCGACCGGGAAACTCAACGCGCACGTCGAGGAGATGTACACCGGGCACACGCTGGTGCGGGTCTTCGGGCGGCAGCGGGAGTCGGCGGCGACGTTCCGCGAGCACAACGAGGAGCTGTACCGCGCGAGTTTCCGCGCCCAGTTCATCAGCGGCATCATGCAGCCTGCGCTGATGTTCGTCGGCAACCTCAACTACGTACTGGTCGCGGTCGTCGGCGGGCTGCGCGTCGCCTCGGGCGCGCTGTCGATCGGCGACGTGCAGGCGTTCGTGCAGTATTCGCGGCAGTTCACGCAGCCGCTGACCCAGGTCGCGTCGATGACCAACCTGGTGCAGTCCGGGGTGGCCTCGGCCGAGCGGGTCTTCGAGCTGCTGGACGCCGACGAGCAGCACCCGGAGCCGCCCTCCCCCGCGCGCCCCGAAGTCCTGCGCGGCCGGGTCGAGTTCGAGCGGGTGTCGTTCCGGTACGACCCGGCGCGTCCGCTGATCGAGGACCTGTCGCTGACGGTGCGCCCGGGCCGTACGGTCGCCATCGTCGGGCCGACCGGCGCGGGCAAGACGACGCTGGTCAATCTGCTGCTGCGGTTCTACGAGACCAGCGGCGGCCGGATACTGCTGGACGGCGCGGACATCGCCGGGATGGACCGCGAGGAGCTGCGCTCCCACATCGGCATGGTGCTCCAGGACGCCTGGCTGTTCGGCGGCACCATCGCCGAGAACATCGCCTACGGCCTGCCGGCCGCGCCGACCCGCGCGCAGATCGAGGACGCGGCCCGTGCCGCGCACGCCGACCGGTTCATCCGCACTCTGCCCGACGGGTACGACACGGTGCTCGACGACGAGGGCGCCGGAGTGAGCGCCGGCGAGAAGCAACTGATCACCATAGCCCGGGCGTTCCTGTCCGACCCGGTGATCCTCGTACTGGACGAGGCGACCAGCTCCGTGGACACCCGCACCGAGGTGCTGATCCAGGAAGCCATGGCGAAGCTGTCCCGCGGGCGTACGAGCTTCGTGATCGCGCACCGGCTCTCCACGATCCGCGAGGCGGACGTCATCCTGGTGATGGAGAACGGCGCGATCGTCGAACAGGGCGCGCACGACGAGCTGTTGGCGCGCGGCGGCGCGTACGCGCGGCTCTACGAGGCGCAGTTCGCGGCGCCGGCGGTGGAGGCGGAGTGAGCGAGGGGCCGGAACGGGCCGCACTCGGTCGAGGCAGCCCTCAGTCCAGGTAGCCGCGCAACTGCTCGGCGTAGGCGTGCTCGCGCAGCTTCGCCAGCGTCTTGGACTCGATCTGGCGGATGCGTTCCCGGGTGACGCCGAAGAGCTGCCCGATCTCCTCCAGCGTGCGCGGCCGCCCGTCGTCCAGCCCGTACCGCAGCTGCACGACCTTCCGCTCCCGCTCCCCCAACGTCGAGAGCACCGCCTCCAGATGCTGGCGCAGCAGCAGGAACGCCGCGGACTCGACGGGTGAGGGCGCGTCGCCGTCCTCGATGAGGTCGCCGAGATCGACGTCCTCCTCGTCGCCGACCGGGGCGTGCAGCGACACCGGTTCCTGCGCCAGCCGCAGCACTTCGCGCACCCGCTCCTCGCTGAGGTCGAGCTGGACGGCGATCTCCTCGGCGGTGGGTTCGGCGCCGCGCTCCTGCGACAGCCGCCGCTGCACCCGCAGCACGCGGTTGATCAACTCCACGACGTGTACCGGGACCCGGATCGTGCGGGCCTGGTCGGCGAGCGCCCGCGACATGGCCTGACGTATCCACCACGTCGCGTACGTGGAGAACTTGTAGCCGCGCGCGTAGTCGAACTTCTCCACGGCGCGGATCAGCCCGAGGTTGCCCTCCTGCACCAGGTCCAGCATGGTCAGGCCGCGTCCCACGTACCGCTTGGCGACGGACACCACGAGCCGCAGATTGGCCTCGATCAGCCGGCGCTTGGCGATCCGGCCCTGTACGACGAGCCGGTCGAGGTCGCGGGCGAGGTCGCTGCCGAGCGAAGACCGGCCGTGCAGCTCGGACAGCTTCTCCTCGGCGAACAGCCCCGCCTCCACCCGGCGCGCCAACTCGACCTCGTCGGCGGCCGACAGCAGCGGCACCCGGCCGATCTCGCGCAGATACTGCCGGAACAGGTCGGCCGAGGTTCCGCCGCCGCTCTGCTCCTGCGCGCGCTCCCGCGGCTGCTCCGGCGTCCGCTCGTGCTCCGGCTCCCGGCCGGCTGCCTCCGAGCCGGCGGGCTCCGGCTCCCGGCGGTCCGAGTCCGCGGGCTCCAGGCCGGTGTCGTCGGGCGGACCGGCGGCGCCGGCAGCCGCCGCGCCCGCACCGGGCACGGGGGCGAGAGCGGCCGCACGCCCGTGGGCACGGCCTGCGGCACGCCCGTGAGTACGGCCCGAAGTACGGCCCGGGCTGCGGCCGGAAGCGGGTGCGGGTGCGGGAACGGGCGCGGCCGGCGCCTGTTCGGCGGCTGCCGCGCTGCTCGACGTCCGGGTCTGCACGGGGGGCGACCTCCGTATGTGTCGCTGCCGGTTCGGGGGCGCGTGCGAGACGAGGACGGCCGGGGCCGCGTCCAGCCGGGGCCGTCCGTGTGCTGCGGCACGGAACTGCGGAGCGCACCGGCTCGTCCACCCGGATCGCCCCGCTCCGAGCACTGAGCCCAGTGTGCGGTACGGCACACGCGGCTCACGAGAGTCGTGCGCGTACTTTCTGCACGCTCTGCGCGCTACGGCGGAGTTGAGCCGTTCGTCACGCCGTACGCCGGCCCGCGTAGGGTCAACTCACCGGGGGCGGGGG
>Ga0164243_10002525_pt1 | contig 30134 bp, 28 predicted proteins | sample OricompcompostOP_FD_108781 | JGI IMG/M metagenome (GOLD analysis project Ga0164243, IMG submission 108781) | Organic Plus compost microbial communities from Emeryville, California, USA - Original compost - Organic plus compost (OP) | ecosystem: Engineered > Solid waste > Mixed feedstock >... | reverse complement strand
GGGTACTGCTCGGTGACGGGCTTGCGGAACATGGTCCGGAACGTCACGCCGAAGCCGGCGATCGGATCCCACATCGATTCCTTGATGTCTGAGAACGCACTCATGACTGCTTCGCCCTCCTCTCGGGCATCGGCGGGACGGGGTAGCCGTCGGCAAAGGCATCGAGCTCACGCTCAGGTTCGGACGCGGGTGCCTTCTTCTCGGGAATGAAGAACGACAGCAGGGCCAGAACGCCGATCACGACGGCGGCCCAGATGAACGCATCGCGGTTCAGCATGTCCTCGGTGTCGAGTTTGCGGATCACGCCGACGCAGATGATCCAGGCCAGCGAGATCGGGATCAGCACCTTCCAACCGAAGCGCATGAACTGGTCGTAGCGCATACGGGGCAGGGTGCCGCGCAGCCAGACGAAGACGCAGATGAAACCGAGGGTCTTCAAGAAGAACCACAGGACGGGCCACCAGCCTTCGTTGGCGCCCTCCCAGATCTGGGCGATGCCGAACGGGGCGCGCCAGCCACCCAGGAACATCGTGGTGGCGACCGCGGAGACAGTGACCATGTTGACGTACTCGGCCAGGAAGAACAGTGCGAACTTCAGCGACGAGTATTCGGTGTGGAAGCCGCCGACCAGTTCGCCCTCGGCCTCGGGGAGGTCGAACGGGGCACGGTTGGTCTCGCCGACCATCGAGATCATGTAGATCACGAAGCTCGGAAACAGCGGGATGAAGTACCACATCTCGGTCTGGGCGCTGACGATCTCCGAGGTCGACATCGAGCCGGAGTACATGAACACCGCGACCAGCGACAGGCCCATCGCGACCTCGTACGAGATCATCTGGGCGCTGGACCGCAGGCCGCCGAGCAGCGCGTAGATCGATCCGGACGACCAGCCGGCCAGCACGATGCCGTAGACGCCGATGGAGGTGATGGCCAGGATGAACAGCACCGCGACCGGCAGATCGGTCAACTGCAGCGGTGTCATGGTGCCGAACAGGCTCGCCTCGGGCCCGAACGGGATGACCGCCCAGGCCATGAACGCCGGGATGGTGGCCAGGATCGGAGCCAGGACGTAGACCAGCTTGTCGGCCGCCTTGACCGTCAGGTCCTCCTTGAGCGCGAGCTTCACGCCATCCGCGAGGCTCTGCAGCAGACCGAACGGGCCGTGCACATTGGGGCCGATGCGGTGCTGCATGCGCGCCACGAGGCGGCGTTCGAACCAGATGTTGAACAGCGTGTAGACGACCAGGAACGCGAAGACCATGACGGCCTTCACGATGACGACCCACCACTCCTCGTTACCGAACAGCGAACTCATCGCGCACCTCCTGTACCCCGGTCGCCAGCCCAGAGGCCGGCCACGGCCGATGGGCGGGTAGGCGCCGGTGAGATGACGGGGTCGACCAAGCACATCGTCTTACTGGCGCCTCCCCGCTCCTTCGGCCCCCAAGCTCTCCGCTTCGCTCCGAGCAGGGAGGTACCCCCAGCTGGCGACCGGTGGCTGCGCATCATCGCGCACCTCCGGCCGTGAGGGTGACCGCTCCGCCGCGGGTGACGCCGAGGGCGGTGATGTTGGTACCGGAGTTGCCGGGCACCCAGACGACGCCATCGGGCAGGTCGGCGACCTCGGTCAGTAGCGTCACCTTGACCTTCGTGCCGCCCGTGACCGTGCCGTTCTGGCCGGGCTCGATACCGGCCGCCGCCAGGGTGGCTTCGCTGGCGCGAATGACCGCGCGACGCGCCGTGGCCTTGTACTCGGGTTGACCGTCCTGCCCTCGGCCGTCGTCGACGAGCAGGCGCCAGGTGTCGAGCACGACGCCGTCCGCGTCCGCAGCGGCCGGGACCGTCGGAGCGTCGGCACGCTTGCCGTCCCAGGTACCAAGTTCGTCGAGCGCGGCGCGCGCCGCGGAAACGGTGCGGAAGCCGAGCGGGCGCCCCAGTTCCTCAGCGATACCGGCCAGGACGCGGATATCGGTCAGCGAGTTGGGCTCGGCCAGTACCGCGTCGAACGAGCGGCGGCGGCCTTCCCAGTTGATGAAGGTGCCGGGACGCTCGACCATCGGTGCGACGGGCAGCACGACATCGGCGACCTGGGTCACCTCGCTCTCGCGCACTTCCAGGCTCACCACGAACTGGGCCTTCTTGAGCGCCTTGCGCGCCTGCACGGGATCGGGCAGATCGTCGACCTCGACGCCACCGACGACCAGCGCCTTGATGCCCTTGCGACCACCGGAGAGGACGTCATCGAGGATCGCCGTGACATCGCGGCCGGGTTCGTCCGGCAGCGAGTCGACGCCCAGAGCGGCGGCGACATCGGCACGCGCTTCGGCGTCGGCGACCAGCCGGCCTCCCGGCAACAGCATGGGCAGACAGCCGGCCTCGACTGCTCCCCGGTCGCCGGCACGGCGTGGAACCCAGGCGACACGTGCCTTCGATTTCGCAGCTGCCGCGACCACGGCACTGTAGGCACCTTCGGACGTCGCCAGACGCTCGCCGACCAGCACGATCGAGCGGTCGTCGAGGTCCAGATCAGCAACTGCCGCCGCCTCACGGCCGGGCACGGCCTGCACAAGGGATCCGAACGTCTTGGTCAGTCCGCGGGTGGTGTGGCTCGCGATCGAGACCACCTTGACGCCGTGCTTGCGGGCGGCCTTGCGCAGCCGCAGGAAGATCGTGCCGGCCTCGTCCTCGGGTTCCAGGCCCACGAGCGCGACCGTCGACGCCTGTTCGAGCTCGGCGAAGGTGACGCCACGGCCGGTTCCGGCGACCTGCGAGGCCAGGAACTGGGCCTCTTCGTCGGAGTGGGCACGGCTGCGGAAGTCGATGTCGTTGGTGCCGAGCGCGACGCGGGCGAACACCGAGTAGGCGAACGAGTCCTCCAACGTCAGGCGGCCACCGGTCAGGACGGCGGACTTGCGGTCAGCCAGGCCACGGGCGGCGACGGCGAGCGCGGCCGGCCACGAGGCGGGCTCAAGTTCACCGTCGTCATTGCGGACCATCGGGGTGCGGATGCGGTCGCCCTGGGTCGCATAGGTGAACGCGAAGCGGTCCTTGTCGGTGATCCACTCCTCGTTGACCTCGGGATCGTCACCGGCCAGGCGGCGCATGACCTTGCCGCGGCGGTGATCGATACGGATCGCGGCGCCACTGGAGTCGTGCTCGGCGATGGACGGCGTGGACACCAGGTCGAACGGACGCGACCGGAACCGGTAGTCGGCGCTGGTCAGCGCGCCGACGGGGCAGATCTGGATCGTGTTGCCGGAGAAGTAGGACTCGAACGGCGCATCGGGGCCGATGCCGATCTGCTGGTGTGCACCACGGTCGATCAACTCGATGAACGGATCGCCGGCGATCTCCTCGGAGAAGCGCGTGCAGCGCTGGCACAGGACGCAGCGCTCACGGTCCAGCAGCACCTGCTTGCTGACCTCGATGGGTTTGGGGAACGTGCGCTTGGTCTCGACGAACCGCGATTCGGCGTGACCGTGGCTCATCGCCTGGTTCTGCAGCGGGCACTCGCCGCCCTTGTCGCAGACCGGGCAGTCGAGCGGGTGGTTGATGAGCAGGAACTCCAGCGTGCCTTGCTGCGCCTTCTCGGCGACCTTCGACGTCACCTGGGTCTCGACGACCATGCCCGGCGCGACCTCGATGGTGCAGGACGCCTGCGGCTTGGGGAAGCCGCGGCCGTTGCCGGCGTCGGGGATGTCGACCATGCACTGGCGGCACGCGCCGACCGGTTCGAGCAGCGGGTGATCGCAGAACCGCGGGATCTCGACGCCGATCAGCTCGGCCGCGCGGATCACCAGGGTTCCCTTGGGAACGCTGACCTCGGTGCCGTCGATCGTCAGCGTGACCAACTCGACCGGAGCTTCGGTCTCGGGGGTGGCTTCCACGGTCATGCCGTCACCTCCTGCTTGAACAGGGTGGACGCGGCGGGCGGGAACAGTTCGCTGGACGGCGTGTGCATCCCGGCCTCGAACTCATCGCGGAAGTAATGGATCGCCGACGTGATGGGGCTGGTGGCTCCGTCGCCCAGGGCGCAGAACGAGCGCCCCAGGATGTTGTCGCACAGGTCCAGCAGCAACTCGATATCGCCGTCCTGGCCCTCGCCGTTGTTCACCCTGGTCAGGATCTGGGCCAGCCAATAAGTGCCTTCACGGCACGGGGTGCACTTGCCGCACGACTCGTGCTTGTAGAACTCGGTCCAGCGCAGCACACATCGCACGACCGACGTGGTCTGGTCGAAGATCTGCAGCGCGCGGGTGCCGAGCATCGAACCCGCCTCACCGACAGCCTCGTAATCCAGCGGCATGTCCAGGTGCTCGGCAGTGAGCAGCGGTGTGGACGAGCCACCCGGGGTCCAGAACTTCAGTTCGCTGCCTTCGCGCATCCCGCCGCCGAGGTCGATCAGCTCGCGCAGGGTTATGCCCAGCGGGGCCTCGTACTGACCCGGCTTGGCCACATGGCCGGACAGCGAGTAGATGACATAGCCCTTGGACTTCTCAGTGCCCAAGCCGGCGAACCAGTCCTTGCCCTCGCGCACGATGGACGGAACGGACGCGATGGACTCGACGTTGTTGATGACGGTCGGGCACGCGTACAGACCCTCGACCGCGGGGAACGGCGGACGCAGGCGCGGCTGGCCACGGCGACCCTCCAGGGAGTCGAGCAGCGCCGTCTCCTCACCACAGATGTAAGCGCCGGCACCCGCGTGGATCACCAGATCGACGTCGACGCCGGTGCCGAGGATGTCCTGACCGAGCAGACCGGCCTCGTAGGCCTCGCGGCAGGCGGCGCGGAGGCGGCGGATCACGTGCAGGACCTCGCCGCGCACGTAGATGAACGCGTTCTTGGCGCCGATCGCGTGGGACGCGATGATGACACCCTCGATGAGCTTGTGCGGCGAGGCCATCATCAGCGGGATGTCCTTGCACGTGCCCGGCTCGGACTCGTCGGCATTGACCACGAGGTACTTGGGCTTGGGGTTGTCCTGCGGGATGAACGACCACTTCATGCCGGTCGGGAAGCCTGCACCACCGCGACCGCGCAGACCCGAATCCTTGACCTGTTCGACCAGATCGGCCGGCTTGGTCGTGAGCGCCTTCTCCAGCACCGAGTAACCGCCACGAGAGCGGTAGGCGTCGAGCGTCCAGGCGCGGTCGTCGGCCCAGTCGTCGGTCAGGACCGGTGTCAGCGTGTCAGTCATCGGACGTCTCCTCCGCGACGGTCTCGGACTCGGCACGACGCGTGTCCGCCTGTGCGACGGCGCCCTGCTTGGTGCGAGCGACCCCCGACGATCCGTTCGCGGAGGGCGCTCCGGCGGTCCAACCGTGCTCGTTCGCGATCTCCAGGCCGACCAGTGATGCGGGGCCGGCGGTGGGTCCTTCGTCGACCAGTCCGTCCTCGAAGCCGGCGATGACGCGCTCGGCCTCGCGCCAGGACGTGATGGTCGCGCCGCGCGTGCTCTGCACGGTCTCACCGGCGCGCAGCTGATCGACCAAGTCGACGGCCGACTGCGGGGTCTGATTGTCGAAGAACTCCCAGTTGACCGTGACGACCGGGGCGTAGTCGCAGGCGGCGTTGCACTCGATGTGTTCGAGCGTGATCTTGCCGTCCTCGGTGGTCTCGTCGTTGCCGACGCCCAGATGATCCTTCAGGCACGCGAAGATCTCGTCGCCACCCATCACGGCGCACAGCGTGTTGGTGCACACACCGACGTGGTGCTCGCCCATCTGCCGGCGCTTGTACATCGTGTAGAACGTCGCGACGCCCGACACCTGCGCGGTGCTGAGGTCGAGGATCTCGGCGCAGCGCTCGATGCCCTCGGTCGTGACGCTGCCCTCGGCCGACTGCACCAGGTGCAGCATCGGCAACAGCGCCGACCGCTTCTGCGGATACCGGCCCGCGAGCTCGTTCAACTCGGTAATCGTCTGGTCACTGAGGCTCAACGGTCCACACCACCCATCACCGGGTCGATGCTGGCGACGGCAACGATGACATCGGAGATCATCGAACCTTCGCTCATGACCGACGTGGCCTGCAGGTTCACGAAGGACGGGTCGCGGAAGTGCGCGCGGTACGGGCGGGTGCCGCCGTCGGAGACGACATGGCAGCCGATCTCGCCGCGCGGGGCCTCGATGACGCCGTACGCCTGGCCGGGCGGCACGCGGAAGCCCTCGGTGACGATCTTGAAGTGATGGATCAGCGCTTCCATCGACTCGCCCATGATGTGCTTGATGTGCTCCGGGGAGTTGCCCTGACCGTCGGCGCCGACGCTCAGCTGGGCGGGCCAGGCGATCTTCTTGTCGGCGACCATGACCGGTTCACCCTGCGTCTGGGCCAGGCGCTCGGTGGCCTGCTCGACGATCTTGAGCGACTCCCACATCTCGTCCAGGCGCACACGGAACCGGCCGTACGCATCGGGCTCGTCGCGGGTCACGACGTCGAAGTCGTACGTGTCGTAGCCCCAGTACGGCTCGCGCTTGCGCAGGTCCCAGTCGTAGCCGGTGGACCGCAGGATCGGGCCGGTCAGACCCAGTGCCAGGCAGCCGGCCAGTTCCAGGTGGCCGACACCCTTGAGGCGACCCTTGAAGATCGGGTTCGCATTGCAGAGGGCGGCGTACTCGGGGAGTCGCTTCTTGAGCAGCTTGACGGTGTCGCGCAGTTGCTGGATCACGCCGTCGGGCAGGTCCTGAGCGACGCCGCCGGGCCGGAAGAACGCGTGGTTCATGCGCAGGCCCGTGATGGCCTCGAACAGATTGAGGATCAGCTCGCGATCGCGGAAACCGCAGGTCATGACCGTCAGCGCACCGATCTCCATACCGCCGGTGGCGATGCAGACCAGGTGCGAGCTGATGCGGTTGAGCTCCAGCAGCAGGACGCGGATCGCCTGGGCACGTTCGGGCGCCTCGATCTCCAGCAACTTCTCGACGCCGCGCACGTAGGCGGCCTCATTGGAGAACGGCGCCACGTAGTCCATGCGCGTGCAGAACGTCACGCCCTGGGTCCAGGTGCGGAACTCCATGTTCTTCTCGATGCCGGTGTGCAGGTAGCCGATGCCGGCGCGGGCGTCGCGGATGGTCTCGCCGTCGATCTCCAGGATCAGACGCAGCACGCCGTGGGTGGACGGGTGCTGCGGACCCATGTTGATGACCATGTGGTCACCCTCGACCGCCGATGTGTCGATCGTGTCCCAGTCCTGGCCGGTGACGTTGAAGACCGTGCCCTCGGTGGTCTCGGTCGCGCCCGCGTACGGATCGGTGCCCATGGTGTTCTGACTGGTCATGAGTAGTTCCTCCGCTGGTCCGGAGGCGGGATGGTGCCGCCCTTGTACTCCACGGGAACGCCGCCGAGCGGGTAATCCTTGCGCTGGGGGTGGCCGGGCCAGTCGTCGGGCATCAGGATGCGGGTCAGCGCGGGGTGACCGTCGAACTGGATGCCGTACATGTCCCACGCCTCGCGCTCGTGCCAGTCGGCGGTCGGGTAGATGGACACGACGCTGGGCACGTGCGGATCGTCATCGGGTGCCGCGACTTCCAGACGAATGCGGCGGCCGTGGGTCATCGACGCCAGGTGGTAAACCACGTGCAGCTCGCGGCCCGTCTCGTGCGGGTAGTGCACACCGCTGACGCTGGAGCAGAACTCGAACCGCAGTGAGTCGGCGTTGCGCAGCTGCGTGACGACATCGAGGATCGACGCACGGCGGATGAAGAAGGTGATCTCTCCACGGTCGATGACGATCTTTTCGATCGCCTCCGGCGGGGCCAGGCGTTCCAGGTCGTCGGCGACCTGGTCGAACCAGCCGCCATACGGCTTCTGCGCGGCGCCGGGCATGACGACCGGACGGACCAGACCACCGAAGCCGCTGGTGTCACCGGTGTCGTGGGCGCCGAACGCACCGGACCGCGTGTCGATGACCTCGAGTTCCTCGACCCCGGCAGGAACCACGTCGTGACTGACGTCCTGGGTCTTGTCGCTCATCGCATCAGGCCTTTCATGGCCGAGGTGGGCTCGGCGATGAGTGCGGCGCGCTCCTCCGAGGCGATCTCGGCCTGGCGATGGGCACCGAGCTTGGTGTGCTGGACCTGGTCGTGCAGCTTGAGCACGGCGTCGATCAGCATCTCGGGGCGCGGTGGGCAGCCGGGCAGGTACATGTCGACAGGGACGACGTGGTCGACGCCCTGCACGATCGCGTAGTTGTTGAACATGCCACCGGAGCTGGCGCACACGCCCATCGCGAGAACGTACTTGGGATTGGCCATCTGGTCGTAGATCTGGCGCAGAACCGGTGCCATCTTGTTGCTGACGCGACCGGCCACGATCATCAGATCGGCCTGGCGCGGGCTGGGCCGGAACACCTCCATGCCGAAGCGCGAGGAATCGAACCGAGGCGCGCCGAACGTCATCATCTCGATCGCGCAGCAGGCCAGACCGAACGTCGCGGGCCAGAACGAGGCCTTGCGCATGTATCCGGCCAGTCCCTCGACCGTGGTGAGTAGGACGCCCGAAGGCAACTTCTCTTCTAGTCCCATTCCAGGCCTCCTCGGCGCCAGACGTAGGCGTAGGCGATGAACACCGTGACCATGAAGACCGCCATCTCGGCGAGCGCGAACCAGCCCAGTGAGTCGAACGCGACCGCGAACGGGTACAGGAAGATGATCTCGATGTCGAAGACGATGAACAGCATCGCGATGATGAAGTAACGGATCGAGATCTTGCCGCCGCCCTCGGGCAGGGGGCTCGGTTCGATACCGGATTCGTAGCGGTCGAGCTTGGCCCGGTTGTACCGCTTGGGGCCGGTGATACCGGCCATCACGACGCTGAAGACGGCGAATCCCGCAGCCAGGACGCCCAGCGCGAGGATCGGTGTGTAGTGGTTCACCGCAGCCTCCCTCGTGCGCTTGTGAATGGATTCACAACGTGCTTCGCGTCACACGATACGCCCTGAGATGGCGGCTGGTAACTTAGGTGACACTAAGTTGAAGTGGACGGCTCGTGGGTCACCGGGAAGTTCACGGAAGCGGCGATGAAGCAGTTCTCGCTCGCCTCGCGATGGATGTCCTGGGCGGTCTGGATCATCGACGGATCGGCCACCGTGACCTGGGGCCTCAGCACGACGCTGGTGAAGTGACCGCCCTGACCCGCCTGCTCCATGACGCCGGTAGGGCTGTCGGTGTAGGCGGTCACCACGACGCCGTGCGTGACGGCCGAGTGCAGATACGACAGCAGATGGCACTGCGCCAGCGCCGCGAGCAACAGCTCTTCCGGATTCCAACGCGACGCGTCACCACGGAACGTCGGGTCGGCCGACCCCAGCAGACGGGGCTTGCCCTCGGCGGTCAGCAGCACCTGCCGGTCGTAGTCGCGGTACCCGCTCGTGCCGGTACCCCGATTCCCCTGCCATGCGACGTCCAGGCCGTACCGGTGCTGCATGTCAGCGAGGCTTGAAGGAGTGATGGAGGGCGACGATGCCGCCCGAGAGGTTGTGCCAGTCGACCGCACCCCAGCCGGCAGCAACCATGCGCATCGCCAAGGAGCGCTGATCGGGCCAGGAACGGATGGACTCGGCCAGGTAGACGTACGATTCCGGATTCGACGACACGGCTCGCGCGACTGTGGGCAGCGCCTGCATCAGGTAGTTGACGTAGACCGTGCGGAACGGAGCCCACGTGGGGGTGCTGAACTCACACACCACGATGCGGCCACCCGGTCGCGTCACGCGCAGCATCTCCTGCAGGCCCGCATGCGGATCGACGATATTGCGCAGACCGAACGAGATCGTGACGGCGTCGAACGTGTCGTCGGCGAACGGTAGTCGCGTGCCATCGCCGGCCGTGAACGGCAGATCGGGACGTGCCCGCTTGCCGACCTCGAGCATCCCGACCGAGAAGTCGCACGGCACGACGAACGCACCGGCCTCGCCGAACGGGCTCGACGACGTGCCGGTGCCGGCCGCCAGATCGAGGATCGCCTCCCCCGGACGGGGCGCGACCAGTTCGACGACACGTTTGCGCCAGCGGCGGTCCTGACCCATCGACAGGACGTCGTTCGTCAGGTCGTAGCGCTTCGCGACGGTGTCGAACATGCGGGCGACATCGCGGGGATCCTTGTCCAGACCGGCTCGGCTCACTTGCTCACTGTGCCACGAGTAGGCTCGATCGTCGTGAGCAACCCCGCAGCCGGTGGAGACGATCCAGTCGTCGGCCCCCTCGTCACCCGCACGCTGCGGATCGACGATCCCGGTGCGCTGATCTCCCTGTTGCCCGAGGACGACGCACTGGTGTGGGTGCACAACGGTGACGGGCTGATCGGCTGGGGCCGCGCGGCGCAGGTCGAGGTGTCCGGTCCCGGCCGGTTCGCCGAGGCACAGGAATGGTGGGACGCGGTCACGACGTCGGCCGTCGTGCGCGATGACGTCGACCTGCCGGGCTCGGGACTGGTGGCATTCGGCTCGTTCACCTTCGCCGACGAGACGGCCGCCACCAGTACGCTGATCGTCCCCGAGATCGTGGTCGGGCGGCGCGGCGACGACGCCTGGATCACCCTCATCGGTGCAGGACTGACGGGCGCTCCGGATCTGACCGCCCACGAACCGCGCCGTCAGCAGGCTCCCGCGTTCAGCGACGGAGCCGTCGACGGTGTGGCCTGGCAGCGCCTGGTCGCCGATGCGGTCGCGCGCATCAACTCCGGCGATCTGGACAAGGTGGTCCTGGCGCGCGATCTGGTGGCGACCCTGGACGAGCCGCTGGACGTCCGCGCCCCGCTGACCCGCCTGGCCACCCAGTACCCGGGCTGCTGGACCTTCCACGTCGACGGATTCTTCGGTTCCACACCCGAGATGCTCGTGCGTCTGGAACGTGGTCTGGTCACGTCCCGCGTGCTGGCCGGCACGATCCGCCGCACGGGCGACGACTCCCACGACATGGCCTTGGCCGGCACCCTTGCGCAGTCCAGCAAGGATCTGGAGGAGCACGAGTACGCGGTGCGGTCGGTCGCCGATGCCCTGTCGCCGCACTGCTCGAGCATGAACGTGCCCGAGGCGCCGTTCGTGCTGCACCTGCCGAACGTGATGCACCTGGCCACCGATGTCACTGGCGTGCTGCGTGGCGATGCCGGCGTCCTGATGCTGGCCGCCGCGCTGCACCCGTCTGCAGCCGTGGGCGGAACCCCCACCGACGCCGCGGTACGGCTGATCGCCGAGATCGAGGGGCTGGATCGCGGCCGCTACGCCGGACCTGTCGGGTGGATCGGTGCCCGCGGCGACGGTGAATGGGGCATCGGGCTGCGTTCGGCCACCGTCGACGACACGGGCACCACGGTCCGGCTGTTCGCCGGCTGTGGCATCGTCGCCGACTCGTTCCCCGCCGACGAACTGGCCGAGTCCGACGCGAAACTCATCCCCGTCCGCGACGCCCTCACGCCGTAGAGCCGGGAATCCTCACCACACCTCGAGGCCGTCGCGCAGGGATTTCCGCTCGGTCGGATCGTCATCGTTCAGCAGGTCGACGCGGAGGCCGTGGCCGCCCAGGACGACATGCCGGTCGACATGTTCGCCGTCGAACCGATCGACTCGCTGGCGATAGGACAGCCGTGCGCCGGCGTCCCCGCCGACCGCGTCCGGAACGTCTTCCAGTTCCAGTTCGCTGACCGTCGGATCGCGCGCCAGATCATCGCGCAACCTGGCAAGGCCCTCTTCATCGAAGCTCGCGATGATCCACTGCTCGCCGCGCTGGTCCCGCGGGTAGGCCGTGAAGCCCGCCGGCGAGGCGTCGAGGCTGTCCATCCAGTCCTCGAACGGATATCGCAGCCCATGGTCGACGTCGCCGATCAGGACGAACCGCCCCCGTTCGACCCCGAGCGTCGATCGTGCCAACGGGAGCGGGTCGGCAGCTGCCGGATCGAGTTGACTCACCTCGCTCGACAGCACAATGCCTGCCGCCTGCAGCCGCACCATGTGGAGTTCCTGACCGTCGCAGAAGCACTCGTACTCCAGACGCTCACCACGTTTCCCGCCGAATGCGTCGACATCGTTCCGGTACGAGATGTCCGAGACCGAGTCGTCGCCGCCCTGATCCTCGAACGGGTCGAGGTTGTCCTGTTTCTCCTCGGCCAGAGTGCGATCGGAGGCCTGTACGCCCACCGTCTCGAAAGACCGCGACGAGCCGATGAGACATCCGCGACCCGTGGGATGGATCGCGTCGAACCGGTCAGGGACCACCAGCACCACCGTCAACTCGTCGCCGAGTGGACAGGCGACGAGGTTATGGCCGTTCGGCACCTGGTCCGTGCCGGTCGAGCTCACGCCGGAGCTCGACGCGAAGACCTTCGGACCGTCGCTGCTGGCCGGTGCAGAGCCGCAGGCGGTGGCCAACGCCAGTATGGCGACAACGGCGGCCGGTGCACGTCTCACCGGACCACGATAGGCAAGGCCGACTCGTCGCTGCGCTCCTCGCGTCATCGATAGATGTGGGCCTCGACGCTGAGGCCCAGGATGCGGGCGGCGAGCAGGCGGTGGAGGCCGTCGAGGTGCCACCAGTCGCCCTCCTGCGCGACGTCGGTGACGCGGACCGGCTTGATCTCAGCGCCGCCGTGCAGTTGCTGGACGTACCAGTTGACCTTGGCCGCGCCGACCGCCTCCTGCTTGGTCATCACGACGGTGTGCGGCGCCAGGGTGAACGACTCCTTGGTCGACTTCAGCGATGCGCGGTCGCCGATGTCGAGCTTGCCGGCCTGCACGACCGCCAGCCACAGGAGGCGTCGGGTCGGCACCAGCTTGCCCTGAGTCAGACGTGTGAAGGAGTACAGACGCTCCTGCGAGTCCTCGTCGAGGTCGGTGGGCGGGTCCGCCAGTCTCGGCCCGAACTTCGGCAGGCGGACCACGGGCGTCAGCCCTGCCCGAACGGAGCCGGCGCAGGCCAGCGCGGATCGAGCGCATCACCTGACGACGTGCCGGTCAGGCGGCGCTTGACCCATGGCGCTGCGTGCTCACGCACCCACGCGGCATTCGACAACGGACGGCGCTCGGCCAGCTCCAGGCGTTCGAGCGCGTGGTCCACGCCGAGGGCGTCGAGCACGGCCATCGCCATGCGCTGATGGCCTGCGCTGGACATGTGCATACGGTCCAGATCCCACAGCCTGTCGTCGCGGTACTCGCGCAGGCGCCAGAAGTCGACGAGTGTCGCACCGTGCTTCTGGGCGATCTCGCGGACGATCTCGTTGTAGATCGCGAAGCGTCCGCGCAGGGCACCGAACACCGGATGTCCCCCGGGGTCGTAGGCCGTGAACAGCACCACGGTCGCTCCCCCACCCGACAATCGCGCCACCGCCGCGTCGTAGTCGGCGAGTAGTCCATCGATGTCGACACGGGGGCGGAGCACGTCATTGGCTCCGGCGTAGAGCGTGACCAGATCGGGTCGCATCGCCAGTGCCGGTTCGATCTGTTCGGCCAGGATGGGCCGCAGTTTACGGCCCCGGATCGCCAGATTGGCGTACTCGAACTGCGACTCATGTGCCGCGAGCACCGCAGCCACCCGATCGGCCCATCCGCGCACACCGTTGGGCAGCGATTCGTCGTGGTCACCGACGCCTTCGGTGAACGAATCGCCCAGGGCGACATATCGGCGGAAACTCACCTGTCCAGGCTAGTGGACTGACGGTCGATCAATCCGTCGCGGTGGGCGATGGCAGCAGCCTCGGTGCGGCTGGAGGCATGGAGCTTGGCCAGGATGTTGGAGACGTGAACCGAGACCGTCTTGGTGCTGATGAACAACACCTTGGCGATCTCGCCGTTGCTGCGGCCCAGGACGACCTGCTGCAGCACCTCGCGCTCGCGAGCCGTCAGGTCACCCGGCGGCGGCGCGGCGGCAGGCCGCAGAGCGGCGATGTCGTCGAGCACCGGCTGGGCCCGGAGACGCACGGCGGTCTTCTCGGCAGCATCCAACAGCGCGGTCGCTTCGGTGCCCGATCCCAGCACCTCGGCCAGGCGCACCTGACTGCGAGCCACCTCGTACGGCTGACCATAGGACTCGAAACCGGCCAGGTCCTGGCGCCAGAGTTCGACGGCGTCGGCACGTCTGGCGCCCCGTAGCCGGGCCAGCTCGGCGGCCGCCCGAGCACGCCACGCCCGCGCCTCGGGTCCCGCATTGGGCCAATGGGCCAGCACGTCGTCGAGTTCGGCGTCGACCTGAGCGGCTCGTTCCAGGACGCGTGTCTTCTCTGCGGGATCGAGGTGGTGCACGACCCGGTTCCAGGCCCCCAGCAGGAGCCCGGTGTGCCGCAGGCGCCCCATGGTCAACGGCGTCTTCCACTGTTCGGCGAACACGATGGCCGCCTGGTCGTGGACGTACTCGGCTGCGACGTGGTCGCCGGCCAGACCATGCAGTTCGATGAGCGCGGCGGCCGAGTGCGACACCATCGAGATGTCTCGGCGCCAGAACGCCTGGAGCCGGGACGCCTCGTCCAGGGCCGTGAGATCACCACGGCCGGCTGCGATCAGGGCGCGCAGTCCCGCGAGCATGGCCGCCGCGAGTCGCGGAGCCTCCGGACCATACGTCAGCAGCGACGCCGCGTCGTCCCAGGCCCCACGAATGATGGCCGTGACCGCCGCGAAGTAACGGCCGTCGAATCCGTACGGCGCCCAGATTCGTCCAGTGCGCGCGGCGGACCGCATCGCTGATCGGAACGTCTGCTCGGCGTCCTCCAACAGGCCTGCCGACTGCAGCACGAAGCCCAGATTGTGCAATCCTCGCAGTTCGGTGAGCACATCACCGTCGGCGCGCGCCTTGTCGATGAGCTCGGTGTACCGCAGGCGCGCCTTGTCGAGATCGGCCGTTCCGCTGCGTGCCGCCGCACGCATCAACGTGGTGTTGACATCGGCGACGACGTCGGTCAGTTCCAGGCGTTCGGCGATAGCCAGCGCCTGCTCCCCGGCGACGAGCGCACTCTGGTCTTCACCCACCGACAGGAGCACGAGGGCCCGCTTGGCAAGGGCCCGGGCCCGCAGCGGCCGCTCCTCGTCGCCGACCAGCCGCACGGCCTCGGTGCTGGCCTGATCGGCGGCGTCGTCGTCATTGGCCAGGAACGAGGTGTCTGCGATCGAGACAAGCAGCCGCACGCGGTCGTCGGCCGGGACATCGGTCGCAAGCGTCTCCAGATGGTCGCGCGCCAGGGCCCACGCGCGATGCGGGTGCCCGGCGGCCATCGTGGCGTCGGCCGCTTCGATGACCAGCCCGACCAGATCGATGTCGTCCGGTGCATGCGCCACCAGGGACAACGCCTGTTCGAAATGACGCGCGGCCTCGTCGTGGCCGGCCAGCCACACAGCCTCGCGTCCGGCGTCGACCGACGCCGTGAATGCACGCGCGAGATCACCGGCGCCCAGGGCGTGATGGGCGACCAGGGCGGCCGCACTCCGCTCGATCCGGCCGGAGCCGACCGCGTCGAGATAAGCCGCATGGATGCGACGCCGTTCCGCGGGAAGCAGGTCGTCACGCACGGCCTCGGCCAGCAGTGCGTGCCGGAACGTGTACTGCTCGCCGCGCAGGGTCAGCACGCGATGGTCAAGAGCGGTGCGCACTCCTGCCGCGACGTCGCTCGACGGCAGATCGGCAACGGCCACCAGGGTGTTGTCGCCGACGGGCCCGGCCGCGCACGCCGCGACGCGGACGACCGCCCGGGCGGCATCGTCGAGGCGGTCCAGACGGACCAGCAGCAGATCGGCCAACGTGTCCGGGATGCGGCCGGCCGGATCGTCCAGTCCCGCGTCGAGCAGTTCTTCGGCGTAGAAGGCATTGCCTCCGGCGCGATTGACCACCGACCGTACGGCGGCCTGGTCGAGCCGCCGCCCCGCGCGACCGTCCAGCAGCGCCGACAGGTCGGTGTCGCCGAGCGGGTCGAGCTCGACGCGGCGGACATCGGGCAACCTGACCCACTCGGCCAAGGCCTCGCGCAACGGGTGACGGCGGTGCAGGTCGTCGGCACGGTAGCTGACGACCACGTGGACGTCGTGGCTGAACACATAGCCGAGAACGAACCGCAGGAGACGGCGCGTGGACGGATCAGCCCAATGGGCGTCCTCGACGACAAGCAACAGGGGTTGGGTCGCAGCCAGAGCGTCTAAACCAGCGGCGACGGCGGCGAACAGCTCCGCCCGGTCGGCGTGCTCGGCGACATCGCGCCACAGCAACGGGCCCAGGGCGGGCAACGATGCGTTGAGGTCCGACTTCTCGGCCTCGCTCGCCGCGGCGAAGGCCTCGACGAAGGGCTGCAGCGGCATGGCGCTGTCGCCGAGATCCAGACAGTGGCCGACCAGGACTCGGTGCCCGGCTTCGCGGGCGCGTGACCCGAGTTCGCGCAGCAGCCTGGTCTTGCCGATACCCGCGTCGCCACCGACGATGACCGGGCCGACGGAACCGTCAGCGATCCCGGTGGCCTCGAGGAGGACATCGAGCTCTGCGGCGCGCCCCACGAGTGGCGGCAACGATCGGTCGTCGGCCATGGACTCCATCATGGCCGACGGGGCCGACACCGCGGTGGTCACGCCGCGGGTCACACCGTGCGGTGCGGCAGGTGCAGGCCGAACATCAGCCGACGCCGGCGGACCGGCCGCACCTCACGCCCCGCGGCACGGAAGCCTGCAGCAGCGCGAAGTCGGGTGCGGTGGTCGTCACGGACGAACTCGAGTGGATCAACGATGAACATGCTTCGATCGTCGTCGTCTGAGGTACCCCCGCACATCGGAAGAATTCCTAGTGTTGGGGTCTTAGCCCGAACCCGGTGGTCTTACTTCAAGGTCTGCTTGCCGCCGTGCAGCATCGTGACGAGCTTCATCGCCTTGGCGTCGGTCGCGTCGTCGCGGTCGAAGGAGATCAGGTTCAGTAGCGGCTTGAACTTCTGTCGGGTGATGGACTTGGCGTACGTGAACTCCTTGAGGCCGTCGGGGCCGTGGATGCGGCCGAATCCGGACTCGCCGACACCGCCGAACGGCAGCGACGGGACGCCAGCGAACGCCGTGACCGCGTTGACCGACGTCATGCCCGAACGGATCTGGCGCGCGATCTCCATGCCGCGCTTCTTGGAGAACACCGCACCGGCCAAGCCATATCTGGTGGCGTTGGTGCGCTCGATGGCCTCGTCCATGCTCGTGACCGGGTTGACGGCCAGCGTGGGGCCGAACGTCTCCTCGGTGATCTCGGTGGAGTCCTCGGGCACGTGCGTCAGGATCGTGGGCTGGACGAAGCGGTCGCCGATCGCGTCGGGCCCACCGAGTGCCACCGTGGCGCCCTTGTCGACGGCATCCTGCACGTGGCTGCGGATCACGTTGATCTGCGACGGCATCGTGATGGGACCGATCTTGGCGGCACCATCGGCGCCGGCCCGCAGATCCTTGGCCTGCGACAGGATCTCGGACAGGAAGGGCTCGAAGACCTTCTCGTGGACGTAGACCCGTTCGGTACCGATGCAGGTCTGCCCCGCATTCGCCATGCCGGCCCATAGTGCGGCCTCGGCGGCCTTCTCCAGATCGGCGTCCTCGTCGACGATCAACGAGTCCTTGCCGCCGGCCTCGATGATGACCGGCGTCAGGTTCTCGGCGCACGCCGCCATGACCTTCTTGCCGGTCGGACCCGAACCGGTGAACGCCAGCTTGTCGACACCGGCCGTGCACAGCGCGTTGCCGGTCTCGCCCAGGCCCGTGACGACCTGGAACACCGGCCGACCACCGACGACCTCGGTGAACGTGTGCGCCAGCCACGCGCCGACGCCAGGGGTGTACTCGCTGGGCTTGAACACGACGGCGTTGCCGGCCGCCAAGGCGTACGCGATCGAGCCGCACGGCGTGAACACCGGATAGTTCCACGGGCCGATGACGCCCACGACGCCTAGCGGTTTGTACTCGACATAGGCCGCCTGATTGGCCATCAGCAGACCGGACTTGACCTTCTGCTGGCCCAGCACCTTCTTGGCGTTCTTGGCCGCCCACGCGATGTGGTCGATCGCCAGGACGATCTCGAGCTGGGCGTCGCTGTGCGGCTTACCGGTCTCACGGTGCGACACCTCGGCCAACTGCGCGATGCGACGCGTGATGACGCTGCGCCACGTCAGCAGGTATTCGGCACGCTCCTTGAAGCTGAGCGCACCCCACCACTGGGCCGCCTCGCGCCCACGGGCAACCGCGGCATCGACGTCGTCCTTGGTGTGGATCGGATACGTGCCGACGACGTCGCCGTTCGCGGGGTTCAGCGAGTCGAACGTGTCATTGCTGTTCAGCGCCTCGTCCAAGGACGGGCCGACGACTGCGGTCATGGTGCTCCTAGGGCTACTGCTTGATGAGATCGGCGGCCTTCTCGCCGATCATGATGGTGGGTGCGTTGGTGTTGCCGCGCGGGACGCGAGGCATGACGGAGGCATCGGCGACCCGCAGGCCCTCGATGCCGTGAACTTTCAGATCGGGACCGACGACGCTGCCCTCGACCGTGCCCATCGCGCACGTGCCGACCGGGTGGTACAGCGTCTGCGACATGCGGCGGATGCCCGCTTCGATCTGGTCATCGGTGGGGTCGAGTGTCTCGGGGATCCAGGGCGCGCCGATGTAGTCACGGAACGGCTGCTGGCGGCTGACGTCGACCAGGCGGCGGGCGCCGCGCACCATGGCGTCCAGATCGGTCTGATCGTCGAAGTACGCGGGATCGATCTCGGGGTGCCAGGTCGGATCGGCCGAGCGCAGCCGGATCTGGCCCTTGCTCTCGACGCGGACCAGGCAGGCGGCGACGGTGGCCGCGTTGCGCACCGGCTCGTGCTCGCCGTTGTCGTAGAAGCCCGTGGGCACGACGAAGATCTGGATGTCCGGGTCGTCCAGGTCGTCACGACTGGCGAAGTAGCCGCCGGCCTCGCCGATATTGGACGCCAGCGGCCCCTTGCCGGTGGCCTTCCAGCGCATCAGGTTCTTCAGGCTCAGCTGTCCGGCCAGATCGGTCGTGCGCTGCGTGTAGTACATGAGCCCGCCGACCGGGTGGTCCTGCAGGTTCTGGCCGACACCGGGCGAGTCGACCACGACGTCGATGCCGTGCTCACGCAGGTGCGCGCCCGGACCGATGCCGGACAACATCAATAGCTGCGGGCTGTTGATGGCGCCGCCGGACAGCACGATCTCGCCCTCGGCGCGGACCGTGTGCTCCTCGCCTGCGGACTCGTACACGACACCGGTGGCCCGGCCACCGTCGGTCAGGATCCTGGTGACGAATGCTCCGGTGCGGACCGTGAAGTTGGACCGCTCCATCGCGGGGCGGATGAACGCATCGGCGACGGACCAACGACGGCCGTTCTTGCACGTCACCTGATACTGGCCGACACCCAGCTGGCTCTCGCCGTTGAAGTCCTCGGTGCGCTTGAAGCCGTCGGCGACAGCGGACTCGACCCAGGCCTCGCTGATCTCGTGGGTGTAGACCCGGTCCTCGACGTGGAGCGGACCTGACGCGTTGTGGAACGCATCGGCCAGGCGCTGATTGCCCTCGGACTTCTTGAAGTACGGCAGGACGTCGTCATAGCCCCAACCGGTGGCGCCGTAGGCGTCGCGCCACTCGTCGAAGTCGGCCCGTGCGCCACGGATGTAGATCATGGCGTTGAGCGACGAGCAGCCACCGAGGGCTTTCATGCGCGGCCAGGTCTTGCGGCGGCTCTCCAACTGCTTCTGCGGTGTCGTGCGGTAGTTCCAGTCCAGCTTGGTGCGGAACATCGTGGCGAAGCCGGCGGGGAGCTTGATCATCTCGTCGTCGTCGGACGGACCGGCCTCCAGCAGCAGCACGCGGACCTGCGGGTCCTCGGCCAGGCGCGCGGCCACGACGCCACCGGCGCTTCCCGATCCGATGACGATGTGATCGAAGACGTCCTGTTGTGCCATATCAACCCTGCCATCTCAACCCTCTTGGGCCAGCCTCTCGCCCGCCTGAACGGTGGCGTGCATCACAACCTACTGCGAGTATGACGTTGACACAACTGGTGTCACGATCAAATCCTGGCAGCTTCCATGAGCCGGGCTTCCAGGCTTCGTCGGCCCTGGCGGTCGACCGGAACCTCGATGACCTCGATACCTTTCGGCGGCACCTCGAGCGCGGCCGCCAGGTCCCCGGGCGCGATCCGTCGATGCGCGATCCGATAGCCGGTGCACAGCGCGGCCAGGTCGGCCCCCGTGGGTGTCGCGTAGACCCGCTCGAAGGCATCGGCATAGTCCTCGGCGCCCTGCTCGAGCGTGGCGAAGATGCTGCCACCATCGTCGTTGACCACGACGATCGTCAGATCAGGCCGGGGCTCGTGCGGGCCGATCAGCAGACCGTTGCTGCCGTGCAGGAAGGTCAGATCGCCGACATAGGCGATCGACCTGGTGAACGATCCGGCCAGCGCAGCGCCGATCGCGGTGGACAGCAGTCCGTCGATCCCTGCCAGCCCACGGTTGCCCATGACCGTGCGCTCGACGTCCGGCGCCGACCCCACCAGGTCGAGATCGCGGATCGGATTCGACGATCCGATCACCAGCAGGCCGCCGCCGGTGACCGCGGTGTCGACGGTCCGCGCGACGTCATAGGCCGCGGTGCCGTCGAGTTCGGCGTCGATCGCCGCGACGGCCGAGGCGTCCGCCGAACGCCAAAGGTCGAGCCAGGCGGGATCGGCCGAGCCGTCGGCTCGCACGGCGTCCACAAAAGTGACGTTCGCACCGGCGGGCACGGGGAAGGTCGACTGGTCTCCGACGTGCACGATGTCGATGTCGGCGCGGGCCAGAAGCGCCGTCACCGGTCGTGACAGCGTCGCGTGCCCGAACGAGACGACCCGCGCGATGCGTCCGGCCAGTTCCGGCCGACCCAGCAGGGCCCGATACGTCGTGACCGCATGGGAGCCGCCACGCGAACCGGAGGTCGGTTCGGCCAGCAGCGGCCAGCCGATTGCCTCAGCAAGTTCGCGGGGAGCCTTGCCCGACCGATCCCCCGCCAGCACCACCGTGTCGGCCAGGCAGTCCATGACGACGGCGGGCTCCGCCACCTGCTCGGGAGGCGGTACCGGCTCAGCGAGCGCGAACTCCCAATCAACGGCCTCGATCAGCGGTTCGTCGAGTTCCAGATTGAGATGAGTCGGACCGTGAGCCGGAGCGATCTCGTCGACGGCGGTCAGGAACCGGACGCCCGCGAAGAAGCCACGCTGTTCGGTCGTCTGGTTCGCACCGGTGCCGCGCAGGCGAGCGGGGCGATCGGCCGTGACGGCCAGGACGGGGACACCGGTGTGCAACGCTTCGAGCATCGCCGGGTGCAGATTCGCGACCGCGGTGCCCGATGTCGTGACGACCGGGACGAGACGTCCAGACTTGGCCAGTCCCAGGGCCAGGAACGCGGCCTCGCGCTCATCGACTCGCACGTGCAGCCGCAACAGACCCTGCACATCAGCTGCGTGCAGGGCCAGGGCGAGAGGTCCGGACCGCGACCCCGGCGACAGGACGGCGTCATTCACTCCGCAGGCCAGGAGACGCTCGACCAGACGGGTGGCGGTGGCGACTGCGTTCATGCCAGCAGCTCCTGCACCTGCGCCAGTCTGGCCTGCCAGCGACCGTCTGTGTCCGGATCGGCGGCAACCTGCTCGAATGCGGTCTCGTCGATGGTGACCCGGCCGACCGGCATCAGGCCGGCGACGGGGCGCAACGGATCAGCCACGACGTCCCCGGCCAGCAACGACGTCGTTGCCAGTCCGCACGCATGGGGCAGTTCGGGCAGTGCCGCAGCCAGGGCCAGACCGGCGGCCAGCCCGACCGACGAGTCGACAGCACTGGAGACCACGACCGGCAGCCCGATGCGTTCAGCGATGTCCAGGCAGGCGCGCACACCACCCAGCGGCTGCACCTTCAGCACCGCGATATCGGCGGCTTCGAGCGCGACAACGCGGAACGGGTCCTCGGCCCGCCGGATCGACTCATCGGCCGCGATCGGAGTGTCGATCCGCCGGCGCACCGCCGCCAGCTCTTCGACCGACGCGCACGGCTGCTCCACGTATTCCAGACCGTTCGCCGCGCGATCCAAGGCGCCGATCGCCGCCACGGCGGCGTCGACGTCCCAGCCCCCGTTCGCGTCGACCCGCACCCGTCCGTCCGATCCGATCGCATCACGCACCGCCTCGACACGAGCGATGTCGTCAACCAGCGTCTGACCAGGTTCGGCGACCTTGACCTTGGCGGTCGCGCACCCGGAGTCACGGACGATCCGTGCCGCGTGGTCCGGGTCGACGGCCGGAACCGTGCAGTTGACCGGGATCTGCTGCCGTACCGGATCGGGCCATGGGTTCTGGGCGGAATCGAGCGCGGCCTTCAGCCACGGGACGCATTCGCTCGCCGAGTAGTCCAGGAAGGGGCTGAACTCGGCCCACCCGGCCGGCCCCTGGACGACCATCCCCTCGCGCCGCGTCACCCCGCGAAAGCGCGTCGGCATGGCGATCGCGAACGTCCTGAACTGCACACGATGACCATAGTCATCACCGCCGAACTATGGTCGAAGACATGAGCCGCATCGTGATCGTCGGCGGGCACGGCAAGATCGCCCGCCTCCTTGTGACCCCGTTGGTCGAGTCCGGACACCAGGTCGTATCCCTGGTGCGCAATCCGGATCACGCCGCCGATCTGGAGCCGCTGGGAGCCGAGGTGGCGCTGCTCGACATCGAATCGGATGCCGCGGCCCGTTTCGCTGAGGTCTTCCAGGGTTCCGATGTGGTCGTGTTCGCCGCCGGCGGCGGACCTGACGGCAACATCGAGCGCAAACGCACCGTGGACCTGGGTGGAGCCCTGAAGTCCATCGAAGCCGCCACGGCCATCGGCCTGCGCCGCTTCGTCCAGGTCTCGGCCATCTCGGTCGACGAGCCGCTGCCCGACGACACCGAGCCGGTGTGGCGGGCCTACGTCGAGGCCAAACGCGATGCGGACATCGCCCTGCGGGCCAGCGACCTGGATTGGACCATCATCCGCCCGGGACGACTGACCGACGATCCCGCGACCGGCCTGGTCGCATTGGGCCCCGAGGTCGAGCGCGGCGACGTCACGCGTGCCGATGTCGCGGCAGTCCTGGCCGCCGTGATCGACGATCCGCGCACGATCGGCCATCAGTGGAATCTGGTCGGCGGCGATCAATCCGTTGCCGCCTCAGTGGACGCCCTGGTCTGATCAGATCAGGTCGACGAGCTGGCCGCGCAGGTCGCCATCGGGGATGAACGCCTGCGCAACCTCGCCCAGACCGTGAATCGTCAGTCGTCCGTCGTCAGCGCCGGCGTACAGCGACTGTCCGCGCCGCAGGGCCACACGCTCATCGGCCGCATTGACGACCTCGACCTCGCCGCCGGTGCACATCACGATGCGATGGGGTGAATCCGGCAACACGGTGCCGCTGGTCTCGCCCGTGGAACACTGCGCGATGGCCAGCGCGAACTCCTCGACATCGGGTGCGAAGACCTCGGTGGAGTGACCGAACAGCTCCGGCGTGACCCGCGCCAGGCGTGACATGCCGGCATCCAGGCAGCGCACCAGTTCGCTGGTGTTGACGTGCTTGGAGGTCAGACCGCCGCGCAGGACGTTGTCGCTGGACGCCATGACCTCGACACACAGCCCGCGCAGGTGGGCGTGGATGATGCCGTCGGCCAGGAACGCCGCCTCGCCCGGCTGCAAGGTCAGCCGGTTCAGCAGCAGCGACACGACCAGGCCCACGTCGTCGGGATGGTGTTCGGCGATGTCGACCACGGTCGTGTAGGCACGCTTGATATCGATGTTCTGGTCGACCAGGCGGCGGCACCTGGCCACCAGTTCGTGCACCTCATCGATCGACACCCCGTCGTCGAGCACGTCCTCGACCAGGCGGACGATGCCGGCGAATCCAGGATCGGCGGACAGTTCATCGCCCAGGCGCCGGGTCAGGGGCAGGTCGAGCGTCTGCAGGACGCGCAGGATCTCGGCCGTCGGGCGGAAGCCCACGAGCGTGTCGAACCGGGTGATGGCATAGACCATCTCGGGCTTGTGGTGCGGATCCTTGTACGTCCGCTTGGGGTCGTCGAGCGGCAGACCCAGCTCCTCGTCGGCGGCGAACCCCTCGGCCGCCAGCGCCGCGCTCGGATGCACCTGCACCGACAGCGGGCGCGCCGCGGCCAGGAGCTTCATCATGAACGGCAGGGTCCCCGCGACCGATGACAGTGTCGACTCATGGGTCGATTCGTCGCCGTCGGCACCGACGACGACCGACTCACCGAGCGGATGGGTTCCCATCCACTCCTCGGCGACCGGGGACCCGTCGCCCTCGTCTCCGACGAACCGCGGGATGTCGAGGGTCGAACCCCAGTCGTACGCCTGTCGCGGATTGCGCAACCGGTGCACTGCCTAATACGCCCCTTCGGAGGAGATGACGGCCCGCAGCGTGCGCCACAGGATGACCAGGTCGCCGACCAATGACCAGTTCTCGACGTAGTACAGATCCAAGCGGACGGTTTCCTCCCAGTCCAGATTGGACCGTCCCGAGATCTGCCACAAGCCCGTGATACCGGGGCGGACGAGCAGACGACGGCGCGCGTCGTTGCCGTACCCGGACACCTCGGTCACCAGCGGCGGGCGCGGTCCGACCAGGCTCATGTCACCCTTCACGACATTGAGCAACTGCGGCAACTCGTCGATGGAGGTCCGGCGGATGAACCGGCCGACCCGGGTGACGCGAGGGTCATCGCGCATCTTGAACATGACCTCGTTGCCGCTGTCGGCCTGCAGTTCGGCGAGCATGTCCTCGGCACCGACGACCATCGAGCGGAACTTGATCATGCCGAACGCTTGACCGCGGTGACCGACGCGTTCCTGCCGGAAGAACACCGGGCCACGGCTGGTGAGTTTGATGGCCAGTGCAGTCAGGATGAAGATCGGCGATCCGACCAGCAGCAGCGCCACGCTGCCGGCACGGTCGAAGATCGCCTTGGCCCAGCGATTCGCGCCGCGGTAGGCCGGTTCCTCGACGTGCAGCAGCGGCAGACCAGCCACCGGGCGGATGTGCACGCGCGGCCCGGCGATATTGGCCAGCGACGGAGCCACGATGATGTCGACGTCGTACGGTTCCAGGTCCCAGCCCAGCTGGCGGACCATGTCGGCGTGGGTCGCATCGGTCGAGGTCACCAGCACCGCATCGATGTCGCCGCCGGCGACCACGTTCACGACCTCGTCGAGATCACCGACGACCGGCAGGCCCCCGATGGAATCAGTGCCGTCGCGCGCCGGAATGCACACCCCGATCAGCCGGTAGCCGAACTGTGATGTGGTGCCGACGACGCCGATGATCCGTTCGACCGCACCCGGCGTCCCGACCACGATCGTGCGGCTGCTCATCTCACCGCGCTGGCGACGCATGACCAACCACTGCCGCCACGACCAGCGGCTCAACAGCAACAACAGCAGGCCGAATGCGATCGAGACCACGACGTAGGAGCGCGGGACCGCGAACCGTGCCATGTAACCGGCGAACGCCACCAGGCCGAACCACATCAGGGTGGAGGTCACGATGCGCTTGTACTCATCGGGTCCGGCACCCAGCACGATGGGCTCTCGGGTGCCCGCCAGGGTCAGCGCGACCAGCCAGACCACGACGAGGAACAGCGAGACGAAGATGGGGCCCGGACCGTAGGGCGCCAGTCCCGCCTCCACGAAGTCCTCGGCATTGACGGCCCAGGCGATATGGGCCGTGGCGAAGACCCACAGCAGGACCACGACATCGGAGGCGAGCAGCAGCCGGCCGTAGCGGCGGTGCCAATCGGCACGGTGTTGAGACTGATTGGGCTGGGACTTGTTGGACCGAGGCGCATTGGGCCCGGACGGACTGACCGCCCGCTCCCGAGAACCGGGCTGCGGGCTCGTCGACGGTGCCTCAGATGCTTGCAGCACGGAGCTTGCGTCGAAGGGCCGCCGACCTCATGATCCGGGCGGCTGCTACCAAGGTCACCACGATGCCCCCGATCAGCAGGACGGGACCGCCGTAGCGGGCCACATCGTGGGTGACGATGGACCGGACCCCGTCATCGGCAAGGGCAAGGATGACCAGCGGCAGGACCGCGAAGAGCGCCGTGCCTGCGAACGCCAGAACGACCCCCATACGGCTTGCCGGAGTTTCCTTGATCACGAGCGGTGGCCTTCCAGGGCGGGGGACATGGACGGGTCGTAAAGGACAACGTGTCAGCGCCACGCAAGTTATGGAGGTCCTGTGAAAAAATGTCCGTGCGTCTGGCCAGTAGTGTGTCCAGCGACGAGAGGACGACGGTGGTCGACGAGACACGTGCAGAGTTCGTGCGCAGGATGTGGCGGGCCGGCATCGCCGGACTGGTGATCGGAGCGATCGTCGGATTCGCCGTGAGTTTCGCGATTCCCACGCGGTACGCGGCCTCGTCCGATGTCCTGATCCAGCCTGCACCCGGTACCCGTGTCTCGGACGGCATCGACGACCGCCTGCTGCGGTCCTATGCCACGGTCCTGGGTGGACGCGAGAACGCCGCGGCGGTCCACGAGGCGCAGTCCTCCCTGTCGGTCAGCGAGATCGACCGCGCCCTCGACGCCGAGGTCCTGGACGACAGCACGATCCTGCGCGTCACGGCAGAACGCTCCAGCGCACAGACCGCGGCTGACCTGAGTGCGCAGGCAGCGGCCTCCTTCGTGAAGCGACTGATCGACAACGGGGTCGCCGCCGAGCCGGGCGACGATATCGATCCCGATGATCCGGCGGCACCGAAGGTGACGGCCGCCGTGGTGACCGAGGCGACGGCACCGGCCACCCCGACCTCGCCTCGACGCACCTGGTGGGCGGTGGGCGGCGCACTCGTCGGTCTGGCGGCCTGCCTCGTGATGGCCCGCACCCGCCAGACCACCGATCGCCGGATCCGGTCGTCACAGGCGTTGGCCGACCTGACCGGCCTGCCGCTGATCGGAGCGTTCGGCTTCGACCGTTCCGCCGCACGCCAGACGCTGGCGACCGATCTCGACCCGAACCACCCGCGGTTCGAGGCCGCGCGCATCATGCGCACCAATCTGCAGTTCCTCGACGTGGATCAGGCCAGCTCGGTCCTGACCATCACCAGCTCGGTGCCCGATGAAGGCAAGACGACGGTGGCCACCAATGTCGCGGTCGCCCTGGCCCGTGGCGGTCAGTCGGTCGTCCTGGTCGAGGGGGATCTGCGGCGGCCCCGCCTTGCGGCCCTGTTCGATCTGCCGTCGACGGTGGGTCTGACCACCGCGTTGATCGGCAAGACGACGGTCGAGGAGGCCGTGCACACCACGGCCGTGCCCGGCCTGGACGTCATGACCAGCGGCACGCGTCCGCCCAATCCGTCCGAGCTGTTGCAGACCCAGGCGATGGACGGGCTCATCACGACGCTGAGCCGCCACTACGACGTCGTGCTGATCGACGCTCCGCCGCTGCTGCCGGTCACCGATGCGGCCTTGCTGGCCGGTGTCTCCGACGGCGCGCTGCTCGTCGTCCGCCACGGTCGCACGACCCGAGAACAGGTCCGCACGGCCATCGACCGGCTCGACGGTGTCGGCGCGAAGCTCTACGGCACGGTGCTCACCATGGTGCCCGCCCGGGGCTCGGACAAGTACGGCTACGGGTACGGATACGCACCCGAGCAGGAGCCCACCGGCCGACGCGCCCGACGCTGATGGTCAGGTGCAGGCGTTGAGGCGTGCGGCGATCGTGGTGACGGCGGCGTCGATCGCATCGGCGGCATCGCGATGCACCTGTGGGCTGCGCCGGTAGGGGTCGCCGATATCGGGATCGCCCTCGAACTGGTGGCGGGCGCGTGCCGCCTCGGCCACCAGTTCGCGCAGATCGGTGACGTCACCGACCTGCTCACACAGGCCCGCGAACTCACGCAGGGTGAACGTCCACCGCAGGGCGCGGGGTTCGTCCTCGAGCAGCCGGGCCCGGTGCGACCGCTCGGCCGTCAGCACCAGGTCGGCCGATTCGATCAGGTAGGTATCGATCGGGTGGGATCGGAACGTGACGGCGTTCAACCCGAACCGTCGCAGTTCCATCTCGGCCATGCGGTCCATCGGGTGTCCGCGCCATCCCTGCACACCGGCGCTGGCGACCTCGAACCGGGCCGGATCGAGGCGGTCCCGCAGCAGTGCTTCCATCATCGGCGAGCGACAGATGTTGGCGGTGCACACCGCCAGCACCGCGAAGCGGGGGTGCATCAGCGCAGCACCGGCCTGACGTGCAGTCCCACCTCGGGGTCGACGATCAACTCCTGAGCCGCGGCGACACCATCGACGAGCAACGTGGCTGCCGGATCCACCGAGCGCTTGACCAGCGCTAGGGCGACGGGGCCGAGTTCGTGGTGCCGTGCGACAGAACCGACGAAGCCGACCTGTTTCTCTCCGTCGATCACCGCAGTGGAGTGGGCGGGCAGGTGTTCGGCTGATCCGTCCAGCAGCAGGCGCACCAGGCGGCGTGGTGGGCGCCCGAGCGTGTGCACGCGCGCGACCGTCTCCTGACCGCGATAGCAGCCCTTGTCCATGTGGACCGCGCGCCCCAGCAGGCCGATCTCGTTGGGGATCGTGCGGTCGTCGGTGTCGATACCGATGCGGGGCAGTCCGGCCTCGATGCGCAACGCCTCCCAGGCCCACAGGCCCACGACATCGGCGAGCGAGGCCAGTTCAGCGCGGTCGATCAGGTCGTAGGCGAGGTCACCGTCACTGATCCGGCCGGTCACGACCCGCTCGGTGACCGGGGTCAGCTCGACGCGGCTCATGAACTTCATCCGCTCGAGGAACTCGATCAGCGCGGGCGAAGCACCCGGCTCGGTGTGCGCCCAGAACGTCTCACCGTCGTCGTGGCCGCTGAAGCCGTGCTCGATACGGCCCTGTGGCGACAGCATCAGCACCTCGGTGGGGACGCCGGGCGCCAGTGACTCCAGGTGCTGGGTGCTGAGGGCATGCAGCCAGGTGAGGCGGTCCGGGCCGCTGATCGTGAACACATCGCGATGCGACAGATCGACGGCGGCCCCGGCCAGCAGGGCCCGCTGCTCGTGAACGATCGACCCGTAATGCGCGGCGACGCCGGCATCGGGCGGATCGGCTTCGACCGCGCCGGGGCGATCGAGCAGGGGGCTGCGATCAGTCACGTTCGAGCTTCCCCCACAGATGCGATTGCATCTCGTGGCCCTCGGCGGCCATGTCGTAGGCGTACATCAGGGCGCCGTCGACCAGTCCGTACATCCGCTGGCCGGCCGTGTACTCCTTGGCCGTGGACGTGCGAGCGACCAGATCGGTGGCCAGGGTGATGCGGGCGCCCTCGACCTCGCCGTACCAGACCTCGGCGTAACCGGTGGGATGAGCGAGCACCAGCTCGAGCTGCTTGTCCTCGGCCGGACGCAGGAATCCGGTCTCCAGCGCCCCGGGACGCACCCGCTCACCGGCGTCGTCGGTGATCCAGGTGCGGCTGAAGTAGTGCAGGAACGGGCGGCCGTCGTGGGCGAACACGACCTCCTGGTCGTAGGCGAACGGATCGATGCCCGGATATTCGCCCTTGCCGCTGCCGTGCCACGTGCCGAGCAACCACACGACCGGCATCAGGTCGGGGTGCAGGTCCTCAGGAATCACGAACGGCATGGAGGCCATCCTATCGAGCGCCGCTAACGTGATGCCCATGCGCGCGGTGGTGCAGGTGGTGACACAGGCCTCGGTCGACGTCGGGGCCGAGACGGTCGGCAGGATCGGGCCGGGACTCGTGGCTCTGGTAGGCGTGACCCACGACGACACCGCGGCCGATGCCGAGAGACTGGCCGCCAAGATCTGGGGGCTCCGGATCCTGCGCGACGAGCGATCAGTCTCCGATGATCCCGACGCCCACGCCGTGCTGGCGATCAGTCAGTTCACGCTGTACGGCGACGCACGCAAGGGCCGGCGCCCCACGTGGGCCGCGGCCGCACCCGGACCCGTTGCTGAGCCGTTGTACGACCACTTCTGCGCACATCTGCGCCTTCTGGGGGCGCAGGTGGAGACCGGCCGATTCGGTGCGAACATGCAGGTCGCGCTGGTCAACGACGGCCCGTTCACGGTCCTGCTCGAGACCGGCGCCTGACACCGATCACAGCTTTTCTCATCCATCGTT
>Ga0164243_10002524_pt1 | contig 30144 bp, 25 predicted proteins | sample OricompcompostOP_FD_108781 | JGI IMG/M metagenome (GOLD analysis project Ga0164243, IMG submission 108781) | Organic Plus compost microbial communities from Emeryville, California, USA - Original compost - Organic plus compost (OP) | ecosystem: Engineered > Solid waste > Mixed feedstock >... | reverse complement strand
GCTGAACGCGGCCAGGGCCTCCGAGACCAGTTGGGCCCTCTTCGCGCGTGTCTCGTAGTAGCCCAGCCACCACGCCGCCGGTGAGGAGGTCAGGGTGTGGTTCTGGCGGGCCGGGGAGTCGCGGCGGTCGGCTCTCAAGAGCGGCTCTGCCACCTCGGGCGGCAGGTCGACCACCAGGGCCGGGCCGGCGGTCCGGTGCGGGACCACCCGCACGCCGACGATCTGCGTCACGGGGAGGCGGAAGTCCCACCATCCCGGGTCGGTGGGGTCGGCGGTGGCCACGTCGCGGCCGTAGACCGGGCGAACGCGGCCGCGCAGCTCGCCGCCGGCCAGTTCCAGCGTCGGCAGGCCCGCGCCGGCGACCCACCAGCGGGCCGTGAGCGTGCGGAACGCTCCCCAGAGGACCGTCGGCAGCACAAAGAGCACCACGGCGGCGACGAACCGGAGGGGGCCGTCCAGCAACACGAACGCCTGGCCGCCGGCGAGGGCGCCGATGAAGAGCATCAGGACCAGCCAGGGCACCGTGCTGTCCTGGTCGGGTGGGGCCAGCGGACGCAGTTCGCCGAGCCGGCGCGTGCGGCGGTCACGGGCCCGCAGGCTGAAGGCGGCCGCCTCGGCGCTCATCGCAGGCCGGACCGGAGCTTCTGGATCTTGTCGATCTGCTCGTCGACGAGGGCCTGGTATTGGGCGACCTGCTGTTGGGCCTGGCGGACCAGGCTCTGGCCGCTCAGGTCGTTGGAGAGCTCGCCGAAGCCGGACACCGCCTCGCGCATCGCGTCGTCGGCGGCGAGGGTCGCACGTTCGGCCGCGAGGAGGATCGCGTCGCGCAGCTCGTACGTCTGCATGCGGCGGGTCTCGCTGCCCAGCTCAATGTCGATCAGCCGGCCGCCGGGTGCGCAGGTGACGCGGACGAGGCCGCGGTCGTCGTACCCGTCGCCGTTGACCTCGTTGATGCGCTTGACGAGGCGTTCGGCGTGCGCGCTCATCGCTTCGATCGCGCGCCGCATCTCGGAATCGATCATGACTGCTCCGTGCGACCCGCCGTCAGCTCAGGGAGAAGTTGCGGCCCACCGAGAACTCGGTGAGGTCCGGCGTGCCGGCGGTGCCGCTGTCGGGAAGGGCGACCAGCTTCATCAGGTCCTTCGCGAGGCCGTTGAGGAACGCGATGACCAGGCCGCCGACCGCGACGAGCGCGGCGAAGCCGCCGGTCACCGACTTGGCCATCATCGCGCCGGTCGTCTGGATGACCGCTTCGAGCCACTGCATGCCGGGGAACGCCATCGCCGCGCGGGCGGCGATCAGCCAGGTGAGGAACGGCACGGTCATCGCGGCCAGCGCGATCCACAGGCCGCTGAGCGCGACGAGCAGGCTGCCGAGCGCCTCGCCCATCGTCTTCACGTATGCCGCCAGCTCGTCGAGGTGGGCCTTGACCTTCGTCGTCATGAAGACGAAGGCGTCCCTGCCCTCGCCCGTCCAGCCGCTGGTGGCCGACGAGCACGTCTTGTCGAAGGCGGCGTTGGGGAAGTTCTTGAGGTTGTCGCCGCTCAGGCTGAGGTTGCCGCTCGCCGACGCGATGCCCACCGGGTCGGCGACGAAGAGCGTGGCGGCGACCGCGGCCGGCATGAAGGTCGGGCACAGCGCCGCGGCCGTGGACATCATCGCACTGGTCGCCATGATCTCGGCGACCGTGATGCCGCTGGCGACCACCGCGGCCGCTCCGGCCGCCGCGGGCAGCCCCTGGGTCTGGCCGAACGCCTCGCCGTAACCCATCGCCGGCACACCGCTGTTGGTGAAGCCGGTGGTGTTGAGATCCTCCGCCCGCCGATACTGCGCGGCGACCTGCTGCAGCTGGTCGGCGATCTGCCGGCAGACCTCCGCCGCACCCTGCACGTCCTTGGCCATAAAGTCGAGTCGCTGCACGTACGCCGCTTCCAGCGGCGAGAGTGCCACGCCGAACCCCGGCGGCCCGATCTGACCGCCCGTGCGGATGGCCTGCGACGCCTCGTCGAACTGCTCGGCGACGAGCGTGCGCAGCGCCTTCGCGCGCTGCTCGAGCTCGTCCGGGTCGACGGTGAAGTTTCCTCCCACGAGCGCCACGGTAACGGACCCGCTGGGGGCACGCAGCCCCACGATCGTCACAGCTCGATCCAGACGGTGCGGTCGAACGAGGCGGGCCCGGCCGCGCGGCGCGACGACAGCCGCCCGCCGGCCGCCGCCGTCGTGCGCAGCACCGACTCGCCGTCGGCGGCGATGGCGTCGACCGTCGCCAGCACGCGGACGGCGATCGTCGCCGCGGCGTGCGCCGCGTCCGGCGCGCCGACCACCACCGCGACCGCCTCGGCGGACGCGATCACCTCGGCGAGCGTCGTCGCGAGCCGCGAGCGGGCCCGGACGGCCCATTCCGCCACGTCGTGCGCGGCGTCCGCGACCGCCGCGAGGTCGTCGGCCGCGGACGCCAGGTGGTCGCAAAGATCCTGGCGGTACGCCGTGAAGGCCTCGGCCGCCGCGCCGTCCCACCCGACCGCGACCCGCAACGCCGACCGCGCCTCCTCATGGGTGGCCGCGTGGCCCCGCAGCTCGCCGGCCACCGCCTCGATCGGCGCCGCGGAGAGTGCGACGACGGCGCCGGCCGCCTCGCTCGGCAACGCCCGGACCCGGCGCAGCAACGGCCACACGGGATGGTCGTCGGGAGCACCCACGCGGGCGAGCAGGTCGTCGACCCGCGCCAGCAGCTCCCCCGCCGGAGCGGCGACCTGGTCCAGCGCGTCCATCACGATCCTTCCTCCGCGCCATGCCGCGCCGTCGCGGCGGCGCGGCGGGGCGGGGTCATGGCTCGCCCACCTGCTGGGACTGGCGGGTGGCGGTCGACTCCGCGCCGTCGTAGGACGACGCCGCCGCCTGGAGGGAGCGGGCCGCCTCCGCGAGCCGGTTGGCGAGGGTCGCGGCCGTGCGGGACCGGTCGGCGATGTCGGCCTGCCACTGCGCGTGCAGCGCGCGACCCAGCTCGCCCAGCCGGCCCGGTGCGGCCGCGCCGAACGTGGTGCTGCCCGGATCGGCCGTCGCCAGCGCGTGTGCGGCGGCGTCGAGGCGCGCGGCCTCGTCGGTCAGCCGCCGCGCCGCGGCGGTCGTCGGATCGGTCCTCACGGCTCCCCCAGCCCCGGATAGTCCCCATAGGTCTCGGCGCGCAGCTTCTCGCGTGCCCAGCGGGCCGCGTCGCCCGCCGCGGTGACGGCGGCCTTGACCGACGCGGCCACGTCCTTGTTGGTGCGACCGTGCAGGCTGCCGTGGAGTCGCACGTCGGTCACCTCCCCGTCCGCGGTCACGACCATCTCCACCAGCCCGTCGGGCGACCGCACGGTCACCTCGCAGGCCCGCACGGCCTTGTCGAACGCGTCACGCAGCGACTCGATCTGGCGGTAGCGCGCGATCGCCTCTTCGACCCAGGACTCGTCGATCTCTCGCGCCATTGGCTCCCTCACCGACGGTGCCCTCGCCGCCACCAAAAGTCGCACCGGCATGGAACCGTACCGCTCGACGGGGCACCCGCGAAAGGTTGTCACCGGCCCCTGTGGACAACTACGCCCAAAGAGAGAGCATCATCGCTTCGACGGCGATCCTGGGCTTGACGTTGGCTTCGATCGCGGTACGGCAGGCGAGAACCGCCTCCAGCCGGCGCAGCGCGTCCTCCGGGCCCCACTTGCGCGCGGCCGCCGCGGCGAGGTCGTCAGCGTCGGTGTGCACCGGCTCGACCGGTGCGCGCATCGTGCGGGCCAGCACGTCCCGGTAGAAGCCCGCCAGGTCGACGAGTGCCCGGTCCAGCGCGTCCCGCTGCGCGCGCGTGGCGCGCGACTTCTGCCGCTTCTCCAGATCCTTGAGCTGGCCGGCCGCGCCGCGGATCGCGCCGGAGGCACCCCGGCCGGTGCCGCCGGCACCCAGCGCCGTCTCCAGCGCCGCGCGTTCCGAGCTGTCCATCTCGGACACCGCCGCCGCGGCCTCGGCCTCGGCGGCCTCGATCAGGGCCGACGCCGCGTCGAAGCAGGCTCCGACGCCGGTGAGGCGGCGCGGTACGGCCAGCACGGCGTCGCGGCGCCGCCGCGCGTCCGCGTCACGGGCGAGGCGCCGGGCCCGCCCGACGTGCCCCTGCGCCGCCGCGGCCGCCCAGGCCGCGGTGTCGGGGGCCACGCCGTCGCGCCGGACCAGGACCGACGCGACCGCCGCCGCGGACGGCTGGCGGAGCGTGACCACCCGGCACCGGGAACGGATCGTGACCGAGATGTCGTCGGGGTGGGTGGAGGGGGTGCAGAGCAGGAAGACGGTACGCGGCGGCGGCTCCTCGACGGCCTTCAGCAACGCGTTGCCCGCCTGCTCGGTCAGCCGGTCGGCGTCCTCGATGACCAGCACCTGCCAGCGGCCGCCGGTCGGCGCGCTCGCCGCCCGCAGCACGAGAGCGCGCATCTCCCCGACGCCGATCGACAGCCCGTCGGGGGTGACGAACCGGACGTCGGCGTGGGTGCCGCCCATCGTCGTGTGGCAGCCGGTGCACTCGCCGCAGCCGGTCCCGGTCTCGCACTGCAACGCCGCCGCGAACGCCCGGGCGGCCACCGACCGGCCGGACCCGGGCGGTCCGGTGAAGATCCACGCGTGGGTCATCGCCGACCCGCCGCCAGTGCCGTCGAGGATCGCCACGGCACCCGCGGCGGCCTGCCGCAGCGTCGCCACGGCCTCGTCCTGCCCGACAAGATCAGCGAACACGTCACCCACGACGCTCACGCTTACACCTGAAAGTCCCCGCCGACAACCTGGCCCACCGCCGATCCTCCCGGCGCGCCGTCAGCCACGGGGCTCCAGCTCGCGATCGGGCGGCCCGGTCCGCTGGTGGGCGGTCATCCGCGCCGACTGTCCCCCACCGGACCCGGCAGCGTCATCCCGACCGGAATCGTCCCGCTCCCGGCCTTCGGCCTGGCGGGCCGCTTCCTCGATCGCGGCCTTCTCCTCCGCCGACAGCTCCGGCTCCGTCGACGTGTCGGGCTGCCGCGCCGGCGCCGGATGGTCCGGTCCGTCGTCACCCAGCATCGGTGTCACCCGGTCGAAGACCGTCAGCGCGATCTCCTCCGCCGGCTGGGTGGCGTCGAGCACGAGGTACCGCCGCGGGTCCGCGGCCGCCAGGTCGAGGAACGCGTACCGGACCCGCTCGTGGAAGGCCACCGACTCGCTCTCCAGGCGGTCGGCGCCGGCGCCGCGCGACGCCACCCGCCGCAGGCCCACCGCGGGATCGATGTCGAGCAGCACCACGAGGTCGGGCTTGAGGCCGCCGGTGGCCCAGGAGGACAGCCAGGACACCTCCTCGACCGGCAGCGTGCGTCCCGCACCCTGGTACGCCAGCGACGAGTCGACGTACCGGTCGCTGATCACCACCGCACCGCGGGCCAGCGCCGGCCGCACGACGGTCGCCACGTGGTGGGCCCGGTCGGCCGCGTAGAGCAGGGCCTCGGCGCGCGGGGACAGGTCGTCGCCGCCTTCGAGCACCATGGCGCGGATCCGGCGGCCCACCTCGGTCGCACCGGGCTCCCGGGTGACGACCACGTCCCGCCCCTCGGCGCGCAGCGCGTCGGCGAGCGCCGTGACCTGGGTCGACTTGCCGGCGCCCTCGCCGCCCTCGAACACGACGAACACGCCGCGCCAGGCGGCGGGCTCGGCGACGGAGAGGGGCCGGCCGCGCATGGAGCCCCAGAGGTCGGCCAGCACCCCGACGCCGGGCTTGTCGTCCATCTGTTTGAAGGCGCTGATGCCGGAGATGATCCCGGCGACGCCGGCGACCAGCAGGAGGAGCCGGGTCGACGAGATCGAGATGCCGAGCGAGGCCACCTCGAAGCGGCGGGAGCCGCCGACGCCGACGAGCAGGCTGCTGAGCGCGATCGCGACCATCAGCACCACGCGGGTGCCGGTCTGTACGACCGCGAAGACCCGGCCCCGCACCTCGTCGCCGACCTCGACGCCGAGCAGCGTGATGCCAGCCAGGAACGCCATGCCGGCGCCGGCACCGACGAGCACGGCGCCGACGATCGCCATCGACAGGTGGATGGAGGCGGCGAGGACGATCACGGACGCGGCGGCCAGCACGATGCTCATGCCGAACCAGCGCCGCCGGGACAGGTCTTTGATGATCGCCGGCCCGAGCCCGACACCGACCGAGAGGCCGATGAAGAGGAACGCGAAGAGCAGGGAGAACGCGGCGTCCCCGGCGCTGAGCGACTGGGCGAAGAACCGGGCGGTGCCGATCACGACGCCGCCGCCGGCGAACGCGCCGAAGATGCCCAGCACGAGGCCGCGGACCAGCGGGGAGCGGCCGACGAACTTCCAGCCGTCGACGAACTGGCGGATCATGCTGGTCTCGGCGCGGTCCTCGGCCGCCGTCCGGCCGCTGATCTCCTTGATGCCGTAGAAGACGACGATCGCGGTGGCCAGCCGGGAGAACGCGTTGAACCAGAGTGCGAGTTGGGCGGGCTCGGCCCAGTCGGGCGGCTCCGCGATCCCGCGGACGCTGACGTCGAGCACCGCGAGCCCGATCGCGGCGAGCACCGGCGTCAGCCCGTACGTCGTGATCAGCGTCAGCTGGTTGGAGACCTCGAGCCGGGCCTTGGGGATGAGATTGGGGACCGCGGCCTCCTTGGCCGGGATCCAGATGAGCGTGATCGCCTCGATGAGGAACGTGGCGATCGCCGCCCAGCCGACCACCAGCCCGCCGGAGAGGCCGAGGAGGGCGACCAGCGGGATCGACGCGAACAGCGCGAACCGCAGCAGGTCGCAGATGACCATGGTGTAGCGGCGGTCGAACCGGTCCGCGAGCACGCCGGCCAGCGGGCCGAGCACCAGCGCCGGCAGCAGCCGGACGGCGATGACGCCGCCGAACGCGAGGCCCTTCGCGGTGTCGCCGGAGACCTGGGCCGACGCGAACAGCGACGTCGCGAGCAGGCCCAGCCAGTCGCCGAACGAGGCGACGCCCAGGACGATCCAGAGCCGGCGGAACGGGCGGATGCGGAGGACGGCGCGCAGCGCGCCGACGCCGGACAGGTCGACCTGCGCCGAACGGTTCGTGGTGGCCGACGACGCCGTGCGGCCGGCGGCGGCCGGCTGTTCCCGATCCTCGCCACTCGTGTTCGTGTCGATGGCCGTACCTCCGCGTGCCGGCCCATCGCTGGGCTCCCCCGACTTGACACCCTGTGCCCCAAGGGTCCCAGGCATCGGTGACAGCCTAGCCCCGGGGGAGGTCGGACCCGCCCCGACATTCCCCTGACCCGAGGCCGGCTATACACCCGTACGGGCGGTAATACATGAGAGCCCTTCGGATTTCCTCGGAAAACCGCTACCGTGCTCGTGTGCTGGGGAAAACCGCCGAAAGCCCCCAAAGGGCAAGGCTCGACCACGCGACGGCCGAGCTCGACCCGCCGTTCGCGGTGGTCGACCTCGCCGCCTTCGACGCCAACGCGGAGGCGCTGGTCACCCGCTCCGGCGGCAAGCCGCTCCGGGTCGCCAGCAAGTCCGTCCGCTGCCGGGAGCTGCTGTCCCGGGTGCTGCGCCGGCCCGGCTGGCGCGGCGTGCTCGCGTACACGCTGGCGGAGGCCAACTGGCTGGTGCGCACCGGCGTGACCGACGACGCGGTTGTCGCCTATCCGACGGCGGACCGCGCCGCCCTGCGCGAGCTGGCCGGCGACGACCGCCTCCGCGCGGCCGTCACGCTGATGGTCGACAGCGCCGAGCAGCTCGACTTCCTCGACAGCGTCGTCACGCCGCCGGGCGACATCCGGCTCTGCCTCGATCTCGACGCGTCCTACCGGCTCGCCGGCGGCCGGGTCCACGTCGGCGTCCGGCGGTCGCCGGTGCACGCGCCGGACCAGGCCGCCGCGCTGGCGCGGACGATCACCGAGCGCAAGGGCTTCCGGCTGGTCGGCGTCATGTCGTACGAGGCCCAGATCGCCGGCCTCGGCGACGCGCCGCCCGGCCAGCGCGCGCGGGCGGTCGTGATCCGCGAACTCCAGCGCCGCTCGTGGCGCGAGCTGCTGGACCGGCGGCGGGCCGCCGTCGCCGCGGTGCGGGCGGTGGCCGACCTGGAGTTCGTCAACGGCGGCGGCACCGGCAGCGTCGCCGCCACGGGAGCCGACCCCTCGGTCACCGAGATCACCGCCGGCTCGGGGCTCTACGGGCCCACGCTCTTCGACGCGTACCGTGCCTGGCGGCCCACGCCGGCCGCGCTCTTCGCGCAACCGGTGGTCCGGCGGCCCCGCAAGGGCTACGTCACCGTGCTGGGCGGCGGCTGGATCGCCTCGGGCCCGGCCGAGCGGAGCCGGCTGCCCACACCGTGGTTCCCGGCCGGGCTCCGGCTGGTGGCCACGGAGGGTGCCGGCGAGGTGCAGACCCCGCTGCGGGGCCCGGCCGCCGACCGGCTGGCGATCGGCGACCGGGTCTGGTTCCGGCATGCGAAGGCGGGCGAACTCTGCGAGCACGTCACCGAGCTGCACCTGGTCGAGGGCGAGACGGTCACGGACCGCGTCCCGACCTACCGCGGCGAGGGCTGGGCCTTCCTCTGAGGAAGGCCGAGCTGAATGGGCCTTCCTCTGAGGAAGGCCGAGCTGAATGGGCCTTCCTCAGGGCTTTGGCGGCTACACGGAGACGTGGCGGTGCAGGTACTCGCGGATGAGGGCCTTGGCCTCGGCCAGGACCTGGTCGTCGCCGTCGCTCTGCCGGCGGAACGCGAGCTTGATCAGCGCGTCGGCCGCCTCGACGGCGATCTGCAGCGCGAACCGCAGCCGGGGCTCGTCGGCCATGTGGAACTGCTCGACCAGCAACCGGGACAGCTGCTCGGCGATGACCGCGTTGTTGTCGCGCTCCTCGTCGAGCAGGTGCACGTCGACGACGTCTCCGAAGTGGAGCGTACGGAAGCCCGGCACGGTGCGGTGCATGTCGATGTACTCGTCGATGCCCGCGTCGACGCCCTCCCACCAGTCGGCGAACGTGCCGCCGCTGAAGCGGGCCGCCAGCCGCTCCAGATAGGCTTCCATGTTGCGCAGGGTCAGCGCCTGCACGATGGCCCGCTTGTCGGGGAAGAACTGGTAGACGGAGCCGATCGCCACCTCGGCGCGCTCCGCGAGCAAAGTCGTCGTCAGGCCCTCGTAGCCGACCTCGTCCACGATCTCGGCACAGGCATCGAGCATCCGCTGAACGCGGGCCACACTGCGGCCCTGCACCGGCACCCGGCGCAGCGGGCCCGTGGTGATGGCCGAAGTCGTCACGCCTCACCACATCCTTCCTCTATTTCGGCCCCGCTTACGTCGGGGGAACGTTACTCGACTCAACGAGCAACCCGGATGAGAGGTATTCAGCGGAACGTCGGTTTTTGCGGGCTGTACGCCGCACGACCACCCTTACGCGCCGTACCGAATGCTGATATGAAGGCTGTTCATATTATCGGAGGGGCCTGTGACCGACTGGCGCAACTGGGCCGGCAACCAGCGGGCGACGGCGACGGTCGCCCGGCCGGCGGACACCGAGGAGCTGGCGCGGCTCGTCCGGGAGGCGGCCGAACGCGGTGACCGGGTCAAGCCGGTCGGGTCCGGTCACTCCTTCACCGACATCGCGGTCACCGGCGGCACGCGGATCGAGCTGAGCGGCCTCGCCGGCCGCGTGCACGTCGACCGGGCCGGCCGCCGGGTGAGCGTGCCGGCGGGCATGACGCTGGCGACCCTGAACGCGCTGCTCGCCACGCACGGGCTGGCCCTGCCGAACCTCGGCGACATCGACGCGCAGACGATCTCCGGCGCCATCTCCACCGGTACGCACGGCACCGGCGCGGCGTACGGCTGCCTCGCCACCTTCGTCGCCGGCCTGACCCTGGTCACCGGCACCGGCGAGGTGCTGTCCTGCGACGCCGACAACCACCCGGACGTCTTCGCCGCGGCCCGGGTCGGCCTCGGCGCGCTCGGCGTGATCACCGACGTGACGCTGGACTGCGTGCCCGCGTTCACGCTGCGGGCCCACGAGCGACCCGCCGCGCTCGCCGACGCGCTCGCCGCCTGGCCGGACCTGGTGGCCGACAACGACCACTGCGACATCTACTGGTTCCCGTACACCGACCGCGTGCAGATCAAGACCAACAACCGGGTGGCGGCACACGACCGGCCGCTGCCGGGCTGGCGCGGCTGGCTCGACGACGAGTTCCTGGCCAACACCGTCTTCGCCGGACTCTGCCGGGTTGGCCGGCTCGTGCCGGCGGCGGTCGGCCCGATCAACGCGGTGTCGGCCCGCGCGCTCACCGAGCGCATCTACACGGGGCGTTCGGACGCCGTCTTCTGCACGCCGCGCCGGGTGCGGTTCACGGAGATGGAGTACGGGCTGCCGCGCGACGCGCTGCCCACGATGCTCGCCGAGCTGCCCCGGATCCTCGACCGCCTGCCGTTCAAGGTCCAGTTCCCGGTCGAGGTGCGGTTCACGGCCCCTGACGACATCCCGCTCTCCCACGGGTACGGGCGGGAGTCCGCCTACGTGGCCGTGCACCAGTTCGCCGGGGCACCGTACGAGCCGTACTTCCGGGCGGTCGAGGCCGTGGCCCGTGACCTCGGCGGCCGCCCGCACTGGGGCAAGCTGCACTACCGCGACGCCGAGTCGCTGCGTCCGGTCTATCCCCGCTTCGACGACTTCCTCGCCGTCCGCGACCGGCTCGACCCCCGCCGGGTGTTCGCCAACGACTACACGGATCGCGTGCTCGGGTCGTGAACCACGTCGGCGACGACCACGGTCACGTTGTCGACGGTGCCCTTGGCGAGGGCCAGCGCGACCAGCTCGCCGGCGCACGCGTCGAGGTCGGCGGTCTCCCGCACGACCCGGCCGATCGTCGCGTCGTCGACGTAGTCGGAGAGCCCGTCGGAGCAGAGCAGCAGGCGGTCGCCGGGCTCCAGCGGCAGCAGCGCGGTCGCCGCGTGGTACGGCTCGCCCTGCACCGCCTGCGTGATCACGGAGCGTCGCGGGTGTCCCCGCGCCTCCTCGGCGGTGAGCGCGCCGCGGTCGACCAGGAGCTGCACGAACGTGTCGTCGCGGGTCAGCCGCACGATGTCCGCCGCCCCGGCGGCGAGCAGGTAGCCGCGGGAGTCGCCGACGTGCAGCAGCCCGAGGTGTGCGCCGTGCAGCAGGCCCGCCGTCACCGTCGTGCCGGCTCCGTGCCCGTCGGCCGCGATCCGCGCGTTGGCCCGCGCGACGGCCTCCTCCAGCGCCGCCGCCGGGTCGGGGGTTTCCTGCTCCTCCAGCGGCGCCAGCGTCTCGATCACGGTCTCGCTGGCCATCTCGCCGGCCGGGAGGCCGCCGACGCCGTCCGCGATCACCACCAGGCGGCGCCCGGCGAACGCCGCGTCCTCGTTGTTGGGCCGTGCCGGGCCGACGTCGGTCGCCGTCACGGAACGCAGGGTCAGGCGCATGGGTACGAGCATCCCAAACCCGTCGACCGGCGTCTCTACGCAGTATTTCGTAGGGTGTCAGCGTGATGCCGGTGGCGCTGGTCGGGCGGACGCGGGAACGCGCCGAGCTGGCCGCCGCGTGGGCCGGTGTTCGCGGGGACTCCGGACCGCCCGAGCTTCGGGTTCTCCATGCCGACCGGAGGTCCGGGCATCGGTTGCCGGCTCAACCGCGGGTCGCGCTGGTCACCGGTGATGCCGGAGTCGGCAAGAGCGCGCTGGTCTCCGCCGTGGTGGCCGACCTGGCCCCCGCCACGGTGCTCGCCGGACAGGCACGGATCCACTCGCCGGCGCCGTACGACTGGCTGGCCGCCGTGCTCAGCGGCCGGGACACCACCGGCCTCCCGGCCCCCGCGCCGGCGCTCGCCTGGCTGGCCCAGCACGACGCCGCGCCGGTCGAGCGGTTCGCCCCCGGCGCGCTGCTGCGCGTGGCGGTGCGGGTCGTGCGCGCGCTGGTCGGCGCCGGGCCGGCGCTGCTCGTGGTCGAGGACCTGCACGCGCTGGACCCGGCGAGCCTCAACCTGATCGGCGAGCTGGCCACGGCGCCGGCGCTGCCCGCGCTGCTGCTGGTGACCAGCCGGCGAGGCGACGGCGACCCCCTGGTGGCCCGGACGCTGGCCCGGCTGGCGGGCACGCCGGGGGCCACCCGGCTGCACCTGGGCCCGCTGCGACCCGACGACGTCGCCGCGGTGCTGGCGCAGGTCTACCCGGACCGGACGATCCCGCCGGCGGAGGTGGCGGAGGTGTGGGCCCGCACCGGCGGCAACGCGTACCGGCTGACCGAGCTGATCGCCACGGCCGCCGCCGACGACGACGCGGCCGTGGCCGCCGCGGACCTCACCGCGCGCGAGGTCGAGGTGCTGGTCTGCCTGCGCGACGGCATGGCCAACAAGCAGATCGCCCGCGCACTGGGCATCTCGGTCCGCACGGTGACGGTGCACGTCTCCAACCTGCTGCGCAAGACCGGCACCAGCTCGCGCACCGAGGCGGCGCTCTGGGCGGTCCGCCACACCCCGGCGGCTCCCTCGTTGTCCACGCGGAGCCGCCCGTAGACCGTAGGGACTCGTCAAGGGTCGCCATCCATTGACCCTCGCCTAAGCGGAGCGGCAGGCTCACATCGATGCTTGTCGTCACGAGCGAGGGGGATGGATGAGATCCGGACGATGGCTGGTGGCGTCGGCCGCGGTCACGCTGGTCGCGGCGCTCGCCGCGGCCGCGCCGGCGACCGCCGCGGCGCCGGGTGACCAGGACCGGCTCGAGGTCTACGTGGGCACGGTGACCCCGGCCCAGATGGCGGAGCTGCGGGCGGCGGGTGTCGACGCGGGCGAGGTGGTGGCCGGCACGGACGGCGCGGACACGCGGGTCGAGACGGTGCTCAGCCGGCGCCAGGCGGACCGGCTCGCCGACCGGGGCGTCAGGCTCCAGGTGAAGAAGATCAGGGGCAAGGCGGCGTCCGAGGTGCTGCGCGCGCAGGCGCGGGCGGGGTGGACGGCGTTCCGGTCGTACAGCGAACCCGGCGGCATCCGCGACGAGCTGGCGGCGACGGCGGCGCGCCACCCGAAACTGACCAAGCTGGTGACGATCGGCCGGACGACGCAGGGCAAGCCGATCCAGGCCATCAAGATCACCAAGAACGCCCGGAACGTCCGGGACGGCGCACGCCCGGCGACGGCGTACTTCGGCGCGCAGCACGCGCGGGAGTGGATCACCGTCGAGATGACCCGGCGGCTGATGCACCACCTGCTCGACAACTACGGCCGGGACGGCACGATCACCGACCTGGTCGACCGCACCGAGCTGTGGATCCTGCCGGTGGCCAACCCCGACGGGTACGACCACACGTTCACCCCCGACAACCGGCTGTGGCGCAAGAGCCTGCGGGACAACGACGGCGACGGCCAGATCACCGGCGTCGACGGCGTCGACCTCAACCGGAACTTCGCGTACAAGTGGGGCTACGACAACGAGGGCTCGTCGCCAAACCCGTCGAGCGACACGTACCGCGGCCCGGCGCCGAACTCCGAGCCCGAGACGAAGGCGCTCGACGCGCTGTTCCGGCGGATCGGGTTCGAGTTCTTCGTCAACTACCACTCCGCGGCGCAGCTGCTGCTCTACGGCGTCGGCTGGCAGGTCAGCACGCCGAGCCCGGACGACGTCCTCTACGAGACGATGGCCGGTGACGACGCGCGTCCGGCGATCCCGGGCTACGACCCGGACATCTCGGCCGAGCTCTACACCACCAACGGCGACACCGACTCGCACATGACCTCGCGGTACGGCGGCCTCGGCTTCACGCCCGAGATGAGCACCTGCGAGGCGGCGGCGAACTCCGTGCCCGACGACGAGTGGCTGGCCGAGGACTGCGTCAGCGACTTCATCTTCCCCGACGACGAGGACCTGATCCGGGCGGAGTTCGAGAAGAACGTGCCGTTCGCGATCGCGGTCGGTCGCTCGGCGCTCGACCCGGACGACCCGGTCTCGGTGGTGGGCCGGACCGCGCCGGACTTCGTCATCGACCCGTTCGACGTCTCCTACGGCACCCGGCAGCCGGTGGCGGTGATCGCCAAGCGCGCGCTGCGGGACGTGACGATGCACTACGCGATCAACGGCGGCCGCGCGCGGTCGACCGGTGTCCGGGAGTGGAAGGGCGGCGAGCGGTACGGCGGCGAAAACGACGAGTTCTACGCCGAGCTGCGCGGCACCGTGACCGGCGCGAAGAAGGGCGACCGGGTCGAGGTGTGGTTCTCCGGCCGGGCCGGCGGTCGCGGCCGGGTCGAGAGCGGGCACTTCACGTACACGGTGTCGCGGGACATCGGCGGCGAGGTGCTGGTGCTCGCGGTCGAGGACGTGACGGGGCTCAGCCCGGCGCAGACCGGCACCTCCGCGAAGTACGCCGACGAGATGACGGCGGCGCTGACCGCCGCCGGGCGGACCAGCGACGTGTACGACTTCGACGTGCAGGGCCGCGAGGCGCCGCACCACCTCGGCGTGCTGTCGCACTACAAGGCCGTGGTGTGGGAGACCGGCGACGACGTCATCCCGCGCGCGCAGGGTCAGGTGCCGGGCACCACGACGAAGTCGGCGCTGGAGATCGAGCTGGCGGTCCGGGACTACCTCAACGAGGGCGGCAAGGTCTTCGTCACCGGCAAGAACGCGCTGCTGGCCCAGGGCATCAACGGGTCGTACTACTACGAGCCGGACTATCCGGCCCAGCCCGAGTGCACGGTCACCGACGACCCGCCGTGCCTGCCGCTGTTCAACGACTTCCAGCAGTACTACCTCGGCGCGTACGCGTACGTCGAGAACTCCGGCTCCGACGCCGAGGGCAACCCGCTGCCGCTGTCGGGTGTCGGCGGGCGGTTCACCGGCTTCGCCGGCACGCTCAACGCGCCGGGCTCGGCGGAGAACCAGGACCACACGGCGTCGTTCCTGGCCACGTCGAGCATCCTGCCGCCCGACGAGTTCCCGTGGTTCGGCCCGAGCGCGACGCCGGTCGACTGGGTGCGGCCCGGCGCGCCGCCGTTCGACCCCTACGACGGCGACTGGTACGCGTTCAGCGGCCGGGGCGACGAGACGTACAAGCGGCTGACGCGCACGATCGACCTGAGCGCGGCGTCCTCCGCGGAGCTGCGGTTCTGGACCTCGTACGACATCGAGGCGGACTGGGACTTCCTGTTCGTCGAGGCGCACGAGGTGGGCACGGACGCGTGGACGACGCTGCCCGACACCGCCGGGAAGACCGGCACCGACCCCGGCGACAGCTGCGCCAGCAACTCACCCGGGCGGCTCCACCCGCAGCTCTACCACTACGTCACCTACAGCGCGGACGGCTGCACCGGCACCGGCACCACCGGCAGCTGGAACGCGGCCACCGGCTCGTCGGGCGGCTGGCAGGAGTGGGTCTCGGACCTCTCGGCGTACGCCGGGAAGCAGGTCGAAATCTCGATCACCTACATGACCGACTGGGGCACCGAGGGCCTGGGCGTGTTCGTCGACGACGTGCGGATCGCCGCCGACGGCGCCGAGGTCGCGGCGACCTCGTTCGAGACGGACCTGGGCGGGTTCGCGGTGCCCGGCCCGCCGCCCGGCTCCGACCCGAACGCCAGCGACTGGACCCGCACCCAGCTCGGCTTCGAGGAGGGAGCGGTGGTGACGACCCGGGACAGCGTCTACACGGGCTTCGGCTTCGAGGGACTGGCCCCCGCGCAGCGCGACGACCTGGTGCGCCGGGCCCTGCGCCACCTGCTCGGCTGACCGTGGCGGCGGAGGGGCCCGGCCGCGGGCCCCTCCGTCAGCCGCCGCCGGCGCGCTCGTCGCGCCACGGTCTCAGCATGCCGGATCGCGGCCGCGCGACCCGGCTACTCGGCCGGCTTCCTCCCGGCGGCGGCCTTCTTCGGCGCCGCCTTCTTGGCGGTGGTCGCCTTGGTGGTCGTCGCCTTGGCGGCCGTCTTCTTGGCCGCCGCCTTCTTGGCCGGCGTAGCCGCCTTGGCGGTCGTGGTCGAGGTCTTCTTCGCCGCGGCCGTGGTTTTCTTGGTGGCCGTCGCCTTGGTGGCCTTGGCCTCCGTGGCCTTGGTCGCCTTCGTCGCGGCCTTCTTCGCCGCCTTCTTGCGCGGCGCCGGGCCCTTCGCCCGCTTCTCGGCCAGCATCTCCGACGCCTGCTCGATGGTGAGCGTCTCCGGCGTCTGACCCCGGCGCAGCGAGGCGTTGACCTCGCCGTCGGTCACGTACGGCCCGAACCGGCCATCCTTGATCACCAGGGGCTTCTGGGTCAGCGGGTCGTTGCCCATCTCCCGCAGCGGCGGCGCGGCGGCCCGGCGCTGGCGCGTCTTGGGGGCCGCGAGCAGAGCACGCGCCTCGTCCAGGGTGACGGTGAAGAGCTTCTCCTCCGACTCCAGCGAGCGGAACTCGTCGCCCTTCTTGACGTACGGCCCGTAGCGGCCGTTGGCGGCCACGATCTCGACGCCGTCGGTGTCGACGCCGACCACCCGCGGCAGCGAGAGCAGCCGCAGTGCCTGCTCCAGCGAGAGCGAGTCCGGTGAGTCGGACTTGAGCAGCGACGCCCGGCGCTCGCCGCTCTCGACGTACGGCCCGAACCGGCCGGACTTGAGCGTGATCGGCTCGCCGGTCTCGGGGTGCTCGCCCAGCGTGCGCTCGCCGCCACCGCCGAGGAACAGCTCCTCGACCTTCTCCGGAGTCAGCTCGTCGGGTGCGATGCCGTCGGGGATCGAGGCGCGGTCGCCGCCGTCGCCCTCGCCGTGGCCGTTGGCGCTGGCCGGCGGCGTGCGCTGCAGGTACGGGCCGTAGCGGCCGACCCGCACCACGACATCGCGGCCCTGGTCGTCGCGGAACAGCGGGATCGAGTTGACGCTGCGCGCGTCGATCTCGCTGAGGTTGTCGGTGACCAGCTTCTTGAGCCCGCCGGCCGCGGCGATCGTGCCGTCGCCGGAGACCTCGCTGCCGAAGTAGAACTTCGTCAGGAAGTCGACGGCGGCCGTGTCACCGCCGGCGATCTCGTCGAGCTCGTTCTCCATGGTGGCGGTGAAGTTGTAGTCCACCAGCCGCGGGTAGTGCCCTTCGAGGAGTCCGACCACGGCGAACGCCAGGAACGACGGGATCAGCGCCTGGCCCCGCTTGAACACGTACCCCCGGTCCTGGATCGTCGCCATGATCGACGCGTACGTCGACGGGCGGCCGATGCCGAGCTCTTCGAGGGCCTTGACCAGCGACGCCTCGGTGTAGCGCGCGGGCGGCTGGGTGGTGTGCCCGAGGGCCTCGAGCTGCTCGGCCGTGAGCGGCTGGTCCTTGACGAGGTTGGGCAGGCGGCGCTCGGCGTCCTCGGCCTCGGCGCTCTCGTCGTCGGACGACTCGACGTAGGCCCGCAGGAAGCCGGGGTCGGTGATGGTCTTGCCGGTGGCGCCGAAGTCCGCCTCTTCACCCGCCACGGAGACGGCGCGGATGCGGACCGAGACCGACGAGCCGACCGCGTCGGTCATCTGCGAGGCGATCGTGCGCCGCCAGATCAGCTCGTAGAGCTTGATCTCCTCGGCGGACAGCTCGCCCGCCACCTCGCCCGGCGTGCGGAAGTTGTCGCCGGCCGGGCGGATGGCCTCGTGCGCCTCCTGCGCGTTCTTCACCTTGCCCGTGTAGCGGCGGGGCTCCGGCGGGACGCTGCGCTCGCCGTAGAGCTCGGCGATCTGCCGGCGGGCGGCGGCGATGGCGGTTTCGGACAGGTTGACCGAGTCTGTCCGCATATAGGTGATGTAGCCGTTTTCGTAGAGCCGCTGGGCCGTGCGCATCGTCTGCTGTGACGAGAAGCGCAGCTTACGGGCCGCCTCCTGCTGAAGCGTGGAGGTGATGAACGGCGCGTACGGCTTGCGCCGGTAGGGCTTCTCCTCGACCCGCGTCACAGTGAACGGCCGCCCGTCGAGGCGGGCGGCCAGACCGCGAGCGCCGTCGGCGTCGAGGTGGACCACCGAGGCCCCCGGCCGCACACGGCCCGTGGTGGGCTCGAAGTCCTTGCCGGTGGCGATCCGGTCGCCGTCGAGGGCGACCAGGGTGGCCTGGAACGTGCGCGGGCCCTCCTTGACCGCGGCGTCCACCGCCAGCGTGGCCTGGATGTCCCAGTAGTCGGCGGAGCGGAACGCCATGCGCTGGCGCTCGCGCTCGACGACGATGCGGGTGGCGACGGACTGCACGCGGCCCGCCGAGAGACCGGAGTTGACCTTCTTCCACAGCACCGGGGAGACCTCGTAGCCGTAGAGCCGGTCGAGGATGCGCCGGGCCTCCTGCGCGTCGACCAGGTCGCGGTCGATGTCGCGCGGGTTGGCCACCGCAGCCTGGATCGCCTGCCGGGTGATCTCGTGGAAGACCATCCGCCGGACCGGGACCTTGGGCTTCAGCGTCTCGACCAGGTGCCAGGCGATGGCCTCGCCCTCGCGGTCCTCATCCGTCGCGAGGAAGACCTCGTCGACCTCCTTGGCCAGCTTGGTCAGCTTGGTGATCTGCTGCTTGCGGTCGGGAGAGACGACGTAGAGCGCCTGGAAGCCGTTGTCGACGTCGACGCCCAGCCGGGCCCAGGGCTCCTTCTTGTATTTGGCCGGCACGTCGGCCGCGTTGCGCGGCAGGTCGCGCACGTGCCCCAGGCTGGCCTCGACGACGTAGCCCGGGCCGAGATAGCCCGAGATCGTCTTGGCCTTCGCCGGTGACTCGACGATGACCAGACGGGTGCTCCTGGCGTTGCTCGGCACTGCACTCCCTCACATGCTCGTGGATGTCCAAGGTAACGCGCGGCACGGCGGCCAGGACGCGATACGGTGGCGACTCGGACACTCGGCGCAGCGTCACTCCCGGACGGCGACACCGTACACCCCGGTGTCAGGTGACGGGCGCCACCGCACCGGAACCTGTGGACAACGGACCTCGGCGCAACGCGTTCACGCAGGCCAGCATTCCCGTGGCGCCGGCGCTGGTCGATCTCCGACAAGCTCGGCCAGCCGCGCCAGCCGCCGCCGCCCGGTCACCCGGTAGGCCGGCCCGCCGGCGCGTGGCCCGAGCAGCGTGGCGGGCAGCCCCACCGCGGCCAGCGCCGCACCGACCTGGTCCCACTGTCCCTCGTCATGGGGGCCGAGCCGGAGCGCGAAGCCCGCGTCGTCCGGGGCCCCGGCCGCCGCCACCCAAAGCCGCAAACGGCGACCATCCAGGAAAAACCCGGCAGGAGGGCGCTTGACGGCACCCCGGAGCCAGGCGATGCCGAGAGCGGCCAGAGCGGTGGAATAGGAGGTACGGACGCCAAGGTGCCCCTCCACCTCGGTCGGCGACCAGGTCGGGGCGAGCCCGCGCCGGTCCAGCTCCGCCACCAGCACGTGCACGCGCCAGGCCGCGTCGACCACCACGGACACCCGGGCCGTGCCGCCCATCCGGACGACCTGTCCCGGCCCCGCGAGCAGGCCCGCGAGGTCGCCCGGCGCCGGCTCGCCCGCTTCGACGCCGAAGAGCGAGAGCTGGCGGGGCGTCAGCGACACTCCGGGACCTCTGCGAAGGCCCGCGCCAGCTCGGGTGAGTCGAGGTTGCTCGTGTCGAGCGCGCTCGCGTCGTACTCCTTGTTGAGGGTGTCGACCGCGGCCGTGACGCCGTCGTAGAAGTCCGGCCCGGGGTCCAGGCCCTCGATCGTCCGGCGGGCCTTGCCGTACGCGTCGCGTACCGCCGCCAGCGAGTCGGCGAACCCGTCGGCCACCGCGTCGCCCTCGTCCACATCGGGCACTCCGGCCTCGACGACGAGCCCCCGCGCCGTCTCGCTGGCGCGTTCGGCGCCGCCGAGCAGGCGTACCAGGTTCTCCTTGGCCTGGGCCGGCGTGGTCCCGGCGGTCATCTGCTGCTCGGCGCCGGAGGTGAGGCTGTCGATCTCCTCCCGCCAGGGCCCGAGCGCCTCACAGACGTCCGCCGCCCACACCCGCGGCGCGGGCCGGCCGGCACCGCAGCCGGCGAGCGCCAGCAGGACCAGCACGGCGGGCAGGACTGCGCGGGGGGTACGCATGGGGTGCAGCATAGAAGGAAAGGCCCCCCGCCAACGCATTGACGAGGGGCCTCTCACCACGGACACGGCCGTCAGGCGTTCACCCGCGCCTGCTCCGCGCTGCCGGCGCCGTCACCTGCTTTTCCCGCGCCGTCCCCCTCGCTGATCGCGACGGGCTTGCGCTTGCTGAACACGACCGCGGCCAGCACGACCGCGACGGCGACGACGGCGATCCCGACCCGCAGCGGGGTGTTCTCGTCGGGGCCGACGCTCCAGCTGATCACGGCCGGCGCGATGAGGAGCGCGACCAGGTTCATCACCTTGATCAGCGGGTTGATGGCCGGGCCGGCGGTGTCCTTGAACGGGTCGCCGACCGTGTCGCCGATGACCGTCGCGGCGTGCGCCTCGGAGCCCTTGCCGCCGAAGTTGCCGTCCTCGACCAGCTTCTTCGCGTTGTCCCAGGCACCACCGGAGTTGGCCAGGAACACCGCCATCAGGGTGCCGGCGCCGATCGCACCGGCCAGGTACGACGCCAGCGCGCCGGCGCCGAGGCCGAAGCCGACCGCGATCGGGGCCATGATCGCCAGCAGGCCCGGGGTGGCCAGCTCACGCTGGGCGTCGCGCGTGCAGATGTCCACGACCTTGCCGTACTCCGGACGCTGGGTGCGGTCCATGATGCCCGGCATCGTCTGGAACTGGCGCCGGACCTCCAGCACGACCGCACCGGCCGAACGGGACACCGCGTTGATCGCCAGGCCCGAGAACAGGAACACCACCGCGGCGCCGACGATCAGGCCGACCAGGTTCCGCGGGTTGCTGATGTTGAGCAGGTTCAGGATGTAGTTGTCGATGTTCTGGACGCCCGCGTCCGACAGCGACGTCGACAGCGAGCTCGTGTAGCTGCCGAACAGCGCGGTCGCCGCGAGGACGGCCGTGGCGATCGCGATGCCCTTGGTGATCGCCTTCGTGGTGTTGCCGACCGCGTCGAGCTCGGTCAGCGTGTGGGCACCCTTCTCGTCGATGTCGCCGGACATCTCGGCGATGCCCTGCGCGTTGTCGGAGATCGGGCCGAACGTGTCCATCGCGACGATCACGCCGACCGTGGTGAGCAGGCCGGTGCCGGCCAGCGCCACGGCGAACAGCGAGAGGGTCAGCGAACCGCCGCCGAGCAGGAACGCGCCGAACACACCGGCGCCGATGAGCAGCGCGGAGTAGACGGCCGACTCGAGGCCCACGCTGATGCCGGCGAGCACGACGGTGGCCGGGCCGGTCAGCGAGGTCTTGCCGATGTCCTGCACGGGACGCCGGTTGGTCTCGGTGAAGTAGCCGGTCAGCGCCTGGATGGCGGCGGCCAGCACGATGCCGATGACGACGGCGCCGATGGCGACCCAGCGCGGATCACGGGTGCTCGACGCGACGCTCTCGGAGACGCCCTCGAACTCGGCGAACGACGGCTTGAGGTAGAACCAGGCGACCACCGCGACGGCGACCGCGGAAACCGCCGCCGAGATGTAGAAGGCGCGGTTGATGGCCTGCAGGCCGTTGCGGTCGGAGGCGCGCAGCCGGGTGATGAAGACGCCGATGATCGCGATGATCGCGCCGATCGCGGAGACGATCAGCGGGAACACCAGGCCGTCCTGGCCGAACGCGGCACGGCCCAGGATCAGGGCCGCGACCAGGGTCACGGCGTACGACTCGAACAGGTCGGCGGCCATGCCGGCGCAGTCGCCGACGTTGTCGCCCACGTTGTCGGCGATCGTCGCCGCGTTGCGCGGGTCGTCCTCCGGGATGCCCTGCTCGACCTTGCCGACCAGGTCGGCGCCGACGTCGGCGGCCTTGGTGAAGATGCCGCCGCCGACCCGCATGAACATCGCGAGCAGCGCGGCGCCGAAGCCGAAGCCCTCCAGCACCGTCGGCGCGTTGCCCTTGTAGAGCAGCACGACGACGGTCGCGCCGAGCAGGCCGAGGCCGACGGTGAGGAAGCCGACGACGCCGCCGGTGCGGAACGCGATCTGCATCGCCTTCTCGCGGCCGCCCTCGGACTCCCGGGCCGCGGCGGCGACCCGCAGGTTGGCCCGGGTGGCGAGCGCCATGCCGGCGCCGCCGATGAACGCGCTGAACAGCGCGCCGACGACGAAGAAGGCCGAGCGGCCGATCTTCACCAGGGTCTCGTCGTCGCCCGCGCCGTGCACCGGCAGCAGGAAGAGCAGGATCACCGCGAGTACGACGAAGATCGCGAGCGTTCTGAACTGACGCCGGAGGTAGGCCGACGCGCCCTCCTGCACGGCGCCCGCGATCTCCTGCATGTTGGTCGTGCCCTTACCGGTCGCCAGTACCGCCCGCCGCAACGCCGCCGCGAAGCCAAGCGCCACGAGGGCGATGACCAGGGCGACGATCACGTACGAGAAGTTGGCGTTGGTGAGGGACAACCCGCCGCCCTCGGCGGCCAAGGTCCCGGTCCCGGACATCTATGTCCTCCTGTAACCGACTAGCGCCCCGCCGGCGGACGAGACCGGCAGGGGACGCCTCCACGTGGGGAGCAACGACTCAACCCGACCGCACGGAAGGCGAGGTCAGGGCGATAGCTGATAACCCGCGTACTCTAGCCGGACACCGTGTTGATATTCACACCGGCGCGGTGGTATCCGTCACAGACATCTGGCCGAGGATCAGCGCGAGACCGGCCAGACCATGCGCACCTCGGTGCCGATCCCCTCCTCGACGGGACGCACCTGCAGGTCCTCGACAAAGCCCGCGAGCAGGGCGAACCCGACGCCGACCGTCAATGCCTCGTCGGTCAGCGACTCGTTGGCGAGCTCGTCCGGAGGCAGCGCGGCGATGCCGAGACCGGCTTCGATGGGAGCGCGGTCGATGACCCGGACGGTATAGCTGCCCTCGTCGGACATTTCGACCAGAACCAGGTCAGGAAGGCCATATTGCCGATGCAGGGCCACCGCGCGCGTGCACGCCTCGCCGATCGCCAGCCGGACCTCGTCGAGGAGTTCTTCGGCGACGCCCGCCCGCCGGGCCACCGCCACCCCGACGAGCCGGGCGGTGCGGACGTGGACCGGGGCCGGCGAGAACGAGAGACGGACCGTCGACATCACGCTGCCGGACCGGCCCCGGTCGCCGCGTCGACGGTCGCGAACAGCGGGAAGACCTGGTCGAGAGCCGTGATGCGAAAGATCTTGAGAAGCGGCTCCTTGTCGCAGACCAGGCTCAGCCCGCCGCCCGCGGCCCGCAGCCGCTTGAGGGCACCGACGAGGACACCCAGCCCCGTCGAGTCGAGGAAGTCCACCCGGCCCAGGTCGACGACTATCTGGCTGGCACCACCGTCGATCAGCTCGATGAGCCGCTCGCGCAGCCGCGGCGCCGTATAGACGTCAACCTCGCCGCCGACCTCCAGCACGGTGTGTTCGCCAAGGGTGCGGGTCGCCAGCGACAGCTCCATCAAAGCCTCCTTCGACGCTCCTGGAATCTAACCATCGACACGCGGTCTGTGCAGCGACGACCTGACCCGGCGTTGGATGGTCAGAACATCAGTGCGAGAGTGCTTGCATGACCCGCATGACCGCGGCGGTGGGAGCGCCGGCTGAGCTGCTCGCCCGGCTCCGGTCCCGGCCGGGTGCGGGCCCGGTCACCCACGTCGAGGAGGTGGCCGCCCGGGCCGGCGACACCGTGCCGTGGCCGTCGTGGGTCCCGCCGGAGGTGCGGTCGGCGTTCGCGGCCCGCGGCGTCGCGGCACCCTGGCGCCACCAGGCCGCGGCGGCGTCCCTCGCGTTCGAAGGCCGGCATGTCGTGGTGGCGACCGGCACGGCGTCCGGCAAGTCGCTGGCCTACCAGCTGCCGGCGCTGTCCCGCCTCGTCGAGGACCCGCGCGCCACGGTGCTCTACCTCGCGCCGACCAAGGCGCTCGCCGCGGACCAGCTGCGGTCCGTCGCGGGTCTCGCCGTCGACGGGGTACGGCCCGCCTGTTACGACGGCGACACGCCCCGCGCCGAGCGGGAGTGGATCCGCCAGCACTCGCGCTTCGTGCTGACGAACCCCGACATGCTGCACCGCGGCATCCTGCCCGGCCACGCGGCGTGGGGGACGTTCCTGCGCCGGCTGGCGTTCGTGGTGGTCGACGAATGCCACACGTACCGGGGTGTTTTCGGGTCGCACGTCGCGCACGTCCTGCGCCGGCTGCGGCGGGCCGCGGCCCGGTACGGGCGTACCCCCACGTTCGTGCTCGCGTCCGCGACGGCGGGTGACCCCGAGACGGCGGCCGCGCGCCTCACCGGCCTGCGGGTCGAGGCCGTCACCGAGGACGCGTCGCCGCGCGGCGGCGTGACGTTCGCCCTCTGGGAGCCGCCGATGGACCCGGCCGGCACGGCCCGCCGCTCGGCGGTGCGGGAGACGGCCGACCTGCTGACCGACGCGGTCGCGGCCGGCGTGCGGACGGTGGCGTTCGTCCGCTCCCGCCGCGGCGCGGAGACGGTCGCCACGGTGGCCCGGCGGTCGCTGGAGGAGATCTCGCCGGACCTGGCCGGCCGGGTGGCGGCGTACCGGGCCGGATATCTGCGCGAGGAGCGCCGGGCCCTCGAAGAGGGGCTGCTGTCCGGCTCGCTGCTCGGCCTGGCGTCGACCAACGCGCTGGAGCTCGGCGTCGACCTCGTGGGTTTGGACGCCGTGTTGATCTGCGGTTATCCCGGAACGCGCGCGTCGCTGTGGCAGCAGGCGGGCCGCGCGGGCCGCGCCGGCGGCGACGCGCTGGCGGTGCTGGTGGCCCGCGACGACCCGCTGGACACCTACCTCGTGCACCACCCCGAGGCCCTGTTCGGCCGCCCGGTGGAGGCGACAGTGCTCGACCCGTCGAACCCCTACGTGCTCGCGCCGCAGCTGTGCTGCGCCGCCGCCGAGGGCCCGCTCACCCAGGCTGACCTGTCGCTGTTCGGCCCGGCGGCGGTCCCGGTGCTGGAGGAGCTGGTGGCGGCGGGCCTGCTGCGCCGCCGCCCGGCGGGTTGGTACTGGCGGCCCTACAAGCGACCCGAGGTCGACCTCCGCGGCACCGGCGGCACACCGGTCTGCATCGTCGAGTCGGCGACGGGCCGCCTGCTCGGCATGATCGACGCCGGCTCGGCGCACTTCATGGTGCATGACGGTGCGGTGTACGTGCACCAGGGTGTGTCCTTCGTCGTGGACCAGTTGGATCTCGACGAGGGCTGCGCGCTGGTGCGCGCGGAGGAACCCGACTACAGCACCCACGCCCGCGACGTCACCACGCTGTCGGTCGTCGGCGCCGGCTCATCGGTCTCCGCGGGCCCGGTCGAGATGCACCTGGGCGAGGTGGACGTGACCAGTCAGGTCGTGTCGTACCAGCGCCGCCGCCTCGGCTCCGGCGAAGTCATCGACACGAAGCCGCTGACCCTGCCGGCCCGGGAACTCCGCACCGTGGCGGTCTGGTTCACGGTGTCCCCCACGGCGCTTGCGGAGGCCGGCGTGGCCGAGGCGGACATACCGGGAGCCCTGCACGCCGCCGAGCACGCCGCCATCGGTCTGCTGCCCCTCGTCGCGACCTGCGACCGCTGGGACATCGGCGGCCTCTCGATGGCGTCCCACCCCGACACGGGTCTGCCGACGGTCTTCGTCTACGACGGCCACCCCGGCGGCGCGGGCTTCGCCGAACGCGCCTTCGCCGCCGCCCAGTCATGGCTGCGCGCCACCCGCGACGTGATCGCCGAATGCTCGTGCGAGGCCGGCTGCCCGTCGTGCGTCCAGAGCCCGAAGTGCGGCAACGGCAACAACCCACTCGCCAAGCGCGAGGCCGTCAAGGTCTTGGACATCGTGCTGACGCATCTGGTCGACGCATCCCCTTCGCTCTCCGCAGAGTCGGGCTCCGTGGCCGCCGCCGCCGGCGGCGGCGGGACGGACGGTTCGGCGGCTCCGCCAAATGCGACCTCCGTCCCGGCAGCCGACGAGGAAGCCCGGGCCGCTGAGGTGGCGGCTCAAGGTCGCGTGAGCCTGGCGCCGCTGGCTCCTTGACGCCGACGGCGATACCGCCTTTGTGCGTCGCGTCGGTGGTCCGCAGCGTCGCAGGTCGCGGCACGCCGTGGCCGTAGGTCGCGGCACGCGCGGTCGCCGCGCGCACGCGCGCCGCGCGCGTGGTCGCCGCGCGGGTGGCCGCGGCGCGGGCGTGGCCGTCGGTCGCGGCCTGCGGCGCGCGTGGCCGCCGCGCATGGTCGCCGCGCGGGTGGCCGCGGCGCGGGCGTGGCCGTTGGTCGCGGCCCACGGCGCGCATGGTCGCCGCGCGGGTGGCCGCGGCGCGGGCGTGGCCGTCGGTCGCCGCCCACGGCGCGCGTGGCCGCCGCGCATGGTCGCCGCGCGGCTGGCCGCGGCGCGCGTGGCCGCGGCACACGCGTCGCCGTAGGTCGCGGCGCACGGCACGCGTGGCCGCGGCGCGTGTCGTCGCGTGAGCCGCGCCGGGCTTGGGCGGCCGGCGCTTACGGAGCCCAGCCGATCGGTCCGGCGCGGGCTCGGGCCGTCGCGATTCGAGGGCCGCCGGGGATGGAAGCGACGACCTCGGTCGTCACCAGGATCTCCATGCCGTGGACGACGCATCCGGCGAGTCGTGCCCCGTTGAGCGCCACGATGTGGCTCGCCCGGGCACAGGCTGCCTCCTCGCCTTCGAGCACACGGGCCGCTCCGGCTAGGGCGCCGAGGTCGGCGGCAGCCTGTGCCTGGTGGCGGGCGGCTGTCGCCGCCCCCACACCGGCCCCGGCCAAGCTGATCAGAAGCACCGCGATGCCCACGGCGAGCACCCAAATGGTTGCCGCCCCACGATCCGCACGCAGACAAACGGACCGCGGCCACACCACGACGCGGCACGGTCCCTGCTGAGCCGCCAACCGTCGGCGCGCGTGGCTGACACGGCGGCGTCGCCACGGCCCGGTCCCACCTCCGCGCGGCCCATCGCGCGCCGCTGGCCGGCACCGCCGGAACCAACCGTGACCCCAGCCGGACACCATGCACAGCAACCGCGAGCAGGCGCCGCGCCGGGCATGCCCCACCGATGGCAGACAGCATCCCGGACCCCCGTGGCCCCAGCGCGAAATCGGATGCCGCGACCCGAGACGGCCGAGCCGCGTCCCCTGCGGAGGCCGCCAAGGCCAGCCGCGTCCAGGGCCCAGCCGGGTCACGGGCCGCTGGCCGCAGCGGGGCGCCGGCGGGGATTGGGACCGATGGCGGTGGTCCTGGGTCGGGACGGTCACCATGGGTAGCCTCCGGGGTCAGGTTCCCGGGCCGCGACGGCCGTTGCCGTGACGTCGAGGCCCGGGAGGTGGCCGAGGGTGTGGGCCGGCGCGCGGACCGTGGCGGTCACGATGTCGCCGTTGATCGTCACGGTGATCTCGGCGCCGGGTGGGGCGCTGTCGCGGGTGGTCAGGTGGTTCGGCTGGCCGCGCGCGGCCGCGAGGGCGGCGTCGCGGGCGGCGTCGACGCAACGGACCTTGGTGATGGTGGCCGCGACCGCGGCGATCCCGACGAAGAACAGCAGCGCAAGCGCGGGAAGGGCAGCTGCCATCTCCGCCGTCGCGGAGCCGCGGTCGCGGCCACGGCCCGTCGGGTGCGGTCGTGCCGGGCGGCGCCAACCCCGCGGGACGCCCAGCGGCGTCGGAGGGTGGCCGCGTAGGCGCCGGCGCGTTCCGGGCAGCCGCGGGAGACGGGCCCTGGCCATCAGCCGAGCGCTCGACTGATGACGGCGGAGATGGCGTTGGCGATCGGATCGGACGTGACCACCTTGAGCAGGACGCCGGCGAACGCCACAGCCGCCAGGGTGCCCACGGCGTACTCGGCGGTGTTCATGCCGGCGTCGTCGCGAAGCCATGCGAGGAGCCTGTTCACGCTTCGATCTCCTTTCGGTTCGGTCAGAGGACGTCGCCAAGGACGGCGACGATCACCGGTACGAGGCCGGCGAGGACGAAGGCGGGGAGGAAACAGAGGCCGAGCGGCAGCACGATGAGCACGCCGGCACGGCGCGCGGCGGCGTCCAGGCCCGCCGCCCGGTCGGCACGCAGGTCGTCGGCGACGCGGGTGAGGGCACCCGCCAGGGCAGACCCGCTCGTCGACGAGCGCACCGCGGCCGCCGCGATGCGCTCGCCACCGGGTAGGTCCACGAGGTGGCTCCACGCCTCCTCCGGGCCGGCGCCGAGTCGCAGCGAGCGGGCGACCGTCGTCAACCGTTCGCAGAGCGGCCCGCCGAGTGCGTCGGCGACCGCCGCCACCGCCAGGTCGACCGGAGCGCCGGCCCGCAACGCGGCGCCGATCAGGTCCGCGCAGATCGGCAGGGCGGCCTCCTCCCGCAGGCGTCGCTCCCGCGCCTCGGGCGGCTCCATCCGTCCGATGATCCGGTGGACGGCCACCGCGACCGGTCCCGCCAGCGCGAGGCCCCACCACCCGTCGAGCACCACGACGGTGACGGCGCCGGCCGCGAGCCCGCCCAGCACGGCGAGGTCGGGTCGCCGCTGGCGCGGTCTGCGCGCCGCGCCGATCCGGACCAGCCGGCGCCGCGCCGTGTTCCGCCACGGGATACGCGCGGTCATCGCGGCCTCGGCTGCAGTCGGCTGGTCCACAGGAGACCGAGGGTCTGCAGGGTGACGGCGCCGGCGGTACAGGCGGCGCCGAGCGGGGTGTGCAGCAGGGTCGCCAGCGGGTCGACCCCGATGGCGTAGCCCAGTGCCAGGCCGCCGATCGGGAGCGCCGCCAGCAGCAGGGCAGTCGCGTGAGCCCCGGCCGACTGCGCGGCCGCGGCGGCGAGCGTACGGTCGGTGGCCCGCGCGTCCGCCTCGATCCGTTCCACGAGATCGGCCAGCGGCGCGCCGGTGCGTTCGGCGAGGACCGAGGCGGCCAGTGCCAGGTCGGTCAACTCACGGACCGGCCGCTCCGCCGCGGGGTGTGGCGCTTCGGGGTCGAGCCCGGCGGCGCCGAGAGCGGATGGCACGGGACGACCCGCGCGGAGGTCGGCGGCGAGCCCGGCGAGGCGGTCGAGCAGTGCCGACCGGGTCTGCCGGTCACGCACGCCGGCCCGCCGGTGGTGCAGCGTGGCGACCGCCACCATCGCGTACACGCCGAGCGCGAAGGCCGCCACTCCACCAGCGGCGAGAAATCCCGCGGCCGCGACGAACGCGCCGCACCCCAGTGTCACCAGCCAGCGCGGACCACCGGCGACGCGGGCGGCCAAGCGTGCCCAGGAATCCCCTATGGACAGACGCACCGGACGAGGGCCACCCGACAGCACTCGTCGTTGACGGGAACGGAGCGCGCGGAGGCGCCGCGCCGCCAGGATCATCACGACGAGGACGACCACCCCGGCACCGCCCCCGACCAAGACCCAGCCTGTCATCGCGCACCATCGCCGAGCAGACGCGGCACCGGCACGCCGCGTTCCGCGAGCAGGCGAGCGAGGTCGTCAGCGGCCGGCGTGATACCGGCCGCCCGGTCCCAGACCGGCCGCACGCTCACCATCCGGTCGGGACCGTCCGTCGCGACGACGCCGATCGTCTCCAGCACGCGACCCGTCGTGGTGCGCCGCATGTGGAGGACCACCTGCAGTGCCGCCGCCACCTGGGCGTGCAGGGCCGGCCGGGGCAGCCCGCCCAGCAGACCGAGCGCCTCCAGCCGCGCGGGCACGTCGCCGATGGCGTTGGCGTGGAGCGTGCCGGCGCCACCCTCGTGGCCGGTGTTCAGGGCACGCAGCAGGTCGACGATCTCCGCGCCGCGGCACTCCCCCACCACCAGCCGATCCGGTCGCATGCGGAGCGCCTGCCGTACGAGGTCCGGCATGGTGATCGCACCTGCTCCCTCCACATTGGAGGTCTTGCACTGGAGGCCCACCACGTGCGGATGGGCGGGACGCAGCTCGGCGGAGTCCTCCACGAGCACGATCCGCTCGTCGGGCGGGACCAGCTCCAGCAGCGTGTTGAGCAATGTCGTCTTGCCGGACCCGGTGCCGCCCACCACGAGGTACGCGAGGCGGGCCGCGACGACCGCCGCCAGCACGTCCGCGACCGGCCCGGAGAGCGTGCCGCGCGCGACAAGGTCGGCCAGCGTGTACGGCCGGCGGCGGAACGTCCGCAGCGACAGGTACGGCCCGCCGGT
>Ga0164243_10002522_pt1 | contig 30149 bp, 24 predicted proteins | sample OricompcompostOP_FD_108781 | JGI IMG/M metagenome (GOLD analysis project Ga0164243, IMG submission 108781) | Organic Plus compost microbial communities from Emeryville, California, USA - Original compost - Organic plus compost (OP) | ecosystem: Engineered > Solid waste > Mixed feedstock >... | reverse complement strand
GTGAAGGTCTCCGACGTGATGAGGCGGTGCGCCTTGTCGGTCTCGAAAGTGCGCGCGCCGCTCGTCGGCTCGGCGGCGATATTGATGATCTCGCCGTCGCCCTCGATGTCGATGTCGCTGCCTGGCACGATGGTCGTCAGGGCATCGGGGATCGGCGCATCGTAGGCGCGGCCGAAGACCGACCAGATCGACGGGTCCTCCGAGCCGAGGCGCCAGAGCGCGTAGCCCTTGGGCCGAAACACGTCGGCCGCGCGCATCTGGTTCTGCGCCGTCACCGCATCGAGGAACCAGACATGATGGATGCTGCCGTCGTCCTCGCGGTACTCGAAGTGCGGGTTCATGGTCTGCGAGTCGAAGGTGATCGGCGCCTCGGACTCCTTGGAGGCGAGCATGCTCTCCTGGAAGGTCATGTCGACCGCCGAGCTGCCGCCCGACCAGTCGTAGGCATAGTTGCCGAGGGCGACGATCGTCTTCGCCGGGTCGAGCTCGCGCATGCGGCGGCTCAGCTTGTCGACGAACCACGACTGCGAGGCGATGGCGCCGGGCGTGCCCTCCTCGAAGTGCTCGTCGTAGGCCATCAGGATCTGATAGTCGGTGGCAGCGGCATAGCTGCGGTACGACCAGTTCGGGTCGTCGAACGGGGCGGCGATGGCGACAATCCAGCCATGCGGGGTGAAGGCTGTCCGCAACTCGCGCAGGAACGTCAGGTAGTTGCGCTGCGCCTCCTTCGGCACTTCCTCGAAGTCGACCACGAGACCCTGGGCATCGTTGGTCTGCAGGAAGCCGACGAGGCTGTCGATGCGTGCCCGGCGCTCGACGGGGTCGGCGAGCAAGCGCGCGAGGCCGGCGCCATCCCATTTGCCCTCGGTGGCGTTCTGCAGCATCGGCAGCACGCTCGGGCGCGTCTTCTGCTTGGCGAGCAGCTCGACGGAGCGGTAGTCGACGCCGGTCTTCAACTGCATATCCGGCCCGGTCAGCTCGAGCCAGCTCGGCACCACCCAGTCGAGCTTGGATATGGCGGTCTCGAGCGACGCGAAACTGCTGTCGTCCCAGGTGACGTAAAAGCCGATGGCGAGCGGGCGACTGTCGGCGCGGCCGCGGGCCGCCTGGAGCTGCTTCTGGGTCAGCTTCGGCATCGTGGCGCGCTGCCAGAGCGGCTGGTTCACGCGCGAGCGCGCCGCATCGGCAAGGCGACGCGCGGCGGGAAGCAGCTCGCGGCGCTGCGCGATGTCGCTTGCCGCGGCGATGCCGGTGCGCTTGCGCGGAGGATCGAGGGGGAGCACAGCGTCGCTCGGCAGGAAGAGGATGCTGGCGACGAACAAGCCAAGCACGACCGTGCTGACGACGGAGAACGTCCAGCCGAGAAAGCCGAGCACTTGCGAGCGGCGTCTGGTAGGATCGAAGAAAATATGATGGCGGTTCACGATCAAAAAAACTCGCGGGGCTAACATCGAGCGCCGTATGCCATACCGGCGCGGCGCATGGGTGATGCGCAGTGCCATAGCAAGACGCGCCGTCAACCGGAAACATACGGTTCCGTAAGCTTCGATGGCAGCCGGCGGGAAGCCTAACTCAGTGTTCAGCAGGCATTAATTCTGCGCGCCGCATGCGAAGTCTCGATGACGCTCAGGGACCATGGCGACGTTCGCCATCGTGACCTGAATGCGGCGGCGCGTGGACGCAGGGGGAGGCGGATGTGCTCGGCGCACCCTACCTGTGGAACAGGCTGTATTTGATTCTCGTTGTGTCTTGCATGAACCGACTTTCTTCAGCGCCGTCTGCAGTGCTCGTCGTCGAGGACGAGCCTTTGGTGCGCGAGTACGTGTTGGACATCCTCGGGCAGTCCGGCTTCGAGGTGGTCGCCGCGGCAACGGGTGAGGAAGCCCTCTCGCGCGTTGCAGAAGGCGGCCTGTGCGCGGTCGTCAGCGATGTCGCCATGCCGGGCAGCGTCGACGGCTTCGAGCTCGCGCGCCGGGTGCGCGAGCAGTCGCCCGGCACAGGCGTGATATTGGTCTCCGGCGTGCACGAGCCGTTGCAGCTACGCCTTCCGGGCGGAGTGCGCTTCGTGACCAAGCCGGTCAAGGCGTCCACCCTGTTGCGCCTCGTGCGCGAGGTCGCCGATCCGCGCGCCCACCTGCCCGAGCCGTCGGACGCGGAACAACTGCCTTAAATTGAACTTTACGCGCGGCATGCGATACAGGCTGGCAAAGGCGCAGCCGAAATCGCTGCGCGCGCGCCAGGGCCGGACCTGCAGCGCGTCTACCCAAGGTTCGCGCCCATGGTTGGCCCAAAGCGGGCAGGCAGAACGCTGCGCTCCAAACCCCTTGCGGTGTCCCCCAAGCGCGGGCTTGCCCGCACGACGGCTCCCCTTCCCACCTTCGTCGCGCCCGAGCTCGCCACCCTCGTTGCCGAACCACCCGAGGGCAGCGACTGGCTGCACGAGATCAAGTACGACGGCTATCGCGCCATCGCAGCGGTCGCCGGAGAGCGGTGCCGCATCTACACGCGCTCGGGGCAAGACTGGACCGACAAGTTCGCACCGATTGCCACGGCGCTGCGCAAGCTGAAGGTCGCAAGCGTGCTCCTAGACGGCGAGATCGTGGTGCTCGATGCACACGGCCGCTCCAAGTTCCAGCTCTTGCAGAGCAGTCTCAAGGACGGGGACGCACCCCTCACCTACTACGTGTTCGACATTCTGGAACTCGACGGTCGCGACCTGCGTGCTGCACCCTTGAGACGGCGCAAGGAAATCCTGCGCAATGTGCTGCAAGGCGCGCCGGAGGATATCCGCTACAGCGAGGACGTGGAAGGGCACGGCGATCGCGTGCTCGCCCACGCCTGCCGACTCGGCCTCGAAGGCATTGTCTCCAAGCAGGCCGACAAACCCTATGAATCGCGGCGCACCTTCAGTTGGCTGAAATGCAAATGCCTCGGCAACGAGGAGTTCGTCATCGGCGGCTATCGTCTCTCGGACAAGAAGGGGCGCGCGTTCGCGTCGCTGCTGGTCGGCGAGTTCGTGGGCGACAGGCTGCACTATCGCGGCCGGGTGGGAACCGGGTTCGACGCAACGACATTGGACGAGCTCGGGGCTCGCCTGCGTAAGCTGCGGCGCAAGACGAGCCCGTTCGTCGATGCTCCACGGCTCGTCGGCCGCGATGTCGACTGGGTGGAGCCGCGCCTCGTGGCGCAGGTCGCGTTCAGCGAGCGCACCAAGGACGGGCTATTGCGGCAACCGGCGTTTCTCGGCCTCAGGGGCGACAAGCCGGCAAGCGAGGTGCAAGCGCAGGCGGCAACGACGATGGCCAAGGTCTCAGATGCCGATGAAATTGCCGGGATCCGTCTATCGACTCCGGAGCGGATCCTCTTCGGTGCGGCGGGCCTCACCAAGCTCGACCTCGCCAACTACTTCTCTGCCGTCAGCGAGCGCCTGCTCCCCCATGCGGCCGACCGGCCGATCAGCCTCGTGCGCTGTCCCGATGGCGTCGATGGCGAGCGCTTCTACCAGAAGCACTACAAGAAGGGGCTGCCGAACGGGCTGAAGGGCGTGCCGCTCAAGGAGAGCGACGGCAAGAAGGCGAGCTACCTGATGGTCGATGATGTTGCGGGGCTCGTATCCATCGCGCAGATCAGCGGCATCGAGATCCATCCATGGGGTGCACGCATCGGTAATCTGGAGCACCCCGAGCGGCTGATCTTCGACCTCGATCCCGATACGAGCCGCCTTGGCTTTGCCGACGTGTGCGAAGCCGCGCGCGATGTTCGCCGTCTCCTGCAAGCGGCGGACCTCGAGAGCTTCGCGCTTCTCACCGGCGGCAAAGGGATACACGTCATCGTGCCGCTCGACGGGAGGCAGGACTGGGACACGGTGAAGGGCTTCGCGCGCGGCCTCGCCGAAAAGCTCGCCACCACCGAGCCCGAACGCTTCGTCGCCACCATGTCGAAGGCGAAGCGGCGCGGACGGATCTTCATCGACTGGCTGCGCAATGAGCGCGGGGCCACGGCGATTGCCCCCTATTCGCCGCGCGCCAGGCCGGAGGCCAGCGTTGCAACGCCGGTGGCCTGGACAGAGCTGTCGCGCATCGAGGCGGCGAACGCGTTCACCATTGCGACCGTCCTGCAGCGCATCAAGCGCAAGGGCGATCCGTGGGCGAGCTACAGCAAGACGCGCCAACGCATCTCACGCCAGGCGCTGCGCTTCTTCACCTGACGCCGGCGCATCGATAGCGATAGCGGAATCTGCAGGAGTGACCTGCGAAGCACCGCCGCGCGCCGTATGCTCGGTCTTTTCCCAATGGAACGGTGCCGTGACGAGCTCCCAAAGGGCGAGATAGGCGGCGAACGAGATCGCCAGCCAGTAGAAGGGCATCATCAGCGCATTGGCAGCGAGGCGCAGGCGTCTGCGCCTCGCCGCGGCAACAGTGCCGATCACAATGGCGCTCACGTAGCCGGCGATCAGGTTGAAGAGGCCGATGCCCAGCAGCCACTGGCCGAATACGCCATCCGGCACCACGAGAAGCTGACCGAGACAGAACTCCACGGCGATGAGCACGTAGAACCAGGGGTGCACCAGCGAGGAAAGGATCATCCCGCCCATCAGCACCTGAAAGCCGATGAAGCGGCGAGCGCCCAGCTCGTTCCACAGGCGGCGAGGGCGGCGCATGTGCACAAGGTAGGTCTGCATCCAGCCCTTGAGCCATCGGGTCCGCTGCCCCTTCCAGACTCGGAAGCTGGGCGGCGCCTCCTCCCAGGTGGTCGATGGCAGGACGCCGACGTGCCAGCCGTGGCGCGCGAGCCGGATGCCGAGATCGGCGTCCTCCGTCACATTGTAAGGGTCCCACCCACCGACGGCATTGAGGACAGCACGCGGAAAGTGGTTCGAGGTGCCGCCAAGCGGCACGGGAAGCTGCAGCCGCTCGAGCGCCGGCAGAATGCAGTCGAACAGCACCGTGTATTCGATGGTGAACTGGCGGGTGAACCAGCCTGCATCGGAGTTGTAGATGTTGAGCTGGGCCTGCAGGCAGCCCATGCGCGGGCCACCAGCCTGCAGGGCGGCAAGGGCGCGTCGGAGCTGGTCCGCGTCGGGAGCATCCTCGGCATCGTAGACGACGACGTAGTCACCGTGCGCGAACTGCAGAGCGTATTGGATGGCACGCGGCTTGGTGCGCGGCGCCCCGTCCGGAACCACCAGCACCCGCATGTGGGCATCGACCACGGCGTGGGCCAGCGCCTCCTGCGTCTCGCCGTCGATCTCTTCGACGATCAGCATCACCTCGAGGCGCTCCGGCGGATAGTCGAGCGCACGCAGGGAGGCGAGCAGATCGCCGACGACGGCGGCTTCGCGAAAGAGGGGCACCAAGATCGTGTAGAGAGGGAGCTGCGCGTCGTCCGCCACGCGATGCGGGGACACAGCGGGCGCTGGCGCGCGCAGTTGCCAGAGGGCGATGGTGCGCAATACCACCACGCAAAAGAACGGCAGCGCCATGACGGCCGGCAGCGCGATCAGCAGAGTCTCAGGGGCCGCCAGCAAAGCCACGCCGACGGTCAGGAATACGCCGGTCAGGGCATGGCGCTGCCACGGCCACAGCCCATCGGCTGCCGAAAGCTCGGGAGTGCGCGCCCGCAGGCCGCCGACGGCCTCCGTGAGATGGCGGTCGACGGAGCGAACAGCAACGACGTCCGGTGACGTCGAAGGCTCCTCACCAACGCAAGCGTCGGCACAAAACTCGCCAGATGCGATACTATCCACGCTGGCCCTCCCCCCGGTGGGCCGACGATCATCTTGCCACAGTGTGGCGTTTCACCATAGTGGGCAGCAATGTGCTCGCCTGCTTCGCGGATTCGACCGGCCATGCGCCTGCAGACAACATCTACCCTCAGCCCCAAGACGCTGCGCCACCGCGTGGCGGCCATCCTCGTCTCGCTGCTGACCGCGCTCGTCTGCGCGTTGCCGGTCGCGGTCGCCCAGGAGAACCCCGGCGAGGACGTGCCGACACAGGCGCAGGCCGACGCCGACGAGCCTTCAAAGCGCGTCGTCGTCCGCTTCCTCACCGAGGCCGACTTCCCGCCCTTCAACTTCTATGATGAGGACGGGACGCTCGTCGGCCTCAACGTCGATCTCGCACGTGCCATCTGCAGCGAGCTCAACACGGCGTGCGATATCAAGGTGCGCCCGTGGGGCGAACTGCTGCTGGCGCTACGCCGCGGCGAGGCCGATGCCGTGATCGCCGCGCATACCGTAACACCCCAATCGCTGGCCGAGGTGGACTTCACCGACCGCTATTTCCAAACCCCCGGACGCTTCGCCGGCCGGCGGGGCGGAGAGCAAGTGGAGATCACCCCCGAAGCCTTGGAGAGCAAGCGCATCGGCGTCGCCAAGAACACGCCGCATGAAGCCTACTTGCGCACATTCTTCCGCTCGAGCGCCATCCAGGCCTACGAGAGCAGCGACCTCGCCCGCGACGCGCTCATTCAAGGCCAGGTCGACTACATCTTCGATGACGGCATCAGCCTCGTCTTCTGGCTGCACGGCACGGCATCGAAGCGCTGCTGCGAGCTGAAGGGCGGACCTTATCTCGAGCCGAAGTATTTCGGCGACGGTATCGCCATTGCCGTCCCGAAAACGGATTCACAGATCAAAATGCTGCTGAATGGCGCGCTTGCGCGGCTCAGGGAAAACGGCCGTCTCGACGAACTTGTCGAGCGCTATTTCCCGGTCAGAGTCTATTGATTAGGCATTTGAGCCAATAGCTGGCGCCAGCCGGTCACCTGTTAACCATGATTGGGCCGTCCGCAGGCCAATTGTCACAATACTGCAAACTGAATCCGGTCATTGGAGCCAATCGAATTTCCAGGAGCCCTTGTGGCTCAAAGGGATGGACATGGGCCACTACCGCACGCTCTTCATCTCCGACGTCCACCTCGGAACGCGGGCTTCACAAGCGGAAATGCTGCTCGACTTTCTGAGAGAGACGGAAGCGGACACCATTTATCTCGTCGGGGACATCATCGACTTCTGGCGCATCCGCCGCGGCGCGATCTGGACGCAGGCACAAAACGACGTTCTGCAGAAACTCTTGCGCAAGGTTCGCAAGGGTGCGCGCATTGTATTCATTCCCGGCAACCATGACGAGGCGCTGCGCCAGTACTGCGGTCAGCACTTCGGTGGGATCGAGATCGAGCATCAGGCAGTGCACACCACCGCCGATGGAAAGAAGTACCTCATCATCCATGGCGACGAGTTCGATGTGGTCGTGCGCTACGCCCGTTGGCTCGCCTTCCTCGGCGACCGCGGGTACGAGCTGGCGCTATGGACGAACCATCCGCTGAATTTCATCCGTCGCCGCTTCGGCCTCGGCTATTGGTCGCTCTCGCAGCACCTCAAGCTGCGCGTCAAGACAGCCGTCAACTTCATCGGCGAGTTCGAGAAGTCGCTGTCGGACGAAGCGCGCCGCAATGAGGTCGACGGCGTGATCTGCGGCCATATCCACCATGCGGCCTCGCGCCAGATGGAAGGGATTCATTATCTCAACTGCGGCGACTGGGTGGAAAGCTGCACGGCGATCGGCGAGAATAGCGACGGTTCGTTCGAGCTCATCCGGTGGCACAACGTCGTCAGAGAGCGCGAACGCGCAACCGCGGCAAAACTGGCCGAAACGCTTCAGGTCGCATGATGCGCATTCTCGTCGCGTCGGACGCTTGGCACCCCCAGGTGAACGGCGTGGTGCGCACGTACGAGCGGCTCGCCATCGAGCTCGCGGCGCTCGGCGTTGAGATGACGGTGCTGGCGCCGCACGAGTTCCACACGCTGCCGTGCCCGACCTATCCCGAGATACGGCTGGCGTTGCCGGGTCTGCGGCGCATCGCCCAGCGGTTCCGTGCCGTGCAGCCCGATGCCGTGCACATCGCCACCGAGGGGCCGATCGGTTGGATGGCGCGTCGCTATTGCCGGGCGCGTGGCATCCGCTTCACCACCAGCTTCCACACGCGATTCCCGGAATATCTGAGCCAGCGGTTCGCCATCCCGACACCGTGGACGGTGTCGATATTGCGCCGTTTCCACAATGCCGGCGCCGGGCTGATGGTGGCGACGCCCTCGCTCGGCCGCGAGCTCGAGGGCCTCGGCTTCGAGCGCGTGCTGCCGTGGACGCGCGGCGTCGACACGACGCTGTTCCGTCCGCGCCCCGTGCGCCTGTTCGGCGAGGGATCGGTGTTCCTCTACGTCGGGCGCATCGCCGCCGAGAAGAACATCGAGGCCTTTCTCGACCTCGACCTGCCGGGCCGCAAGGTCGTGGTCGGCTCCGGGCCGCAGCTCGATGAGCTGCGCGCGAGGTTCCCGGATGTCCATTTCACGGGCAAGAAGACGGGCGAGGCGCTCGCCGAGTGCTATGCGTCGGCGGACGTGTTCGTCTTTCCGAGCCGCACGGATACCTTCGGGATCGTGCTACTCGAGGCCATGGCTTCTGGACTACCGGTGGCGGCATTGCCAGTCTGTGGCCCACAGGACGTGGTGGCGGATGGCGTCACCGGCGTGCTGTCCGAGGATCTACGGCAGGCGGCGCTCGCGGCGCTGAGGCTCGACCGGCGCGAGGTCGTCGCCAGGGCTGCCGACTACAGTTGGGAGCATACGGCGCGGCTGTTCCTCGCCAACATCACCAGCGCCTGCCTGACCGGCACGCAGCGCGCCCAGGCGGCGCGCAAGCTGCCGCTGGCCAAGGCCGTGCGCCCGCCGCAAGCGCGGATCTGAGTTTCACTGATACGAGAGCTGAGAGAAGCTTTGCGTACCGCCGATGTTGCGCGAGCTGATGGTCGCCTTGCGCCCTTGCGGCTTCGCCGCCAAGCCCGATCAGACGGGCTCGCTTCACTCCACCCTCCCATCGATGGGGAGGGTGGCATCGAGCGCAGCGAGAGGCCGGCGGCGTGCGATTCCGGCCGATAGGAAATGCTCTATTTGCTGGCTGGCTTGCGCTCGTCGTCGGCGGCACGCTTGTCGGCGGCGAACTCGGCCTCGAGGCCCTTCTCCAGCTCGACGAGATCCTGCGGCAGCGGCATGCCGAACGCCTTCAGCTCGTTGAGCTTCTCCATGAGCTGAAGGTACAGCTCGTGGCGGTCGTGCGGCTCGTTCTGCATGCGCGTCATCAGGATGCCGAGCTCTGCCTTGACGTCGTCGAATGCCATTGCCGATCCTCGCTTGCTCCAGGCCGCGGTTTCCAATGCTATATGGGCAGTGGTTACCGACTACTCCACAGGAAAGTCGAAATAGGTCTCAGGGTAGGGCTCGCCGCGCAGGGTGTAGTGCCACCATTCGCTCGGATTGTTGTAGAAGCCGCAGCCGCGCATGGCACTGCGCAACAGGGCGCGGTTCTGGCGCTGCCTCTCGTTCACCTTCGCGGTCAAGGTATGGGAGAGGGTCGAGAAGCAGTCGAAGCCCGTGCCCATGTCGGCGCTGCCGTCATCGGTGCGCGCCCCGGACTTTGAATCGCAGGCGCGGACCTCGCCAGCGGCAGCCGGATCGAACGCGGCAGTCTTTCGCTCGAGCGGCACAATGGTGAGGTCCAGCGTGCTGCCGCGGCTGTGACCCGAGCGCGAGGCGATGTAGTTGTCGCGAAACAGGTTGCGCTTGTCGACGTCGGGGTAGAATTGCCCTTTCATCTTCTGGTCGCGCAAGTTGCGTCCCCAGGCGACGAAGGCGTTGACGGCGCGCTGCGGCCGGTAGCAGTCGTAGACTTTCAGCACATAGCCGCGCGGGCGCAGATCGTCGGCGGCGCACTGCAGCGCCTTGGCTGCCGGGCGCGTCAACAGGCAGCGCGCGCCGGCATAGCCGGGGATCGGGCGGCCGACGAAGTTCTGCGCCGTCGTGTAGCGCATCTCGACGATGAGGTCAGGAATGACGGTCGCGGCATCGACGAAGCCGCGCGGGGGATTGGCGGCATGCGCGGACACGCAGAGGAGCAGGAGGCCAATCGCGAGAACGCTCCGCATCCAGGGATTCCCCATTTGAGTGTCTCGCTCACTTGACCCTCCCTGGTAGGGAGGGTGGCGTCGAAGGCGCCGGGTGGGTGAAGAGTTCGGAGCTTCAACGGATAGCCTGCTCCAGGACCGGTCCCCCCCCACCCCGCCCCTAGCCCCTCCCCACAAGGGGGAGGGGAAACTTTCGGCGCTTCCGTGGGGAAAGTATCAGGCTCAGGATTTTTGGTAGGTGCCCATGAGCTGCGCCTCGGCCAGCACGTGGCCGTGCATCGCCTTCAGCACCGCGTCCTTGGTGGCGTTGTCGATGCTGCCGAGCTTCTTATCGAGCGCATAGAGCTTGAAGAAATAGCGGTGGCGCCCGATCGGCGGACACGGGCCGCCATAGCCGGTGCGATTCCAATCGTTGATCCCGCTTTGGGTGCCGGGCGGCAGCTCCTTCATACCCTCGGGAAAGCCCTTGGTGTCCGGCGGCAGGTCGTAGAGGACCCAATGCACGTAGACCATCTTCGGCGCTTGCGGGTCGGGCGCGTCGGGATCGTCGACGATCAGCACCAGACTTTGCGTGCCGTCAGGGACGCCGGAGAAGTCCAGCGGCGGCGATACGTCCGTGCCCTGGCACGTGTACTTGGCGGGAATCTCGCCGCCGTCCTCGAACACGGAAGATGTGATTTTCAGTGACATGAGCGCCTCAGAATAGCTTCAGTCCGGGAGGCAGCGGCAGACCGCCGGCCATCTCCTGCATCTTGGCCTGCAACTTGGCGTCAAGCTTGCTCTTGGCATCGGCGGAAGCGGCGACGATGAGATCCTCCAGGATCTCGACCTCGTCGGCCTTGGCGAGGCTCGGATCGATGTGCACCTTCTTGACGTCGCCTTTGCCGGTGAGCGTAACCTTGACGAGGCCGCCACCCGACTGTCCGTCGATCTCCAGCGCGGCAAGCTCCTCCTGCATCTGCTGCACGCGGGCCTGCATCTGGCCCACCTGCTTCATCATGCCCATCAGGTCTTTCATTGGTACCTCTCAACTGGCTTTGGGCCACCGGACTATCAGTCATCCCGGCGCTTGTTGCCGGGGATCCATCCATTTGCACACTCCGACGCCGGCCGCACGGTAGACCCCCGGCAATGAATGCCGGGATGACAAAAAGGCAAATTCAGCCGGTGCCATTTCAACCTGTGCCGGTCTCGTCGCGCTGCGCGCCAAGCAGCGGACGGATGTCGGCGATCTTGGCGTCGGGGAACTGCTCCAGCACCGCCTTCACCGCCGGATGGGCCTTCAAGGCTTCCAGCTCGGCCGCCTCGCGCTCGCGCCGCATCTCGCCGCGCGGGCGCTCGCCGGGCGCCTTCGACAGCACGACGACCCACTTGCGGCCGGTCCAGGCATTGAGCTTCTCGCGCAGCTCGTTGGCGAGCTGCGGCGGGGCACCCGGCAGCAGGAACAGGTCGATGGAGCCGGCCGCTGCGTCGAACTTGACCAAGCTGACGCGATCTTCGAGCTGCACCTTCAGCATCATGTCGCGGCGCTCGCCGGCGAGCGTGACGACGTCGTCGAAGGAGCGGGGATCGGCTAGGGCGGGCGTGACGCCGGCGAGATCGTCGAGTGATGCCTCGTACTCGGCATCGAAGCCGAAACCTTCGTCGTCGCCGGCGGCGAACTCGCTCCCGAAAGGAATTGGCGCCGTGCTGGCGACCGGAGCTGCAGCCCCGTCGGTGCTGTTCAGCGGGGCGTTGCGCGCCGTCGCTGCATCAGCCGGCGCCGGCTTGCCGCTGCGGACGAGAGCACCTTCGCCGCCGAGCAGGCGAATGACCTCGTCGGGGGCCGGCAGATCGGCGGTGTAGGCGAGGCGGATGAGGACCATTTCGGCGGCGGCACGCGGGTTGGCGGCCTTTGCCGTCTCCTCGCCGCCCTTCAAGAGCATCTGCCAAGCGCGCGACAAGAGTGGCGTCGACAGGCGCGAAGCAATGGCGGAAGCACGCCGCTTCTCCTCGGCGCTGAGACCTTCGCTGCCCGCGTCACCGCCCACTGTCTTGACGCGCGCTGCCGCGTGCACCGCCTCGGCGAGATCGGCGAGCAACTGCACCGGGTCGGCGCCGTCGCGATGCAGCGCGTCGAGCGCCATGAGCGCCGCCTTGGCATCGCCGCGGAACGCGTGCTCCAGAAGATCGAAGATGCGGCCGCGGTCGGCGAGGCCGAGCATCGCGCGTACCGTCTCGGCGCGCACGTCGCCTTCGCCCATGGCAATCGCCTGGTCGAGCAGCGACAGGCCATCGCGCACCGAGCCCTCCGCGGCGCGGGCGATGAGAGCCAGCGCATCATCTTCGGCCGTGGCGCCCTCTTTGGCGACGATGCGGGCGAAATGCGCCGACAGCTCCGGCACATCGACGCGGCGCAGATCGAAGCGCTGCGTACGCGACAAGACCGTCACCGGCACCTTGCGGATCTCAGTGGTGGCGAAGATGAACTTCACATGCTCGGGCGGCTCCTCGAGCGTTTTCAGAAGGGCGTTGAAGGCGCCCTTCGAAAGCATGTGAACCTCGTCTATGATGAAGACCTTGAAACGGGCGACGATCGGCTTGTAGCGTGCACTCTCGATCAGCTCGCGAATATTATCGACACCAGTGTTGGAGGCGGCGTCCATCTCGACGACGTCGGGATGGCGGCTCTCCATGATCTCCGTGCAGTGCTTGCCGAGCGCCGGCATGTCGAAGGTCGGCGTCTTGACGGTATCGGTCTCGTAGTTGAGCGCGCGAGCGATGATGCGGGCGGTCGTCGTCTTGCCGACACCACGCACGCCGGTCAGCATGTAGGCCTGGGCGATGCGTCCCGAGGCAAACGCGTTGCGCAACGTGCGGACCATGGCCTCCTGGCCGATCAGGTCCTCGAAACTCTGCGGACGATACTTGCGCGCCAGCACGACATACGGCTTTGCCGCGCCGTCCCGGGCGTCGCCCACATCCGCCGGATTGTCTGATTTCTTCTTCACCATGAAAGTCGTATCGCCGCGTGGCCTAACTCAACGTCATCCCCGCGTAAGCGGGGACCCAGGTCACTTCAACGCGCGGACCGGCTTCGAGGTAAGGGCGTTCCGCGTCGCTGGTGCCTCCTCCCCAGCGGCCCCAGGCAACGTGGTGCACTGGGTTCCCCGCCTGCGCGGGAATGACGGGAGGGGAGGCTACGGTTGCGGCACGGCCGCAAGCGCTGAGAGCAAAAGAGGAGACTGACGAACGACCCGCGTCCTGATCGTTAGGGCTGCTTCCTTCCGGACCTGACCCGGTTGGCGAGGGATACGTCCGCCGCCAGTCTCCCGAGCCGATTATGGGGGCTCGGCCCTCGCCTTACAACCCTCCCGTACCGACGAACCAACACCTTCCGCAGCTTGTCATTTTTCCGCTCTAGGCTTCGGGCACAGAGAGAAGGCTTGCGCTCCGTTGCGCGCAAGAGACGGTCATTTGACACCCTGCGCGGAGCGCCCCTAGGCTCGCCGCGTGCTCATTTGTCGGGGGGACGATTGAACATGAGGCCTATCGCGTCGCTGTTCGCCGTTGGCTTACTCGTTTCGCTGTTCGCCTTTCCTGTCCGCGCCGCCTGCCCGGCTGGCGAGGACCTCGATATCCAGCTCAGGGACAAGGAACTGCAACGGCACCTCATTCTGTCCGGTGTGCTCGGTGCCGAGATCGGACGTGCGAATGAGCGCCTGCTGCGCGTCGCCTTGGCCGACTTCCGCACCGCCAACAACCTCCCCGGCGCCGATCAGGCCCTCCTGACGGAAGCCGAGTGCGACATCCTCAAGCACAACAACGACGCGGTCTATGCGTTCATAGGCTTCAAGCAGGTCGTGAATCCGGTCATCAACCTCAAGATGACCTTCCCTGCCGGGCTGCTGCCACCCGAGGCCAAACCTTCAGAGCTCACCTGGCAGGAGTACGAGAACCCGGCCGTCAGCCGTGTCGGCATCGACGTGTTCCGCATCTCGGGCCGCGAATCCACAACGAACTCGTTCTCGCGCGGCTACCAGTCCTATAGCGCGCTGACGCTCAGCTATGTTCACAACTCGGGCTCGGAGCTGGTCGCCGAGGGGGCCGGCAATCGCTGGGGGTCGCGTTACTACTTCCACAACCTCAATTTCGAGTACCAGGGCGGCCAGCGCGGCATCTACATCCGCTTCGACATGAAGCCGCCCGAGAACTTTGTGCCCCCGCCCGAGATCCTCGCCGCGGCACGCCTCGACAAGATCAAGAAGCAGATCACCAGGCTGATCACCGGCGGCGTCGAATGGGCCCCGGCACCGAGCGAGAACGAGATCGCCTGGGCACTCATCGCTCGCGCCGTGTTCAACATCGTCGCCTCGGATTTCTACGACCAGAACGGCTGGCGCGAGCTGACGACAAAGGATTGCGTCTTTGGTTCGCAACGACGGGCGCGGCGCGGGGGCGTGCGCATCATCTTCGCGACGACGCGCGCGATCGCCAACAAGGACGGCGACATGAACACCATGTTCGCCAACGCGGCCGGCGACAAGATCTCCTTCGGCTGCGTGCAGGTCAATCCGCGCATCTCCATGTCACGCGGCGACAACTCCTATCGCAGCGCCTGGCGTGCGGCGGCACGGGCCGCCAACGCGCGCATCAAGCTGCTCTCCGAGCCGATCGACCGCGCCAATGAGAATTACGTGCGCATCGTCGATACCTCGGCGGCGGAGGATGCGACGCATGCCCTGCTCGTCATCCACGGCTACAACAACTCGTTCGGCGAGGCCATGCAGGCCGCGGCGCGCATCGCCGGCGGCGCCGACTACAAGGGCCGCGTCTACATGTTCAGTTGGCCGAGCGTCAGGGCGTCGCTGCGGTATCTGCAGGACGCCGACAACGCCGAAGAGGCCGAAGGCTCGCTGCAGGCGTTCATTGCCGCCATGCTGCGCGACAACAACATCCGCACGCTGGACATCGTCGCGCACAGCATGGGCTCCCAGCAGCTCATTCGCGTCATGGGCTCGATCCGTGACATCCTCGACGGGCGGCGCCACGAGGAAGGCCCGCTGCACCTGGGACAGGTCGTCTTTGCCGCGCCGGACGTGTCGTCGGCAGTATTCAACACCAAGATCCAAACGTGGGCGAAACTCGCCCAGCGCGTGACGATCTATACGTCCGGCGGCGACTGGGTGCTGTGGCTCTCGTCGCTGCTGCGCGGTTTCAACGATCGGGCCGGCGGCCATACGCCCTGGGGCGATCCGCTGTACGTCAATGCCAGCAACGTCTACGTCATCGACAAGACGCCGCCCGAGTACGACTTCTGGAAGTTCTTCAACTACACGCACGCCGACTACGTCGGGGACAAGATCATCCTCAACGACATCCAGACGGTGATCACGGGCAAGCCGGCGGGCGATCCCGGCAAGCGCGACACCGCCGGCAAGCTGTTCAAGGCGATGCCGTACAAGGGCATGAGCGACAAGAAGTACTGGGCGGCGCTGCCGGAGGGGCCGATCGCCGAGGCCAAGGAGGCGATCAAGCAGGCCGTGAAGCCCGGTGCGACGCCGGTGCAGGCCGCGCCGCCTCAGCCGGCCGAGGTGCCTACGGGGGCGACGCGCTAGAGACTTTCGAGAAGCAACGCCTCGCCACGGCTCATTGCATGCGCTTCCGTGCTGGACGATGAAGTCGAGGTGGTGCGCCGATTGTTTTTCGCACACCGCCGCGGCGGAAGGCCATCAAGACGGGGTCTTAGCGGCGGCGAATGGGGATCTTGCCTTCGGCAGCGAGGCGCGCGGCTTCCGCTCGGTAGGGGCTGGCCGGATAGGTGCCGAGGACACGCTTCTCGGAGGAGAAGAACGACAACTCCTCGAGCGCGAGGCGCACCATGCGATCTGAGGGGTGGCCCTCGATGTCGGCGTAGAACATGGTGGCGTTGAAGGTACCCTCGAGCTGATAGCTCTCGAGCTTCGTCATGTTGACGCCGTTGGTGGCAAAGCCGCCGAGCGCCTTATAGAGCGCGGCCGGAACGTTGCGCACGCGGAAGATGAAAGTGGTAATGACAGGGCCGTTGCCGGGCTCGGCATCATCGGCCTCGGCGGACAGCACCACGAAGCGGGTCGTGTTGTGGATCTCGTCCGCGACGTCAGCGATGAGGATGTCGAGGCCGTAGATTTCCGCCGCCAGCGAAGAAGCGAGGGCAGCGAGCGTCGGATCGTTGGCCTCGCTGACGATGCGGGCGGAGCCGGCGGTGTCGGCCTCCGGCACAGGCTTCAGGCCAAGCTCGATGAGCTTGCGCCGGCACTGGCCAAGCGCCTGCGTGTGGCTCAGCACCCGCTCGACGGTCTGCAGGGTCGCTCCGGGGATGGCCATCAACTGATGGCGCAGGGGCATGAAGTGCTCGCCGACGATGTAGAGGTCAGCCTCGGGGAGCAGGTGATGGATGTCGGCGACGCGGCCGGCCACCGAGTTCTCGATGGGGATCATGGCGAGGCGCGCCTCTCCCGACTTCACCGCCTGCAGCGCATCCTCGAAGGTCGGGCAGGCGACGGCCTGCATGTCGGGATAGGCCTCGCGACAGGCGAGGTGGGAATTGGCCCCCGGCTCGCCCTGGTAGACGATGCGCTCGGCGGCGGGCCTCAAGGGCGTGGGCTCGGCAGCCGCGCTGGTCTGGCGGGTGGAGGTCGGCATGGGTTCTAGCGGGTGATGGGAGCGGCGTCGGCCCCCAGGAGGTGGCGGGCCCGCTCGAGGTCGGCGGGAGTATCGACACCGAGCGGAACAGTGTCAACGACGGTGACATCGATGCGCATGCCGGCTTCGAGCGCCCGCAACTGCTCGAGCTTCTCGCGTCGCTCCAAGGGCGACGGTGGCAGCGACACGAAGCGGGCGAGGGCAGCACGGCGGTAAGCGTAGATGCCGATGTGGTGATAGAGCGGGCCGTCGCCGTAGGGCGCGGCGGCGCGGGTGAAGTAGAGCGCGCGCAGACGCCCTGGCGTCGGCAGCGGCGAGCCGACGACCTTCACGACATTGGGGTTGGTCCTCTCCTCCTCGACGGTGATCTCGGCGGCGAGGGTTGCGATGTCGGGTCCGTCATCGGAGAGAGGCGCAGCGCAGGCGGCGGCGAGATGCGGCTCGAGCGTCGGCAGGTCGCCCTGCAGGTTGACGATGACGTCGGCTCGGGCTTCGGGGTCGACAATCGCGATGGCCTCGAAGATGCGGTCGGAGCCGGAGGCGTGGTCGGCGCGCGTCATCACCGCCTCGCCGCCGGCGGCCTCGACGGCGGCGACAACCTCGGGTGCATCGGTTGCCACGACCACACGGCCGAGGTTCGAGGCTACGGCCCGCCGCCACACCTGCACGATCATCGGCGCACCGGCGATGTCGAGCATAGGCTTACCCGGCAGGCGCGTCGCGTGCATGCGCGCGGGGATGACGATAAGTGTATTGGGCACAGATGCGCACCTTGACTAGCGTCGAGCCGAGGCAATTGGTCCCGGGCCGACGCACATAGAACGGCGTCCCACTCAGTTGCAAGCGGATGCGGAGTTTCTATAGTCGCGCGGATTGTTCGGCCGGGCCGGACGGGAAAATGCGGAGCGGCGGAATGCAGCTTGATTCCTTCGAACTGTCGAAGATTGCCGGCGCGGTTCTATGCGCGCTGCTGGTCATCGTCGGCTTCCGCACCGCGCTCGAGATCGCCGAGCACGACAGGGCTCCTGAGAAGCCCGGCTACGTGTTGCCCGCGCCGGCTCCGGAAGGCGCCGCACCGGCTGCAGATCAAGGGGGCGGCGCTGCTGCTCCTGCCGCGCCGGCTGCTCCCGCCTTCGACGCCAAAGCCGTGGCCGATGCAGCCGCATCCGGCGATGCGGCCGCCGGACAAAAGATTTTCACCAAGTGCCAGGCTTGCCATTCGGCCGAGCACGGCGGGCCGAACAAGGTCGGCCCCAACCTCGCGGGTGTCGTTGGACGTCCCAAGGCGAGCCACGAAGGCTTTAACTACTCCGAGGCCATGAAGGCGAAGGGAGGGGACTGGACGCTCGAGGATCTCGCGGCTTTCGTCCACAATCCCAAAGGCTTCGTTCCCGGAACCAAAATGCTTTTCCCGGGGATCGCCGATCCTGGCGATCTTGGTAACCTTTTGGCCTACCTCAATACCGTGAAGTAACGGCCGGCGCCGCCCGGTCAAAATGACAGCAAGTTAACTCGCCCCGCGGCCTGGATTTTGCGACGGTCGGCGCGTTGTCCTGTCTTGAACGTCCTACGCGGCGCGCATCGCCTTGCGAATTTCCCTTCGGGATGAGCGCCGCCCCTGCCATCCTGTGACAACCAAAGGGAAAACGCCTGGTGCTTTTGCGACTCGACGTCCCCACTGCCTGCCTCGCAATCCTGCTTTGCCTCTCCGCCGCGCCCGTTGCCGCGCAGGAGCCACCCTCCCCGCCGGCGACCGACCCGCAGGTCGGCGGGACGCCGCAGCGCCATCATGCGCTGTCGCTCATCGGCGAGCCAAAGTTCAAAGCGGGCTTTGACCATTTCGACTGGGTGAACCCGGAGGCGCCCAAGGGCGGCACGCTGCGCGGCTTCGCCGAAGGCTCCTTCGACAGCCTCAATGCCTTCAGCGTGAAGGGCGACGCCGCCGGCGGGCTGGGGCTCATCTACGATTCACTGATGACCGGCAGCCCGGACGAGCCATCGACCGAGTACTGCCTTATCTGCGAATGGGTGTCCTATCCGGCCGACTATTCGTCGGTGACTTTCGGCCTCAATCCCAAGGCGCGCTTCAATGACGGCTCGCCGATCACGCCGGAAGACGTCATCTTCTCGCTCGATGCGCAGAAGAAGGCAAACCCGCGCTCGGCGTTCTACTACAAGAACGTCGTCAAGGCGGAGAAGACGGGCGACAACGAGGTGACCTTCACCTTCGATTCCAAAGGCAACCGCGAGCTGCCGCAGATCGTCGGCCAGCTCACCGTCATCCCGAAGAAGTGGTGGGAGGGCACCGGTGCCGACGGCCAGCCGCGCGACATCACCAAATCGAGCCTCGAGATACCGCTCGGGTCTGGCGCCTACCGCGTCAAGAGCGTCGATCCAGGACGCACGATCACCTTCGCGCGCAACGAGAACTACTGGGCCAAAGACCTGCCGGTCATGAAGGGCCAGTACAATTTCGACGAGGTCAAATTCACCTATTTCCTCGACCGGACACCGGGGTTCGAGGAGTTCAAGTCCGGCAAGATCGACTACTGGCCCGAGCGCTCGGCGGGTAGCTGGGCTACGGGCTACGGCTTCTCCGCCATCGAGAAAGGATGGGTGAAGAAGGAGGCCATCCCGGTGAAGCGCGTCGCGCCGATGCAGGCGTTCGTGTTCAACCTGCGCCGCAAGCAGTTTGCCGATCCGCGCGTGCGCCGCGCCTTCGCCTTGGCTTTCAATTTCGAAGAGGCCAACAAGAAGCTCTTCTATAATTCCTACGTGCGCGTCGGCAGCTATTTCGACAACTCGGAGCTGGCCGCGAAAGGCCTGCCGCAGGGGCGCGAGCTGGAAATCCTCAACGAGGTGAAGGACGAGGTGCCCCCAGAGGTGTTCACCACCGAGTGGAAGAACCCGGTCAACAACACGTCGGAGGACTTCCGCAAGAACATGCGTGAAGCTTCGCAGCTCCTCGCCGCGGCCGGTTGGACGCTGCAGGGCAACCAGCTCAAGAACGCGCAAGGCGAGACGCTCAACGCGGAGTTCCTATTGGACTCGCCGGACTTCCAGCGCATCGTCCTGCCGTATGTCCAGGATCTGCAGAAGCTCGGCATCAACGCCTCGACCCGCATGGTCGACAGCGCGCAGTACAAGCGGCGCGAGGACACGCACGACTACGATATCATCGTCGACAACTTCCCGCAGTCGGAATCGCCCGGAAACGAGCAGCGCGACTTCTGGGGCTCGGCGGCGGCCGACCGTGACGGCACGCGCAACACCGCCGGCATCAAGAACCCCGCCATCGACAAGCTGATCGACAAGATCGTCTTCGCCAAGGATCGCGAGGATCTGCTTGCGGCAACGCATGCGCTCGACCGCGTGCTGCTGTGGAACTTCTACGTCGTGCCGCAATGGCACTACCCGTTCGAGCGCATCGCCTACTGGGACGTTTTCGGGCGTCCGGCGAAGCTGCCATCGCAGACCTCGGCACTGATGCAGACTTGGTGGTTCGACGCCGACAAGCAGAAGGCCCTCACCGCGGCACGGGGCCAATGATGCAATCCCCGTCCCGTCATGCCGGCGCAGGCCGGCACCCACGCAAGTCTCAAAGTGCGCTACAGCCGAGAGCAAGGTTGCGGTTGCAGTGTGTTGCCCTCCTTTACCAAACGCATGTGCGGAAGCTGGCGTGGGTCCCGGCCTGCGCCGGGATGACGTTGAAAGGAGGCGCTAAGCTCACCCGTGCTGCTGGTCTCGTCCTCGCCGCAGCTACCATGGCAACGACAGCACTTGCGGAGCCGCGGCATGGGCTCTCGGCGTTCGGCGACCTCAAGTACCCGGCCGACTTCAAGCACTTCGAGTATGTCAATCCGGACGCACCAAAGGGCGGACGGCTTTCGTCGACCGGCACGGGCGGCACCAAGACCTTCGACAGCTTCAACAACTTCATTCTTAAGGGTGACGCCGCGCAGGGTCTTCCCTACCTCTTCGACAGCCTGATGACGCGTGCGCTCGACGAGCCCGATGCCGTCTATGGGCTCGTCGCCGAAAGCGCCGATCTCGCGCCGGACAAGAAGTCCGTCGTGTTCAAGCTACGGCCCGAGGCCAAGTTCGCCGACGGCACGCCGGTGACGGCGGACGATGTCGTATTCTCCTTCAATACGCTCAAGGAGAAGGGGCATCCAAACTACGGGTTGTCGCTGCGCGACGTGGAGAAGGCCGAAGCGCTCGATCCGGCCACCGTCCGCTATACCTTCAAGGGCGACCTCGTGCGCGACCTGCCGCTGGTGGTCGCCGAGCTGCCGGTGCTGTCGAAGGCCTACTACACGGCGCACCCCTTCGACCAGTCCTCACTCAACAAGCCGCTCGCCTCCGGTCCCTATGAGATCGGCGACTTCAAGCCGGGCACCTTCGTCAGCTACAAGCGCCGTCCCGACTACTGGGCGAAGGACCTGCCGGTGAACCGCGGGCGGTACAATTTCGACGAGATCCGCTACGAATATTACCGCGACCGCACGCTCGAGCTGGAAGGCCTCAAGGCCGGCAATTTCGACTATCGCGAGGAGTTCACCTCCATCGACTGGGCGACGGGCTACAACATCGCAGCGGTCAAGGAAGGCCGGCTGGTCCGCGAGACGCTGCCCGACGAGCGCCCATCGGGCGCGCAGGGGTTCTTCCTCAACATGCGGCGCGACAAGTTCAAGGACGTGCGCGTGCGCCAGGCGCTCGATCTCGCCTTCGACTTCGAGTGGTCGAACAAGAACCTGTTCTTCGATCTCTACACGCGGACCCAGAGCTATTTCGAGAATTCGGACATGAAGGCCAAGGGGCCGCCGAGTGCCGAGGAGCTGGTGCTGCTCGAACCCTATCGCAGCCAGTTGCCTGCTGAAGTGTTCGGCGAGCCCTATTCGCCGCCTGTCACCGACGCATCGGGACGCAACCGCGAGAACCTGAAACGCGCTTCGGATCTGCTGGCGGCTGCGGGCTATGGGGCCGGCGGCAAACCGCTCGACGTCGAGATCCTGATCTTCGAATCCGGCTTTGAGCGCATCATCCTGCCCTATGTCGCCAACCTGAAGCGCATCGGCGTGAATGCGAGTCTGCGCATGGTCGATCCGGCGCAATACGAGCGGCGCCTCAAGACGTTCGATTTCGATGTCGCCATACAGCGCTACGCGCTGCGGCTGACGCCCGGCGTCGAGGTGAAAACGTACTGGGGCTCGGATGCGGCCAAAATGGATGGCAGCTTCAATCTCTCGGGCATCGCCGACCCAGTGATCGACGCTTTGCTTACCAAGATGATAGAAGCCAAATCGCGCGCTGAGCTGGTGACGGCCGCGCGTGCGCTCGACCGCGTGCTGCGTGCCGGCCACTACTGGGTGCCGCAGTGGTACAAGGCGGTGCACAGCGTTGCCTACTGGAACAAGTACTCGCGGCCGGCGATTGCTCCCAAGTACGACGACGGCGTGATCGAGACGTGGTGGTATGATGCCGATAAAGCCGCCAAGCTGAAGCAGAACTGAGCTCCGCCCGATGGCTTACTACCTCCTGAAGCGCCTGCTGCTCATCATACCGACGCTGTTCGGCATCATGCTGATCAGCTTCGTGATCATACAGTTCGCTCCCGGCGGCCCGGTCGACCGCATCATTGCGCAGCTCACGGGACACGATTCCTCGATCGTCTCGCGCATCGGCGGTGGCGGCGGCGAGACGCTTTCGGGGGGCAATCAGGCGGCGCTCGGACAGGGTGGCGCCGAAGCCATTACATCTAAGTATCGCGGTGCGCAGGGCCTCGACCCGGAGTTCATCAAGAGCCTCGAGAAGCAGTTTGGCTTCGACAAGCCGGCCTACGAGCGCTTCTTCCTGATGATGAAGAACTACCTCACCTTCAACTTCGGCAAGAGCTACTTCCGCGACGTCTCGGTGCTGCAGCTCATCAAGGAGAAGCTGCCCGTCTCCGTGTCGCTCGGGATATGGATGCTGCTCCTCTCCTATCTCATCTCCATCCCGCTCGGCATTCGCAAGGCAGTGCATGATGGAGAGCCGTTCGACACCTGGTCGAGCACCGTGCTGGTCATCGCCTATGCCATCCCGGGATTCCTCTTTGCCGTTCTGCTGCTCGTGCTCTTCGCCGGAAGCGCCTTCCTGCAGTGGTTCCCGTCGCGCGGACTGACCTCCGACAACTGGGACCAGCTTTCGCTATTCGGCAAGGTGGTCGACTACTTCTGGCACCTGACGCTGCCGATTGCCGCAATGTCGCTTACGGCGTTCACGACCATGACGTTCCTGACCAAGAACTCGTTCATCGATGAGATCCGCAAGCAGTACGTCATGACGGCGCGCGCCAAGGGCCTCAGCGAAGGCCGGGTGCTCTACGGGCACGTGTTCCGCAACGCGATGCTGCTGATCATTGCCGGCTTTCCCGGCGCCTTCATCACCGCTTTCTTCTCCGGCGCGCTGCTGATCGAGACCATCTTCTCGCTCGATGGCCTCGGTCTCCTGTCGTTCGAGTCGATCGAGAAGCGTGACTATCCGGTGGTGTTCGCCAGCCTGTGGATCTTCTCGCTCATGGGACTGATCCTCAACATCATCACCGACTTCGTCTACACGCTGGTTGACCCACGCATCGACTTCGAGAGCCGGGAGGTCTAGTGCGATGGACGACCTGCGCGCCCTCGAGACACCGCTGCCGCAATCGCAGCCTCCGCCGCAGGAGGAGCACCGCGAGCGCGTGCCGGGCTGGCTCAAGCGCCGCTTGCCGTCGTCCGACAGGCTGAGCCCCATCAACCAGCGCCGCCTCGCCAACTTCATGGCCAATCGGCGCGGCTACTGGAGCCTGCGCATCCTCCTCGTCCTGTTCGTCGGCTCGCTGCTCGCCGAGTTCATCGCCAACGACCGGCCCATCCTCGTCAGCTACAAGGGCGAGCTGCTGTCGCCGGTGCTGGTCGACTATCCGGAATCGAAGTTCGGCGGCTTTCTCGCCGTCACCGACTACAAGGACCCGGTGAACATCGACGAGATCAACGCCAACGGCTGGGCGATCTGGCCGCCCATCCGCTATTCCTACGACACCATCAACAAGGACTATCCGGGGCGCAAATCGAGCGACGGGCTGTGCCTCGGCTTCCCGGCACCGCCGCCGTGGGCATCGCGCGCACCGCTGTGCGACGCGCCCGCCGATCAGCTCAAGCGCTTCAACGCGCTCGGCAACACCAACTGGCTCGGGCTTGACGACCAGGGGCGGGATGTCGTCGCGCGCGTCATCTACGGCTTTCGTGTCTCGGTGCTGTTCGGTCTGCTGCTGGCGGCGCTCTCCGCCGTGATCGGCGTCGCCGCCGGTGCCGTGCAGGGCTACTTCGGCGGACGCACCGATCTCCTGTTCCAGCGCTTCCTGGAAGTCTGGTCATCGGTGCCGTCGTTGTTCGTGCTGATCATCATCTCGTCGGTGCTGGTACCGGGATTCTGGACGCTGCTCGGCATTCTGCTGTTGTTCGAGTGGGTGAACCTCGTCGGCGTGGTGCGCGCCGAGTTCCTCAGGGCGCGCAACTTCGAGTACGTCAAGGCGGCGCGCGCGCTCGGCCTGTCGCACGGCAAGATCATGTGGAAGCACATGCTGCCGAACGCGATGGTGGCGACGCTCACGTTCCTGCCCTTCATGCTGTCGGGCGCGGTGGCGGCGCTGACCGCGCTCGACTTCCTCGGGCTCGGCCTGCCGCCGGGCTCGCCGTCGCTGGGCGAACTGCTGCTGCAGGGCAAGCGGCACCTCGAGGCACCGTGGCTCGGCCTCACCGGGTTCTTCACCCTGGCGATCATGCTGTCGCTGTTCATCTTCATCGGCGAGGGCGTCCGCGATGCGCTCGACCCGCGCAAGACGTTTCGGTAGAGGATGGCAATGACGGCCAGGAACCATCGCGCCCTGCTCGACGTCCGCGACCTCTCCGTCGCTTTTGCGGGCGGCACGCTCGTCGCCGCCGATCACGTGTCGTTCCGCATCGGCAAGGGTGAGACGGTCGCGCTCGTCGGCGAGTCCGGCTCCGGCAAGACGGTGTCGGCGCTGTCGATCCTGCGCCTGCTGCCCTACCCCTCCGCCTCGCACCCCTCGGGCGAGATCTGGTTCGAGGGGCGCGACATGCTGAAGATGAACACGCGGCAGCTTCAGTCGGTGCGCGGCAACCGCATCTCGATGATCTTCCAGGAGCCGATGACGTCGCTCAACCCGCTGCATACCATCGAGCGGCAGGTGGGCGAGGTGCTGCGCGTGCACCGGCGCATGGACGACAAGTCGGTGCGCACGCGTGTGCTGGAGCTCTTGCACAAGGTCGGCATCCGCGATCCCGAGCAGCGGCTCGATGCCTTCCCGCATCAGTTGTCGGGCGGCCAGCGGCAGCGCGTGATGATCGCCATGGCGCTCGCCAACGAGCCGGACCTGCTCATCGCGGATGAGCCGACGACGGCACTCGACGTCACCATCCAGGCGCAGATTCTCGAGCTGCTGAAGGATCTGCAGCGCGAGATGGGGATGGCGATGCTGCTCATCACCCATGACCTCGGCATCGTGCGCAAGATGGCCGAGCGCGTCTACATCATGCAGGGCGGCAAGATCGTCGAAGATGGCGCGACGGAAGCCATCTTCACCAAGCCCCAGCATGGCTATACGCGACAGTTGCTCGCCGCCGAGCCGAAGGGCAATCCGCCGGCGGCCAATGACGAGGCGCCGGTGGTCCTCAAGACGGACGACCTCAAGGTCTGGTTCCCGATCAAGCGCGGCCTCATGCAGCGGACCGTCGATCACGTGAAGGCCGTCGACGGGCTGTCGCTCAAGCTGCGCAAAGGCCAAACGCTCGGGGTCGTCGGTGAATCGGGCTCCGGCAAGACGACGCTGGGGCTCGCCATCCTGCGGCTCATCTCCTCCACCGGCTCCATCGTCTACATGGGCAAACACATCGACGGCTTGTCGAGCCGCGACATGCGCCCGCTGCGCAAGGACATGCAGATCGTCTTTCAGGATCCCTACGGCTCGCTGTCGCCGCGCCTCTCCGTCGGGCAGATCATCGAGGAAGGCCTCCTCATCCAGGCACCCGAGTTGAGCTACGAGGAGCGCCGGGCGCGCGTCGGGGCTGCGCTGAAGGATGTCGGCCTCGATCCTGCGGCGCAGGATCGCTACCCGCACGAATTCTCGGGCGGACAGCGCCAGCGCATCGCCATCGCGCGCGCCATGGTGCTGCAGCCGCAGTTCGTGATGCTCGACGAGCCGACGAGCGCACTCGACATGTCGGTGCAGGCGCAGATCGTCGACCTGTTGCGCGATCTGCAGAAGAAGCGCGATCTCGCCTACATGTTCATCAGCCACGACCTCAAGGTCATCCGCGCGTTGTGCAACTACGTGATCGTCATGCACAACGGCAAGGCGGTGGAGGAAGGGCCAGCGGCCGAAGTATTCGCCAATCCCAAAGAGGACTACACCAAGGCCTTACTTGCGGCCGCATTCAACATCAGCGTGGCACACCAGAACGTTCTCGCCGGCTAAGCGGCGAGGTTATTCGTTGGGGGATCGATGTCCGAGAGTGCGCAACCGCGGCTGAAGCTCTATCACGCCACACCGTCGCGCTCGACGACCGTTCTGTGGATGCTGGAGGAGCTGGGCGAGCCGTTTGAAATCGAGTGGCTGCGCCTGAAAGAAGGCGACCAGCTCAAGCCCGAGTACCTTGCCATCAATCCGATGGGAAAAGTGCCGACGCTGATCGATGGCGAGAGCGTCGTCACCGAGGTGTCGGCCATCTGCTGCTACCTTGCCGACGCCTATCCGCAGGCCGGACTCGCGCCGACGGTGCACGATACGCTGCGCGGGCCCTACCTCAAGTGGCTCTTCTTCGCCCCAAGCTGCCTGGAGCCGGCGATGATCGACAAGGCGATGAACCGACCGGCGGTGCCGCGCTCGGTGGCGGGCTGGGCCGACTACGACACGACCGTCTCGGTGCTGCGGGAAGCGGTGGGGAAGGCTTCGCCGTTTCTGCTCGGCGAGAAGTTCTCCGCAGCCGATGTGGTGATCGGCTCGTCCGTGCGCTGGTTCCTGCAGTTCAAGCTGCTGCCGGACTTTCCGGAGTTCGTCGCCTACGCCGAGCGGCTGGGCCAGCGCCCCGCGTTGCAGAGACAGCTTGCGCGAGACGAAGCGTTCACACGCCAGACGACCGCGTAAAATGTATTTTGCCGTGCGCCGCTTTGCGGCATCGTTCGTCCTTATTCCTCATGCCATATCGCGACGATGCTGCCCGACGACATCTTCCGCTCCCGGCTTCAGACAACGATCATGGCGCTGCGCTACTGGGCTCCGTCGATCGCCGACGCCGCGCGGCTCGAGGAAACCGAGACCAGCGACTATTGGCGGATCAACGTCGCGCCGGCGGTGGCGAGCGCTTGCCCCTTCGAGCTGATCCTGCATTCCGACCAGCGCTATGACCTGTCTATCGCCGAGGAAACCTACGAGGCGCGTCCGATCGAGACGTTCGACTGGTTCATCCCGTTCGCAGACGCCATCGCCGAGGGCAACGTCGTGCAACGGCGTTGGATCAGCCGGCTGACCGCAATCGAGCGCGGCGTCGAGACGCTGGTCATGCTGGGAGGCGGCGGCATCTGGCGCGAAGGGCGTGGCGCATACCAAATGCCGACGCTCGATGACGACGGCACAGAGCTGCGCGAGCGCCGCTTCCTCCCCTACAGGCGATAGACGCGGCATGGGCAGCGAGCCGTTCACGCTGGCCGACACGGAAAGCGCTCGCGTCGCAGCGGAACGGCTTTTTGCATCGGTGAGGGAGACGCTCGCTGAGCTGTTGCCGCCAACGGCCGACATCCGCCATGTTGGTGCAACGGCGGTTCCCGGCTGCTTGACGAAAGGCGACCTGGATATCGTCGTGCGCGTTCCGGCCAACGACTTCGCCGCGGCGGACGCGGTGCTCGCATCGCGCTTTGCGAGGAACGGCGGCTCGATCCGCACCGACACATTCTCGGCCTTCGAAGATGGTTCGAGCCAACCCCATCTGGGCGTTCAGCTCGCCGTCATCGACGGGCCGTTCGACGACTTCCATCGCTTCACCGAAGCGCTTCGGAAGCGGCCCGAGCTTGTCGAGGCATACAACGCGCTCAAGCGCGCACACGACGGCGCCGACATGGCGCGGTATAGAGCCGCCAAAGCTGCCTTTGTCGAGCGGGCGTTGGTCGGCTTGTCCGAAAAAATCTAGGCGACGTTCTTGGCCGAGAGGGCCGGCAGCCGTTTCACGGCGACGATCTCGGAACCAAGCTTGGCGATGCGCTCGATGGCCTCGGGGAGAGTCTCGGCGGCAACCTGCATGTGATGAGCATTGGCGTGCACGAGCGTGACGCCGTCGGCCATGATGCCGACATGCCCCTTCCAATAGATGAGATCGCCGCGCTGCACACCCTCCAGAACATCAGCAACGTCGATGGCGGTGCCGAGCTCGGCCTGCTGCATGTCCGTATCGCGTGGCGCTGAAATGCCGGCAGCTTCAAGCGACACTTGCACCAGTCCGGAGCAGTCGATGCCGAGCCGGGTGCGTCCGCCCCAAAGGTAAGGGGTGCCTATGAACCGTTCGGCAAGCTCGACGAAGTCGGGCGCCAGGCGGCTGCACTCGGCGACATGCCGCGCGACGACGAAGCCGCCGCCTTTGAGCATCACGAAACGCTCGTCGCCCTCGACGACACACAGCTCGGCGTTCATGCTGAGGTGCATCAGCGGCGGCGATTTTATGTCGGGCACCGGGTAGACGAACGTGCCCAGCGAGCGCACGCGATGCGTCGGCTCGTCTATCTGTGACGACAGGGCCTCCGTGGGCACGTAACCGACGTACTGGTCACGGTCGAGCTGCACCCACGCCCAGCCATCCTTCTCGTCGTAGACGGTGACCCGCTCGCCAAACAGCGCCTCGGTTTCGAAGCCGAGCGTCGACGAGGGCCGTTTGCGCAGCGGAACCGACGAGCGCACGACCTGGGCCGGTTGACCTTCCACGTAGTGCAGCGCGCCGACCTTGCCATAGAGGCTCTTGGCCGCGAGGTCGGGCCGGAACACGTGCCGGCGCGAGTCGAGGCGCCCGATGACTCCCGCCGGGACCGTGATCTTCGAGGTCTCGCCTGCATCACTCATGCGGAGCTCTCCTCCTTGGCGAGCAGCGCGAAGAGCGCGCGCGCCACCTGCGGCTCACCACCGCGCGGGCCGAGCGCGCCAGGGGCCGGCCGCCAGCCGAAGATATCGAAATGGGCGAAGCGCTGCGTCTTGGGGGCAAAGCGCTTCAGGAACAGCGCGGCGGTGATCGAGCCGGCGAACGGCGCTTCCCACACGTTGTTCATGTCGGCCAACGGGCTGTCCAGCTTGGCATCGTAGCCCGGCCACAGCGGCAGGCGCCACACCGGATCGCCGATGCTCGCCGAGGTTGCAGCGAGATCGGCGGCGAAAGCGTCATCGTTGGTGAACATGGCGGGCAGATCGGGTCCCAGCGCCACGCGCGCCGCTCCCGTGAGCGTGGCAAAGACGAAGGTGCTCTGCGGCGCCTCCTCGTCGGCGAAGGCAATGGCGTCGGCCAGCACAAGGCGCCCCTCGGCATCCGTATTGCCGATCTCGACCGTCGTGCCCGCGCGTGAGGTGAGCACGTCACCGGGACGGAAGGCATCGCCGGAGATGCTGTTCTCGGCGGTCGGGATCAGGACACGCAGGCGCACGTTCAGCTTCTGCGCCATGATGATGTGCGCCAGCGTCAGCGCCGCTGCGGCGCCGCCCATGTCCTTCTTCATCAGGAGCATGGCGCTCGACGGCTTGATATCGAGGCCACCGGTGTCGAAGGAGATGCCCTTGCCGACGAGTGTCACCGTGCGTGCGCCTTGCTCGCCCCAGGTGAGATCTATGAGGCGCGGGGCGCGAGAGCTGGCCCGGCCAACGGCGTGGATCATGGGGAAGTTCTTGGCGAGGAGCTCATCGCCGACGGTGACATCGATGCGTGCACCATGGCGCGCGGCAAGCTCGCGCGCAGCCGCCTCGATCTCTGCCGGTCCAAGGTCGGAGGCCGGCGTGTTGATGAGATCCCGGCCGAGGCGCACCGCTTCGACAGTGCTGAGGGCGAGGGAACGGTCCGCCCCGTCGGGAAGGCGCAAGGTGACGTTGCGCGAGCCATTACCGTTCTTCTTGGTTTTGTATCGGGCATAGCGATAGCTGCCGAGGCCCCAGGCGATGGCGGCGAGCGTCGGATCGCGCAGTGGACGGGCCAAGCTGTAGCTGCCCGCAGGCAGCGCCTGCGGAAGCTGGCCGATGAGCAGCTCCGGCGACCCGCATGGCTCGCCGGACGCGCCCTCGCCGAGACCGAAGAGAACGGCGGCGATACGACCGTCAGGTCCGGGGACCAGCGTCTGCTGCTTGGCATTTCCCTTGAAACCGACGGCCTTCGCCCATGTGCGCTGCTCGACGGTCAGCGGCAGCTCATCGAGCGGCACGTCCTTGGCAACCGCAAGGATGGGTATCTCATCTCCGCCAGCGCCGG